>Ga0214472_10001558_pt1 | contig 25455 bp, 25 predicted proteins | sample RVTome_6_FD_207662 | JGI IMG/M metagenome (GOLD analysis project Ga0214472, IMG submission 207662) | Soil microbial communities from uranium-contaminated site in the Upper Colorado River Basin, Wyoming, United States - RVT140D175 | ecosystem: Environmental > Terrestrial > Soil > Contaminated >...
AGAATGAATCGAGCGGAATAGGATGCATAGTGACAGCAGAGAGGTTGGCTTGGTGTGTTTGGCGACTGCCAATTTACCTACTTCTCTGCCTGTCCACCTCATCTTCCCCACGATTCTGCGAAGAACCAAAATTAAGGCCTTTACAACCCCAGGCCGAACCTCAGCAGCAGAAAGGCCGCCATGCCGACGACGATGGTGGTCAGCAGGTCGCGCCGGATCAGCGCCACCAGAATTGCGACCAGCGCCGCGAGCAGCCAGGGGTTGCTCGGGTCGAGCCAGAGTTCGCCGCGCGGCATCAACACCGCCGGTACGACGATGGCGGTCAGCACCGCCGGTGGCACGAAGCCGAGCGCGGTGCTGAGCCAGGCCGGGAAATGTACTCGGCCGGCCACCGCGAACAGCAGGTAGCGCACGCCGAAGGTGACCAGGAACATGCCCAGTATCAAGGCCGCTTCGTTCATCCCTTCGCCTCCTCACGTGCGACCGCATCCTGATGGCTGTCTTTGCGACGTTGTTCGAGCAGGTGCAGCGACAGTCCGGTCGCGATACCGCTCAGCGCCGCCAGGATCAGCCCCAGCTTGTGCGGCATCTCCGCGGTGGTGAGGGCCATCGCGCCGGCGACGATCACCGCCGCCCACATCGGCCGGGTGCGCAGGTAGGGCACCACCATGCCGATGAAGGTCACCGACATGGCGAAATCCAGCCCCCAGTCGGTCATGTCGGGAAACAGCTCGCCCAGGCCGACGCCCAGCGCGGTGCAGAGCACCCAGTTGCCGTACATCGCGAGGAAGGAGCCGAGGTAGAACCAGTGCGCCTGCTCCAAGTCCTGCTGCAGGTAGCGGCCGCTGACCGCGGCGAAGGTCTCGTCGGTCAGGCCGAAGGCCATCGGAATCCGCCAGCGCTGCGGCAGATGGCGTACCTTGGGCACCAGGTTGGCGGCGTAGAGCAGGTGGCGCAGGTTGACCACCAGGGTGGTGGCGACGATCACCGGCAGCGCGGCACCGGCCGCCAGCAGCCCCAGTGCGATGAACTGGGCGGAGCCGGCGAACACGACGATCGACATCGCCAGCGCGCCCAGTGCCGACAGCCCGCTGGGTTCGGCCAGGGTGCCGAAGATGATGCCGAACGGGATCGCGCCGACGATCAACGGCAAGGTCGCCCTGGCGCCGGCGATGAACTCGCGGCGTCGAGCTGCGCCGGGGCGTTGGTTACTGGACATGGTGGTTCCTCCGGCGCCTACAGCGTCAGCGTCATATAGATATCGGAACGGGGATAGGGTGACCGGCCATCCGGGTGGGGCACCGCGCGGAACCCCAGGTTTCGGTACAGGCCGATCGCCCGCTCCAGCTTGGTCGCGCTTTCCAGATAGACCTCGCGGGCGCCCAGTTCGCGCGCCTTGGCCAGGGCGGTCAGCATCAGCCGACGGCCGATGCCCTGGCCCTGGCACCCCTCGTCGACGCCCATCTTGGAGATCTCGAAACGCTGCTCGCCATGCCGTGCCAGTGCGCAGCAGCCGACGACCTGCTCCTGCGAGCGGGCGAACCAGATATAGCCGCCACGCGCCAGGTAGTAGCCCTCGGGGTTGTCCAGCGCCTGACGGTCCTGTTCGGTCAGTTCGCCGTCGAAGTAGCGCTGCAGCCAGGCCAGGTTGAGCTTGCGGAAGCGGTCGCGCAGTCGACTGTCCCAGCCGATGATCTCGACCTCGCCGCAGGGCTGCAGATCGGCCAGCGCCGCCAGTACCGGCGCCGTGAACCCCTGCTGCCCGAGCCGTGCCTCGAACTCGTCCAACGCCGCCAGCAGCGGATGTTGCTGCTGCGCCATCATCTGGTCCAGATGGGTCTGGATCTGCTGCCAGATCGGCTTGATCCGCGCCAGCAACCGTTGGCTGCGCTCGCTCAACGCCAGCAGTTGGCGCCGCTCGTCGGTCGGGTCGGCGGTCTTGCTCAGCCACTGCTCGGCCAGCATCTTGCGGGCGATCTTGCTGATCGCCGGATGGCTGACCCCCAGCAGATCGGCGGCTTCGGTGACCGACATCGCCCCCTGCCGGTAGAGCAGGTTGAACAGCGGGAAGAAGGTGGGGTTCAGCTCTACCCCCTGTGCCCGGTAGATCTCGACCACGTCGGCCACCAGTCGGTCGGACAATCGGCGCAGGCGGCTGCCCAGCGACAGGCTGCCGAAGCTTTGCATCTGATCCATGGTTAGACACCATTAACAAAACCAATTACGTAACTGGTTACATAATAATGGAGGTCCGGTGCTGCGGGCAAGTGTCGTGCCGTGTGTCGGCATGCGTGTGCTGGATAATGACCTGTTTATGGTACAGACTTAAAGTCAAGGACAAGTGTGGGAAATTGACTTCTCCGGTCATATATCGAGCATGCTAAAGAAGTTCTATGTTCCATTTCTAAAAAGGATGAGAGCATATGAAAAAGATTATTTTGCGTATGCTGATTCTTCTTGCGCTACTGCCTGTATCACAGGTCTTTGCCGACTATCCAAAGGTAAGCAAATTGAGTGACGGTTGGTTCCGGCAGCATCACGATAGAGTCAATGTGTACTATCTCTATGATAGTAAAATCAAAACCTGCTTTGTTAAAAGCTCGGCATCGGGGCTTTCCGTTATTTCATGTTCGGCGTTGAAGAACAGGAAAGAGTGGGAGGAGATCCTGGAGGATTATTGATAAGGCACCCCGTTCCTCAGGCATCGAGCGTGCCAAAAGCCGCGTTCGGTGCCTGAAGCCAAGCGTGCAGCTGCGCAACGGGTGACGTGGCGCCCCTTGCTTGCCCTTTGTCCCAAGCGGCAAGACTTACACCCCAAAAATCCGGATAATGGCGACCCTCCGCCAGTCACCTCCAAAACCGGTACTCTCCCAATGGAAATCAAGGTCAACTTCCTCGACAACCTCCGACTCGAAGCCAAGTTCGACGACTTCACCGTCATCACCGACCAGCCGATCCGCTACAAGGGCGACGGTTCGGCACCCAGTCCGTTCGACTACTTTCTGGCCTCGTCGGCGCTCTGCGCCGCCTATTTCGTGCGGGTGTACTGTCTGGCGCGCGATATCCCGACCGAGAATATCCGCCTGTCGCAGAACAACATCGTCGATCCGGAGAACCGCTACAACCAGATCTTCAGGATCCAGGTGGAACTGCCGGAGGATATCGCCGACAAGGATCGGCAGGGGATCCTGCGCGCGATCGATCGCTGCACGGTGAAGAAGGTGGTGCAGACCGGGCCGAGGTTCGACATCGAGGTGGTGGAGAACCTGGACGAGGATGCGCAGGCGCTGTTGATGGTCAAGCAGGATGGCGAACACCGCACCTGGATCGAGGGCAAGGACCTGCCGCTGGAGCAGACCATCGCCAACATGACCTCGATTCTCGAGGAACTGGGGATGAAGATCGAGATCGCCTCCTGGCGCAATATCGTGCCCCATGTCTGGTCGCTGCATATCCGCGATGCCGCCTCGCCGATGTGCTTTACCAACGGCAAGGGCGCGACCAAGGAGAGCGCGTTGTGTTCGGCGCTGGGCGAGTTCATCGAACGGTTGAGCTGCAACTTCTTCTACAACGATCAGTTCTTCGGCGAGGAGATCGCCAACAGCGCGTTCGTGCACTACCCGAACGAGCAGTGGTTTCAGCCGGGGCCGAACGACGAACTACCCGACGGGATACTGGATGAGCACTGCCGGGCGATCTACGACCCGGACGGCGAGCTGTGCGGGTCTCATCTGATCGACACCAACTCCGGCAAGCGCGAGCGCGGCATCTGCTCGCTGCCCTTCGTGCGCCGGTCGGACGGCGAGACGGTCTATTTCCCCTCCAACCTGATCGAGAACCTGTTCCTGAGCAACGGCATGAGCGCCGGGAATACCCTGCAGGAGGCGCAGGTGCAGTGCCTGTCGGAGATCTTCGAGCGGGCGGTCAAGCGGCAGATCATCGAGGAGGAGCTGGCGCTGCCGGATATCCCCGTTACGGTGCTGGAGCGCTACCCCGATATCCTGGAGGGGATCCGGGCGCTGGAGGCGCAGGGCTTTCCGGTGCTGGCCAAGGATGCCTCGCTCGGCGGGCGGTTCCCGGTGGCCTGCGTCACGCTGATGAATCCGCGCACCGGTGGCGTGTTCGCCTCCTTCGGCGCGCACCCGAGCTTCGAGGTGGCGCTGGAGCGCAGCCTGACCGAGCTGCTGCAGGGGCGCAGTTTCGAGGGGTTGAACGATCTACAGCCGCCCACCTTCAACTCGATGGCGGTGACCGAGCCGAACAACTTCGTCGAGCACTTCATCGACTCCACCGGACTGGTCTCCTGGCGTTTCTTCAGCGCCAGAGCCGATTTCGAGTACTGCGAGTGGGACTTTACCGGAGGCGAGGAGCCCGGCGACAACGCACATGAAGCGACCACCCTGTACGCCATCCTGCGGGAGCTGGGCAAGGAGGTGTATGTGGCGGTTTACGAGGAACTGGGCGCACCGGCCTGCCGCATCCTGGTGCCGGGCTACTCCGAGATCTACCCGGTGGAGGATCTGGTCTGGGACAACACCAACAAGGCGCTGGATTACCGCGAGGATATCCTCGACCTGCACCGGCTGGACGACGAACAACTGGCCGATCTGGTGGAGCGGCTGGAGGAGAGCCAGCTCGACAACTACATGGATATCCGCACCCTGATCGGCATCGAGTTCGACGAGAACACCGTCTGGGGGCAACTCAACATCCTCGAACTGAAGCTGTTGATCTACCTGGCGCTGCAGCGGCATGAGGAGGCACAGGAGCTGGTCGAGGCGTTCCTGCAGTACAACGACAACACCGTCGAGCGTGGACTGTTCTACCGTGCCATGAGCGCGGTGCTGGAGATCGACCTGGACGACGAACTGGAACTGGAGGACTACCTGCCCAACCTGATGCGCATGTTCGGCGAGGAGACGATGGAGGCGGTACTGGGTTCGGTGAGCGGCGAGGTGCGCTTCCACGGTCTGACTCCGACCAGCCTGCAGCTGGAGGGGCTGGACAAGCACCTGCGTTTGATCGAGAGCTACAAGAAGCTGCATGCCGCGCGCGCCGCGCGGAAATCCTAGGGGTAGGGCAGCAGCTCGTTCCGGTGAGGCGATCGAGATCCCCCGATGGAATGCAGGGGGGAGGGGATCTCGACCGACGAGCTGCTGTATGTACAGGATGTACGGTATGCCGCGGGCGCATGGATGCGCAGGAGCGGGTCCTGGTTGACGCTTAGCCGGTGATGAGGCGCTCTTCGCGCCACTGGGCCAGGGCCAGTTTGGCATCTTCGGTCAGCGGCAGTTCGATCGCCATGATCAACTCGCCACGGGTCATGCCGATATCTTCCAGCACATGGTCGTCGTAGTCGAGCAGACTGGTCAGTGTTCTGCGGTATTTCCACTCGGTCAGGCGCAGACTCAGAGCCTGGAACAGGCGGCGGGCCAGCTTCTCGGGATGGGCGTGGATACGCAGCTCTTCCCAAGCGAGAGGATGATTAGGGTTGGCGCTAAGGTGCATGTTGTATGTAGACATGAGAGGGGCCTCGATATATTTGGCGATATCTCATGGAGATCGCTCATTGTTCGGATATAAAAGTTTGCTTATATCTTTATTTGCAGAGAATGATGCTCCTGCGATCGGGCCAAGACAAACTACATTTAATCCCGTTTTGGTTAAGTTTTATTCAACTATTGGTCGGTGAGTTGTCGGTGCGCGGGAGGGGCCGCGTGGCCCGGTCCTGGCGGCGTTTTCCGCTTGCCGTCAAGCGACTTTCATGACCAGAATGAAAGCTGACACGGCAGACAATAAGAACGAGGCCCCGCTATGTCCGACTTCAAGGTTTCCGGCAGCTGTCTGTGCACCGGCGTAAGTTTCGAGATCTCCGGTCATCTCGGCATCTTTCAGTACTGTCACTGCTCGAGGTGTCGGAAGTTCACCGGCAGCGCCTTCGCCGCCAGCCTGTTCGTCGCACCTGAGCACTTTCGCTGGACCGGGGGGGAGGAACTGGTGGCAAGCTTCGCATTGCCGGATGCCAAGCACTTTGCCACCGCGTTTTGTCGCCGCTGCGGGTCCTCCCTGCCCTGGCGGGCGCAAACCGGCAAGGCGGTCGTGGTACCGGCCGGAACCCTGGACGGCGATCCGATGCTGCGACCGACGCAGAACATTTTCTGCGCATCGCGGGCGATCTGGTATCGCGATCCGGACGCTATCCCCTCATACGACGAACTGCCGCCAAGGAAGAACAGGAGCTGAACACGCATGGATAAAGTGGTGATCGTCACCGGCGCAAGCCGGGGTATAGGCGCCGAAACGGCGAAACTGCTGGCGGATCGGCACTATGCGGTCTGCGTCAATTACCATAGCCGTGCGGAGCGTGCGCAGGAGGTGGTGGCGCGGATCCGGGCGGCGGGCGGCCGGGCGGTGGCGCTGCAGGCCGACGTGTCGGTCGAGTCCGAGGTGATCCGTTTGTTCGATGAGGCGGAGCAGGCCCTGGGGCCGGTCACCCATCTGGTGAACAATGCGGGAGTGCTGTTTACCCAGTCGCCGCTGGCGGATATCGATCTGGCGCGCTTCAATCGGGTGATGCAGGTCAACCTGACCAGCTGTTTTCTCTGCTGTCGGGAGGCGGCACGGCGGTTTGCGCCGGGCGGGGCGATCGTCAATCTTTCCTCGGTCGCGGCGCGGCTCGGAGCACCGTTCGAATATGTCGACTACGCCGCGTCGAAGGGGGCGATCGAGTCGCTGACCAAGGGGCTCGCCGCCGAGCTGGCGGCACAGGGGATCCGCGTCAATGCGGTCAGCCCCGGTCTGATCTACACCGAGATCCACGCCGACGGCGGCGAACCGGGCCGGGTCGATCGACTGGGGCCGCTGCTGCCGATGAAGCGCGGAGGGCAGCCGGAGGAGGTGGCGAACGCAATCGTCTGGCTGCTCTCCGACGAGGCCTCGTACGTCACCGGTTCCATTCTGGACGTGGCCGGCGGGCGCTGACATCGCCCGGATCAGGTCGGGGATCAGCGCTCCACGAACGCCCGCTCGATGACATAGTGCGAACGTTCGCCGTGGCGGGACTCGTGGAAGCCCCAGTCGTCGAGAATGGCGCAGGTGTCCTTGAGCATGCTGGGGCTGCCGCAGATCATGAAGCGGTCGTCGTCGGTATTGGGCGGCGGCAGGCCGATATCGCGGAACAGGCGCCCGGACCGCATCAGATCGGTCAGACGGCCGTTGTTGCGGAACGCTTCACGGGTCACGGTCGGGTAGTAGATCAGCTTCTCCCGTACCAGGTCGCCGAAGATCTCGTTGCCGGGCAACTCGTGTTCGATGTAGTCCCGGTAGGCAAGTTCCGAGGTGTAGCGCACGCCGTGGGTCAGGATCACCCTGTCGTACTGCTCGTAGATCTCCGGATCCTTGATGATGCTCATGAACGGGGCCAGGCCGGTGCCGGTGCTGATCAGGTAGAGGTGCTTGCCCTCCAGCAGGTGGCCGTTGATCAGGGTGCCGGTCGGCTTGGTACTGACCAGTACCTCGTCGCCGATACGGACGTTCTGCAGCCGCGAGGTCAGCGGGCCGTCGGGCACCTTGATGCTGAAGAACTCCAGCTCCTCCTCGTAGTTGGCGCTGGCGATACTGTAGGCCCGCATCAGCGGGCGCCCCTCGACCTCCAGCCCCAGCATGACAAAGTGGCCGTTCTCGAAACGCAACGACCGCCCGCGGCTGGTGCGGATGGAAAACAGGGTGTCGTTCCAGTGGTGTACGTGGGTAACCGTCTCTTTTACCAGGTTTGTCATGCTCTCTCTCCCCTCTGGTTAAAAAACCGACACCGATCACTCTACGCCTGTTCCTTGAATCGCATAAACGGGTTAAATCTATATGGGTAATCGATTTTGCGGGTAATTGGGCGTTGCAACGATCCGCACAGGTTTACTTCGACAATATAGCCGCTGCCTCGCGGATCAGCTTTTCGCCGCCCTGTTTCGGGGTGAGTTGATCGAAGGCGATCTCGTGCCCTATGCCCTGCAGAATGATGGCGACCTCCCCGGCCCCCTGGGGCGGGGTGGGCGGGAGCGGTCCGACATAGGGGGCCAGCCTGTCGATATAGTCGATCGTTTTCCGGTCGACCTCATCGAGCTGCGGCGCCAGCAACTCGCGCATGGCCGGGGAGGCGGGAATTCCCCTGTCGACGCCGAGTATCCCGACCGCCTCGGGCGACATCACCAGGAAGTTGGCCAGTTCGACGCTGAGGTCCGGCGCTTTCGAGCCGGCGGCCACGGACAGCATCTGCGACGGCTTGTAGTAGTGTCCGGGTTGACCGCCGACAGTGGTGGGGAAGGCGGTGATGTCGAGCGGCCGGGAGATGCGCTGCTGGTAGTTCAACAGCATGTTGGAGTGGGCGAAGTCCATCGCCGCAAAGCCGAGGATCAGCACCGAGGTTTCGATCGAGTGCTTGTCCAGCACCTGGATATCGGCCGGTACGCAGCCGCCGGCGGCACGGATCCCCGCCCAGTAGCGGAACCACTCCACCGCGTCGGCGGTTTCGAAACCGAGTTCGCCATCGCCGCGGTACAGCCCCTTGCCCCTCTGTCTGAGCCAGTTCTCGAGCGCGATCATGGTGCCGCTGGCGTCCGGTGTGGCGTAGTAGTTCGGCTGCCGGTTGCCCTTGGCAAAGGCTTCGCACTTGTCGCCGAACGTCTCCCAGTCGGTGCCGAAGGTGGGCGGCTCGACACCGGCGGCGGCCCAGCCTTCGCTGTCGACGATGGCGGCGCCGGCGTTGACGCCGAGATTCACGCCGTAGAGTTCTCCGTCAACCCGGCAGGAGTCGATGTTGTGTTGTCCGAATGACGCGATGTCGAGCCGATTGCCGAGATAGCGGTCCAGCGGCAGCAGTACGCCGTTGTTGGCATAGAGCTTCAGGTAGCGGTAGTCCATCTGGATCAGGTCTGGTGTCTGCCGGGTGGCGACCTGCGAGACAAAGCGTTGCCAGTAGTCGAGCCAGTCCAGATATTCGGTATCGACGACGACACCGGGATTGGCGGCGGTGAAGGCGGCGATCGCCTTGCGGGTCAGTTCGGCGCGCTCCCGGCTGCCCCACCACATGAAACGCAGCCGGTTATCCGCGGCCCAGGGGCCGGAACAGTAAAGGCTTCCGGCAAGGCCGGCCGCGAGGCCGAGAAAGTGGCGGCGGCTAAGGTTCGAAGTTGTCATGGTTTCAGTGTCTCCACCCTGTTGTTCAGTGTTTCCCTTACTTGCGCGGCTGTCATCGGCTTCGCGATGTAGAAGCCCTGGGCCTGGGAGCAGCCCTCGGCGCGCAGGAGCTCCAGTTGTTGTGCATCCTCTACCCCCTCGGCCACGGATTGGATCCCCAGCGTGGTACAGAGGCCGCACACGGCCTGTACCACGGCCTGGCTGTCGCTGGAGCCGAGGAGATCGTGAACGAAGCTCTTGTCGATCTTGATCCGGTCGAAACGGAATTTGCGGATGTAACCGAGGCTGGAGTAACCGGTGCCGAAATCGTCCATGGCGATATGCACCCCCATTCGGCGCAGCTCTTCGAGCAGCTCCAGGTTGGTCAGGGTATCCTGCATCAGTATCCCTTCGGTAATCTCCAGTTCGAGGCGGTGTGGCGGCAGGCCCGAGGCGGTCAGGGCCGACTCGACGTCGGCCGCCAGGGTCTTGGTACGGAACTGGAGCGGGGACACGTTTACCCCGACCTGCAACGGCAGCGGCCAGTCGCGGGCTTCCCGGCAGGCCTGCATCAGTACCCAGCGGCCGATGGTCGTGATCAGGCCGGTCTCCTCGGCGACGGGGATGAACTCCGCGGGCGAGATGGATCCCCGCTCCTGGTGGTGCCAGCGCAGCAGTGCCTCGAACCCTTGAATAGTACCGGTGGCGATATCCACCTGGGGCTGGAAGGCCAGTTCCAGAGCGTTGCTTTCGACCGCCTTCCTGAGCTCCATCTCCAGCGTTCTCCGGGCCTGGACACGGGCCCCCATCTCCTGTTCGAAGAAACAGTAGCCGTTGCGGCCTTCTCCCTTGGCCCGATACAGCGCCAGGTCCGCACACTTCATCAGTCGGTCCGGATCATGGCCGTCCCGCGGGCTGATGGCGATGCCGATGGAGATGCCGACGACGATTACATGGCCCTCGATATCGTAGGGGCGGCCGATCTTGTCGATGACGCGGCGCGAGATCCTGACGGCTTCCTCGGCGCTCGATTCGTCGGTCAGCAGGATGGCGAACTCGTCACCGCCGACGCGGGCGACCCGGTCGGTGTCGCGCAGGCAGGATTGCAGGCGTTCGGCCACGGCGACCAGCAGTTGGTCACCCACCGGGTGACCCAGGGTGTCGTTGACCGTCTTGAACAGATCCAGGTCCATGAACAGCAGGGCGACCTCGGACTTCTGTCCGGGATCCTCCAGCAGCTTGCCGAAGGTGTCCCGGAACAGGCGGCGGTTGGGCAGTCCGGTGAGGGTGTCGTGATAGGCCAGGTGGGCGATCTGCTGCTCCTGACGACGGCGTTCGGTGATATCTTCATGCACCGATACCAGGCCGCCCTCCGGGGTGTGGGCGGTGCGAACCAGGATGGTGCGCCGATTGCGGAAGTTGAGCACCAGCGGTTTCTTCGAAAAGGCGGAATAGCGCTCGGGGTGTTCGCCCGCGCCGTCGTGACGTACCGGTCTTGCCCCGGCGGCGATGCAGGCATCCATCACCTGCTGCAGCGGCATGCCTTCGCGCACGTCGTCGGGTTTCAGGTCGTACAGCGTCATGAAGCGGCTGTTGCGCATCAGCAAACGGTTGTCGGCATCGATCAGGCACAGCCCCTGGGGGATGTTCTCGATGGCGGCGGACAGACGTTCGTACTGAATTCTGATCTTGGCCCGCGACTCGGACAGCAGACGTTGACGGGCATCCGCCAGATCGACGATCAGTTCGTTGAACGCCTGTGCCAGCGCGCCCACCTCATCCTTGCGTGCGAGCAGTCGATCGGGCATGCGTTGCGACAGTTCTTCCGAGCCGCGCAGTTTTATGACGAAGTTTTTCAAGCTTTCGACCGGGCGCACGAAACCGGCCGCCAGCAGCAGGCCCGCTGCCGGCAAGACCACGGCGATTACCAGAGCGACACCGATCACGACCCAGCGAGCCTCTTCGATGCTGCGGCCGGTGTCCGCCAACGCCTGGTTGTAGCGGTCGCGCGCCTCTGTTTCCATGCCGCTGAGTGCCGAGGTCAGCGCGATGTCGGTGCGGTTCATGGCCATGCGGGTGATGATCGCGCCGGAGTAGAACAGGCTGGTGCGTCGCCAGATGTCGTGGATGCCGTCCGGGCCCGACACCGCCTGCGACAACTGCTGCAGAGACTGCGCGATACGTTCGCTTTCCCGCGCGTGTCCGTTCGCGACCAGCAGCGGGGCCAGGGTCTCGTACTGGGCCGAGAGCGTCGCCAGCTTCTCTTCGTTCAGCCGGAGGATCCGGTCATCGTTTCTGACCAGGGCGCTGGAGTGGCTATGCCGCAACAGACTGCCGATCTCGCCGAGCCGGGAGGTCATCAGATCGAGCTGCAGCGACAGCCTGGCTCGGCTGTCGGGATTCGACACCGGGGTCTGGCGTGAGGCGGTCGAATCGTCGCTGTGCAGTGTGTGGATCACGGCGTTGATTTCGGCAACGGAGCGGTCGACACGGTTCAGCCGGGCCTCGAACTCCTGTTGCAGCAGAACCTGCGTGTCGCAACTGGTGGACAGGCTGTCGAACGCGTGCAGCATCTCCTCCTTGGCCGACCTTACCTTGACCTCATAGACACGGATACCCGTCTCGTGCAGAAACCGGGCGAGGGTATCGATGACGGCGATATCCTTGGCCAGCGAGCCGTCCAGCCGAGCCCGGTGCGATCCGTCCGCGCGCTCGCAGGCCAGCAGCAGGTTGTGCGCCAGCAGGCTGAGGTTGTGCATGGCGTTGGAGGCATTGACGGCGCTGGTCAACAGGGGAAGATAGAGTTCGGTGGTGTCGGTTACCGAGGTCGTGACGGTATCGGTATAGCGAAGGCCCAGCCAACCGCCGGCGCCGGTGATCAAGGCGGCGCTCAGGGCAACACAGAGCACCTTGACGCGAAGTCGGTTTGTCAGCAACTGCAACCATCGGTTCAATGGTGACTCCTCAGCGCCGGACCGTGTGCCGTTCGGATCCGAACCGACAGTGTCCCGGTGGGGCTGCTCGGACAGATTCTCAGGTTTTCTTATCCTTGCCCGTTGTAATCCTCTACCCCTTTCCTGTGTCGAAAACGCCATGCATGCGAATCCTGTAATGACATAGTAGCCCATAACTCCGACATCGAACCGAGACACTAAACCCGATGCCGAGTGTAAGTTAACACGGATTTGGCTTGGCGTATTACATCCGAACTCTAGTCCCGGTGACGACGCAGGGCCAATTGTCGGTCTGCACACAAGGAGGGTGTGATGCGGTACCTTCTTTTTTCCCATCGCTGGTACAATGGCGCCCGGTATCGCTCCCTGCGAAAAGGATGGCGCCCCGATCGGGCCGGCGGGGCGCGTACCGCCACGGCGCAGATCGTTGCGGGGCTTCTGTCGGCGCCTCGATTATGGGACAGTGTCACAATTCGCTAGTAGACGGATATAGATCGATAGATGAGCAAACTCAAGGTGCTGGTGGTCGACGACGCGCGGTTTATCCGTGAGCGTGTCTCGTCGATGGTGCGCGATGCCTTTCCCGACAGCGGGGTCGATGCATATGAAAATGGCCGGGATGCGATGAAGGCGATGCAGGTGCGCCAGTATGACATCATCCTGTGCGACTGGGAGATGCCGCAGATGAGTGGCCTGGAGCTGCTGCAGTGGACCCGGACCCGGCCCGAATACAATGTCGTTCCCTTCCTGATGGTGACCAGCCGCGGCGAGCGCGAGTATGTGCTCAAGGCGATCCAGGCCGGGGTCAACGACTACCTGGGCAAGCCGTTCACCAGCGAGCAGTTGGTGCAGAAGATCGTCAAGGCGCTGGGCAAGGGCGGGCGCTTGAGTCCGGAGCAGCAGGCGCGCGCGTCGCAGTTGCTGCAGGAGGATCGTACACAGAAGGAGCCGGCGACCAAGTCGATGCCCAAGCCCAAGGGGCTGGCGCAGTTGCGGTGCAGCAACCAGACCTTCAAGTGTGCGATCAAGGATCTGACCCTGCGCGAAGTGAAGGTGGTGATCAAGAACGAGTGGACCTTCCCGGTGCTGCTCGATCAGGTGGTGGTCGATATCGAACAGCTGTCGGGCGACGCGGTGGCGCGTATCAACGGCTTCGTGCTGTCGGTTCAGGCCACCGAGGCGCGTCAGGACTCCCCCTATATCGAAGTGAAGGTGCAGTTTGCCGACGACGATCCGGACAAGCTGGCGCATCTTTCGAAATATATTGCCAGCGTACGTTAACAAGGGGTTCATGGATGCTGCTCAGGAACTGCATAAGATCGCTGCTCGCTGCCGCTTCGATAGCGGCGCTGCTGGCCGGTTGTACCGGCAAGGCACCCGAACCGACACCGCCGAGCAAGCCGGCCGGGCCGGTCGACTCGGTGACGCCGAAATCGCTTGAGGTCTCCACGCTCGGCGGCTACGGCGCCGAGCAACAGCTGGCGCTGTCGTTGATCGCCCACTATCTGGGCGCGCCGCTGTACCGCATGTCCAATCCGTTGCCGATGAGCCGGGACTACCGTGTCGGCGGTGCCATTCATTCGCCCGGCGCAGAGCAGGTCGTCGTGACCATGCGCAGCCTGGACGAGCGGCGCTGGGCGCTGGTGACGCTGTCGGCATCGCCGGGCGCGGTGATGAATGCGTTCGATGTGGTGCGCAACGGTCAGCCGGGCTATGCGCTGGTGCTGAAACAGGCGCGTATCTGCCTGGTCGAGGGGGCCGATCAGTTGCCGGTCTGGGGCGGTACCGGCTGGGCGTTCTCGAAAACCGGTCCGGGCCGATTCGAGTGCAGCGGCCAGACCAACGGTTCCCTCTATCAGCCCTACAGCGGTATGCCCGGGTTGATGGGGGTCTACGCCGAGTCCGGCGATACCGTGCTCTACGGCGAAAGCTGGCCGCGGCTGAAGGCGATCGCCTCCGGTCTGGCCACCGTTTTTCCCCATCTGCAGGTGCCGCGTATCCGCTGACGCGGGCCTGCTTCCCCCGACTCTCGAAAAGGCTGTATTCATGCTCAGCTATCAGCACGGCTTCCATGCCGGCAACTTCGCCGATCTGCACAAGCATCTGGTCCTGACGACCCTGCTCGAGGCGCTGAACCGCAAGGCCAAGCCCTGGAGCTATCTGGAAACGCACAGCGGCCGGGCATTGTACGATCTGGCGGACGCCCAGGCGCAGAAGACGGGCGAATATCGTGAAGGTATCGCGCGGCTTTGGGACGGCGATTGGCCGCAACCCCTGCAGGCCTATCTGCAGCAGGTTCGGCGGGTGAACAGCGGGCAGGCGCTGACCCACTATCCCGGATCGCCCAGTATCGCCGCGGGGATGGCGCGCGCCGACGACCGTATCCGGCTGATGGAGCTGCATCCCGCCGAGGTGGAGGCGCTGCGCCAGGTGTTCGAGCGCGACGACCGCGTGGCGGTGCATCACCGGGACGGTTACGAGGGCGTCAACGCGCTGCTGCCGCCGACGCCGCGCCGCGGCCTGGTGCTGATCGACCCCGCCTACGAGGTGAAGGAGGAGTACGCGCAGGTGGTCCGTTTTCTGGGCAAGGCGCAGCGACGCTGGCCCGCCGGCATGTTCGCGATCTGGTATCCGCTGCTGGCGGCCAATCGTTGGCAGGCGCTGGTCGAGGGGGTGAAAGCCGAGGCGGTCGGCGCCGTGCTGCGCAGCGAACTGCGGGTGGCGCCGGCGGACAGCGGGGGGATGTACGGCTCGGGGATGCTGGTGGTCAATCCGCCCTGGCAACTCGATCGGCAACTCGAGGCGTCGCTGTCTCTGCTGGCGAAAGGTCTGGCGTGCACGGATGCGGTGCGGATCGACTGGCTGGTGGAGCCTCAGTAAAGCGCCTTTTCGTCCCTGACCAGGTCCTTGAGCAGTTCGAGGAACAGCAGGTCGGCGTCGCTCTTTTCGATGCCGATCTTGACGTTGGTGGTGTTGGACAGTTCGTCGGCGATCAGTTGGTCCGCATCCTTTTCGTTGATGTGCTTGCGTGCGATCTGCTTGGCGATATCGCAGATTTCGGGCTCGTTGAACACCTTGCGCACGAACAGCAGCAGCTCATCGATAACCCGCTCTTTGTTCTTGATCTCGGATACTTTCATCGTTGTTACTCCTGGTCGCCTTGTGTCCATCACTATAACCCGAGCGCAACGGGCTGCCTATAGAGCTTTTTAGCGTATAAACCGGACGGTTCGGTTGATCAAAATATAGCTAAATGCGAGAATGTCGGGCTCTTTTTGGCCTGTGATGCGGGAAATCCCCGTCCACAGGTGCATTGTATGTGGCTATATAAGCAGCACCCGGCTTAGGGCTCAGAACAGATAAGACCAGGCGAAGCGATCCTTGCTCCGGTCTGCTCCGAATCCACCGCTCATTCAGATGGGTATCCGAACTGATCGGATCGTGTCCGTGACGGCGTCATCAACGCCGGGGTTACGGGTGTGGGTTCAGAAGCACTTAACTTGAACTGTTTACCACCGGCACACTGGGTTGCCGGTGCTGAGTAGAGGGTAATATCGTGGAACAACTTTCAGGCGCAGAAATGGTGGTGCGCGCCCTTCGCGACGAGGGCGTCAAGTACATCTATGGCTATCCGGGCGGCGCGCTTCTGCATGTGTACGACGCGCTGTTCCAGCAGGAGGATGTCCAGCATATTCTCGTGCGCCATGAGCAGGCGGCCACCCATATGGCCGATGCCTATGCGCGTGCGACCGGCAAGGCCGGCGTAGCTCTGGTGACCTCTGGCCCCGGTGCCACCAATGCCATAACCGGTATCGCGACCGCGTTTACCGATTCCATCCCGATGGTGGTGATCACCGGTCAGGTCATGAGTCACCTGATCGGCGAGGACGCCTTCCAGGAGACCGACATGCTCGGTATCTCCCGTCCGGTGGTGAAACACAACTTCAGCATTCAGCGCCCCGAAGATATTCCGGCGACGATCAAGAAGGCGTTCTATATCGCCCAGAGCGGCCGTCCCGGTCCCGTCGTCGTCGATATCCCCAAGGATATGACTACGCCGACCGATCGTTTCCCGTACGAGTATCCGAAGTCGGTCAAGCTGCGCTCCTACAATCCGATCAGCCGCGGTCACAGTGGCCAGATCCGCAAGGCGGTGGATATGCTGCTGCAGGCGCGTCGCCCGGTGATCTACACCGGTGGCGGTATCGTCATCGGCGGTGCCAGTGACGAGCTGACCGAGTTGGCGCGGCTGTTGAACTTCCCGGTCACCAACACCCTGATGGGCCTCGGCGGCTATCCGGGCACCGACCGTCAGTTCCTCGGCATGCTGGGGATGCACGGCAGCTACGAAGCCAACATGGCGATGCACCACGCGGATCTGATCCTGGCGGTCGGCGCGCGTTTCGACGACCGCGTGACCAACGCCTGCGACAAGTTCTGTCCGACCGCACGCATCATCCATGTCGATATCGATCCGGCGTCGATCTCCAAGACGATCCGCGCCGACGTGCCGATCGTCGGCCCGTCCAAGGTCGTGCTCGAAGAGATGGTCGGCCTGGTCAAGGAGAGCGTGAAGAAGCCCGATGCGCAAGCGACCGACAGCTGGTGGAAGCAGATCGACGAGTGGCGCGGCCGTCACGGCGGCCATTACCGCACCGACGATTCCGAGCTGATGAAGCCGCAGCAGGTGATCGAGATGCTGAGCAAGGTCACCAACGGCGATGCCTACGTCTGCTCCGACGTGGGGCAGCACCAGATGTTCGCGGCGCAGTACTACAAGTTCAACAAGCCCAACCGCTGGATCAACTCGGGCGGCCTGGGCACCATGGGCTTCGGTTTTCCGGCGGCGATGGGCGTCAAGTTGAACTTCCCCGATGCCGACGTGGCCTGCGTCACCGGCGAGGGCAGTATCCAGATGAACATCCAGGAGCTCTCCACCTGCAAGCAGTACGATCTGCCGGTGAAGATTCTCTGTCTGAACAACCAGTCTCTGGGCATGGTGCGTCAGTGGCAGGACATGAACTACGAGTCGCGCCACTCGCAGTCCTACATGAAATCGCTGCCGGACTTCGTCAAGCTGGTCGAAGCCTACGGTCATGTGGGGATCAAGGTGGACAAGTACTCGGACCTTGAGGCGGCCATGCGCGAAGCCTTCGCGCTGAAGGACCGCCTGGTGTTCATGGACATTGCCGTCGACCCGTTCGAGCATGTCTATCCGATGCAGGTACCGCGTGGTTCCATGCGCGACATGTGGCTGAGCAAGACGGAGAGGACCTGATCATGCGTCATATCATTTCAGTTCTTATGGAAAACGAACCGGGTGCACTGTCGCGGGTTGTCGGCCTCTTTTCGCAGCGCAACTACAACATCGAGTCGCTGAACGTGGCGCCGACCGAGGATGCCACGCTGTCGCGTCTGACCGTGACCACCATCGGCAACGACCGCGTCGTCGAGCAGATCACCAAACAGCTGAACAAGCTGATCGACGTGGTCAAGGTGGTCGATCTGACCGAAGGCGACCACATCGAGCGCGAGCTGATGATGATCAAGCTCAAGGCCAACGGCCAGATGCGCGCGGAGATCAAGCGCACCTGCGATATCTTCCGCGGCCAGATCATCGACGTGACGCCCAACACCTATACGGTGCAGCTGATCGGTGCCTCCGACAAGCTGGATGCGTTTATCGCCTCGTTGGGCAACACCGCCGGTATCATGGAGGTGGTACGCTCCGGTGTTTCCGGTATCGCTCGCGGCGAGAAGGTGCTCAGTATCTGAGCCCGGAGCCGTATCCCGATATCAAAAACCGCCTTCGGGCGGTTTTTTTACAGGGATCTGCTTATCCCGCGGGCGCATGGGCCGCTTTTTGCTCCTGCAAAAGCGGCATTCAGGCGGGGCGGCCATCCGCCATTCCTGGCCTTCGTGCGCAGGAGCGGGGTTTGACCCTGAATCCAACCGTTGCGCAAATGCCTGGATGGCAAAGGCTGTTTTGGCGCCAAGTCGGCGTGCCGAAAAAGTGGCAGGGAACCTGGGCGGGGCTTTGCAGTCTGTTGAGAACGTGGTTTTAGCCGAGACATAGGGAGTTTCCAAGGTGTTCATGCGGATAGCCATCGCTATTCTTGCCTGCCTGCTGACGATCTGGGCGGTGCAGGCCTTTGCCGATCCGGCTCCCTGGTATCTGTGGGAAAGCCGTACCGATAAGCACAGGGTGTGTCTGCAAGTCTCTCCGGGCGAGGCCTGGAGCAGGGTGGCCGGGCCCTTTGGCGATGCGGGGTGTCGCGTAGCCTATGGCAAGCGCGTGCGGTAGGCTGCCCCGGCTCAGGGCAGGGACCAGAACGCATTGATCAACGGGCTGCGCAGTTTCTTCTCCAGCGCGAACAGGCCGACCTCGTAGGGTTCCAGCTCCGGTTGGATATCCAGCACCCGCACCCGCTCCGCCAGCGGACTGTTGTCGAGCACGATGCGTGGCACCACGCCGATGCCGAAGCCCAGGCTGACCATGCTGACGATCGCCTCGTTCCCCGCCACCTGGGCGTAGATGCGCGGCTTGATCCCGCGTTCGCTGAACCATTGATTGACCCGGTTGCGGGCGATGCCGCTTTCCGACAGGATCAGCGGGATCTCCTGCCACTGTGCACGACTGAACGGCAGGTCGTCCGGGATCTGCTCCTGGGGCTCCAGCGGGGCGATGAACAGCAGCGGGGTGGCGCCGATGGGGCGAAATGCCAGCCCCTTGTTCAGGCTGTCGGGGCGGGCGGCGATGGAGATCTCCTCGCTGCCCGAGAGTACGCGGCTTATGGCGTGCTCCGGATCGCCGGTGTGCAGCTTGATCTCGACACGGGGATGGCGGCGGCGGAACGTGCGCAGAATCCGGTATAGAAAGCTGTAGCTGGCGGTTACCGAACAGTAGACGCTGATCTCGCCGTGCAGCTCCTTGGCGTCTTCGAGCAGGGAGTTGCGGATCAGATCCCACTGCGTCAGCGTGTCGCGGGCGTAAGCCTGAAACCGCTCCCCTTCGCGGGTCAGATGGACACTACGGTTGTCGCGCTCGAACAGCTCGACGCCAAGCTCCTCCTCCAGCAGCTTGATCGAACGGCTCAAGGTCGACGGGCTGACATGGCAGCTTTCCGCGGCGCGGCCGAAGTGCAGGCTGTCGGCCAGGGCGAGAAACAGGCGTAAGGGTTTGGTATCCATAATGTTTCATATATTAGCACACTGCGTTGCATATATATCATTTTACGCAATGCGCGCCATCGCCTAAGGTTGCTCCATCGCACGCGCAGGCGTGCTCCCGACCATTCCATCAATGCGGTATTGAGATCCAAGCGGAGAGCTCAGATGCAAGTTTATTACGATAAAGACTGTGACCTGTCGATCATCCAGGGCAAGAAGGTTGCCATCATCGGTTACGGCTCCCAGGGCCACGCCCACGCCTGCAACCTGAAGGACTCCGGTGTCGACGTTACCGTCGGTCTGCGTGCCGGTTCCTCTACCCGCGCCAAGGCCGAAGCGCACGGCCTGAAAGTGGCCGATGTGGCCGATGCCGTCGCCTCTGCCGACCTGGTCATGATCCTGACCCCGGACGAGTTCCAGGGCAAGCTGTACAAGGACGAGATCGAGCCGAACATCAAGCAGGGCGCGACCCTGGCGTTCGCCCACGGCTTCTCCATCCACTACAACCAGGTCGTGCCGCGCAAGGATCTGGACGTGATCATGATCGCGCCGAAGGCGCCGGGTCACACCGTGCGTTCAGAGTTCGTCAAGGGCGGCGGTATCCCCGACCTGATCGCGATCTTCCAGGACGCGTCCGGCAACGCCAAGAACGTTGCGCTGTCCTACGCATCGGGCGTCGGCGGCGGCCGTACCGGCATCATCGAAACCACCTTCAAGGACGAGACCGAAACCGACCTGTTCGGTGAGCAGGCGGTTCTGTGCGGCGGCTGCGTCGAGCTGGTCAAGGCCGGTTTCGAGACTCTGGTCGAAGCCGGCTACGCGCCGGAGATGGCCTATTTCGAGTGTCTGCACGAACTGAAGCTGATCGTCGACCTGATGTACGAAGGCGGCATCGCCAACATGAACTACTCCATCTCCAACAACGCGGAGTATGGCGAGTACGTGACCGGCCCGGAAGTGATCAACGACGAATCCCGTGCCGCGATGCGCAACGCGCTGAAGCGGATCCAGAACGGTGAGTACGCCAAGATGTTCATCTCAGAAGGCGCCACCAACTACCCGTCGATGACCGCCTACCGTCGCAACAACGCGGCGCACGGTATCGAGCAGGTCGGTGAGAAACTGCGTGCGATGATGCCGTGGATCTCCGCCAACAAGCTGGTCGACAAAGAGAAAAACTGATTCTGAATCAGTGAGTTAAAAACCCGGCTTCGGCCGGGTTTTGTTATTATGGGGCCTGATCACGATACTTTCATTTGACTGCACCGGCAAACTGGCACACTGTTTTGTGCAGTGCACAAAAATGCGGAGCGTGCGATGATCAAGCGCATAAGACTCAACCTTGCGCTGCAGGGCGGTGGGGCTCACGGCGCCTTTACCTGGGGTGTGCTGGACCGGTTGCTGGAGGAGCCCTGGTTCTGCATCGAGGGTATAAGCGGCACCAGCGCGGGCGCGATGAATGCGGTGATGCTGGCCGAAGGCTGGCGCAAGGGGGAGGCGGATGGGGCGCGGGCGCAACTGGAGGCGTTCTGGACCCAACTTATGCTGCCGGCGGAGGTGGGTTCAGCCGGGTTGGGCGGATCCATGACGCGGTTGCTGCACAGCCTGAGCCCCCATGTCTCGCCCTACGATCTGAACCCCTTCGATATCAACCCTCTGCGCGATACGCTGCAACAATTGGTGGATTTCGATGCTCTCGGGCAGGACTGTCCGTTCAAGCTCTATATCGCGGCCACGGAGGTCGAGGCGGGGCGGTTGCGGCTATTTCGGGAGTCCGAGTTGCGTGTCGAGCATCTGCTGGCGTCGGCCTGTCTGCCGAACCTGCATCGAGCGGTGGAGATCGATGGCCGCTATTACTGGGACGGTGGCTTTGCCGGCAATCCGGTGCTCTATCCGTTGGTGATGGAGGGCAGGAAACGTGACCTGCTGATGGTGCTGCTGCAGCCGCTGGAGAAGGTCGGTGTACCCACGACCTCCCAGGCGATCGCCGATCGGATGGCCGAACTCGGCTTTCTGACCACCTTCATGCGGGAGATGCGTACCATCGTGCTGATGCAGCAGCGGATGCGTCGGCGCCCCTGGCTGCTTGGCGCGATGGAGCGTCGTTTTCGCTCTCTGCGCTTCCACTTGATCGGTCCCGATGACACCCTGGCCTCTCTGCATCGCTCCACCAAACTGGACACCAGTCGCGAGTTTCTCTATCAGTTGCGTGACAGGGGGCGGGAGAGGGCCACTCGTTTCATCGGCCTGCATCGTGCCAAGCTGGGCGTGCGCACCAGTTGCGTTTTGCAGCGCCACTTCCTCTAACTGCAGGGAGCACTGATGCGCACTCTGTTTCGCCGTCGGCCGGGTGGGCGATGGCGCAGGCGTAGCGTAGAATATTCGCCACTTACCCGCCTATGGAGAGACAGACCGCCATGACAGATCAGAGTGATCCGCAATATCCGAACAGCGACAAGGAGCCGGGCCGGCAGACACGTCGACCGCGAGGCATCTATCTGCTGCCCAACCTGTTCACGACAGGGGCGCTGTTTGCCGGTTTCTATGCGGTGATCGCCGGCATGAGCGGACGTTTCGAGGCCGCGGCCGTGGCGATCTTTCTGGCGATGGTGTTCGACGGCCTGGACGGGCGTGTCGCGCGGCTGACCAATACGCAGAGCAAGTTCGGTGCCGAATACGATTCCCTGTCCGATATGGTCTCCTTCGGTGTGGCGCCCGCATTGGTGTCCTTCACCTGGGTGCTGGAGGATATCGGCAAGCTGGGCTGGCTGGCGGCGTTCATCTACTGCGCGAGCGGGGCCTTGCGCCTGGCACGCTTCAATACGCAGATCGGCTCGCTCGACAAACGTTACTTCATGGGGCTGCCGAGCCCGGCCGCGGCCGCAACCGTGGCAGGGCTGATCTGGTTCTGCAGCGCCAACGAGATCGATCCGCAGGGCTTTGCCTATCCGTTCGCGCTGTACGTGGTGATGGCCGGGGTACTGATGGTCAGCAACGTGCTGTACTACAGTTTCAAGGACGTGGACTTCAAGGGACGGATTCAGTTTCTCAAGCTGGCGCTGATCGTGCTCGCGATAGCGGTGATCGCCACCAACCCGGCCCTGTTCCTCTGGCTGCTGTTCCTGGCCTACGCCCTCTCCGGGCCGTTGCTCTGGCTCTGGCGCCGACGCCCCCACAAAGGGTGATCGCGGTCGATTGCAGGGGGCGCCAAGGCGCCCCCTGCTGCGTTATGTACAGGATGTACCGTATGCCGTGAGCGCATGGATGCGCAGGGAGGCAAACATTCCGGTTGTCGGTGTAAGGTTTTGCCGGCCTATACGACTTCAGGGTGAACGGCCTCCCTTTGAGGGGTCAAACGGAAAGAGGCTCAGGAGAAATCAGCATGTTGATCAAGCAGTCATCCGATATCCGTTCCAGCGAGATAACCCCGGAATCCGTGTATCGCCGTCGCCGCGAACTGATCAAGGCGATGCTGGCAGGCGGTGCGTTGCTGGCGGCGCGCCCGGCGTGGGCACTTGATCGTTACGCGCTGGAGTCGGATGAGAAACGCTACCCCGGCCCCGACTGGTTGCAGGCTCAACTGCGCGCGGCCAAGTCGGGTACGCCGATTCAGGGCGAGTCGCTGACCCCCTATGGCCATGTCACCGGCCACAACAACTTCTACGAGTTCGGCCTCGGCAAGGAGGATCCGAAAGCGCAGGCGCAGGACTTCAATACCGACCCCTGGAAGGTGGAGATCGGCGGCGAGGTGAACAAGCCCGGCACCTATACATTGGAGGACCTGCTCAAACCCCATGCGCTGGAGGAGCGGATCTACCGCCTGCGCTGCGTCGAGGCCTGGTCGATGGTGATCCCCTGGGTCGGCTTTTCCCTGGCCGACCTGATCAAGCGCTTCGAACCCACCGGCAACGCCAAGTATGTGGAGTTCACCACCCTGCACGACCCGAAACAGATGCCGGGCCAGCGCAGCCTCTTCAGCACCCTGGACTGGCCCTATGTCGAGGGGCTGCGCATGGATGAGGCGATGCACCCGCTGGCGATTCTGGCGGTGGGTGTATACGGCGATGCGCTGCCGCCGCAGAACGGCGCACCGCTGCGCCTGGTGGTGCCGTGGAAGTATGGCTTCAAGAGCATCAAGTCGATCGTGCGCATCCGCTTTACCGAGCAGATGCCGAAGGCGACCTGGAACGAGACCGCCCCCAACGAATACGGTTTCTACGCCAACGTGAATCCGCAGGTGGACCACCCGCGCTGGAGTCAGGCCACCGAGCGTCGTCTGCCCTCGTCTCTGTTCAGCCCCAACATCGTCGATACCCGACCGTTCAACGGCTACGCCGATCAGGTGGCTCACCTGTACAGTGGGATGGATCTGCGCAAATGGTTCTGAGCATCGCCGAGATTCATCGCTCCAAAACGGGGCGCCGGGTGTTCTGGTGGCTGCTGTTTCTGCTGCCGTTGCTGCCGCTGGCGTGGATCGTCCACAAGGCAGTGGTGCAGGACTTGGGTGCCGATCCGGCGCAGACCATCGTCACCTTCCTGGGCCTGTGGACGCTGAGGTTTTTGCTCATAACCCTCGCCGTCACCCCCTGTCGACGTCTGTTCGGCTGGATGTGGGTGCAGCGCTACCGGCGGATGTACGGGCTCTATACGCTGTTCTACGCCTGTCTGCATCTGCTCTCCTTTGCCACCTTTATCCTCGGCTGGCGGGCGGATCTGATCGCGCGGGAGCTGTCGGAGCGGCCCTATATCATCGTCGGTTTCATCGCCTGGCTGGGCCTGGTGGCGCTGGGTATCACCTCGACACGGGGTTGGGTACGGCGCTTGGGGAAGCACTGGCAGCAACTGCACTATCTGGTCTACCCGGTCGCGATACTGGCGATGATCCACTTCGCCTGGCTGATCCGGGCCGGCTATGGTCAGGTGTTGCTCTATGCCCTGATCCTGCTGCTTCTTCTCGGCTATCGGGTGGCCTATCGTCTCAGGCGTCAGCAGCGCCTGGTACAGTCGCACTGAGATCTCCATTTCGCAATTGCGGCGTGTCTGGCCTATATCTGTAGGTGGAGGTGAACCCTATGCAAACCAGTCTTCAGCGCTGTTGGCGTACCCTGCTTGGCGTGCTGGCCGGCTTTTTTGGCGTTCGGTCGGAGTCGGCACGGGAGCGTGACTTCAAAGAGGGGCGTGCGTTGCATTTCGTTGCAATTGGCGTCCTGATGGCGGTCATTTTTGTGATTTTCGTGATTGTTCTCGTCAGGTGGGCGCTGAGCCTCAGCGGTGTCTGATGCAAGTTGGCGGATATAGCCAGACGTTCGCGACTTCATGGCGTATCTTCCTTGCATTTTTTCAGCGCCTGCTATACTCCGCTATGAAGTGATCGCACAGGTGGGTAGCCAGAGATCCCGGTCGCCTGCGTGATACTGCCCTTTTTCACAGGACCCCCGGACCTGCATGAGCGGGTCGGGACGGAACCTGAGCATACCGCTTTTGGAGGCCTGGTGATGGGAATGATAAGAACAATAATATCCGCTCTGTCACTCGTTCTACTGCCACTGTCGGCCCGCGCGGAGTGGGCCGTGAATCTGACTCCGGGCGTCACCGAAGTGAGCCGCTCGGTATACGATCTGCACATGACCATCTTCTGGATCTGTGTGGCGATCGGTGTCGTCGTGTTCGGCGTCATGTTCTGGTCGATCTTCCATCACCGAAAGTCCCGAGGTGCCAAGGCTCACCACTTTCACGAGCATCCTCTGGTCGAGGTGGCCTGGACGCTGGTGCCGCTCGGCATTTTGGTGGCGATGGCCGTGCCGGCGACGGCGACGCTGGTCAAGATGTACGACCCGTCCGAGGCGGAGCTGGATATACAGGTCACCGGCTACCAGTGGAAGTGGCGCTACCAGTATCTGGACCAGGATGTCGATTTCTTCAGCAACCTCACCACGCCGCGTGAACAGATCGGCAATGAGGAGGCCAAGGGTGAGCACTATCTGCTCGAGGTCGACCGTCATCTGGTGCTGCCCACCGATACCAAGATCCGCCTGCTGCTGACCGCCAACGATGTGATCCACAGTTGGTGGGTACCGGCGTTGGCGGTGAAGAAGGACGCCGTCCCCGGCTTCATCAACGAGGCCTGGACCCGGATCGACGAGCCAGGCCTCTATCGCGG
>Ga0214472_10001559_pt1 | contig 25453 bp, 26 predicted proteins | sample RVTome_6_FD_207662 | JGI IMG/M metagenome (GOLD analysis project Ga0214472, IMG submission 207662) | Soil microbial communities from uranium-contaminated site in the Upper Colorado River Basin, Wyoming, United States - RVT140D175 | ecosystem: Environmental > Terrestrial > Soil > Contaminated >...
CGCGAGGTCGTGTTCGACGTCCGCGACGTGTCCGTGTACTACGGCGACTTCCGGGCGGTGCGGAACGTGACCGTGCCGGTCTACAAGAACGAGATCACCGCCCTCATCGGTCCCTCGGGGTGCGGCAAGACCACGGTGATCCGGTGCCTCAACCGCATGAACGACCTCATCGAGGAAGCGCGGGTGGAGGGGACGGTCCTGTATCACGGCGTGGACCTGTACGATCCCAAGGTCGACCCGGTCGAGGTCCGTCGGCGGATCGGCATGGTGTTCCAGAAGCCGAATCCCTTCCCCAAGTCCGTCTACGAAAACGTGGCCTTCGGGCCGAGGGTGGCCGGCTTCAAGGGAAACATGAATGACCTGGTTGAGGAGTCGCTTCGCCGGGCGGCGCTGTGGGACGAGGTCAAGGACAAGCTGAAGGAGTCCGGGATGGCCCTGTCCGGCGGCCAGCAGCAGCGCCTGTGCATCGCCCGGGCCATCGCCACGCGACCCGACGTCATCCTCATGGACGAGCCGTGCTCCGCCCTGGACCCCATCGCCACCGCTCGGATCGAGGACCTGATGCGGGAGCTGGTGGCCGACTACACCATCGTCATCGTCACCCACAACATGCAGCAGGCCGCCCGGGTCTCCGATCGCACGGCGTTCTTCACCGTGGAGGTGGACCCGGCGGGGCATCGCACCGGGATGATCGTCGAGCACGACCTCACCGAGGTGATCTTCACCAACCCCAAGGACAAGCGAACGGAGGACTACGTCACGGGCAGGTTCGGCTGATGGCACGGGTCCACTTCCACGAGGAGCTCGAACAGCTCGAGCTGGACATCCTGGGCATGGGAGAGCTGTCCGAGCGCGCCGTGGGCAGGGCCGTGGGTGCCCTCATCGAGCACGACGACGCCGAGGCCGAGAGGGTCATCGCCGGAGACGACGAGATCGACGAGAGGTACATGAGCGTGGAGACCCGGACCCTTCAGGTCATGGCGCTCCAGACCCCCGTGGCCGTCGATCTCCGGCTGATCTCCGTGATCCTTCACGCGAACATCCATCTCGAGCGGATCGGCGACATGGCGGTCAACATCGCCAAGGTCTACCGGTCGATCCGCGACCTCCCCAGCAGCCACATGATCCTCGGGCACATCCAGGAGATGAGCGACGTCGTTCGGCCCATGATCCGCACGGCCATGGAGGCGTTCCGCAAGCGTGACCTCAATCTGTGCCTCCGGCTGCCGGAGATGGACGACCCCGTGGACCGGCTGAACCTCGGGATGTACAAGGAGGTCGCGGCCCTGGCCGAAGACCCGAGCCTGTTGAACTGGGGGTTGCGGATGATCCTTGTGGCCCGGCAGCTCGAGCGGGTCGGCGACCACTCGGTCGACATCGGTGAGCAGGTGGGGTTCCTGCTGACCGGCGAGTTCCGCGAGTTCACGGATGCTTCGCACCCCGTCCACCTCAGCCCCGATGTCGGCTGACGCCGCGCGGATCCTGATCGTCGAGGACGAGGACGCCCTGGCCGACACGGTGCGGTACAACCTGGAGCGTGAGGGCTACTCGGTTTCCATCGCCCCGGACGGCCGCCGGGCCTTGGAGCGGTTCCGGTCCGAGGCCCCGGCCCTGGTGATCCTGGACCTCATGCTGCCCGAGCTGTCGGGCCTCGACGTGTGCCGGGCCATCCGGGCCGAGTCGGACGTCCCCATCATCATGGTCACGGCGAAGGACGCCGAGGCGGACAAGGTGGCCGGCCTCGAGCTCGGGGCCGACGACTACGTCACCAAGCCGTTCAGCGTTCGCGAGCTGATCTCCCGGGTCAGGGCGAACCTTCGCCGGGTCCGCGCCCAGGCGGCGCCGGTCGTGACCGAGGAGGAGGTCCTGGCCGTGGGGCCGGTGCGGATGGACGTGTCACGCCACGAGGTCACCGTCCGAGGGGAAGAGGCCGTCTTCCCGCCGAAGGAGTTCGAGCTGCTGGAGGCGTTCCTCCGACGCAAGGGACGGCTCCTGACCCGGGACTTCCTCATCGAGGAGGTGTGGGGGCCGAGCTACTTCGGGGACACCAAGACCCTCGATGTCCACGTGAAACGGTTGCGCCGCAAGATCGAAGAGGACCCCCACCGTCCGGTCAACCTGGTGACGGTCCGGGGCCTCGGCTACAAGTTCATGGATTGATCCACGCCTGCGGTACGCTCCGCCCGGCGTGATCACGTGTCGCATCTACCGGGACGGCGTCCTCGACGAGGAGAAACCGTTCGTGCCCGCGGCCGTGGAAGCCGCGCGCAGCTCGGGGGGATACGCGTGGCTGGACGCCGTCGAGCCCACCGACGACGAGCTTCGGACGCTCCAGGACACCTTCGAACTGCACCCGCTCTCGGTCGAGGACAGCAGCCGGTGGGGGCAGCGCTCGAAGGTCGAGGTGTATTCCGACTACGTCTTCCTGGTGGCCCACGGCCTCCGACTCGACGACGACGACCGGCTGATCGACAGCGAGGTCCACCTGTTCGCCCGGAAGGACTCCCACCTCATCACCGTGAGGCGGAAGCCCCTGTTCGACTTCCCCTCGGTCGTCCAGCGGGCCAAGGGGGAGCACCGTATGCCCCAGGAGGGCGTCGGCTTCCTCCTGTACCTGCTGCTCGACGAGATCGTGGACGGATACCTCGACGCCATCGACCGGCTGGAGGACCTGGGCGACGACATCGAGGAGCGGGCGAGTCGGGAGGACTCGGACCGGGGGGCGTCGGATGACCTGGCGGCGGACATCTTCCGCCTCCGCCAGCTGGTCGTCCGGTTCCGCCGGCTCGCGGTGCCGATGCGGGAGGTCGTGGACCTCCTGATGGAGGCCCCGGGCATCGTCACCGATGTCCTCGCCCCGTACTACCGCGACGTGCTGGATCACGTGATCCGGGTCACCGAGCTGTCGGACAACGTGCGGGACCTCTTGACGTCGGCTCGCGAGCTCCAGCTGGCGCAGATCTCGAACCGCCTGAACGTGGTGATGAAGCAGCTCACGGCGTGGGCGGCCATCATCCTCATCCCCACCTTGATCGCCGGTATCTACGGGATGAACTTCGAGGACATGCCGGAGCTTTCGTGGAGGCTGGGGTATCCGATGGCCCTGGGGGTGATGGCGGGCGCGGGCTTCCTGCTGTACCTCGTGTTCAAGAAGCAGGATTGGTTGTAGCGGTGTGCCGGGCGCTCAAGGTGCTGTGCGTGGCGCCCGACGGCGATGCGCTCGCGGCGCTGAAGCGAGCGGCGGTAACCGCGGAGTGGGAGGTCTCACCCGGCGCGACCACGGAGCGGGAGGCGCTGGCGCAGATGGAGTCCGAACGCCCCCACGTCCTGGTCGTGTTCGGCGACTTCGCCGGGCTCGTGGGCAAGGCCCGGGAGGCCTTCCCGTTCATGCGGATCGTCGCGGACCGGGACGTGCCCGGGGCGACCGCGGTCGCCCCGTCGATGGAGGAGGTCCGGGACGCCGTCAAGGGGCTGCCCCGCCCGGGCGGTCCGGTCCGCTGACGGCCGATCCATTCAGGCGCAGGACCAGGGGCCCCAGCCGCCCCGATGGGCCATGCGGATCGACACGATGACGTTGGCTCGGCCGTTGTACACGGACCAATCGGGGAACCCATATGTCTCGGCCCGGTCGGCCCAGTATTTCACCGCTTGCTGGTAGACGCCGGCGTTGCCTGAGGAGTAGGCCTCGGGGTTGAACCCAGACTCGCATCGCGCGACGTCGAGAGCCTTTTCGGGTCCGCCGGGAACCTCCCACCGGCGCGCGGCGCAGCGGATGAGGCGCTTCACCTCCCGCCTCCCATCGCGCCAGTCGATGTCGCACACCCAGGAGGCCACCGATGACTCCTTGGCCGCCTCGGCCGGCGGGGCCGGGAGCGCGAGGAGGATCGTGAGAACCAGCGCCGCCCGGGACGAGCGGCGCCATCCGATGAGTCGTGCCATAGGCGTTTCTCACCCCCGCGGTGAGCCGTGGCTGGGCGCCAGGCCCGCGCGGCCGTAGGGGGATGGCCCGGCCGCCCGCGGCAGGTCGTGGGTGCTGGATCACCTCCTTCGAGGGTTTTCGTCCGCGACCTCGGTCCACCCGTCCGCGACGCCCCAGCACCCGCCCCCGCGCGTGCGCGATCCGCTCCTGGGTGTGAGGGAGATAGCGCGTGGCGAGAGGGGATCGGACGAACGCGTCCGTGTAGGCCAGGTGGCCTACCGTAGCAGGGCGCAGGCCATGCGCCAACGTGGCGTTCCGGTGGAGGTGGCCCTCGGTCACTCCCGCCGCTCGTGGGCCCGCGGGTACGATGGGAGCGTGGCGAAGACGGTCCTTCTCGCGGCCCCGCGCGGTTACTGCGCGGGGGTGGAGCGCGCCGTGGAGGCCGTGGAGCGGGCCCTGGTCAAGCACGGCGCGCCCGTGTACGTGCGAAAGCAGATCGTGCACAACCTCCACGTGGTCCGCGACCTCGAGGCCAAGGGAGCCATCTTCGTGGAGGAGGAGGCGGACGTGCCCGAGGGCGCCGTGGTCGTGCTCTCGGCCCACGGGGTGGCCCCCGAGGTCTACCGGAACGCCGGGGCCCGGCACCTCACCGTCCTCGACGCCACCTGCCCGCTGGTCACGAAGGTCCATCTGGAGGCGCGGCGGTTCGCCGGCGAGGGCCGGTGGATCGTCCTGATCGGCCACGCCGGCCACGAGGAGGTCGTGGGTACCACCGGCCAGGCGCCGGTGCGGACCATCCTCGTCGAAAGCGTCGAGGACGCCCGGACGGTCGAGGTTCCCGACCCCGACGGCCTGTCCTATCTCACGCAGACCACGCTCTCGGTGGACGAGACGAACCAGATCATCGAGGTCCTTCGGGAGCGGTTCCCGAACATCCAGGCGCCGCCCCGTGAGGACATCTGCTACGCCACCCAGAACCGCCAGGACGCGGTGAAGGAGGTGGCCCGCCGCTCGGACGTCGTCCTCGTGATCGGCTCGGACAACTCCTCCAACTCCAACCGGCTGGCCGAGGTGGCCCGGGAGCAGGGAACCCCGGCCTACCTGGTGGACGACGAGACCGAGGTGAATCCGGCCTGGCTGGAGGGCGCCGACGTGGTCGGCTTGACCTCGGGCGCGTCGGCGCCCGAGTGGTTGGTCGATCGGGTGCTGGCGTACCTGGCCGCCACGGGGGCGATCGAGGTGGAGGAGGTCCGGCTGACGGAGGAGCACCTTCGGTTCTCCAACGTCAGGGTGTAGCGGTCCCAGGCTCGGGACCGGGATCGGACGGAGCTAGGGCCACGCTGAGAACTGGTCGCGGTCCTCGTCGACGTCCTCGCCGAACTCCGGGATCCCGACCAAGGTGGTGGTGGTCTGGACGCCGGGGATCGTGTGGATCTCCCGAAGGATCACCGGGGCCGCCTGCTCCCACCCGAGGGGGACCTCGGCGAGCACGTCGTAGTCCCCGGCGACCACGGCGAGCCCGGCCACCTCCTCCAGCTTGGCCAGAGCCTGGACCACGCCGGCCACCGCGCCCGCGGCGGTCCTGATGTGCACGAAGCACGCGGGTCCCTCCCGGTGCATGGGCGCGGACGGCATGCCCGGCCCGCCCGCGTAGATCCCCAGCACATCCAGGGGGACGACCGGCGCGGTGTAGGTCTGGATCACACCGTCGATGGACTGGATCCGCCGGAGCACCGTGCGGGCGATGGACTCGAAGTCGGCCGCTTCCACGGCCACCATCACGTCCCAAAGGCCCACCACAGCCACCGAGTGCCGGATGCCGTGCCGGCCCCGGAGCGCGATCACCACGTCCTCGATCTTCCCGGGGCCGGTCCGCAGATAGACGAACGCATCCACAGCGGCAGGCTATGGGAGGGACAAGCCCGTCGCAAGGATGCGCTCAGCCCGCTTCGACGGCCGGCTGGGCCACCCGGCAGACCGCCTCGAGTTGCTCCGCGCCCTCCTCGGGGCCGATGGCGACGATCCGGTCGCCGGCCTGGAAGGTGAAGCTGGCCCGAGGCCGGTACACCCAGCGGCGTCCCCGCTGGACGGCAAGCACGAACATGCCCGTCTCGGTCGCCAGCTCGAGCTCTCGCAGGGACCGGCCGTCCGCCCGGGACCCCGTCTCGACCACTGTCTCGGCCCCGGTCTCCTCGGTCTCCTCCAAAGCCATCTGGATGACGGGATGGAGCTCCTCCCCCCGCTCCACGTACCACGTCATGTCGCGGGCCGCGTCGCAGATGGCCTCCCCGGCCGCGCCAAGGCGGAGCAACCCCCGAAGGTCGTCGGGGTTGCGGGCCTCGGGCGACGCCCGAAGGACCCAAGACTCCAGCTCGTCTTGGAGGATGTCGCTCCGGGCCTCCAGGGTGGCGACCTCCGCCGCCAGGGCCCGGTCGTTGAACAGCAGCGACGAGTACGCAAGCCCCACGGCGGCCTCGGAGGAGTTCTTCATCTCCACCAGGATGTCGACGGCCCGGTCCAGCTCCGAGAGGGGGGGCGCCTCCGACTCCGGGGGCGGGGGGAGCGGGGGGGCGCCGGCCACGGCCCGGATGAGGTTCGCGCCCTCCTCGGGCCCCTGGTACAAAAGGACGTCGCCCTCGGAGACCACGCTCTCGGCCCCTGGATCGAACTCCCAGTCGTCGCCGCGACGGATGGCCAGGACCCACATCCCGGTCTCGGTGGGGAGCATCAGGTCGCGGAGGGGGGCCCCCACGGCCTGTGATCCCTCACGGACCTTGACCCGGCCGCACACCTCGTCGGCGTGCCGAAGGTCCTTGCGGAGGGCATCGGGGATGCCGAGCTTCGCCGCCACCACCCGGGCGATGTCCGAGGCGGCGTCCCCGATCTTGTCGATGGCGGACGCGATCCAAAGAACGCTCTCGATGGCCTCGGCGTCCTCGGGGCTCCGGGCGGCCAGGGCCGCCGTGGTCCGCAGCCGGCGGAGGTAGCCCGCCATCCGCTCCTCGAGGCTCTCCACCTCGTCGGCCAGGTCTTCTTCGTCGAAGAACACGGCCGCATAGGCCATGTCGATCAGCAGCTCGGAGGCGTCCTTGGCCTCGACCAGCAGCTCCTTGACGGTCTTCGGTTCGTCGTCATCCATCGATGGCCACCCCCAATACTCCCATAGCGAACAACAGCGCGACGATGCCGGCCAGGTCCATGACGCTCGTGATGATGGGGACGCTGTGGTCGTCGGGATCCAGGCCGAACCGGGAGGTCATCACGGCCACGTAATAGCCGGTCACGACGATCACCGGGAGCACGATGAGCCCTGCGAGCAGCGTTCCCCCGACCATGGTCGCCGCTCCGGGGTGGGCCAGGCCGGTGAGGTTCGACAGGCCGAGCCCGACCGTCCCGATGAGCGAGTAGATCGCCGCCGCGGACACGATCACCAGGCCGGCGTCCACCATCGCCGGGGCCTCGGGCACTCCTCGGGTGGTGATCACGCCGAGCTGGAGCTTGGACGAGAGGCGGGAGGACAGGATCCCTCCGAGGGCGCCGGCCTGCGAGACGAACGGTGGGATCAGGATGAGCAGGCCGGGGAGGGCACGCAGGCCCGGCTCCTTGGCCTGGAGCACCGCGCCGGCCGCGATGTCGAGGAGCGGCGTGAGCAGGATCACCGCGGTCATCTCCACCACGATGCGGCGTACGGGCTGGAGTTCGATCGCGACGACCCGGACCACGGCGTAGGCGCAAAGCGCAACGCAGACGCCCGTGATCACCGCGTTCACGGTGTCGTTGCGGGTGAGGAACGTGGCCAGGAACAGCGTGGGGAGCGTCGCCATGTCGCCCAGGGCCGTCACCATCGGCGTGGACACCGCATCGAGGTCGTAGCCTCGCCGGTACGACAGCACCGAGAGCCCGATCGTGATCAGCAGGATGAACGCGGACCCGAGCGCCCCGCCGACCACCGAGATGGTCACCAGGTCCCAGATCGAGATGGAGCGTTCGCCGAACGCCGCCGTGGCCAGCTTGGCCAGGCCGGCCAGCCAGAAGGACGAGGCGAACGTCGTGATCACCGCGACCTCGACGTTTTGGTACAGGACCCCGGTCCGCTTCAGGTTGGCCTCGAACAGGCCGGCGTGCGTGCTGGTTCCGAGCCGGGCGCCGATGGCTCCGAAGATGGTGCCCCGCATGCCCACCGCGGCGGGGATGAGGACGAGGAGGCCGGGGAGGCGGTTGAGGGTGCCGGTGATGTGGCCGAGCGTCAGCCCGGCGACGAACGAAGCCGCCGTGCTGAGGGTGAGGGCAACCAGGCCCTGGCGGAGTGTTCGCCGCTCAGCGCGCAGGTACGCCCAAAGGCGGCGTGCACGACGTGGGAACGCCATAACGGGACGGCCATCGCTCTTTTTCGTTCACGGGCCGAAACGGTTGGGCCGGAAGGCCCGTGGCAGTATGGCCCCCGGCGGTCCGAGGAACAACCCTCAGACCCAGTCCCTGGTGAGGAACAGCCAGAAGGCCAGTCCGGCGTAGGGGCCATACCGCTTGAACCGCCGCTGGATCGAGGCGTCCTTCACGCTCTTTCGCCCGGTCTTCTTCGCGTACGTGGGGCGGGTCCAGGCGTCGAGGATCAACCGTGAGTACCGGCCCATGGTCAACATGACGTGGGCGGCCGCGTAGGGCCCGACCCCCGGGAGCGCGAGCAGCCGGGCCTCCAGCTGGTCGTCGGGGAGGTCCTGGGGCGTGGCCCGCCCCAGGACCTCCAGGTCCAGCCGGCCCTCCGCCGTCGCGCGGGCCAGGGAGACGAGGTACGCGCCGCGGTACCCGGCCCGGGCCACGTCGCGATAGAACCCCTCACCGGCCTCCGCCATGGCCGCGGGGGTAGGGAAGGCGCGGCCGAGCGGGCCGGCCCCCGGCGCGCCGGGGGCCGGCCGGCCGAGATGCTCGACCATCGCGTCGACCATGCGCCGGGTGGCCGACCACGCGCAGTTCGTCGTACAGATCGTCTTCACCACGTCCTCGAAGACGGTCGGGCTTCGGACCATCCGCCCGGCCCCGGTCACCGCCCAGGCCAGGTCGGGGTCACGTTCGGCCAGGACGTAGAAGGGCGACAGGTCCGCGTCGAGCCGGAGGACGTTTCGAACGGCCGAGAGCAGGCGGTCCGAACCCCTCTCCCCAGGCGAGCGCCCGCGGACCGCGACGGTCCCGTAGCCGGGGCGGCTCTCCGAGATTCGAACGGTGCGAGGGCCGCTCTCGTCGAGAGGCAGGGTGACCTCCAACGCGCGGGCCTCCTCGTCCAGCCGCATCGGCGGCAGGTCAACGAAGCCGTGCGAGTTCAGCGTCCGCCACAGGTCGACGGGCTCGCCCCCCGCTCCGAGGAGCCGGAACTCAAGCGGTCGAGCCACGGGTGCTCTGCCGGGCTCGCCAGGCCCGAACCTTGTTGCGGTTCCCACATGACTGCATGGAGCACCACTTGCCGGATTGGTTCTTCGAACGGTCGTAGAACACCGAGGTGCAGGTCTCGTCGGCACACCGTTTGAGGTGGGCCCACGACCCGTCGAGCTGGGCGAGGAAGGCAACGGCCAGGATCCGGCCCAGGGCGCCGGGGACCCCGGTCGCCATGGGCTCGATCCGAGGCGGTCCATCCGGTTCGAACCGGAGCTCCAGCCGGGCGGCGCGAGCGGACTCCTCGATGACCGCGGCATCCTCGGGGGAGAACGGTGCATCCACGTTGTCCGGAACCTTCCTGTGAAGCGATCGGTGCAGCACGAACGCCGTCTCGAGCTCGTCGGGGCCGGCAGGGTCGTCGAGCCGAAGGAGGCCTCGCTCCACGAAGAACTCGCGGAGCGACCGGTGCGAGGGGGGAAGGCTCCTCTCGTCGTCCCCATCGTGGTCGTGGAGGGACAGGAAGCTCCTGACGAGCTCCATATCCCCCGGTGCCGGAAGACTGTTGTCGACGTCTCGCCGCCGCTCCGCGGTGCTCATCTCACGTTCCCCCGTGTGATGGCGTTCAAGGACTCGATCTGTTTGGGCCGACCAGATTGTACACCATCGTTCTGTCTTGACTAGTTACCATAACCCATGTACGCTTCTGTACCGGTTACAAAGGGTACACCCGTTACAAGGCGATGACCAGGAGGTGGGCGATGTTCCCGATCCTCGCACCGGAGATGGCCCAGGAAGAGGTGGAGCAGCTCCGCGCTGAGGCCACGAAGGCCAGGGCGGCCTCGGCGCACCCCGGGGCGCCTCCCCTCGGCCCAAGGCCGAGTGCCGCGCGTCGGCTGGCTTCGGCGGTTCGGACCGTGTCCGCGGGCTTCCGGCTGCTGGCCGGCGCCGTCGACGGGAGGTGAGCGCGTGGACTGGATCGGGTACGTCTTGAGCTTCGGGCTCGTGGCCCTCCTGTGGATCGCGGCGGTGACGTCTGGCCACGACTCCCGCGACGCCCCGAGCTGGCGGTCCGATGCCCCCGATGTGACGGAGCAGCTCCGCTAGCATCGGTGCGTGATCGAGTTCACGGCGTGGGCCACGGACATCCTTCAGCGGACGCACGAGGCGGCCCGGCGGTTCAACCCCGCGGCAACCGTCCGAGTCTCCCGAGCCGGTGACGGTGTGGAGTTCGCCCTCACCGACGAACCGCGGGACGGTGACCGGCTGGTGCGGGGGGATGGGTTCGACCTGTTCGTGGAGGAGGGCCTCGACGGGATCGTGGACGTGGTCGAACCCCACGACCGGCTGATCCTTCGACCCCCCGGGTCCCAGGAGCGGAGCGTACGTCCGGGCTGATCCACCCAACGCGAGGGCTACACTTCCTCGCATGACGGCGGACGAGGCTTCGGGCCAGCATCGGGGACCCGCTCACGGCGGCGGCCCGATCATGCTGATCGGCGGGGCTGAGGACAAGCGGCGCGACAAGGCCATCCTGTCGCGGTTCGCCCGGTTCGCCGGGAGCTCCGGCGCCCGCGTCGTGGTGATCTCCACCGCTTCCTCGTTGGGCGACGTGGCCACGGAGATGTACCGGGAGCTGCTCGGGGGGTTGGACGTCGGCGAGGTCACGGGGCTGAGGCCGGAGGACCGGGAGCAGGCGAACGACCCTGAGGTCGCAGCGGCCCTCGCCGACGCCACGGGGATCTTCCTGACGGGCGGCAACCAGCTCCGGCTCTCGGCCGCGGTGGGGGGAACCCGGCTGGGGACGGCGCTGTTCCTGGCTCACGACCGCGGCGCGGTGATCGCGGGAACCTCCGCCGGAGCGAGCGCCCTGGCCTCACACATGATGGCCTTCGGGAGGCCCGGGCCGACGCCGAAGAACCGGATGGCCCAGCTCTCGGCCGGCCTCGGGTTGCTCGACCACATCGTGATCGACCAGCACTTCGAGCAGCGGGGCCGGATCGGCCGGCTACTCTCGGTTGTCGCGCACTCGCCCTCGCTCCTCGGCGTGGGCCTCGACGAGGACACCGCGGCCATCGTGTATGCCGATCAGACCATTGAGGTCATCGGGCGCGGCGCCGTGACGATCGTGGACGGCTCCCACGCGCGCACCGACGCCCACCAGGGCAAGGGCTATCGGCCGCTCATGATGTCGGGCGTGGTGCTGCACTCGCTGCCGTCGGGCTACTGGTTCGACCTCCGGGCCCGCAAGCTGCTCCCTGGAGGCGTCCGGGGGCAGGAGCGGGAGGCATCGGAATGAGCGCCACCCGGCCCCGGCCCGAGGACGACGAGGATCGCCCGCAGCGCGAACCGACCCCCAAGCGGCCATCGGCCAAGCCGGACCTGAAGGTCCTGGAGGCCCGGGTCTTCCGGGGTCCGAACTACTGGTCCTACGAACCGTGCGTCCGGCTCCTCGTCGACCTGGGCTCGCTCGAGCACTGGCCCTCCAACACGCTCAAGGGATTCAACGACCGGCTCCTCGATCTCCTGCCGGGCCTGCAGGAGCACACGTGCTCGCTGGGCAAGCCCGGCGGGTTCGTGGAGCGACTTCGGGAGGGCACGTGGCTGGGGCACGTGGCCGAGCACATCGCGCTGGAGCTCCAGCGCGAGTCGGGGTCCCACGTGTACCGGGGCAAGACCCGGAGCGCGGGCCCGCCGGGCCGGTACAACGTGATCTTCGGCTACTGGGAGGAGCGGGTGGGCCTTGCCGCCGGCGAGCTCGCCGTCCGAGTGACCAACCACCTGGTCAGGCCGGAGCCGGGGTTCGACTTTCGAACGGAGCTGGAGCAACTCATCCGCCTCGCGGAGCGGCGGGCCTTCGGCCCCTCCACCCAGGCCCTCATCGACGAGGCCGCGAGCCGCGACATCCCATGGATCCGGTTGAACGAAACCTCGCTGGTGCAGCTGGGGTGGGGCCGGTACCAGCAACGGATCCGTGCCACCATGACCTCCAAGACGTCGTCGCTCGCCGTGGACATCGCGGGCGACAAGGACTTGACCCGGCGACTCCTATCGGCGGCCGGCCTGCCGGTCCCCCGGGGGGACGTGGCCCGCACGGACGACGAGGCCGTGTCGGCGGCCAAGCGCATCGGGTTCCCCGTGGTCACGAAGCCGCTCGACGGGAACCACGGCCGAGGGGTCTCGCTGGACCTCCGGACCGAGCGCGACGTGCGCAGCGGGTTCAAGCGAGCGGTCAAGGAGGCACGACGGGGCGACGTCGTGGTGGAGAGCTACGTCACCGGCAACGACTACCGGGTCCTGGTGATCGGCGGGCGCATGGTGGCCGTGGCGGAGCGCGTGCCGGCTCACGTGACCGGCGACGGCGCGCACACCGTCGGTGACCTCGTCGAGATGACGAATGCCGATCCTCGGCGTGGGATCGGCCACGAGAAGATCCTGACGAAGATCAAGGTCGACGAGGCGGCCGTCGAGCTGCTGAAGAGACAGGGCTTCACGCTCGACGACATCCCGGCGGAAGGGGCCTTCGTCAAGCTCGTTGCCACCGGCAACATGTCCACCGGCGGCATCTCCATCGACCGGACGTGGGACGCCCACGAGGACAACGTGGAGATCGCCGAGGAGGCCGCCCGCGTGGTGGGCCTGGACGTGGCCGGCATCGACTTCCTGGCCCCCGACATCACGCAGCCGGTGCGCGAGACCGGCGGCGCCATCGTGGAGGTGAACGCGGCGCCGGGGTTCCGGATGCACACGCACCCTACCGAGGGCGAGGCCCAGTACGTGGCCAAACACGTGATCGACGGGCTGTTCCCGCCGGGGACGCCGGCCAGGATCCCCACCGTCGCGGTGACCGGCACGAACGGGAAGACCACCACGGTGCGGATGATCGCCCACATCTTTCGGGGCATGGGTCGCAAGGTCGGCCTGACCTCGACCGACGGCATCTACATCGACGAGCGGCTGGTCAAGCGTGTCGACGCGAGCGGTCCGAAGTCGGCGCAGATGGTGCTCCAGAACCCGCGGGTGGACTTCGCCGTGTTCGAGGTGGCCCGGGGCGGCATCCTGCGGGAGGGGCTGGGGTACGGGGAGAACGACGTGGCCGTGGTGCTGAACGTAGCCGGCGACCACCTCGGCCTGAAAGGGATCGACACCATCGAGCAGCTGGCCCGGGTGAAGCAGGTCGTCGTTGAGGCTGTGCCGAAGACCGGCTGGGCCGTGCTGAACGCCGACGACCCGCTGGTTCTCGAGATGCGCAAGGCCTGCTCGGGCTCGGTGATCCTGTTCACGATGCGCGACAACGAGTTCGTGGACCGCTGGGTCCGCCGTGGCCGAAAGGCGGTGGTCCTGGACAAGGGGCCGCTCGGCGAGATGATCGTGATCAAGGAGGCTCGCCGGACCATGCCGGTGGCCTGGGTCCACACGCTGCCCGCCACGTTCGAGGGCCGGGCCAGGATGAACGTCCAGAACGCCCTGGCCGCCGCGGCCGCCGCCCACGCCGCGGGGGCGCACCTCCACGACATCCGCCAGGGGCTGCGGACCTTCACCACGAGCATCTACCAGGCCCCGGGGCGGTTGAACCTGATCGACATGGACGGCGTGAGGGTGCTGATCGACTACGCGCACAACCCGCACGCGCTGCGGAGCCTGGGGGAGTTCGTGGAGCGCATGACCGGCGAGCACCCGGGCGGGCGGCCGGGGGAAGTGTCGTGGACGGCGAACCTCAGGCTGGCGGTGGTGGCGACGGCCGGCGACCGGCGGGACGACGACATGCGAGAGATGGGGCGGGTGGCCGCCCGGTTCTTCGACGACGTCATCATCCGCGAGGACCGGAACGCGAGGGGACGCAAGCGCGGCGAGACCGCGGCCCTGATCCTGGACGGCGTTCGGCAAGCCATGCGCGAGGGGGGGCGGGCCGGAAGCGTCGAGATCGCGCTCGAGGAGATCGAGGCCACCCGGCGGGCCCTGGACCGGAGCCGGCCCGGGGACCTGGTCGTCCTCTGCGTGGACTACGCGACGGAGGTCTTCAAGGAGGTCGAGGCCCGGCGGTCCCTGGCCGCTCCGAAGGTGCTCCAGGCGCCCGAGGGGGACGGGCAGTTCATGGCCGTGGGCGGCGACCCCGACTTCGTCCGCCTGATCCCCGAGACCGGCTTGTAGGACCCACGGGAACGCATCGCAGCCATGGACGACCGTGAGATCGAACGCGTGCTGGAGGCCCGCCGGGACCAGCTCGAAGAGGAGATCCGCCACCTCGCCGAGGTTCCTCGGGACCCCACGGCGACCGTCTCCTTCGGCAAACGGATCGGCGACGGGACCGTCGAGGCCGTGGAACGGATCACGCGGACATCGGCAGCGAAGGCGCTCTCCACGAAGCTCCGCGACGTCGAGCGCGCCCTTGCCAAGCTGGCCGACGGCACCCAAGGCGTGTGCGACGGTTGCGGCGCGCCGATCCCTCAGGAGCGACTCGAAGCGATGCCGTGGGCCGTCGTGTGCGTGTCGTGCGCCGAGGCCCGCGCCGATCGTTGACGGTTCCGCAGCGCGGACGAAACCGTACGTCGGCTCGTCCCTCCGGAAGGGGCCGGATGCGCGGCTCCGCTAGTCCGGATCGGACCCGTCGACACGCGACGCCCGGACCGCGCGGACCAGCCGGCGGACGTCCCCAGGGCTCAGGCGCCTCGCTCCTCGCTCCTCGAGCCAGGCGAAGATTTCCGGGCGCTGGCCCAGCGCCGTGACGGCCACCACGTCGCCGCGCTTCGCCCGCTCAACCATCCACGCCAGCGCGTGGACCTCGTCTGGGAAGACCGGCACCTCGGTCGCCCCCCCGTCGACGGCCCCGGCCCGGAGGCCTTCCACGATTTCCTGGGGGTCGTGGCCTCGCAGGTATCTCGACAGCTCCGCGATAGCAACGTGGTCCGCGCCACGTGCGGCCCGGTAGGCGAACGCGTGGATGATGTCCCCCCTCCGGTCCCCGGCGGTGCAGAACGCGAGCCATACCTCTCGACCCTTGCGGCGTAAGCCGTGGCAGAGCTCAGTCAGGCCCATCATCCCCGCCTCGTTGTGGGCGTAGTCGATCACCACCACCCTACCGTCGAGCGTGAACAGGTTGGCCCGTCCGGGGTTCCGCTCGGGATCCAGGACGAACGTGCGAAGGCCGCGCACGACCGCCCGCTCCGGCAGCCCGATCGCGAGCGCCGCGGCCGCCGCGGCCATGGCGTTCTGGACGTTGTGACCCGAGACCCCGGCGATCGTGACCGGGACGTCCTCCACCCGCACCAGGGGGCGGGCACGGGAGCCCTCCAACATCGTCATACGGCCGTCGAGGATGGTCATGGCCCGGCCGCGCTCGGCCAGGATCGCGCGGATCGCCGGGTGATCGGGGTCGAGCGAGAACAGCCAGACCCTCCCGCTCGATCCCCTCCGCATCGACAACACGCGCGGATCGTCGGCGTTCAGGACGTCCCACCCACCGGGGCGCGTGATCCGCGTGATCGTGGCCTTCACCTCGGCCAGCTGGTCCAGGGTGTGGATCCCGAGCAGGTCGAGGTGGTCGGCCGACACGTTCGTCACCACGGCGACGTCGTTGTGCAACACGCCGATGCCCCTGAGGAGGATCCCGCCCCGCGCCGTCTCCAGGACGGCGACGTCGGGACCCTGGTCCAGGGCCATGCCGGCGCCGCCGAACCCCGAGTAGTCGCCCGCCTCGACCAGCCGGTCGTCCACGTACACGCCGTCCGTGGAGGAGAAGGCGACGGACCGACCCGCGGTCCGGACGACGTGCGCCAGGAGTCGGACCGTGGTGGTCTTGCCGTTCGTCCCCGTCACCGAGATCACGGGGATGTCCGGGTCGGGGACGGAAGGCTCGGGGCCGGGGCCCGCGGCATCGACGCGATGCGCGGCCTCGGCGACCAGCCGGCGGGGGGAGCGCCGGGAGGAGAGGAGCGCGTCCATGAGCCCGGCGACCTCCAGGCCGAGGGCCTCGGCCGAGCCGCGCCGACGCCACGGGAACGCCACGATGGTCTCGTCGGGCTGGGGCCCGGTCCGGCCCCGCACCGCCAGACGGACGTGCGACGCCTCGGCCACCCGCCGCGCGACGTGGGAGGCCAAGCGGGCCACGAACCGCCACCGCTCGCCGCTCCCGGGGATGCCGGGGTTCCCGCCGCGGGGGAGTTCCAGCGATGAGGCGACCGTCGCGAGCCGGGAGCCCTTGGCCCCCAACCAGCCCGGGACGGCCAGCGTCACCTTGACGGCCGGACGGGTGAAGTAGAGGTTCGGTCCCTCCAGCACACGGAGCTCCACCAGCCGGACGGGCTCGGTGGGGCCACCCGTGCCACCCATGGGCGGAGCATAGGTCAGGGCTCGTCGCCGGCGTGATACCGCCAGAACTCCGGGACGATCGCGGCCAACGCGGCCGCTCCGACGACGCACAGCAACCCGCCCGACACCACCGAGACAGCGGGGGTGAAGGCCGCCGCCACCAGGCCGGCCTCGAGATCTCCGAGGCGAGGCCCGCCCGTCACCACGAGGATGTGGATCCCGGAGAGCCTGCCCCGGAGCGAATCGGGCACCGAGAGCTGGAGGATGGTGCTTCGGAACACGGCGGAGATCACATCGGCGGCGCCGGCGAACGCCAGGAAAAGAAGCGCCAGCCACAGGCGGTCCCCCACCAACCCGAAGGCTGCGATGCCCATCCCCCACAGGGCCACCGACCAGACGACGGCCCGCCCTTGGTGCCGGATCCGGGCCACCCACCCCGCCGTCAGCGCGCCCACCAGCGCGCCCACCGCGGGCGCGGAGAACAGCAGCCCGACGACCGCGTCTCCGCCGTGGAACTGCGAGGCGGCGAGGAACGGGAACAGGGCCCGTGGCATCCCGAAGACCATGGCAATGATGTCGATGACGAACGTCGATCGCAGCACCCGCCGGCCCTTCAGGTAGGCGAACCCCTCCCGAACGGCGGCCCAACCGGTCGCCGCCCCCTCGCGCCGCTCCGGCGGCATCGGGCGGATCGAAAGCGCCGCGGCCAGCATGGCTCCGTACGTGATGAGATCGATGCCGTACGCCCATGCCAGGCCCAGCCGGGCGATCACGATGCCCGCCAGCGCCGGCCCGACCAGCGCGGTCGCGTTCCAGATGACCTGGTTCAGGGCGAGGGCTGCGGGGAGCAGGTCCCGGCCCACCAGGCGTGGGGTCATGGCCGATCGGGTCGGCCCGTCGATGGCCGAGACCGCCGCGATGAGCGCGACCGCCCCATAGATCAAGCCCACGGGTGGCCGCCCGTGGAGCGCCCCGGCGAGCAGGAGGCCCGAGGCGGCCATATAGCCGAACTGTGCCCCCACGAGCAGCTTCCGCCGGTCGCGGGCATCGAGGATCGTGCTGCCGAGCAGAGTGCCGCCTGCGAGCGCGACCAGCCCCACCAGCCCGATGACGCCCACCGCGGCCGCCGACCCGGTCAGCCTCCGGATCTGGATGAACGTCGCGACGAGGGTGAACTGGTAGCCGGCCTCCGAGACCAGCAGGCCGGCCCAGATCACCCGGAAGTCGCGCGAGCGCCGGAGCGGCGTGACGTCGACGGCGAGCCGCCGGAGGGCTGATCGGCGCCGAGGCGGTCCGGCTCGCCCTTCCCCCTCACCCGACGCCATGTGCCGACGTTAGCAAGCCGGTACGATGCTGCGACCCGGCGGCATGCCGGGCCCAGAGGAGGGGGAAGCCATGGGCTGCCTGGTGTTCGTCTTCGGGCTCCTCACGCCTCGGTTCGTGATGCTCATCCTGTGGCTGTTCACCGACTACCTCGCCCGAGCCTTCGGAGACTGGTTCTGGCCGACGGTGGGGTTCTTCTTGCTGCCGACCACCACCCTCACCTATGCGATCGCCCAGAACGCGTTCGACGGCGTGAAGGGCTGGGGACTGGTCATCCTGATCATCGGGATCGCGGTCGACTTCGGACTCCTCGGTGGGGGCGGCCGCGCGGCCGGCAGGCGCCGCCGCACCGCGTACTGACCGCCGCGAGCGCGATCCGAGTCCCCGCCCGGAGGTCCCGCTACCTCGACGCAGCCCCGATGGCCTCGTCCAGGACGTCCATGCCCTCGTCCAGGAGGCCCTCGTCGATGGTGAGTGGGGGCAGCAGCCGGATCACGTTGTCGTAGGTCCCCGCCTTCAGGACCACGACCCCGTTCTTCAGGCAGTGCTGGACGATGCCGGCGCCGGTCGGCCCGTCGATGGGCTCCTTCGTCGCGCGATCCGCTACCAGCTCGACGGCCGTCATCATGCCCCGGCCCCGGACGTCCCCGATCGGCTGGTGCCGGGGCTGCATGTCGCGGAGCCTGGCCATGATGCGCTCACCGAGCCGCCGGGACCGTTCGAGCAGTCCCTCGCTCTCGATCTTGTCCAGCACGGCGAGGGCGGCCGCGGCGGCCACGGGGTTCCCCCCGTACGTCCCGCCCAGGCCGCCCACGTGCACCGAATCCATGAGGTCGGCCCGGCCGGTGATCGCCGAGATGGGCAGGCCGCCGCCCAGGGACTTCGCCGTGATGACGATGTCCGGGACCACGCCCTCGTCCTCGACGGCGAACCACCGGCCGGCCCGGCCCATCCCGCTTTGGATCTCGTCGGCGATGAACACGATTCCGTGCTCCCGGCAGAAGTCGGCCAGGCCTTTGAGGAACCCCGGGGCCGGGACCACGAACCCTCCCTCGCCCTGGATGGGCTCGACGATCACGGCGGCGATGTTCTCCTCGCCGATGTGCTTGTGCATCTCGTCCTTCGCGTAGGCCAGGGCCTGCTCGGCGCAGCGCTCGGGGCCGCTCGGCCACCGGTACGGATAGGCGAACGGCAGTCGGTAGATCTCCGGGGCGAACGGCCCCATGCCTTGCTTGTAGGGCATGACCTTCGCCGTGAGCGACATGGCGAGGAGCGTCCGGCCGTGGAAGGCGTGGTCGAACGTCACGATGGCCTGCCGCCTCGTCGCGTACCGGGCGATCTTCACGGCGTTCTCCACGCCCTCGGCCCCGGAGTTGGCGAACATCGTCCGTTTCTCGAACTCGCCGGGGGCGAGGGCATTCAGGCGTTCGGCGAGCTCGATGTACGGCTCGCTCGCCGTGACGTGGAAGCAGGTGTGGGTGTCGAGCTCGAGCTGCTTCTGGGCCGCGGCCACCACCTCCGGGGCGGTGTGGCCCACGTTCAACACGGCGATGCCCGTCGCGAAGTCGATGAGCCGGTTGCCATCGACGTCCTCGATGATCGCGCCGGACGCGCGGGCGGTGACGATGGCGTGGACGTTCGCGACGCCCGGGGGGATCGCGGCCTTCCGGCGCTCGAACCACTCGCGGGACCTGGGGCCGGGGATTTCGGTGACCACCTTGCGTTCCTGCGGGATGTCCACGCTCTGTCCTCTCGTCCGCTGATCTGTCGGGTCGCGCGTCGGCCGGGATCAGGTGGGGACGGCGGGCTCGGCCTCGCCGACCACGTGGGTCACCGGCAAGCCGAAGGCCGCCTCCACCCGATGGGGGAGGTCGAGCTTCACCCACCGGGAGACGCCCGGCGGCAGCGTCGACACGATGATCTCGTCGAACCCCTGCACCCTGAGGGCATCCTCGACGGCCAGGACCGGATTGGCGTCGCCCACCTCGCCGGTCGCGTCGGCGCCGACCTCGTGGAATCGGGCCAGGGCTCGGTCCAGGCGACCTTGGGCCACGGCCCGGATCTCGCCCTCGGTCCAGGCGTGGTCGGTGGGCGGCGTGACCGGGACGACGATGTGGAAGCTGCACGGGCCCACCCGGGCCAGCTGGTGCACCTTCGCCACGAGATGCTCCCCGCTCAGGGTCTGGTTCGCCACGACCAGGTAGCGGTGCATCCCGTCACCTCCTCGTCGGTCGGCCCCGTCCCCATCCTCGTGACGCCCGGCCCGTCCCCATCCTCGTGACGCCCGGCCCGTCCCCATCCTCGTGACGCCCGGCCCGTCCCCATCCTAGCGACCCCCGGCACGGGAAGGGACCCGCCCAGGACGTCGAGTGGTCCGGGGAGCGGAAGTTTGGGCATACTTGCGGGGTCCATCGAGTTCGACCCCGCCCGGGGTCCGTCCAAGGAGGGCTGAATGGCCACCGCGTTGAAGACCTGGAAGCTGTTCATCGGGGGGAAGTGGGTGGACCCGGCCGCCGGCGAGACCGAGCACGACATCGACCCGGCCACGGGCGAACCGGTCGCCGAAGTGGCGGTGGGGACCGAGGAAGACGTCGAGCGTGCGGTGAAGGCGGCCAAGAAGGCCTACGAGGACGTCTGGTTCGACACCCCGCCCAAGGAGCGGAGCGCGATGATGCTCAAGCTCGCCGACGCGATGGAGGGGGACGCGGACACCCTGGCGCGCCTGGAGTCCGAGGACGTGGGCAAGCCGATCGCGGTCTCGGCCGCCGATATCCCGTTCATCGTGGACAACCTCCGGTACTTCGCCGGCGCGGCCCGGAACATGGAGGGGAAGAACACCGGCGAGTACGAGCGCGGGTTCACCAGCTGGATCCGCCGGGAGCCGCTCGGGGTCACGGCCGGCATCTGCCCGTGGAACTACCCGCTGATGATGGGCATCTGGAAGGTGGCCCCGGCGCTCGCCGCGGGGAACGTCTCGATCCTGAAGCCGGCGGAGCTCACGCCGCAGACGACGCTCCGCCTGGCCGAGCTCTCGGCCGACATCTTCCCGCCGGGGGTGATCAGCGTGATCACCGGGCGAGGCTCGGTGGTCGGCGCCGCCCTGACCCGTCATCCCGGCGTGAGCCTGGTGTCCATCACGGGCGACACGGCCACCGGCAAGCTCGTGGCCAAGGAGGCCGCCGACACGGTGAAGCGGGTCCACCTGGAGCTCGGCGGCAAGGCGCCGGTCGTGGTATTTGACGATGCGGACGTCTCGAAGCTGGTCGAGATGCTGAAGTTCGCCGGGTACACGAACTCGGGGCAGGACTGCACCGCAGCCACTCGGATCGTGGCCGGCCCGAGGATCTACGACAACGTGCTGTCGGAGCTCGTCCCGGTCGTCGAGTCCATCGTGGTGGGCGACACGCAGAAGGAGGAGACCGAGATGGGGCCGCTCGTCTCCGACACGCAGCGCCAGAGTGTCGCCGGATTCGTGGAGCGGGCTCGGGAGAAGGGCGCGAACGTGGTGACCGGAGGCGAGGCCATGGCCGGAGCCGGGTACTTCTACAAGCCCACGATCGTGGCCGACGTCGACCAGAAAGACGAGATCATCCAGAAGGAGGTGTTCGGGCCGGTCGTCACCATCCAGCGGTTCAAGGACGACGACCAGGCCATCGCCTGGGCCAACGACGTGGTGTACGGGCTGGCCTCGTCGGTGTGGACCCGCGACATCGGCCGGGCGCTGAACGCCGCGCGCAAGCTCCAGTTCGGGGCGGTGTGGATCAATACCCACTTCGGCCTCACGTCCGAGATGCCGCACGGCGGCTACAAGCAGAGCGGGTACGGCAAGGACATGTCCATGTACTCGCTGGAGGACTACACGCAGATCAAGCACGTGATGGCGGCGATCGACTAGGGGGTTTGGGGGGCTCAAGAAGCGAGACGAGCGGAGCGAGGCGAGCGTAGCCCCCCGAGAGGAATGAGGTGGTGTGGATGGGCACCAGACCGTTCCTGGTGAACGGCGACTGGCGAACGGGTCAGGGGACCTTCGAGGTGAAGAGCCCCTACGACGGCGCCGTGGTCGCCGAGGTCGGGGTCCCCACGGACGCTGACGTCGAGGAAGCCGCCAGCGTCGCTCTGGAGACCTTCCGGGAGAGCCGGTTCCTGCCGGTGCACGCGCGGGCCGACGCCCTCGACCACATCTCGCGGCGGCTGGCCGAGACCGTGGACGAGAACGCGGCGCTCATCGCCCGGGAGGGCGGCAAGCCGCTCAAGTGGGCCAAGGTGGAGGCGACGCGCGCCGTGTCGACGTTCCGGTGGGCGTCCGAGGTCCTGCGACACGGCGTGGACGAGGTGATGCGCCTCGACACCGAGGCCTCCCTGGGGTCCCGGCTGGGCATCATCCGCCGGTTCCCGTTCGGGCCGATCCTCGGCATCACGCCGTTCAACTTCCCCCTGAACCTGGTGGCCCACAAGGTGGCCCCGGCGCTGGCCGTCGGCGCGCCGATCGTGGTGAAGCCGGCCCGGGCCACACCCCTCGGAGCTCTCCGTCTGGCCGAGTTCTCAGCCGAGACGGAGCTGCCGAAGGGGATGTACCAGGTGCTTCCGGTCGCGTCGAGCGTGGCGGATCAGATGGCCCGGGACGCCCGGTATCGGAAGATCTCGTTCACGGGGTCCGCGGAGGTCGGCTGGTACCTGAAGGGGCTCGATCCCCGGAAGCGGGTGACGTTGGAGCTTGGTGGCAACGCCGGGGTCATCGTGCACTCTGACGCCGACCTCGACCTGGCCGCGCAGCGCATCGCGTTCGGCGGGTACTACCAGGCAGGGCAGAGCTGCATCAGCGTGCAGCGGGTCCTGGTGCAGTCGGAGGTCTACGACGACTTCTGCGCCCGGTTGGTGAAGCAGGTCGAGAGCCTGAAGTACGGGGACCCCACAGACCCATCCGTCGACGTCGGGCCGCTGATCGACGCCGGGTCGCTGGAGCGGGTCGCGCAGTGGGTGGACGACGCGGTGCAGCAGGGGGCGGAGGTCCTGACCGGTGGCCGGCGGGACGACCCGTTCTACGTTCCGACGGTCCTGGCCAAGACGACGCCGGAGATGAAGGTCCGGTGCGAAGAGATCTTCGGGCCGGTCACGACGGTCGGCCCGTACCAGACCTTCGAGGAGGCCGTGGCCGAGGTGAACAACTCGCGCTACGGCCTCCAAGCCGGGGTGTTCACCCGCGACATCGACCGCGCGTTCCAGGCCCATCGCGCGATCGAGGTCGGGGGTGTGATCGTGAACGACCAGTCGGCGTTCCGCGCGGACCAGATGCCGTACGGCGGGTCGAAGGACTCCGGGTTCGGCCGGGAGGGCCTGCGGTTCGCGATGGAGGAGATGACCGAACCGCGGATCATGGTCCTCTCCAACGTGCCCCTGTAGACGGGCGCGCGGGTGGGAACGCCCATCGCCGTCCTGGGAGCGGGCGCCATGGGGGGCGCCGCCGCCCGGCTGCTGGCGCGCCACGCGGCCCAGGTCGACCTGTTGGTCCTGGACGCCGACGAGGAACGAGCCCGGTCGGTCGTGCGCGAGATCGGCGAGGGGGAAGCCCGGGGCTTCGATGCCACGTCGGGGGAGCTCGCCGTCATCCTGAAGGAGGTCAGAGCCGTCGCGGCATGCCTGCCGTACCGGCTGAACCTCCCGGTGATGGAGGCGGCCCTGTCCGCGGGCTGCAACTACGCGGACCTGGGGGGGCTGTTCCACACCACGCTGAGGCAGCTCGAGCTCCACGACCGGTACCGGGAGTCGGGCCTGTCCGCGGTCCTGGGCATCGGATCGGCACCCGGCCTCACGAACGTCCTGGCAAGGCTGGGGGCCGACCGGCTCGACCGGGCCGTGTCGGTGGACCTCGTGGACGGGGCCATCGAGACGGGCGAGGCCGGCTTCGGCGTGCCGTACTCGGTTGACACGGTCCTGGACGAGTTCACCATGCCGGCGATGGTGTTCGAGGACGGCATGATGAAGGAGGTGCCGGCGGGCTCGGGCGTGATCGAGTGGGCCTTCCCCGAGCCGCTCGGGACGCTCCCGGCCATGTACACGCTGCATTCGGAGGCGGCCACGCTGCCTTCGACCATCCCCGGCGTCCGCGACGTGCGGTGGCGCCTGGCCCTGCCCCGGGCGGTGCACGAGGGGTTCGCCTTCCTGGTGGAGGTGGGCCTGGCGGACTCCGAGCCGGTGACCACCCGAAGCGGGCCGGCCGTGCCCCGCGAGGTGCTCGCCGCCGTGCTGGCGAAGCTTCCGGAGCAACAGGGTCCGCCCCGAGACGTCGAGTTCCTCGACGTTCGGGTGGCCGGCGAGAAGGAGGGGAAGCCCGCCACGCACCGGGCCCTGGCCGAGTTCCTGCCCACGACGGAGGGGATCGGCGCCGGCGCGTTCGGGACGGCGCTTCCGATCACGATCGCGGTGCGGTGGATGGCCGAGGGCCGGGTCCCGCCGGGCGTGCACCCGCCCGAGACGGCCTTCGACGCCCAAGCGTTCGTGGCCGAATGCGAGCGGGAGGGCGTTCGGTTCCGCACGGGCCTCCTGCCGGCGGCGTAGCGACCTCACCCTCTGAGGGCCCGGGGCGCTACGCTTGAGCCGTGGACGCGAAGACGCTCGTGCTCATCCTCGTGCCCTTCGCGTTCCTCGCCGCCGCCGTCGCCGTGTTCCTGACCGTTTCGAGGAACCTCGGCGTACAAGCCTTCGAGGAGGACGCCGAGCCGGAACGGTTCGCCCGGCCGCTGTGGGGGAGACCGCTGGTGTGGGTCGGAGCCTGCGCCGTGCTCGCCCTCCTGGGACTGGTGGCCGCGCCGAGGCTGTTCGGCGTGGTCTTCCTGTTCCTCCCGTTCATCTGGATCGGCCGGTTCCGCCGTCGCCAGCGGCGATAGATGGCCATGAGCGAGGGGCATCTCGGCGCGCGGGCTGGGTTCGCCATCCGCGACCCGCTGTCCTGGCCGGACCTGGTCGAGATCGTGCAGACGGCCGAGCAGACCGGGTACGAGACCCTGTTCCTGCCGGAGAGCGTGGGGCGGGAGGCGTTCTCCACGCTCGCGGCGGTGGCCGGCCACACGGACTCGCTCGGGCTGGCCACGGGGATCGTGACGACCGTGGCCAGGCGCGTATCCACCACGACAATGGCCGCGGCCACGGTCCACGAGCTTTCGGGCGGCCGGATGATCCTGGGCCTCGGGGCCGGACCCGTGGCCCCGGGCGCGCTCGACCGCCTCCGGCGGTTCGTGGAGCTCGCCAGGGCGGCGCTGGCGGGCGAGAGCGTCGAAACGCCGGAGGGCGAGCGGTTCCGTCTTTTGCTGAACCCCGGCCCGAAGCCCGTGCCGATCTGGATCGCCGCCCTGAACCCGAACGCGATGCGCCTGGCCGGCGAGATCGCGGACGGCGCGCTGCTGAACTGGTGCCCCCCCGAACGGGTCGGGTTCGCCCGCGCCCGCATCCGCGAGGGCGCCGAGGCCGCCGGGCGCGATCCGGCGTCGGTCGCGGTCGCCGTCTACGTCCGTGCCTGCGTGGGGCAGGAGCCGGAGCCGACCA
>Ga0214472_10001561_pt1 | contig 25449 bp, 23 predicted proteins | sample RVTome_6_FD_207662 | JGI IMG/M metagenome (GOLD analysis project Ga0214472, IMG submission 207662) | Soil microbial communities from uranium-contaminated site in the Upper Colorado River Basin, Wyoming, United States - RVT140D175 | ecosystem: Environmental > Terrestrial > Soil > Contaminated >...
CTGTTGTGGGTACTGTCCCCCCTGTTGTGGGTACTGTCCCCCCTGTTGTGGGTACTGTCCCCCCTGTTGTGGGTACTGTCCCCCCTGTTGTGGGTACTGTCCCCCCTGTTGTGGGTACTGTGGTTGCTGTTGTGGTGGAGCTACCGGCGTCTGACTCACACCAGGTGGCACGTACTGTGGTGTTTCTGCGAACAACTGTTCAGGATCTGGCCCAGAGATGATGGGTTCACCGTACCCAATGAATTTAACCATTTCCAGCCCGACGTATATCCCCGGCTTGGTCGTGTCACCACGTTTGAGCGAGATGTGAAGTTGCACAAAGTCTCCCCGCGCTGGTCGTTTGCCGTCAACTATCGGTCTGTTATTTTGGTCAATCACGATGGGTTGACCAAAATTCGTAGATGCGGATAGCACCCAGTGACCAGCGAACCCTGGTTTGAGGGCATTCGCTGGGTGATCCCCGTCTCTAAGCTTCCACGAAAAGTTACCCCCGGTCTCGATCTGACCATCTGGGGTAAGTCCTATACCCGGAGACTGAGGGTAACCTTCACGGGCCACCCTCATCATTGCATCAAACATGGTCGGCAACGTAGGGTCCATTTTACTAAACGCCACACACACCACCCATGTGGTGTAGAGTTTACCATCCTTATTCTTAAGTAGCTTCCCACCGAACCCTTCGGTCCTCATTTCATATGGCGAGCCCTGCACCTGTCGTCCAACGGGCGTCACTAATTTGAGCCTGTGTTCATTAGTCATCTCCGAATGCCTCTTCTATTAATTTACTTTCATCAATTATCTTTATTACCGGTTTACCCGGCACCTTATGCACAAGCATCTGGTCCTTGCGAACCTTGATGCCGAATGTAGTTTCGACCGCCGCCGGGGACATCACCCGATTATCCGTTATGTCCACCCCGTATATGCACTTCAGGGCGACTTTCGCTTTAGCCTCATCTACCCACTTCAGCGAACTTCGTCCGGGAGCTATACCCAATCCCGGTAACCTGCCGCCTTCATTCAGGATAGCTTCAACATGCGCGGCCAGTGCGTCCCTGTATGCCTCAAGCCTCTTCAGGTACCCAACAGTTAGTTGATACCGTTGCGACAGATCCACATCGATGGGGCCATCAAATGTGGCGAACTCTACGGCATTCATTACCACCGTGTCGTAAGCAGGGCAGCGCGTCATGAACGGGCATTTGTAACAGTGGTCCCCGGTCACGTAAGGCAGCTCACCACTCACTAACTGAGTTATTAAAAGGTGCAACTCTCTCCCATACACCTGCACTTCATCGTCCGTTACCGTCGCCTCCCTCCATACGGTGCAGCTCGACCTGGGTTGGTAAATGAGCGTACCGTATGATGCGCACCGATGGGTGATCCTTGCGTTTATCAAGGCCATTTTTAGCTGCCATGTGTCCATACTCACCAACTTTCGTCCATACTTGAACTCCCCCACAATCACATGATCCGAGCGTGTGAGTTTAGCGTCGATCCTCCCCACTGATTGGATGGCTCCCGGAATGATGGCTTCGACCTCCAGCGCCACAGTGTAACCTTCGCTAACCTTCGCCCTCAGGTAACTCACAACATCGTTAGCGCAGGCCACCATCTCAGCCGTGACTGGTATATCGTCAATGCATAACGATTGACCCAGGTACACTTCCGGTTCGACACCACCTTCCCAAGCTTTCAGCACGAGTTCGTGGAAGACTATACCCTCCCACTGCTGGTCAGACATCTCGTGCCTGACGTCTGACCCAAGCTTCTCGATGGACATCCGACTTGCCGGGCACCCCATAGTCCTGTCCATTGCTGAGAACTGTAACTTCATACTCAAACCCCGAACGTTGATGCAGCGTCCCGGATGGCATCTTGACCCCCTGATTTAAACGCTGCCTGTAGCGAATCGCTGGCCCACTTTCTGACAAATGCTCCCACTTCTTCGTGGTCAACCTCCTGATTCCACAATTTGGTCATTATCTTAGTTGCCACGCCATCCCCATCCAACTCAACTTGGGCCTGTGGTTGACCTCCTGTCAGTTCGTTCTCCACCCTGGGCACGAGATGGCCGTCGCAACCTCTCTTAAGTTTCCATGTGCCATCTGCGTTAAGTTTCCGGGAGGCTGAGTGAATGCGCCCATCCCATGAGATCATTGCCCCTGGGATCGTCTTAGCCTTCGCCAGTTCCGAACCCAATTGAGCGCCATCAGCAATCCCGCCAGATGACTCATTACAATCGTAATCATAATTATGCCGCTCACCCTGTTGTGGTTTAGTCGGTGTCATTGCCCCTGGGATCGCTTTCGCCAGTTCCGGTGGTACCGAACCCAATTGAGCGCCATCAGCAATCCCGCCAGATGACTTATTACAATCAGTGTCATCAGAATCGCAATCATAATCATGGTGTTCACCCTGTTGTGGTTGTAATTTAGTCAGTGTCGTCACCAACACTCTGAGTAACGATAACTCCACAGTACTGACATTACTTAAATCCAGCTCTAACCGCATTAATTTAACTCCGTCGTTGGTTGATTGTTGGGTAAGTATTACTTAGACTGTCACTTGTGTCAACATCAAAGTGGAGGAGAAATGCATCTGTCACTATACCCGCATCAAATTGAATTATACGATCTGTGCATGGAGGAGCTGAGGAATTGCAGGGCGGTGATGCCGATTTTATTCACCGGTGGTGGTAAAACGATAATCTGCACTAAGCTATTACAATCATTCACCGGGGTTCGGGTGATGATATTACACAGGCAGGAACTTGTGTATCAGACAAGCATGACACTTGCTAAATATGGCATGGCTCACAATTTGATATGCTCAACCAAAGTCTCTAAGTTCATATCACACTCTCACAGGAGAGTGTTCGGTAAAGTGTATTATCAGCCTAACGAGACGTTGGTCGTGGCGAGTATAGACACACTCCGGGCGAGGGCTAATGAATTGACGGGGTTCTTCAAAAAGGTGACCCTCGCTATATCTGACGAGGGTCACCACGTTCTGAAAGATAATAAATGGGGTCAAATCCTATCGTTAATGCCCAACGCGCAATACGTTCTCCCCACAGCGACTGCTGAGAGAACGGACGGTAAGGGCCTCGGTTCCCACAACGATGGCATGGCAGATGTGTTAATACAGATACCATGGCTAACTGGCCGGTGGATGATAGATAATGGCTTCCTGTGCGACTATAAGTACTTTGCCCCGGAGTGCTCAATCAAGCGGGAAAGTATCGGTCGTGGTTCAGATGGCGACCTCATCCTGAGGCAGGTTGCTAACGCTAGCGAGAAATCGTCAATCATCGGGAATCTGGTGGACACCTACATGCGTCACACACCCAATTGCACAGCTCTGGCGTTCCTACCCTCTGTCAAAATGGCGACCAGTATGGCTTCGGAATTCAACGCGGCGGGCAGTAGATTCGAAGTTCTTTCGGGTGGGACGGATGATTCTATCCGTGCGGCCATCGTGGATAAACTCCGGCGACAGGAAATCAACGGTGTGACCAACGTTGATCTGGTTGGGGAAGGGTTCGACCTGCCTGCGGTGACAACAGGGCTAATGGGGAGAATGACAGATTCGTGGATCGTGTTCTCTCAGCAAATGGGCAGATTCCTTCGCACTCATCCAAATAAGAAGGTCGCTTACATATTTGATCACGCTGGTAATCTTCGTAAAATGCAGCGGCTACCTGATGGCCGCGTTAATTACACACTTGAGCGAAGGGAGAAGCGGAAGAAATCGCTGATCGATTACGAACCGTTGAAGTTCTGCTCATCCTGCACCAGACCTTATGAAAGGTTCATGACGCACTGCCCCCACTGTGGCTATATAGAGGAGCCTTCGGTCAGGTCTGAACCAAAATTTGTCGATGGGGATCTGTTTGAAGTTGACCAGGCTTACCTCAAACAACTAAGGGGGCGAATCACCAAATTGCAGAATCAATCAGGTGACATAACACAGGGACTGAGACGTAACGGTATGGATGGGGGCGCAGCTTACGTAATGGCGAAGAACTATTGGGCAAAGGGTGAAGCGAGCCGAACTACGTCTGAGTTAATCGACTGGTGGGCTGGGTTACAATGTAGCTACGGCCTCAGTGTACGTGAGGCCCACCGTAAATTCTTCATCGAGTTCGGTCATGACACATTAGCTGCCCAGTTACTGAGCGTTAGCGATGCTCAGGAGTTGCAACGGCGGATTATGACCGAACTCGATGAAAATGGGGTTGATTACAATGCTGCGTCTGGCCAATTGTCATCGTTGACCATCGGTCCCAAAACGTAATCACGTATGTCAGATGCGTTGTCCATAGCTCCCAGCGCCTGCCAATGGCTCTTGGCTGACTCACTACAGGCGTACCAGTAAGCATCAAGGTTCGACAGGTCGGTATCATTGATGACCTTCGAGCCGAACTCCGTGACCAGCACAAAGTTCAGTGCGCCCCGGCTAATGACTGCCCTCGCCCTGTCGATCTCGACCGAACTCTGATCAACGGGTATACCATTGAACGACGCACCACCCAACCTTGATTTGTACTCTCTGGTCAGTAACTTACGGGCGTACCGCAATGCCCGTTGCAGGGTGGTGAATATAACCTCTCCGTCCCGGATTTTAGTATCACCAACAGTGATGTCATCTTCATCAGAAGATACGATGTCGTGAAGATCATCCTTAAACCATCCTATAATGAGGTCCCCCACACATGCATGATTGCCCCGATTATCAATCTCAATTGGTGATTTATAAAGGACCGTGGCATCGGCCCTGTTTATGATCAACTGCATATTAGTCTTCCCATGGTGCGCCGAACAGCAATTCAGTACTGGATACAGGCTTCCCAATGTATGGCCCATAATGCGTAGCACTTGTTGTTAAATGATTATGAGCCCGTCCAGCCTCTCCTAAAATAGCATAAGCCAATTGTGAAATCAGTGACACAGAGGCCCCCGTCAAGGTTACGATATCCCCGTGTGTCGAAAGTGTGACATCCTCCCCATCTGATACAGAATTCCGGGCGATGAACACAGCTGATGCTACGTGATAATTTCGGTCATCCGGTTTGAAATTGAGTGCGTATATGCGAGCAATATCCAAGTAAGTCAGGAAATAACGACCGTTGGTAATGTCGTATGACATGTCAGCGTAGGGCAGAACGTTATTAACAGACGCGTCAATCTGGATGGCATCGTAGCTTGATCCACGGTTCTGATTACGATGATATATGTACGCCTTCTCGTCACTAGCGGTGTCGTCATAGGTGACGAATACGGTCACTTCCTCTGCGTTGGGTGTAATTACACACCCGTCCATCAATGTTATTGTGTTAGTTGTCACCAACGTCCCGTGGCTAGCTGGCGATAGGGATAGGGATGCATTGGTTATCCGATGTATGAGTATATTAGTGTTGTTGTCGTCATACCATAACAGAAGCGCAGCGCCCCACTGTGGGCTATAGGTGAGCACATTAGCTTCGTTCACATGAGTGCCTGACTCAATGACAATCGCGCTGCCATGACTCGCACTACTGTCAGTCAGGTAACTCAGTGCGTAGACCTCAAGGTTACCGCCGCTGGTGGTCGCAGCCACGATTACCGACTGATCATCAGAATCATAAACGGCGGCCCGCTTGTTAATACCGGTTGGATATGTGGAAAACGAACTCATAGCGAACGACGATCCGAAGCTAATTGAGGTTCCGCTAACAGTACCCCAATAGCCTAAACCAACTGCCCCTTCATGCAGAAATATGAACACACGGGAGTTAGCGCTGTCATAACAACACGAGAAACCGTCCGTAGCGTCTGCGTCCGTGTGGATGGTCACAGGTGTGCCGAACGTAAGTGACCCGGCTGATGGGGCGCACACCACAGCGCTTATAGTGTTGGCGGTAAGGTCCGAATACAGCAGTATAATCTGGTCAGAATCTGAATCGTAACAATTAGCTATGTACCCAACTGTACCGCTAGCTGTTAAAATCAAGCCACTATCAGCCATGACCAACCCTACGGAACCCGGATTATCAGATAGTGGGTGACTACACCAATACAGCTCCTTACCATCAATGTTCCCGGTGACGAACAGGTAATGGTAACCATCCTCCACACTGTATACACAACTGCACAGGTTGTCAGCGGCATTGCCTCCACCGAAATCGAGGTTTGTGGTAACTGTTCCTACATTAAGGTACGATCCGCGCATTTGCTCAACCTCGCCGGGAGCACCTATCGAAGGCACCACGAACGAACCTGCCGATATCGATCCCCGAGCGGTCCTTGTGGTTAATGTATTGCTGATGTCACTAGGGGGCTTCCAGCTAACCGTAGTCTCCCCAGAATCAACCCCCAACCAATACCCACTCTTCCCACTAAGGCTGGGTAGCCCGGCGGCGGCCTGTGCGGCGGCTGCGGCGGTTTCGGCACTGTCCTTATAGCCCTCTGCCGTATCCGACCAGTATTTAGCACTGAACGTGGTTGAGCCGTCCCCACCGTAATAAGTGGGTATCTCAGACTCGCTTACAGCCCAGTCCTTCGCACCGTTACCCCAGTGAAATGCGCTGAACGTGGTTGAGCCATCTCCGCCGCCATCCGTACTGACAGCAGTGTTAATGGCATTCCCGGCCCACTCCTTGCTACCGGCGGCATGATGGAGTGCTGACCGGTCAGTGGTGCCATTACCACCAGCATCCGTGCTAACCGCCACCCCTACAGCCGCCTGTGCCCACTCCTTGCTACCGGCGGCATGATGGAGTGCTGACCGGTCAGTGGTGCCATTACCACCAGCATCCGTGCTAACCGCCACCCCTACAGCCGCCTGTGCCCACTCCTCAGCATAGGTCACCTGGTCTGTGGAGTCGGAGAAGGTCGTATTCATCTGCCCTATCGATGTGTTCATTTCCACAACCATAGGCACCATCCATGTGAGCAAAGTATCAGCGTTGACCGAGAACGCTTCCCTGTCCCCATCCCGGTCAGGCAATGAGCCACCGTAAGTGGTGATTACGTCTATTGTCATATCAAACTCTTAAAGTTGAGGGAGCAATCCGCAGTCTCCCCATTGGCCAGTAATATATTAACCCTGTCGCCGAGACCGTAGATTATAGTCTCTTCATAATTATCAGACCCGACGATCATTAACGGGGCCGCTCTGTATTGTGTTAGTAATCGCTTCAGGCTAGCGACATCCTCCCGGTATAGTCTGAGGTCGAGGGTCACTGTGTCAGCGTAGTCGCCCTCTTGAATGTCGATGTAGCCAAAGTCGTCTTCCTTCCGGTACGAGAAATCTTCGATACCTACGCCTGACCCACGTAACGACACCCCTATAGCAGACCCCAGACCAACCACGAGATTACCAATACTAGCAACTCCACCAGTATTAATAATTCTAACAATGATTTTACCACTCGTGTAAGGGGGGAAACTAACTTCAGCATATTTCGTTTTGTAAGGGATTTCGCCAAAGAAATATTCATAAAAACTCCCGGAACCGAAGTCCGTCATGGCCTGCTCGTGATCATAACTCAGTCGCCTTATAGAAAGGTCATCGAATGTCTGACTGGTGTTGTCTGCCCTAATTCCCACCCCGGTCTCTGAAACATTAAATGACTCCCCCTCTATAGTATCCCTAAGTACACCATCAAGCCATAGCTCAATTTCGGAAACCCTGTAAATAACACGCAACTCATAGTCCTGTGAGTTAGAGTACCCAGCTATGGTATACGGGGTACCAAGGGTTGACCAGGCAGATGATTCCCGCTTACGTAACCTCAACTCACCATTGTTAATCTCTGCATGGAGGAAGTTGCCAGTATCAGAATACCTGAACACAATCCCGCCTGCGCTGGTCGATGAACCACCATTCCACATCACCGTGATGTCCCCGGCAGCTTTACCAAATTCTGATATAGTCACATAGTCAGGGCCGCCGGGGGCTGCTCCCGTCGCCACGGCATGGTTGCTGATTATCTCAAACTCCCCACTCACGGATGCGAGTGTCCCCGGCAGGGGATCGGTGTCGGACCCGGTGAACGTGTAGGCCCCCTCCTGCACGGATAACAGTGTGATTATCCTGACCGCTTCGACATCGATGAAACCAAGCGCGTTCGTTAACACACCCGGCTCTATCTCAACCCGTATCTCATCGGCATTTGTGGTAAACGTTCGTCCCCGCTGGTCGAACATCCGATATGGATTAGTGGCGACCTTGAATTGCCAGTTGGTCCCATCGTCGTCTTCTGGCGATGTGCCAGAGGGACCATTGGCCTGCACCGCAACGTATACCTTATGCACACCCGTGGTGGTGACCTGAACCTCATCATCAGTACTGTAGGCGGTCCCACTATCCCACTCAGCAACCTCAGTCTCTGGTACATTCGTCTTAGTCAAGTGCGCATCTGTGATCACATTTGGCTTAACGGCATATGTGTGATATGGCTGCAATGAGCCCATTATGCTGACCTCTCTGGCGGCAACCCGCGTGAATTCCAGTCTGAGATACGGCTTCGGATACTCTCTGAATTAGCCGCATTCTTAGCCCCGGTTCTGTTAAGAGCCTCCAGCAAATCCCTGACCGTATCGCGTAACTGTACGTTCTCATCAATCAGCCGCTCAGTCAAGGAGTTCTGATACTCGGACCTTTCCTGAAGCCGCTCTCCAGACGCGATCAACTCAAGGTTCTTATCATCTATCTCCTTCAGATACTCCCCAGATTTGATTGCCGTATCGAACTGCTTGTTCTGTATGGAAAGGTCAAGGTCACGGGACTCCTCCAGAGTCCTTTTCTGAGTCTCGAAATAGGAATCAAGGCGGGCCACAGACTCTTCGAAATTTGACTTCTCCACTTCAATGGCTTCATTGAGAAGCTTAACTTGCAACTCGGCATCCGATAGCTGATTGCCGGATAACCTGGCGATTTCATCGAGTCCGGCTTTAGTCTTAGCCTGAGATAACTCAAAATCAAATCTCGATGAAAATTGACCACGGTCGGAGTTAGTCAGTGTGTCTATCGTGCGCTTCAGATCATCCGCTTCCGGCAGTCTCCCCGCAGACACGTCACGAACAGCGATTGCCAATTGTTCTTCGGCCTGCTTTCTTAAGTTGACACGCGCATCGATACCGCTTACACTCAATGACTCAACAGCTCGTGACACCGATTCGAACACCCCTCGGATACCCTCCACGGTGTCACGAGCTGTTCCTAATTCCTCGTTAAGTCCATCTATCCGTGTGTCATGAACACTCTTGATTAACTCCCGCTCTTCCTTAACTCGTGAACCAAGTTCAGCGAGTAACTCATCCCTACGGCGATTAAGGTCTTCGTGATAGTAAATCTCAGTTAGGATACCCTGTAATGATTCGTCAGTCTTCTGACGCTCCAATTGTCGTTCTAACTGTGTCGCTCTGGCTTCATCCCCGCTGGTCCTGAACAATCTGACAAGAAGATTTATCCTGGCCTCATCCACGGCGCTAACAGCATCGTTGGCGGCCTTCAAATCCTCAAGTGAGTGAATCCGCCTTAATATAGACTGGTCACCGGCAGACAGTGCTATCAACTCCCGGCGGCGGGTAATGTTGAGAGCCTCGGTGCCCTTACCCTGAGCCTGAAGTAACCTTATCGTCAGGGCCTCTGTTTTGTAAGCATCCTGTGCAGCGAAGATGAGCGACTGTAAAGCCTCCTCCTGCCCTGATAACGCACTCAGCTCCTGCCGTCTTGCTATCAGCAATGCCTCATATGATCTCCCCTGAGCGTCCAGTAAATCTCCTTCCATGGATAGCAGAGCTGTACGCAACCGCTCCGCCTCGTTGACTCTGCGCACCTCGTCCTCAACGTCGAACACAGCCTGTAAGGAATCCTTGAGCAAATCCTTGATGCCATCGCTAACCCCGTCCAGCTGATCAATTGATGTCAGGTCCTGACCACGCTCAAACTCCCTCAGCAACGCCTCATTGCCACGCTCCTGCAGGATTCTGCGTTCGTGACCAAGTAACTGCTCGGCCCTGATCAGCTCTGCGTTAGCGTCCCTCTGGGCACGTACCGCTTCGTCTTCGGCGTCGAACAACCGGTCCAGCATCCCTTTCAGAACGTTGCGGAACCTTTCGGGGATGTCGTCCAGCGCATCAATACCCGCCAACTCTTCACGCCGGTCAAACCCAGTGGTGTCGCCAGTCACGGCCAGCAAACGCCGACCGATGCCCTTAGCTAGCCCTTCGAACTGGTTCTCGATGTCGAGGGTTGACGAGCGGTCTTCGACAAGATTAAAGAACGCATCTGCAGTCACCAACATTGTGTTCATAGCATCGCTGAAGTTAGCGACCTCTTCGACCGAACCTTTCGGAATTATGTTGATGGAGTTAAAGAATTCCACAAACTCATCGCGGGTGCCACTAATGACACCCTCTATGTCGATAGCTGTGGCGAATGACCCAATTGCGGTGCGTAACTTATCGCTAAACAGAGTTATGGCCGCCTCTGGTGCCCGAAACGAATTCGCCAATAGATTAGCTGTCCCAAGGACCGCGTTCCCCAAACGTTCGTTAGCCTCCTCAAGCGCCTTAGTCACACCCTCCTGCCTTTCTTCCAGAAGGTCGAAGTACTGGTCAGCAAGATCGAAATTAGCGGTTAACTGCCCAGCCGCCTTAGCAGACGATTCACTAGTCAGGTCGAGGCTTTCGACCAGTGCCACGAACGATGCACGACCGTCAGGTAATGAACCTCCTGTAAGATCGCTGAGAACGTTCGAGAAACCTTCGCTAACAATCTCAAACCGGCGCCCTTCTGAATGAAACTCATCGATGAATCTGGAGGTATTCCGGGCCAGTTCAGACACACCCCCCGCAGCATCAACGAATGTCTGACGAAACCCCAGCAACCCAACGTCCGCAGCATTAATTTGTGGTGCCAGTTCGCTAATGGTCACACCAAGCTTGTTAGCAACATCTGCAACTACCTGCACTGTGGTAGCTAACCGTGTCAGGGTATCCCCGGCGGTCTCCCCGGAGATTTTCAATTCGTTCAGGAATGGTAACAGCTCACCACTAACTGACCCGAACACACCACTGAAGTAATCCTCAATAGCCTGCCGCTGTTCATCAAGCGTCTTACCTTTAAGGTCAACGAACGCTTCTGCCAAAATAACTTCTGTGAAATCGACGGATGCGCCGAGTATCCCCGCACCCTCCTTGATTGCGTCGCCAATGAGGGCGAATACACCCTGAATTTCAGCCACGGATTCTGGATCGAGGTCGCCCTCCTTAACCCTGGTCTTCGATCCACCGCCGAATGGTCCGGGGTTAACCCGGAATACCTGAAACGATCTGGCCAGAGCATCGTTGATGGCAGTGTCGAAAGCCTGCTGATCGATCTTCACACCAAACCCGCGAGCCTCGACACTGCCGCCAATCAGCTTGTCTACAACGTCGCCCAGACCGGGTAAAACGATGTCGATGAACGGTAGTATGATACGGCTGGAGAAATGATCAAGCATCGTGGATATAGTGTCACCCACACCGGGCAGTATGATACGGCTGGAGAAATGATCAAGTGGCCCCGGACCAGCATCAACACCTCGTGACGTGATGCCACTACCCTCAGAAAACGATCTGAGCAGGGTTGAACTGAGTCCTGTGATACCGCCACCAAGGTCTCTGAAAACATCCCGTAAGTCTGTGTTAATGGACACAAGTTCCTTAGTAGCAGACGCAGTTAACTCAGTGCTGTTGGCGATTGATTCAGCAACGGCTGAGTTATCACCAAATACACCTCCTGCACCGGCACCAACGGACAGGGCCAGTTCTAACTTGCGATTACCTCCCCCACCCCCGTCGAACAGACCGAATGACTGGGCCGCTATCACCACAGCGCTGATGGCAGCCAGTATGTTCCCGGTGGAGGCCACGATAATCGCTTCCGTAAGCCGCATCCCAGCGTTAACCAGCTTGGATGCGCGGTCAATCTCTTCGTAAGCACCGCTACCGGCCTTAGCCAGACCACCGAACACATTGATCACATCGCTCACGTCAGTGAACGTGGCATGTGCTCCCTGCGCAACGATGTCGAACGGGGACTCCAGTTTAAGTAATTCGAGATTAGCGGTCTTAACCTCGTCCAGCGATTCACCAAGTTTACGTGCGTTCAGTGCCAAATCGCGGGCGCTATCTAACCCAAGTCGCTCAGCAATTGTGGCTAATCTCCGGGCACCTTCGTACTCCTCCATTGCCACGGTCACGGCGTTCGTTGATTTGGCGTAGTTACCGATGGCCTCAGTAAACTCCGAGGTAAGTGATTTGGTCGCTACCCCAGCCTGAAATGGGTTAATTAACCCCTCAGCCAACTCACGGTTAATGTTGTTCAGATGCTCCTTGAATTGGTCCTCAAATGCGAACGGGTTGCCGGAGAACTTGAACACACTGCGCAGCATGTCATTGTACCCGGCAACGATCCCCTGAAGTATCTGTGAATAATCTTCCCTAGTCGCATTACCACGGTCCATGATGGGGATAAGCTTGCGCTCAGCGTCTGAGTAAGCGCTGAACACCTTGACCAGCGCGGACATTTTGCCACGCAGGTTGTCCAGAACAGCCGCATCCGGTCCCGCTTTGTTTTTAGCAAGATCCGATGCGGCTTTATTAAACCCATCTTCGAGCACCCGGAACGCAACCTTTGCCTGATTGGGGTTAATCAATCCTCCAGACAGGTGTTCATTAATAAGGTCGGTGTATTTCTTCAGGCTCTCCTCAAGCTGCGATGTGTCGCCGGAGAACTTGAAAATCTTCCCTAACGCCTCATCGTAATTATCGGCGATGCCAGATAATATTTGTGCGTATTTAGTCTTGGTTACGTTACCACGCTCAAGGATCTCATTTAACGTGCGTTCAGTGCTGGTGTATTCAGCAAACACGGAGCTAAGTCTGGAAACCCGTCCCTGAAGTCGCCCTATGATGGCAGCATCCTTTTCAGCATTTTTAGCTGACTCGCTAAGGCTGTCTGCGTAATCCTCCAGTATTTTAGCCCCCTCCTCAGGCGACCTTAACCCAGCCCGGACCGCCTCATTCACAACACCCCTGGCGTCCCTCATCAATATCTCAGCTTTAGCGACAGCCGACGATGCGGCGGTCAATTTATCCAGACTGTCCTCAAGCCGTTTCTCCTTACCAGTCTGCAATGGGAAATCGCCATCCCTGAATCTGTCCAGATCGCCCCGCAGCCTGCCCACTTCATCACGCGCCACCAGCACCCTTGTTATAGCATCATTCAGTCTGGCGATAAACGGCCTGAACGTGGTCTTCGATTGGGTTGCGATACCGAACGCGGCCAGCTCTTCACGAGCAGCCTTCAGTTCACCGACGGTGCCAGCAAGGCGCACGTTCTTGATTATGTTCAGGAATTCCAAAGCCTGCTTTCGGGACAGGTCGAATTCGTCCTGTAATTTAGCGAGAGCCTTCCGTATCGGCAAAGCGAACGTGGTGACGTTATCGGAGACCGGGATTATCGTCAGATTCAGTAAATGAGCCAACCCTTCCTCTAAAACAGTCCCGAATGTGGTACTGAACTTTTCGAACCTCGAAGCCCGTTCAAGGTCGCCGAACGCCTCCTCAACCTCCTTTATCTTCGGCACCACATCGTTAAAGTCACCGAACCCTGTTGTTAGGAACCCGCCAATGGCCTCGTCCAGAACTTCCCCGAACGTCTCAATAGCCTCCCCGGAAGCGTCAAGCTGCTTGTCGATAGCGGACAATAGCCTCAACTCGGCGGCGTTGAGGGAAGCTTGGGCCAACTCCTTCATCTCATCGGTTAGCTTCCTGACACCAGCGTTATCGTCACCGATTGTCTCCCTGACCTCCTCTATGGTCTTATTGAAGTCTTCCAAAGCAGAGGTGCTTTTGAAGAGGTCGGGGAGGAACACTAAACCGAGGGCGCCAGCAATCGCCAGCACTGATCCCAGCACGGCCCCACCCGGACCAAACAGGCTGGCCATCTGACTCCCCTGTTGGGCAAACACCAGCATCATGTTTTGCCCACCCGCTAACTGCACGGTCACATCCTGTATCTGGTACCCGAATCCCTGCATGACCCCGCGAAGTCCACGCACATCAGTCCCGAACAGGCTGGCTGAACGTCGTGCGTTATTCAAATCTTCCCTGAACCCCCGAGAGCGTCGCCCGCCACGGTTCATCTCATTGAGCATTCTCCTGAGTTCTTCACGACTAACCCTTAGTCCACCACCCAAGTTAACCGAACTGTTACCAAGTTCATCCAACCTTCCGGTCAAATCGTCAACGCCCCGTCTGGAACCAGCGAGTTCCCTCTGGAGTCTGGTGAATTCCCTCTCCAACTCCTGAATGCGATTGGATGAAGCGTCAGAACTCCTGCCCGTTGAGGCGAGCGCAGCTTCCATGCGCCTCAGATCAGCCAATGCCCTGTCAATCTGAATCGCGTACTCTGTGACCAACCTTTCGATAACACGGCTACCCGCCATTATTAAGACTCCTGACCCAATCTAACGCATCGTCTGCGGATTGGTAAGAACGTGGTGAAAATGGGATGAAGTCAGATGGGGTGACCCGACTGGAATTCTTAGGGATGTGGACGTTAACTAATGATGACGTTTGGATAGCCTGATTGATATCCGATCTTACGTCTCCCCAAGGTGCCCTCATGTAATCCTCCTTAAATAATTCATAGGCGCTGGCATCCATGCCATTATACAGATCAGCTATGCTCTGGTAACCGAACGTCCTGCACATAAGTAAATCGAATTGAACACAGGGGTCATCTACTTTTTTTCAGTGTTGTTGATCCCCGCCATAACCTCGAAGAACAGGTCCATTATGGCTGGGACGTTATCTACGTCATCGTCCCATTGTTCGGTGGTCCTGAACCTAACGTAAGCTTCTTCGTTAACCATGACCCGCCGGGGGTCAGTCACCTCACCCTTAATGAACACACTCTCCATGAGGAGGTCGCACACATATTCATATTTGCGTCCATCATCCGACAGTGCGTCCATCATCCGAAGCTTCCCTGAAACCTTCAGGGGCCTGATGTAAAGGTCCCCCCAAACATCTGTCGATTCAACTTTCTTCATATACCCTCCTTTATAAAAATTAAGTGGTGTAAGTAGTGATTGCAGTACTCACCGTTAATGTCACTGGTGTGGTCACCAGACCTTGCGCCGATCCACCCGGAATCAACCCTGTGTTGATATAACCGTAGCACAACATCCTCTGACCCGTTGCGAACTGCACCATGAATGCAGTCTGCGTCTTAGCGTCAGAGTACACCTTAGCAGCCACCAACGCCGAATCAGCCACGTCCCATTTTGACGTGAACTGAATGGTGAACGGTGTTTGGCTGACAGGTGCCTGCGTCTGCTGTGACGTGTGGATCGTGCTGGTGTCCTCGAAGTTAGCTTCACCGCCAGAGGCGTTAACTTCCCGGAATGTTCCAAAATTGTGGCCGAACGTGATGACACTAAACGTGCCTGCGGTGAACACCTCATAATTGGTGGTGTCTTCCGCCTCCAGCTCGAACGTTCCTGCGGCTTGGTTGTCAACCCTGAATACCCGGTCATCAACACTAATCATACCATCGGCAGTTATTAGTACATAATCGCCGTCCGATGGGTCAGAACCAGCGTGACTGGCTTCGCCGGGGTCCGCCTTCGTGATCCCGGTCAGAGCGATTGGTGTCGCGAAGGCGGATGCCATCTTAACCGTAACGTTACTCCAAAAATTTTCAGCCATTGTCTTTAAACCTCGTATTTAACTTGAAATTCGAACGTCACGGTGTCTTCTCCGTCAACGTATTCGGACCCATTATACCCACATGCGTAACCCTGTACAGACAATGTTTCCCGAAGTACGGGTATGATGGATCCGTAAGCGTCCAGTTCATCATCCGTAGCACCATCCTCATGGAACTCAAGGATTAGAGACGATTCCATGAGACTTGTTGATAAACTGATCGAGTCGGGTCCCTCCCCAACGAGATACACATTACATCTTGGTGAAGTCACAGTCCGGTTATCAGGTCGCCGGGACTTACTAACGCTGCCGGACAATGCGGGGAAGTGTGACTCCACCGTGTCCAGCGCCAATTGCCTTATATCACTCCTGCTCACGCGCTAATATCTCCCTGAACTTATCCGCTAAATTATTGCGAATCACTCGCCCCATGATCTTAGGTTGCAGTTCCGTAATGATTTTACCCATGTCAATCGTAACCCGCTTTATCGCTTCAGCCCGCCTTGGTCGCCCATCCCTGATTACAGTCTTGACCACGCCAGTCCGTTTGAACACCTGCTCATGACCGTTGGGACCACGGCCTACGAATGCTCCGGGGTACGAAAGTCTTCCGTGCTTGATCACAGGTGCGGATGATCCTGTAAGGTTGTACCTCCATGGTACCCCGGCTCTCCATTGCGACTTCCAGCTACTCACCACTGAGCTGGGCAGAGCTGATATGAGGGAGACTGACTTGCGATAACCAACCATCTTGACAACCTGATTTTCAATTGTTGCTCTACGATGGAAGATGCGTTTTTTAACGCGGGCCTTGGTTAACCCGGAAGCTTCGCCCACCCGTTTCCTAATCCGGTTCCGTGCGTCCAGCATGACAGCATTGGCCGCCTTCACAGAAGCGCTTTCCACAGCCCTCATGTAACCAGCAGTAAGTCGTCGCAATGAGGCGGCGTTCCGTTCAGAAAAGTTACGTCTGGGCATGGGCTTTATACGTCGTTAGATAACCGTCCCCTTCTATGGGATAATCGATTACATAATTCATTGTTGCGGTGGTGATCACATCATTCTCCCTGCCGACGTGCTGAGAGTCTATCAATGTCAGCTCGATGGCGTTTGTTATCTCGGCGCCGTCCCTGATCCTTGGTACCATTGTGTCAACCACCATGGTGATTAACTGCCCACTCACCCAAGCGGTCACCCCGCCGAGTGCGTTGAGCATCTTCGTTTCTGTACCACCACTGAACATTAAGCGACCGTGCCTACAGGTACATTAATCGCGACTTTGACGGTCGTTGCCGATGTACCGGCATCCTCCCACGCAACGCAATTGTCAGTCACGTCACCCGTGGCTGGGGCGGCCAGAGAGTCATCGAATTTGCCTACCGACACGTCCCACATCACCATTTGACCAGCTGTGATATTAGCTGCGGTCACCTTCGGTAACTCCCACACACCCGAGGTAGCTAAATCGCCCGTCGCATTTGTGGCGATATCAACCAGTGCGACACAGACCAGATTCTCAACGATAACCACATCGTTCGCCGCAATTGCTGACCCAGCGTTAGTATACTTAATGCGGCTAACGTCCGCCTGAATTAGATTAGTAGCCATTATGAATTACGCTCCATCATTCTTGTATGCCATGTAATCAATGGCACCAACGCCATAGTCATACCGGACCTTTGTCTTAAAGCCATCGACATCGAACTCCTGGGCCGTCTCCAGATATGGTTCCATGTTACCATCGAGGAATGTCACCTCAAAGGCGGGGGCCTCATTCACCCTTGGTAACAGATACCATGCGGTGGCGGAACCACTGATGCTGGTTTTACTTAAGTAGGGCGAGTCCACCACCTCGTAAGCATTCTCAAGGACGTTCTTCTTCCTTGAGTTAGATCCGGTCCAGTCTGTGACAGATTGTAGAATCTCCCTCGCCAGTAACTTCAGCTCAGATGGTACTACAAGTAATCCGCCCTCAAGTGCGATGTAGTTACCGCTAAGGTCGGTCAACTTATCGAATATCGCATCAGCGACCTTGAGGGACGTTAGCGATAGAGCTGTACCGGACGAAGTGGTATAGTTACCACGGGCAGTTGCCCATAGAGCCACACCGTCGCCCATCGTTGGGTTAGAGTTGAATAGCGTGAAGAAATCAATTTCAATCTGTCTGGCCGCCGCTCTACCCATACCAGAGGCAAGGTTAACAAGTCCATTCAGATCATCGTTAATGATCATCTGGCGACTATAGCCGATTGCCAAACCCTTGGTGCCGACCTGCACCGTTTCAGCCCTCTCAGCAGGCATTACACCGTAAGTGTAGGCCCCACCGTCACCAAGGCTCTTCAGCTCATTGAAGGTTCCTAGCTGAATCCTTGTGTTCGGCTTGTAGTCAGATGCGCTCCCGACCTTCGCAAGGGACCGCCATCTCTTAGGCGCTTCCGCATAACCTGCCATTAACGCCTTGTTGGCAAGGTTACTCAATAGGTTAGGGTAATCTGAGCTGGTGTGGGTAATTGCGGAACCAACAATCTGCATCCGACTCAATCCATGAGTAGACTGACCATGATATTCCATGGATGCCCTCGCCATGTCAAACAGCGAATAGCTCAAAAACGGGTTACCCTGCAACTTAGGCTTATCAGAATCACTTAATTCCAGACCAGCCCTTTTGCACAGGGCAACATCCATGGCCACCCTGGAATTAACCGCACCGTAATTATCAACGGTAACAGATGTGCCCAATTGCGCTCTCTGAGGAGAACCTTCCCCAATCTTAGCAAGTAACTTACTCTGCGCCATGGCTACAGAGCAATTATGATCTGCTATACAGTCAATCAACAGGTCGTTATGCTCACTAAACGGTTTGAATGCAGCGCGAATGTCCGCCACACGCGCGTTGTTCATTGCCATTACGTCAGGTGTCACGGACTGACCCTTAATTTCAGGTGTCACGGACTGACCCTTAATTTCAGGTGTCACGGACTCACCCTCAATTTCAAGTGTCACGGACTCACCCTTAATTTCAGGTGTGGTTGTTCGTTGCATATATACCTTCTCCTCAATTAGAGAGCGGAACTCATTCCTCATACCCTCAAGTATACCAGAAATATCCGCATTACCATTAATCATATCGTCAGCAAAACCGTTGTCAATGATTTCCTGACCCACATAAAAAGTTTCTTCGTCCATTATTCGCTTGATTTCCGAGCTATCCAGCCCACTTCCATCAGCATACCCATTCAGCACAGCTGCCGCATAGGTATCTAACAGATCAGCGTATCTCCTCAATTCCTCTGCATCTGCGGTGAGGCCAATAGCGAAGGGGTTATGGATCATAAGAAGACTGTTGCTATAAACGAGACGATGGTCACACGCCTGCAATATGTAGCTTGCCATACTGAACGCAGCGCCGTTAACGATCCCCGTGACCCTGCCCGGATGTGCGCGAATTGTGTTAAATATAGAGATGCCCGCCGTTACCGAGCCTCCCTCAGAATTAATTATTAGCTCGAAGTCACCCAGACCGGATATATCACGCACAAAATTCGTATCGTCAACATCCCAGCCGATCACACCAAATAACAAAACCTGATCGGGAGAGCCCTGCCCCTTAACTATCTGATAAGGTTGCTTAACTTTCTTCTTCATTTCGTTTTCCCCATTCGTCAATCTCCCGTTTAACTTCACGAGGGTTGCGCCCCCGCTTACGGATAATTTCCTGTGGACTCGCTAACCCGGCATCCTTCAACGCCACCAACGCCGCCGATTCTTTCCCCGGATCAATCCAGGGTGGAGTTGGCTGATGGCAAACCATGTCGAATACACTATCTTCCCTGATCCCAGGTGGAACCTTAACTTTACCACTTAATATAATTGCCTCTGTGACCCGACGTTTAATAGGGAGTACCGTTGACCAACCGAAATGGGTGGCCATGACACCATACACAGCGTATTGCTCTATTAACTCCTGCCGTTGACCTGAATAAGTGCCGTCGTAAGTCTTCGCTATGGATGACTGGCTGGTTTTACTCCCAGCGGCGGCACCCTTCAATTGGGAGTTCCGGTATGCCTCAAGGTTAATGTTAGGCCGGTTTGAATCCATCATCACCGGCTCCTCACCTGGGGTCAGATTGTCCCATAATATACCCGGAGAGACTTCGAAGGTTCTGTTTGGGTCCGACTCAAAAGAGTGACCCAGCATGGTCGGATCACGCCTTAGGTACATCACCATGTTTGACGCAACTTTAGCCGCAATCCGTTCCGAGTCCTCGTAGTCCATGAGGTCATTGAATCGCCGGAACGTTGATGCAAATACACTAATGCCACGTGGTTGCCTCAACCTGTCGGTGAGTTTGGCGTGACGGATGAACTTAGCGGACACCTGCCTTGGCTCATTCATTTGATAATGACCGTTCTCTGGATGATCACGCAGGTAGTAGGTCACCGGCTGCCACCACTCGTTGAACTTGATCCCCTGATATAACATGTTATCAGGGTCATTGTAGTCAGAGGCAAGATAGTCCGTCTCAAGCGCCTCTATTGAATAAGGTATCCCGTACCGGTGCTTAAACCGGGGTGTGTAAATGTCCTTGATCAGGTATTCACCATCCCTGTACAAGGTCCTCGCTAATATACGCTGGAGCCCAGCCCAGCTATATTCTCCACTTACCTCAGGTGACTCTTCCCATTTCTTATGCCAGTACTCCAGCTCCTCTGCAAATTCTGCATGAATGCTCCCATCATCCCGCAATGGCTGGTGATCGACCATCAGACCATTAGCACCCAGCATCTGAGCCTCAATCACATCCAGAACACCTTTAGCGAGGTCATGATTCTGGTCAAGATACCTTGCGATACCTTTAGCATTGAGGTGGGACGGCCAGATTAACTGGCTGGCTGGCCTGTTATCAGCCCGGCGACGCTCCCTCGTGGTCATTGTGTTCACATTGTAATCGCCCACAATCCTAGTGGCTATAGCTTTAATCACTGCACGTAATTTGGACAAACTTTTTAACCCCCCCTGAAGACTGGGACGTTATTAACATCCGTTCCCATTCGGCCCGACCTCTTTTGATTTCCGGTAAATCCTCTGATGTGAACATACGGCCCTTCCATGCCCATGATTTACCAGACAGGACCGCTAACTCAGCCGCTACGTAAGCGTCGATCATTTCCTGAATTTTAGCAACATCGTAACTCATACCAGCTTACTCTCAGTCTTGACGATCTGGACCCCACCGGAAGGGGCCTTCTTAACTTTGGGCTTATTAGCAGGATCATACCCAAATACCAATTGACGCAACCTGATGGCAACCAGATTGTACACCTTCAGGTCAAACGGTTCGTTAGCTCTCCCCTGTGCATCCCATGCGATGACCCACCGGCCTTTAACTAACTTTCGGTAAGCACGTTCCGAAAGGACTCCTTCAAAATAAACCAAGTCGTACTCATCGCTAACTGGATGGTGGATTACGCCGGGACCGTCACCAACCATCGGTAGCCTTGCTGACACAACTTCCTTAGCGGTATCCGTACCGACACCAACCAAATAGCAACCGTGACGGAGTGGTTTAGGGTTGAAGTTAACTATCGGCTTGCCCGGAGTTGATAAACCATTCAACGGGAAGTACCGTAATGGTCTCCGGGCGCAAAATTTATACACCTCATCAGTATAGTGACCTTTGGAGTCGATCACAACTATACTCACATCCATACCATTGCCGTCCGGGTTAAGTATCGGCGTGGTGACAACTCTCTCAAGATCGTTCCATAAGTCAATCTTACCCGGATCCCCCATCAATTTACCATACCGCAGCGAATAGCTCTCCTCATCATCCACCCACAACGTTATCTCATATTCAAGCCTGTTGTCCTGAGTGTCCACTGCCATTGTGATCACACCTGCGCTTCGGGGGCATTTGGCAGGGTAGTTCTCCCGTCGCCGAAGCATGATGTCGGCGTTAGTCTCCTCAGTTGTAAAATCACTCCATGGTTCACCAAGAACCGTATTAACGAACGACTTAAGTTTGGCCCGGTCGCCCTTAATCCCAACCCATTTGGTCCTGATGTTCTCCCATGTTACATACGGGGAGTACCCAACCCATATGTGTAGCCCAATCTCTGACGGTGGGTCAATCTCCAACCCGTCACCGTCCAGAAACTGTATACCATCCTTACTGCTAACACCTGTCCGCTCGCATTTCCATACGCATTCTGCCTGCCTGTTATTCCAGTCTTCCTGTGAGCTGAGTTCGCAACAATACCGGCACCGATAACCTATACGATGGGTTTTGAAGAACTCAGCATCACTTGGGAACTTATCATTACCCGACCATTTGAGGCCCTGAATCAAGTCTGTGCCGAATTCTAAATCCTGAAACTCATCACACTTAGGGCAGGGTACGTTACACTTAAATAACGTATCGCAGGTGCTCGACAGGTTAGATATAATGCAGCCGGGCAGTGATCGGGGCGTAGCCCCACGTACAGACTTCGGGAAGCATGAAGCAAACGTCCGCATGTCACCAAGTGACGGGGGGCTGCCCTCGCCGTCGATATCTTCCGGGAATGCGGACAACTCTTCATAGAACACAGCGTCAACCGTCTTCTCACGGTAATTCTTGGCAGTGTTTCCGCCAAGAGAATGAACCATCTTGCCGTTAGAGAATCGTTTCATATCGAGAGTTGAATCACGGTGACGCTTGTTGAGCCACGGGGATATAGGGTGCATCACCCGGCAGTCCCTGACCATACTCTCGATGTAATTTTTCATAAACGTGTCTGCGTCACTGTCCTTCTGGCTATATATAATTTGGTTCCGTTTCTTGTGTTCAGCAAGGTACCCAACAGCACCCCTGACAATTTGAGAGTAACCGACACGCGCCGACTTCATCACATTGATCACAGGTATGTCATCATTCGAAATTATATTAGCGATAAATACCTGGTAAGGGCATGTGACCCATGGCGCATAATCGTTAGAGCACTCTGAGGATAGCTTGAAATGCATGTCCATCCATTCCGAGAGCACTAGCGGCTCTGGTCTGCGGAACACCCCAAGTGACCTGGCTATTGTGCTTAGGACCTTGCGCGACTGATGGTCCGTAAGCTTGCTTAATAAACTCACCGTTAATCGTAACTTAACGCAGACTTTTCGATGCGTCTGACCTCAGCCTCGTACAGTAACCGATTCCTCCTGGACAACTCACCCAGCTTTATATTGCCACCCCGTCTTGACATGTACGACCGATTCTTAACGCATCGCACACAATGTCCGTTGTTGGTGTAACGGGCATCCACATGCCCATAGACGCATGGGTTACCTGTGAAATAAAAGTGCAGACCCGCCTCTATCGCATCCGCTTTACTAATCTTTTTCATAATTCACCCTCACAATAATTATCAACAAACGATTTAACATGCTTATCAACCTCAGCCAGAAGGTTCATCGCCTTAACCACCTCCAGCTTGATTTGATCTACTGCTGAAGCCGGTAGCGAAGGGTGACGTTGCTTGACCCGAATGTGGATTGGTTCAAGCATCGGCGCCATCTGGCTTGCTACCTCAGTTAATATCTCACCAAGCAGCGTCACCGGCACCACCTCAGCCCTGTCTTTACTAAGCTTAAGTTCCATCTGCTCAGCCTTGAGCTCCTGCACCTTAACGTCAACCTCAAGCTTCCTCACAGCAAGTTCTGATGATTCACTAAGGGCCTTGACTGCCCCAAGGATTTCCTTGACTGCGTAATAATTCCGGCCCATGTACTTGAATGTAACGGGGACGTTCCACGTTTCGAACGTCCGCTTACTAACCCCGCATGACCTTATCGCGTCATCTGTAGCAAGTAAATGCAAGGGTATGGGGCTGGTCACAGGAAGTCAACCACAGGTAAGTAAAACGATCTGTCAAGAGAACCACCGTTACTGGTTCCGCGACGATTAGTGACCTTGTACACCGTTGGATCATCCTTAGTGCCAGCCGTACCGAGACTCAGACTGATTGCGGTGACGGAATCTGAATAGGACGATGAGTCCATCCTGAGACCATCCACAACATCACTGTCAGACGCAGATGTGTCGTTAATCAACCATGCACTGGAGGTTATCGTGACACCTTCAGGCAGATTCCATGTGAAACCATAACTCAAAGCATCTTCCGGGTCCTTGAAACTGACCGTTGGTATAGTCTTGCCATCATGGTAAACGATCATCATAACTTCAACTCATGCCGTGTAATCACAATGTCCGCTCCATGCACATACACCTTAACGCCATCTAATTCCGCGATGAGCACAGTGTCCGTAGTGGTTGATCCACCAGACAGGTCGAGTTTAACAGCCCGCCTCTGGAATAGTCTCCCCCGCTCTTCAATGACCCGGACCGTGCCAAGGAAACCTGTAGCGACACGGTTAGACTGGTCTATATCGAAATTAAGCGGATGCGTACTGAAATCAGCTTTCGTCATAGGCAAAGGTCAATGTCTCCGATCCGGTATTACCCTGTGTCGCAGTGCTGGACACGCCAAGTGTGGTCACAAGGTAGTCAGCTATATCACCCGTCCCTGTGAACGGGCCAGTGTTGGTTACCTCCAGGTCAATCGGGCTACCTGACGTTGCGGAAAACAAATCTGTCAAACCATCGTTATCGGCAGGTTCCGCAGGCGTTGCGTAGCTCCCCACAACCCTGTAGTAAGCCGCTACACCGGTGCCCATACCGTTGGCCCCATCCGTGTACGCCTCAACGTTCGTGATGTTGTTGTCCGGGGCAACGGTCACACTCAGACGCAGCCATTTCTCATAGCTCATCTGCTCACCCGCACCGGGGATATCAATGGGGTTGCTGGCGTCGGTGGCCGCGCTGTCATTCGACCGGTACCTGATCGTACCGGATGTCTTGTCAGTGTCGGTTTCCCCAGCACCATTTTTTTCGTGGATTAATACTGTAGCGACCATATTACTGTACCGTTATTGAGGTTATTGGTTCACTTACATATACCATAACATCTGGTGTAAAGAAAGTGCCATCAGCGCTAAGGTAAGCGCTTAGCGACGCTGTGGCAGACTCCCCAGCCTTATGCAGGGTGGCACCAACCGATAATGTCAGCCCTACAGCCTTCCTGAGGACAGATATTAAACTAACGCCCCCTGTCATCCCCTTCGACAAAACTGAGGACAGAGAGGCGGTCCCCGTGATGTCCGTTTTCTGCAAAACTGAGGACAGAGAGGCCTCCAGAGTCTGAGCCCCCCTCAGAGTGGCTGACATAGTTGGACCAGTCGTCACCCCCTTTTGCAAAACTGAGGACAGGGTTACATTAACATCCAGCAGCTTCTGGAGCACTGAGGACAGGGAGGCGGTCCCCGTGATGTCCGTTTTCTGCAAAACTGAGGACAGGGAGGCGGTCAGAGTGGATGGACCATCCCCCCCGTCACTCAAATATGCGTTAAGCGTTGCCCCAACAGTGACATTCTTCTGCAGAACGGCTGATAAGGTCGAACTAACCTCCATCAACTTCAGCAACACAGCGCTCAGTTCCGTAGTGTTGGTCACACCTGCCTTCTGTAGTGCGGAAGACAGTGTTGTTAGCAGCGCCTGCGTTTTCTGCAACACTGAGGACAGAGAGGCGGTCCCCGTGATGTCCGTTTTCTGCAACACTGAGGACAGGGAGGCGGTCCCCGTGATGTCCGTTTTCTGCAACACTGAGG
>Ga0214472_10001563_pt1 | contig 25441 bp, 24 predicted proteins | sample RVTome_6_FD_207662 | JGI IMG/M metagenome (GOLD analysis project Ga0214472, IMG submission 207662) | Soil microbial communities from uranium-contaminated site in the Upper Colorado River Basin, Wyoming, United States - RVT140D175 | ecosystem: Environmental > Terrestrial > Soil > Contaminated >...
ATCGATGATCTGCGGCTCCAAGGGGTCGACGATAATCGGCGGCTCGCATTCGATTCCGCACGGGCTGCCTTCGTCGAACACCTGAATCCCGTAGTGGGCGTCGGCCCGCACGCCGGCCAACTGGATCACCTGGCGGGCCCGGCCAAGGCGCGGATTGTCGTTGTAGAGGATGATCTCCAGCGCCGGAACCTCGCGCGACTTGTCGCCGACGAGCGCGTTGTCCGACGAGGACTGCTTCTCGGACTTGATGATCCCGGCCTCGTAGCCGCCGGGGGATCCGCGCTTCAGGCGCGCGTCGGGCGTGAGTACGCGGAACTCGGCGCGACCGGCGAGCGCGTTGTTGAGCTGCGGAATGACGGCATCAAGGTCGCAGCGAACTTCGCACGCGGTGAAGCCGGGACCTTTGACAAGACCGATCTGCGCCTTGTGCGGGGCGGTGCCGGCGGTCCCCATCCGGCCCTTCGCGAACGCTTCGGCCTTGTTTTCGATGAAGCCGATCGTGATCGGGCCGACGACGATGTTCTCCACGCGCGACGATGCGATGCTCACCAGACCCAGTTTCGGGTCCAGCTTCACATCGGTCTTGGATATGGCCCGGCCGATCTGCACGGGAACCGGGAACGCATCCGTTCCGAGCACCCCGTCGGCGCGTCCTTCGGCGCGCGCCTCGACGTGCGTGTCGTTCTTGCAGTTCACCCAGGTGTCGCCGCGCAGATAGTGAGCGTTGTTGCCGACCTGGTCCTTCTGATCGGGGCTGGTGCATTCCGCCGGGACGTACTCCCATTTGGTCGTCGGACCGGCCGTTGTGTCCACCCGATCGGCCCACGACGAGGAGCAGCGCGGGTCCTTTAGATACTGCGCGCACAACGCTTCGGCCGCTTCGGCGTCGAGCCGTTCGTCAAGGACGGTCATCAGGCTCGTGAAGTAGAAAGGCTTGCGAACCTCTTCGACGTCAACGTTGAAGAGCGGACCGACGTACTGGTAGTACAGGTCGCAGCGGGACGGCTTGCCGAAATCCTGAGTCGTGCCTTGGTCCATGTGGACGGCTTCGGCGATCGCGGCAGGCTCGCCGCCGGACGCCAGCCTCGCTTCGACGAACCCGCCGAGGACGAGTTCGCGGTCGCGCAGGCCGCACCGGAGGCCCATGTCCTTGTAGGTGGTGCCGACGCTGTCGTTTCCGTTCGAAGGAACCATGCCGGTGAAACCGGCTGCGAGCAGCAGGCGCGTCCCGTACGCGGTCGCGGTGCCCCCGTACTCGGCCGTCGTCTGCCCCGGCGCCTCTTTGACCTGCTGCGTGCGAGAGTCCGGATCCTCTTCCTCGTTATCGGGAAGCGGGGGTGGTACGGCAAAGATCTCGTAGTCATCCGCCCAGGCGGAGGGACCCGAAGACCCGCTGGATACGCGAGGAATGACCATAATCCGGTTCCGTTTGCCATCGACAATCAGGCTGGCATCGGCGTCGCGGGCCCCCCCCACGTTGAAGATGTCCGCCTGGGGCACAGGATCCTGGGCCGCTTGGCTGATCATGATCGACGATACGCTCTTGTTTCTTTGCTCGTTCAGATGGAGACCGTACGCAAACAACCGTCCCGTGAGGGCATCCACCCCGATCCCAGTGGTCTGCGCGGCAAGGGCTCCCTTCGGTGATAGCTCGATCAAGCCGATGAAGGAGTTGCTCGACACCTCGTAGACCCATGCGTCGGTCTCGCGGAAGGCATTGAGAAGGTATAGGCGGCCGCGATCGTCATCCTTGGCCCAGTTCGCGACACCTGCTGGGGCTGGGATGACCTGCTCGGAGCCGCTCGGGCTGAATAGCGTCGAGCGCTCCATTCTCACGAGCGCCGTGTTAACCGAGTAGGGAGTGGTGAGGCAGGGAATCACCACCCAACGCTTGATGGGTTGCGGCACTTCGTTCGATGCCAGGTCGGGGCCATCGGCGATCATGATCGGACCGATCTTGATCCCGCTCGTGGTAGCGATCGCCCCTTGTCGGCACGCCCGCAAGACGCGTGGCCCCATCATCGTCGGAGGCCCTGGCAGGGAACCCGGCTCTTTGAACACCGATCCCGGCCAGCCAAGTACTTCGACCGCCGTGGTCAGCTGGAAATTCTCATCGATGGCCATGGCCTCGGCGATGAGGACGTCTTCCTGCTCGTCGTACTCCAAGCCGTAGATCGCTTGCGTCTTATAGGTCGACCGGACGAGCGCAGCCGGAAACGGCTTATCGACGTACGTGAAGGATCGAAGATCGAGCGCGATCAGTCCGAACTGGTTCGTCGTGACATCGAAGTCGGGCCTGCCGAACTCGATGAAAAGGCGGTGGTTCTTGCGATCGACCGTGGTGATCCATTCGGTGCCGGACAAGTTGTTGTTGCTGTAGATGGCGATCCGTCCCGGGATTTGAACGACGCGCATCAAGCGCAAGTCCTTCAGGTCCCGCTCCGCCACGATGGTCCGGTTCCCCAGCGCTTCGTGGCCGGAAAAACTCCAGATTTGGTACAGCCGGTCGAGTTCCGGCGAGATGACGGCCGAGCCATGCGGCGCGTTGTAGGGATTGTCCTTCAGCGATCCGATTCCGACCTTTTTCGCGACGTCCTTCGGGAAGCGGCTGAGCGTGCCGATCTTGACCGGCTCGAACACCGCCTCGGCTGGTGCCGATAACACGAACCCGGCGGCGAGGGCGGCCGCCAAGATGCGTCTGAGGCGCGCGGTGCGCCGAGGGTGTTTTGATCGTGTCCTGGTCTCGCCCATATCGAAAACCCCTCGGGAGGAGACCTCCTCTCGCCTGAATCGGAAGGTCGGCGACGCCCGATTCGCCGCCGGTCATTCGGTTCCTGTGCTGTGGTGGGGGGCCGAATCCACGGCCCCCCACCGATGCTGTTCCCTCGGATCAGTTGTGGACGAGGACGCCGTCAACCAAGAACTTCACGGCGGTGCCGTTCGTGCACGAGCCGTCCGAACTGTCGGCCGGGTTCGGCTGTGCGTTCACGCTGCCGATGTTCGTCGTGTCCGTGAGGATCAGCTGGCTGCCGGCGGACTCCCACTTGACGATGTAGCTGTGAGAGCCGGCCGGGTTACTGATCGTTCCACTGCCGAGACCGGTCGAGCGACCACAGAAGCCGATCCCCGTCCCTGACGAGGAAAAGTTGCCACCACCACCGATGGTGCCGTTGGAGCACGTGCCGTTCAGAAGCCAGGTGTACCGGTCGCCAACCGTGTTGGGGATGCCAAGCGGACCAGCCCCTGTGCCGGGCATGGCGTGCGCGGACGCCTGGGGGTCCGACGGCGGGTAGTAGAGCCCCCACCGGTTCTGGAGCTTCGTCTGCTGTGGGTGGCCGTTGATGCCGTAGTGGACGTTGTTGACGTTCGCCCCGATCGCCGCAACGACGCACGCGCCCGGGCCGTTGTGCGCGACCGAAGGCACCACCGACATGGCGGCAATAGCGCCGATTCCGAGGCTCAAAGCGATGACCTTGCGAAGCTGCATTCCGCTCCTCCCTTCAGGGACCTCCCGATCCCAGAGCCACTGCCGATCTACGACCTGCCGATTGCTCTCGCGCACCGCTGTCCGGCCGAATCCCCGGCCTGGAGCCGGTAAGCCAGCCCGACGCCTCATCCCGTGCCGACGCGGTCTCCGCGAGGACAAACGGTCGCCGTTCGCCCGGCGCCCTGGTCCTGCCGTATCGTTCGACGTGAATCCAATCGTTTCCTTCCCATTTCATCCGAAGAAACTCCCGGCCCAGACCGACGAAAATCGGCGAATAGGATAATTAGGGTGCTATGAGGAAACCGAACCTCCCACGAACGCCCCGCAAGCCCGTCGGGAGCGCCGAACTTCCTCCTTTGCCGAAGGCGATCGTCGAGGAGCTGGCGTCGACCGCAGCCCGTCCGATGGACGCTCGATGGTTCACCGCCAAGGCGCTGGAGGCGCTCGGGGCGGGTGATGCCCGCGAGGCATTCGAACTGGCGACCTCGGCCAAGCAGGCGGCGAACCGCTCGCCGACGGTCCGGGAGATTCGGGGCGTCGCCGCCTACCTGACCGGCGACTTCAAAGAAGCCCTGTCGGAGTTGCAGGCGTTCCGCCGGCTCACCAACTCCGTCGTCCACGATGCCCGGATCGCCGACTGCTACCGGGGTTTGGGCCGCCCGCTGCGGGCCGTCGAGTTCCTGGATCAGCACGCCGCAACCGGGCCGGTCGCAGCGCTCGTGCGCGCCGGCGCGCTCCAAGACGCCGGCGACCCATCGGGCGCCGGCGCCGCGCTCCGCCTGGCCGGGCTGGGCAAGGCCGGGATTCCCCCCGCCGGTTTCGTGCCGCCCGGAATGCCCGGCTCAGCGCCCGCCTAAAGACACGCCAAAGCGAGGGGGACACCCGAAGGTGTCCCCAAGTCGCGGAAGATCGCCGTTACAGAATGACGCAGGCCAACTCGATCGTGGGCAGCGAAAAAGGTCCGCGGCAGGTGGCCACGTGGTTGTGGTAATCGCCGTTGATCGTCGCCGGGCCACCGATCTCGAGGACGCTCCAGCCGGTCTCGATCGCCGGGCTGTTGCGCCGGATCGGGCGGTTGCCGCCTTCGAGTTCGAGCAGCAACGTGGACGTGGCGTCCTCGTTGGCGCACTCGATCGTCCAGAACGGGTTGTCGTCCGGAATCGGGTTGGTCGCGGCGATACCGTTCGCCGTCAGCGTGCACGCCAAGTCTGCGGTCGCGGGAGCGTCGCCCTCGACGAGCCCGGCGAACGAGGCGTTCATCGCGATCGACCAGATGTCTTCGCCGACCGGGTCGCCATTTTCGTCTTCGGTTGCTTCGCTCACCTGGGTCGCCTCGCCGGTTGCGCCGATGTGGCCGGCCGCGACGGTGTCGGCTGCGTTCGCGGAACCCCCGAAGATCGCGAGCACGGCCAGCATCACTACGATCAAGCTCTTCCTCATCGTCCTCTCCCCATCCCTAGGTCCCCTTTGCCGTGAAATATTCGGCCCCAGGCCGCAGGTCTCCTGCCTGGGATGCGAATCAGAGCGATAACGCGCCGGGATCGGCGGAAGAAATGTCCGATTTCGCAGGTTAGCGGTCCGGGATTTCTGCCTCCGGGTTCTGTTGAAAGTAGCGCAGATACCCGGCCGCGGAGGAGCGGAACGCGTTCAGGGCGTCGAAGCGGGCGCTGAGTTCGGGGTCCGCTCGCACGGCGGCGTACTCGTCGGCGGTGGCCTCGACGAGCCGCTCGGTGACGTGGTCGAGATCCTCGCTCGCGCGCATCGCCTCGCGCACGATCTTCGCGTATTCGATCAACTTGCGGCGCGCTTCGGCGATCATGTCGCGGCCGGCCGGCGCGGGACCGAAGTGCGAGAAGTAGATCGTCGCCGGATCCAATTCGCGGTAGCGATCCAACGCGGCGAGCGCCAGATGAAAGTCGAAGTCGGGCGGGGGAGTGGCCGGTCGCAGAATCCCGGCCTCCGGCAGATACACGCCCATCGAATCGCCGACGAAGAGCGCGCCGGTCTGCGAATCGTGCAGCGTGATGTGGTGCCGTGCATGACCGGGTGTGTAGAGCACGCGCAGGTGCCGCCCGCCGCCCGCGTCGATGGTGTCGCCTTCGTCGAGCGCGCGGAGCCGCTCGGCGGGCACCGGTTTGAGCGGCCCGAACAGCACGTCGAGGCGTTCGCCGAACACCCGGTAGGCGCTGGCCATCAGCTTGGACGGGTCGGCCATGTGCTTGACGCCCCACTCGTGCACGGCCACGATCGCCGACGGGTACTCCGCGGCGACGTCGCCGCCGGCGCCGGCATGATCCAAGTGAATGTGGGTCCCGACGAACGTCGCGGCATCGCCGGGACCGATCCCGAGCGCGGACAGGCCGGCGGTCAGATCGGGCATCACGGTCGCGGGACCGGTCTCGACGATGATCGGATTCGGCCCCTCGATCACGAACGCGGCGATGAGACCGCGGTGGCCGGCCATTTCGCAGTCGATCGCGATGATGCCGTCGGGATAGCGGATGATCGGTGGCGTCATTCAAGGGCTCCGGCGCCGAAGCCCGCGCACCGAACGAAAATCCCGATCGTTGCGAGTCAGAAGCGTGCGACCGGTGACGATCGCGGTCGCGGCGATGATCGCGTCGGCGAGCCCGATGCCGTGGGCGCGTCGCAGCCGTCCGCCCTCCTCGGCGATCGGCCGGTCGACGGGCACCTCGCTGAGGATCGAAAGCAGATCATCGACGACGGCCTCGTCGACATGCCGGCCGGCATACAGCTCGGCCCTGGTCAGGGAGGAGTAGGCAGTCCGCTCCGGCGGTGTCGGCAGGCCGGAGCCGATGCGCAGGTGGTCGATCAGCACGTCGGTATCGACCAGGAACTCAGGCATAGTCCGGCGGATCCTCGGCGGCGAACGCCCTGTCCCACTCGCTGCGCGCAGGGACGTGAAGGGCCGGGAGCGCACCGGCCGTGCGTCGAAGGACATCGTCCACGTCCTCATCGGGGGCGTTCACTCCCAAGAACCGGTCCACCGCGCGGCGGATAAGGACCGCCACGGGAACGCCGAGCGCCTTTGCCTTCTTGGCGAGCGCCGTCCGCTGGGCCACCGTCAGATAGACCTGCATCCGCTCCATATACAGCACAGTATACATTACCTGCCGTGGTCGAACGTGGCCTGCTACAGCAGTCGCAGGCGCCGCCGGACCAGCGCCCACACGCCGAGCCCCATCCCGCCGCTGAGCAGGCCCTTCGCCAAGTCTTTTGGCTCCCACGGCTTGATTCCCATCGACGACCAGTCGATGCGAAGCTTCAGCGGACCGCCCTGCAGGCCGGAGACCACGGTCGTGTTGCCGCCCCCGCCGGCGGGGATGTTGAACTCGGGGATCTCGATCTCGGGGATGTCGATGACCGGGAACTCGGGGAACGGCGGGATTCCGGTGTCGTCGTCGCCGCCGAAGTCGCCGCCGCCGGGCACGGCTTTGCTGGCGGCGCGGACCTGACCGAACGCGATCCGCAAGGTGCGCTGCGTCTGGCCCGCCTGCAGCGCGCCGGTCGCGCACGCGGCGGGAACGCCGACCGCGCTCGCCGGCGGGGGAATCGGCGGCAACTGCTCGCCGGCGGGGCCGGCCACGGCCGCGCAGCCGCCGTCGACGACCTGGATCAGGCTCCGCAACGATTCGTTGCCGGCGATCTCGTCCAAGACCGTCGTCGCGACGCTGGTGCGGAACTCGAGCACCAGGCCTCGCGCGACGGCGGCGGCCGAGTAGTCGGCCTTGTCGACGACGCCCGCGTTCTCCTTTTCCGTCGCGACCCGCAGGGTGACGCCGATGTCGGTGCCGAGCGCGTCTCCGAGCGAAGCGAACAACTCGTTGAGCCGCTCGGCCTGCTCGATCTGGCGAATGCCGCGCGCGTTCGGGTCGGTGAGCGCTTCGCGGCCGTCGTCGGCCGAGGAGCCTTCGATCGCGGCGACGAAGCCGTCGGGGTTGGGGTTGAGGCACTGGACGCCCTCGTAGGCCGCGCCGGTCTGCGGATCGTTGGTGAACGCCACGCGGCAGGCGCGGTGAATCAGGACTCGCCACTTCGCGAGCGCGCCGTCTTTGGTGCCGTCGGATTCGGTCCGCGCCTCCACCCGCATCGAATCGATGGTGATGCAATTGGTGCAGCGACCGTCGGCGGTACGGTTGCCGATGTTGATGCCGTTCAACTCGGCGACGGCGATCGAGACGACCTTCGACTCCTCGCGGAACGTGTCGGCAGTGCTCGCCACGGATCCGATAGAAAGGATCGCCATCTGCGCCTTCGGGTTCGGCGTATAAGCCTGCGGATCGTCGGCGCCGGGGCTCGGCGGATTCTCTTTCTCTTTGTCGGCGTCGGCCTGCGGGTCGTAGCTGCCCGGCGGCGCGTCGGCGGTTCCCGGCGCCGGCAGAAGCGCCAGGTTCGCAAGGTAGGAGTGGCCGAAGCCGCGCGGACGGTTGGACCGTTCGGCCGTCGCGCGCGAGACGCCGGCGCCGAACTGGAACAGCTCGTCGTTGCCGAGTGAGCCGCGCTGCATCGCAAATTCCTGCTCGGGATCGCCGCCCGGCTGCGTGGCCGTGGTCTCGGTCGGAACCTTGTTTCCGGTCGTGGTGCCGTGCAGGCCGTTGACGGTGCCGAGGTCGGCCAGCCACGACGTGGACGCCGCTTGCGAGGGAAGCGAGACCTCGCTGGTCGAGCGCGCGACGGCCGGCTCGGACGAGACGAGATAGGTCTGATGGTCGACCAGGCCGCGGATCGGCGCGGCGTCGGCGAGGGTGTGATAGGCCGCCAGCGCCGGTTCGATGATCTCTTCCTCGTCGGCGGCGTTCGAGGCGGCCGTGTTCGGCGATGCGACGAACGACCACGTGAACAATGCGACCATGGCGAGCGCGGCGGCGCGCCACCAACGCCGCTTCGCGGCCGTGGTGCGCTTCGTCATCAGACCCATCGCGCGTTCCTCCTACGTTGCCTTCGACGTTGCTTTTGCCGGCTTCTTCGATGTCGTCTTCTTCTTGGTGGCCGAAACGGGCTTCTTTTCAACCGGCTTTTTCGCGGGCGCCTGGGCGACGGGTGCGTGTCCGCCGAGGTAGGTCGAGCGGACGATCTCGCTGTCGCGAGCCAAGTCGTCGGCCGAGCCCGACAACGCGACGCGTCCCTTTTCGAGCACGTAGGCGCGGTCGGCGACCTGCAGCGCCAGGTTCACGTACTGCTCGACCAAGAGCACCGTCGTCCCCGACTCGTTGATCGCCTTGAGCCGCTCGAAGAGCATCTGCACGATCACCGGCGCGAGCCCGAGCGAAAGCTCGTCGATCATCAGCAGCCGCGGACCGGGCAGGAGCGCGCGAGCCAGCGCGAGCATCTGCTGCTCACCCCCGGACATGGTCCCGGCGGCTTGCTGGAGGCGTTCGCCGAGGCGCGGGAACAGCTCGACCATCTGCTCGACGCCGTGCGCAAACGACTTTCGGTCGCCGCGCTTGGTGTAGAAGCCCATCTGGAGGTTTTCGAACACCGTCAGCGACGGGAAGATCCCGCGGCCTTCCGGCAGATGAGAAACGCCCATCGCGACGACCTTCTCCGGCGAGAGCGTGTCGGTCCGCTTCCCGTCGAACATGACGTGGCCGACCACCGGCCTCAGCAATCCCGAGATCGCGCGCAGCGTGGTGGTCTTGCCGGCGCCGTTCGCGCCGACGAGCGCGACCAGCTCGCCCGGATAGATCTCCAGCGACACGCCGCGCAGCGCTTGCACGTGGCCGTAGTAGACGTCGATCGCCTCGACGCGAAGGAGCGGGTCCGTCGCCGGCAGGACGCTAGCCAAGGGTGACCCCCTCTCCGCCGAGGTAGGCGGCAATCACATCCGGGTTGCGTTGCACTTCTGACGGCACACCTTCGGCGAGGTTCTTTCCGAACTCGAGCACATAGACGTAGTCGGAGACCATCATCACCAAGCGCATGTCGTGCTCGATCAGCAGGATGGTAGGACCCATCTCGTCGCGGATGCGCATCAGGTGTTCGGCGAAGGCGTCGGTTTCGGAAACGTCCAGACCCGAGGCCGGCTCGTCGAGCAGCAACAGTTGCGGCGAGGCGACCAGCGCGCGGGACAGCTCTACCAGCCGCAGGATTCCGAACGGCATCCCGGCGACTCGCTCGTCGGCGAGATGGTCGATGCCGAGCAGCGCGAGCGTCTCTTGCACCCGGTCGCGCAAACGCGCGTCCTCGCCGCGGCTGCGCGGCAGCATCAGCACGTTGGATGCGACGCCGGCCGAGTTTTGCAAGTGAGTGCCGACCATGACATTTTCGAAGACGGTCAAGCGGGGAAACAGCCGCATGATCTGAAACGTGCGGGCCATGCCCATCGCGGCCCGTTCGTGTGTGGGGATCGCGGTCACGTCGCGGCCGGCAAAGCTAATCCGCCCTTCGTCGGGCGCGATCAGTCCGTTGAGCGTGTTGAACAGCGTGGTCTTGCCGGCTCCGTTGGGTCCGATCAGGCCGGTGATCTCGCCCCGCCGGACCTGAAGGTTCACGCCGTCGTTGGCGACGACACCACCGAAGCGCACCGTCACCCCTTCGGCGTTGAGCAGCGCCGGCGATTCCACCCGCGCGGTGCGCTCGCCTCGAATCGCGAGCCGCTCGGCCAGGCGCGCGTCCAGGTCGGGATCGGCGACCGTGACGCTGGTGCGAGCCTCGTCGAGCGAAGCCGTCGCGACGGCCGCGGCCGCGCCGCCGGGATGCTTGCGTGCCTCGCGCATCTTCTTTCGCAGATGCCGTTTGGCCATGTCCTCTTTCATCTTCTCTTTCGTCGCAGCCAGACCGCCGGGATTGGTGATCAACTGCACGACGAGCAGCGCGGCGGCGAGGATCGGCAGCGCGCCCTTCTGCGCCAAGCCGGGCGCGATCTGCGGGAACCCGAAGTCCTGGAGGAAGATGAACAGCGATGCGATCGTGACCGCGCCGGCCAGCGAGCCGATGCCGCCGAGGACGGCGAGCGCGAGGAACGTGATCGAGAACGGGAACAGGTACTGAAGGGGCGTCGCCGAGCCGACGGTGTTGAGCTTGAGCGAGCCGGCAACGCCGATCACGAACCCGCTGACGGCGAAGGCGAGCAGCTTGTAGCGAGTGACGTTGATGCCCATCGAGCGCGCCGCGATCTCGCTGCCTCGGATCGCGAACCATGCGCGTCCGGTCTTGGAGTCGCGCATGTTCGCTACCAGAAGGATCAGCAGCACGGCGATGCCCCACGCGAAGTAGGAAAAGAGGCGCTCATCGGCGAGCGAGTAGGTCGCGATCGTCGGATTGGGGATCGTCACGCCGTTGAACCCGCCCGAGAACCAATGCATCTGCAGAAGGCTCTCTTCCAGCATCCACTGGAACGCGAGCGTCGCGATCGCCAGATACAGCCCTTTGATGCGCAGCGCCGGCAGGCCGATCACCACGGCGGTGCCGGCGGCCGCAAGCCCGGCGACGGGAACGTGAAAGGGGAAGTCCAAGCCGAGATGATTGGTCGCCTGCGCCGCGCTGAACGCGCCGACGCCCATGATCGCCGCCTGCGCGAGCGAGATCTGCCCGACCCAGCCGGTGAGCACCACCAGCGAGATCAAGGCGAGCGATTGGATCGCGGCGGCGACGGCCATCGACGACCACGGCTGCGCCGGCATCACCCACGGCGCGACGATCAGCGCCAGCAGGCCGACGGTTCGAAGTCGGGGTTGCCGGACCAGGATCGACGGCTTGGCGGGGGCGCGGACGGCGATCGCCATCAGATCTCCTCTTCCTTGGCGGCCGAACCGAACAGTGTCTGCCAGCGCAACACCAAGAAGAGCACCACGAGCGCGAAGATCGCGATCTGCTGCACGCCGATCACGTGATCGTGGAGCCGCCACGCTCCCAGCTCGACGCCGGGAAGCACGGACCACATCACGCCCAGCACCATCGCGCCGATGAATGCCAGCTCGATCGAAACCAGGCCGCCGAACAGCGCCGCGGCCAGCGCCGGAATCGATTGGAAAACCATGCCGAGCGGCGTGAGCCCGATCTGCGGGGCGACGAGGATGCCGCTCACCGCGCCGAGCACCGACCCGATGATCCAGGTCATGCTGGAGACGCGGTCCACGGGAACGCCCATCAGCGCGGCGGCCCGGCGGTCGTCGGACACAGCGCGCATCGCCACACCGAGCGTCGTCGCGCGGAACAGATAGATGACCACGCCGACGATCGCGAGCGTGATGAAAAACGTCAGGATCTGGTCGATGCCGAGCGCGATGCCCCAGAAACGGATCGCGCCGGTCGGGAGCAGGTTCGGTGCGGGCTGCCGGTCCACGCTCCAGACCTGCGAGGCGATCTCGGTCGTGAGCGCAAGCACGCCGATCGTCATGATCACCGACACCAGCGTCGGGCGGTCGCGCAGCGGCCGCAGGAGCAGCCGTTCGATCACGTAGCCGATCGCGGCGGCGAACAGGATCGCGACCACGACGGCGACCGGCAGCGGCCAGCCCCACCGCTCGCTGTTGGCCATCTGGAACAACATGTACGCCGAGATCATGCTGATGCCGCCGACGGCCAGGTTCAGCACGCGGGACGCGCGATAGATCATCACGACGCTCGTCGCGAGCAGCGCCCAGATCACGCCGATCGGCAGACCGAGGATGATGTTCTGGATATAGAACTTCATGGTCTCGTGCCTCTCCCTACCGGCCGGGCGTCGGGTCTTTGTAGAAGGGATCGCTTCCGCTTGCCGGAACGACGTTCCAGCATCCGATCGAGCGGGTGCACCCGGCGGTTCCGTTCGGGACCGCCTGGACGACCAGGCCGTAGGTGTTGCCGTAATGCGCGGGCCCCACGCCGATCGGCCGGAACGTCATCGGGTTGGTCAGCCCCGCCGGCGAATGGTTGGTCAGCGAGTTCGCGACTTGAATAACCCGGTCGCGCGTGACGCACGTGCCGACCTTCTCGAGCACGTCCACCGCCAGCGCCGCTCCGGTGTAGCCGCCCTGCAGGTACGGGTTGTTCAGGTCGACGTCGGCGAAGTACTTGCGCACGACCTGCACGTATTTCTTCACAGCCGGCTGGTTTGCGAACTGGCCGACCGGCGGGAAGAAGGCCGTCCCGGCCTCCAACCCCGTCTTGACGGCGTAGGGCGCGTCGCGCAGCACCAGGTCCAGGAAGAGGGGAGCGGCGCCGCCCCATCCCTTCGCGGGACGGAAGCCGAGCCGCTCCGCGGCCTGCATCGCTTTGATCGCGTTTGTCGGATCGATGGCCAGCACGATGTAGTCGGGACGGCCGCTCGCCACGCCGTTCTTTCGCGCCTGGTTCTGCACATCGTTCCAGACCGACTCGAATGACGGCTCCGAGATGCTGATCCGGCGATCCGCGACGATCGACTTTTCGTTCAAGCCTTGGAAGCCGCGCTTCGCCGCATCCAAGATCGCGTCCCGCGCCTCGTAGCCGGCAAGCAGGTCCAGCCACACGATCCCGAACGTCTTCGCTTGGAGTCTTTGGGTGGCGCTGATCAGTCCGATGCGCGCCGCACTGCGCGACGAGGTGCCGACCGGCCATTGCATGTGCGCCTTGAACTGCGTCTCGATCAGGCCGGAGGTCCCAAGGACCGGAACCTTCTTCTGATCGAGGTAGCCGGACGCGGCGTCGAGCCCGTTCGAGGACGGCACCGATACGAGCATGAAGACTTTGTCCTGCTCGACGAGCTGCTTGATCTTGGACTTGCCGCGCTGCGCGTCCCAGCCGTCGTCGTAGTACTTGAACTCGATCTTGCGACCGTTCACGCCGCCGTTGGCGTTGACCTCGTTCAGGTATGCCTGCACGCCTTTGAGGATCGGTCCCGAGATGTTCGACACCGGACCGGAGATCGCGAACGTGGAGCCGAGTTTGATGCTGGTCGCGGTGATGCCGACGTCGGTCGCTTTGCCCTTGCAGGAGTCGTCCGCGACGATGGGTCCGCTGCCGCCACCGCCGATGCTGCCGCCGCCGATCTTGGTCCCGGCGACGGTGGTTCCGTCGGTCGATCCGGTCGCGACGACGCCGGGGACGGCTTCGCCGCCGCCGGAGCCCTGCAGAACGATGCGCGGCGCTTGGATCGTGCATGCGGTCCCGATCAGGCCCAAGACCACGCACAGAACGATCCTGCGGTCGAAACGTCCGGCACGCCTCATCGTCGTTGCCTCCCTCTCGCCGATCCTGCCGCGCCGAGATTGAAGGGGGTTTCGGCGGCGGCCGGACGGGTTCGCTGACGCGAAATCACCCGACTCGTAGTTCCGGGTTCAATTCTATGGAAGAAGCATCGAATCCTTTAAGTTCGGTCACTCGGCGTGTTCGCAGTCATTTCGATCCTGACACGCCCGAAGCGGCCCAACAAGGGAACGTTCCCGGAAAAAGCGCGAACTATTCGCGAAGGGACCGCAGGACGATACCGGTCCGGGGCTTCGGGATGAAAAATGTCGACTTAGGAGGCATCGAATCGCGGGCCTCGGCGATCTCGCGGACCGCCTCGGTCGGAGTCCGCGCGAGCAGAACGGCGAACGTCGCATCGCCGGCGGCGACGGCTTCGGCCGCCTCGGCCGGATGATGAACGTAGGTGGCCGAGGCCGAGCCCAGCAGACGGTCGAAGACCAGCGAGTGGAGCACCGCCACGTCCAAATCGCGCCAGGCCGGACAATGGTCGCCGCCCCCTTGCGTGGCCCCCTTCGTGGCCTCGGCTGCTTCCGATTCGTCCCGAAGTGTCATGATCCAAGCTTCTTTCGGGCCGAGGAGGCCGTAGGTCCGGCCGGCCGCCCGTTGGGCATTCACGAGCAAAGCAAGCTCGTCGGCGTCGGAGGACGGGGCTTCCTCGATCTCGAACAGCGGAGCAAGCACTTCGAGCGCGTGTTCGACGGCCACGCCGTGGACGAGCCGGTGAATAGGAAGCAGGGCGGGTCCGTCCCGCTCGGCATCGACCAGATACAGCAGCATCCGGTCCCAAGGCCCGGGTCCGTCGGAGGCCCGTCGTTCCTGCCGGTATGCCTCGGCGGTCCGGTATCGGTGATGCCCGTCGGCGATCACGACCCGCGAGGTCGCGAGCGTCCCGGCGATCCCTCGGATCCGGTCCGGGTCGGCGATCCGCCACGCCCGGTGGCGAACACCGTCCTCGTCGGTGAAATCCGCGTAGGGGGACTCGGCCGTCACGGCATCGATGACCCGAGCGGCCGCGTCATCCGCGGACCAATACAAGCAAAAGACCGGCGACAAGTTCACCTCGGTCGTTCGGATCACGGCAAGCCGGTCCTCGACGACCGGGCCCATGACCCGCTCGTGCGGCAAGACCTCCCCCGAGATTTCGACCGCGCCGAGAATCCCGATCTGCCGGCGAGACTCGCCGTCCACCTGAAACTGCTCCTCGTATAGGTATAGGGACGGCTCCGGGTCGCGGACCAGGATTCCCTGCTCGATCCATGCGTCGAGCAGCTCGCGTGCCCGGAAATAGGTCCCGTCTTCCTCGCCGAGCGGCCCGAGGATGAGCCGGACGACGTTGTGCGGGCTGGCCGCCTCCAGCGCCTGGCGGCCCCGGGGCGAGATCACGTCGTAGGGCGGCGAGGTCACCGCCGCCGGATCCTGGCCGGCGGCGTAGCGATATCCGTTGAACGGTGCGACGTCGGGCATCGTCGGTGTATAGCATCCTGCGGAGACCGGAGCGAACCGCCCGAGACAGGAGCGCAGCGGAACGGTGGAAGAGACCGCCTACGGCTTGTATCAGCGAGGCGCCGCGCTGCTGTCCGAAGGGATGGCCCACGAGGCGGCTGCCTCCCTCGAGAGAGCGCGTGACATGGAACCCGAAAAGGCATCCATCCGCGAAAGCCTCGCCCGCGCGTACTACGCGCTCGGCCGAACCGTCGCGGCCCGGGACGAGTTCTCGGCCGCCGCCGGCATCGACCCCAGCAACGACTACGCCCATTTCGGCCTGGCTTTGTGCCTGGAGCGGGAGGGGCGAATCATCGAAGCGCGCGGCCATGCGAAGCTCGCCGTCGCGATGCGGCCCGAGAACGAGGATTATCGCCGGGCGCTGGAACGAATCGAACGGAGCGTGGCGCGGTGATCTTGGCGCAAGGATTTCAATGCTTCGTGCTCGATCTGGACGGGGTCGTGTGGACGGGCAGCGACCCGATTCCCGGCTCGCCCGACACGATTCGCGCGCTACGCGACGCCGGCCGGCGCTTCGCGTTCGTGACCAACAACTCGTCCGAGCCGGCTTCGACCTTCGCGGCCAAGCTGGCCTCGATGGGCGCCGGCGGGGACGCCTCGGAGGTCGTGACCTCCGCGATGGCGACGAGGCGTCTGCTGGAGGCCAAGATCCCGCCGACGCCGGGCCGAACCGGATTCGTGATCGGCGGGCCGGGACTGGTCGAGGCGGTTCGCGAGGCCGGTTTCACCACGGTTGAGGGCGAAGCCGCCGCGGTGGCCTCACTCGTGGTGGTCGGCATCGACGTAGCGTTGACCTACGACAAGCTGCGGCTCGCGACGCTTGCGATCCGGCGTGGCGCGGCGTTCGTCGCGGCGAACCTGGATGCGACGTTGCCATCCGAGGACGGCCAGCGGCCGGGAGCGGGTGCGATCGTCGCGGCGCTTCGAACCGCAACCGGCGTGGAGCCGCTCGTGGCGGGCAAGCCCGAGCCGTACATCCTGCAGATCGCGCGCGAAAAGCTGGACGGCGGACCGGCATTGGTTGTGGGCGATCGCATTTCGACCGACATCGTCGCGGCGAAAGCGTTGGGATGGCCGAGCGCGCTGGTCCTTTCCGGCGCGACAACGCTTGCCGAGCTGGCCGCCGCCACGGTGTGGCCGGACGCGATCCTGCGGCGCCTCTCGGATTTGCTCGTGGATCTGCCGCATCCCCGGGTGCGGCCGGCCGCCGGACCGGACCTGCCGGTCGTCGCGACGCTGCTCCACGACGGGGGCTTGCAAGCCGGCGACGTGCGTGAACGATCCGGCCGAACCGCGGTGGCGGAAAACGGACGCGACACGTTGATCGCGACGGCAGCGTGGGATCCGGCCGGTGAACATGCGGCCCTGGTGCGCTCGGTTGCGGTCGCGCCGGCATACCGGCGAAAGGCCGCCGGGACGCTCGCGGTTGCCGGCGCGCTGCGGATGGCCGCTCGCTCGGGCCGTCGCGAGGCGTATCTGGCGACGGTGGATGCCGAAGGATTCTTCGCTCGATGCGGGTTCACGACGATCGAGCGAGGCGACATTCCCGATGAAGTTCTCGCCCATCCGCAGATGTCACGCGAATGTCCGTCAACGGCTGCACTGATGCGCCTTCGCATCCCCGCGACGTCGACCTAGGAACCGGGTCGGAACACGGATCAAAACAGGTGCCGGAGCAGCAGCAGGTCGCTCATGCCGGCGTTCACGCGCAGGCGGCCGGTCAGAAGCGCGCCGCTCACACCCATCCGGCCCGAAGCGAGCGCGACCAAATCGTCGCCGGACACGAAGATGCGCACGTCCTCGTTGCCGGTGGGCTCCTCCTTGACCAGGTCCGAGATCACGCCCTCGCCGAACATGGCCGTATACGAAACGTCGAGATCCTTGATGAACACCGCGAGCGAGCGCCGCTCCGGCAGCGACCGCGATCCGACATCGGCTTGCTCCAGCCGGCGGACCAGATCGTGCAATGTCCGGTCGACTTCTTCCTCGCTCGCCACGGGCAGGCACACTACCACGGCCCCTGGCCGGATCAGACGTATCATGAGCTCGTCATGACCGACCTTTCCGCCGATATCACCGCCGAACTCGAACGCATCGCCGCGCTCGACCCGGCCGAGCGCGCCGCCGCGGCAGAATCGCTCGAAGCGCGGCTCCGCGCCGCCCTGGACGAGCTCGCGGGCGCGTGACACCCGACCCCGGCTCGGGGATCCACAATCCCGAGCCCAGTTCCGAGCCGGGTTCCGAGTCCGGTTCCGCATTCGTTTCGCGCGGCGGAGACAAGCTCGATGCCGCGCTCGCGTCGCTCGCCGTTCGCGTCGACGGCGTATTCGCGCTCGACGCGGGCGCATCGACCGGCGGGTTCACCGATTGTCTGCTTCGCCGCGGCGCCGCGCATGTCGTCGCCGTCGACGTCGCCTACGGTCAATTCGCCTGGCGTCTGCGCAACGACGAGCGCGTCACGGTCCTGGAACGCACCAACATCCGGACGCTTCCCGCCGGATCCCTGAAGCCGCCACCGACGCTGGTCGTTGCCGACCTCGCATTCATCTCGCTTCGCACCGTTCGCGACGCGCTGCTCGGCGTCGCCGCCCCCGGCGCCGATCTGGTCTTGATGGTCAAGCCGCAATTCGAGCTTCCCCGCGACCCACGAGGTGGCGGCGTCGTCCGCGACCCCGCTGCCTGGCGCGAGGCGATGCAGATGGTCGCCGGCGCCTACCGCGCCGCCGGATGCGGCTTGGCGGGGGCGACGGCGTCGCCGCTGACCGGACCCAAAGGCAATCGAGAGTTTTTCCTGCATCTGCGGCGCGGCGGCCCCGACGGACCCGATACGCTCATGGACGAGGCGGTGGAAGCCGCCCCATGAAGCCGGCGACGAAGCGAGGCATGCGATGAAGACGGCGGCGATCGTGCTGCACGCGGACCGGGACGAGTCGGTCGAGGTCGGCCGCCGCCTCGCCGCGGCGCTCGCCGAGCGGGGGATCGCCGTGTCCGCGGCCCCCGAACACGCCGCCCGCCTGAAAGACTCGGTCATCGCCGCGTCCGACGAGGAACTCGATCGCGGATTCGACCTGATGTTCGCGCTCGGCGGCGATGGAACGTTCCTTCACGCAGCGCAAATCGCGATCCGATCCGGCACGCCGCTGCTCGGCGTGAACCTCGGCCGCATCGGCTTCCTGGCCGCCCTCGAGCGGCACGCGCTCGACGAAGCACTCGACCGGATCGTCGGCAAGGACCTCGAGATCACCGAACGCCTCACCATCGACGGCGAGATCGTGACCGCCGGCGAGGTCCGGCATCGCCTCTGGGCGCTCAACGACATCAGCATCGCCAAGCTCGAACCGGGCCGGTTGATCAAGCTTCGGCTCTCGATCGACGGGGAAGCCTTCGCCGACTTGTCCGCCGACGGGATCATCGTCGCCACGCCGACCGGATCCACGGCGTATTCGTTCTCGGCCGGCGGCCCGATCGTGTCCCCGGCCGTCGATTGCCTCATCGTCACGCCGGTGTCGCCGCATTTGTTCTTCGACCGGTCGATCGTCGCCGGACCGGGCGAAGAGGTGCAGATCACCGTCCTGCCCGAACCGGACGGCGTCGGCGTCTCGCCCGACGGACGCCCGTGGGTCGAAGCCGGCCCCGGATCGGTCGTTCGCGTGCGACCGTCCGCGCGACGGTTGCGGCTCGCCGTCGTCGACCCGATGCCGTTTTGGCGGCTGGTCCGAACCAAGTTCGGCCTCCCGACCCCCGATTGAGCCCCGAGTGAGCCGGGGATTGAGCCGGGGATTGAGCCGGGGGGCAGCCGCCGCCGCGCCGGATAAAATCGGCCGCATGTGGCGCAAGACGCGAAGGCGCCCGGACGGGCTCGTCGCCTACGCCCGAGTCGACCGCCGGACCAAAGACCTGATCCACCGGCTGCGGCCGGGAGAGATCGCCGTCATCGATCACGAGGACTTGGATCGCGTCTCGGCGGAAGGGCTCGTCGACGCCGGCGCGTCCGTCGTCGTCAACGCCTCCTCGTCGATCACCGGCCGCTACCCGAACACGGGCCCCCTCGTGCTGGCGCGCGCCGGCATTCCCGTCGTCGACTCGACCGGGCCGGTCATATTCGACGTCGTGCACGAAGGCGACCAGATCCGCGTCGAGGACGGCCGCATCTATCGCGGACCGGCGGCCGTCGTCGAGGGAGTCGTCCTCGACGAGGACGAGATCGTCCGGCGCATCGCGCACGCGGAGATGAGCGTCGGCGAAGAGCTGGAGCGGTTCGTCGTCAACACGATGGACTACCTCCAAGCCGAAGGCGACGCGATCCTTCGCGGTGAAGGCATTCCCGAGACCCGCACCGACTTTCGCGGCCGCCACGTGCTGGTCGTGGTTCGCGGACACGACTTCAAACAGGACCTGCGCACGCTCCGCGGCTACATCGGCGACGTCAAGCCCTTGCTCGTCGCCGTGGACGGCGCAGCCGACGCGCTACTCGACGAGGGATGGAAGCCCGACATGATCATCGGCGACATGGATTCGGTCTCCCACGCCGCCCTCGCCTCAGGCGCCGAGCTGATCGTTCACGGCTACCCGGACGGACGCGCGCCCGGCTTGGAGCGGCTCGCCGCGCTGGGACTCGACGGGCAGGTGTTCGCGACCGGAGGCACCAGCGAAGACATCGCGTTGCTGCTCGCCTACGAGCGCGGCGCCGATTTGATCGTGGCCGTCGGCACGCACGCGAACCTGGTCGAGTTCCTCGACAAGGGACGAGCCGGAATGGCGAGCACGTTCCTGGTTCGCTTGAAAGTCGGCCCGAAGCTGGTGGATGCCAAAGGAGTGAACCGGCTGTACCGTACGGAGATCTCGCGCGGGCTGCTGTTGCTGATGGTGGCCAGCGCCTTCCTGGCGATGGTGGTGGCGTTCTCGGCCGCGCCGGGGCTTCGGCTTTTCATCGAGAACCTGGGGGAGCGGTTCCAGGACCTGTGGTTCCGGATCCGGCACATCGTGTAGATGATCAACTTTCGGTATCACGTCGTCTCGATCGTGGCGGTGTTCCTCGCGCTCGCCGTCGGTATCGTGATGGGCACGACCGTCATCAGCGAAAGCGTCGTCGGGCGCCTTCAGGCCGACGCGCGCGAATTTCGCGCACGCAACGGCGAGCTGCGTCAGGAAGCCGACCGGCTCGAGCAAGAGCTCTCCTACTACGATCGCTTCGGAGAGGCGATCGTGCCGCCGGCGATCAGCGGCCGGCTCGCCGGACGCTCGGCGGTTCTGGTGATCGAAGACGCCGCGCCCGGCACGCTGATCGACCGGACGACGGATGCGCTCCGTGCCGCCGGCGCATCCACGCCCGCGCGCATCCGCCTGACCGCGGCGTGGTCTCTTCCGGACGCTGGGGCGCGCGAGAACCTTGCGGCCGCGCTCGGCGGCGACGCCGACGCGAGCGACGGGCCGGCGTTGATGACCCGGGCCGGCGAGGCGCTCGGCCGCCGATTGACCTCGTCCGCCGACGCCGGCGCCGAGGCGGATCTGCTTCGCGCGCTGGACCGCGGCGGCTTCGTCAAGCTCGAAGATCTGCCCGAAGTATCATTTCCCGCCGCGAACGCGCTCATCGTGTATCTGGCGGGGGGAACGCCCACGCCGGTTCCCGATCATCAGACGTTCGCGATCCCGCTGCTCCGCATGCTCGCCGGCGAGCGGACGAACGCGCGCGTCGCGGTGGCCGAGCCGCTCGACGCCGACGCCTCGCTCGTGGACGGCGTCCGCGGCGTCGCCGAACTCGCGCGAGCGATCGCGACGATCGATCATGCGACGACGTGGCCGGGGGCGCTCGCGCTCGTGTGGGCACTCGCCGCGACGGCGAGAGAGCCGGCCGCTCATTACGGCGTTCGCCGCGGCGCGTCGGCGATCGCGCCCTCGATAATCCCTGCCGGCTCGCCGGGCGCCGAGCAGGCGCCGTGAACCGCGTCGTCGCGATCGTGCCGGCATATCAAGAAGCCGGGCGAGTCGCGCCGGCCGTCGCAGCGCTCAAAGCCTTCTGCGACGAGATCATCGTCGTCGACGACGGCTCCACCGACGCGACCGCGCACGAAGCCGAGATCGCCGGCGCTCGCGTCGTGCGCCTCGACCGGAACCGTGGAAAGGGCGCCGCGCTCGCCGCGGGAATCCGCGCCGCGCAGACTCGGGGCGACATCCTGCTGCTCGTCGACGCCGACCTCGCCGCATCCGCGTCGGCGCTTCGCAGGTTGATCGCGCCCGTCGCCGCCGGCGAGGCCGATCTCGCCATCGCCGCCCCTGCGCCGTCGGGCCGGTCCGGGTTCGGCCTGGTCGAACGGTTCGCGCGGCGCGGCATCGCCGCGCTGTCGGGCGCGGCCATGACACGACCCTTGTCGGGGCAGCGCGCGCTCCGCGCCGACCTTGCCGAGCGCCTGACGCTGGAGCGAGGCTTCGGTGTCGAGACCGGGATGACCATCGACGCGGTCCGCGCCGGCGCGCGGGTCGTCGAAGTGCCCTGCGAGTTCTCGCACGCGCGCACCGGACGGGACCTTGCAGGCTTCTCGCACCGAGCCAAGCAAGGGCTTGGTGTGGCCGGCGCGCTCGCCCGTCGCGTGCGCAGGTCCTTGCGTCCGGCCCCGAAGCGCGGCAACGTGGCCCCGTGACCATCGTCGTGGCATTGCTCGCCGCCGTCCTCGCGGCCGCCGCCACGCGTTTATCGATCAGCCGCCTCATCCCGGGCGCGCCGCTGCACCGGCCCAATTACCGGGGGGTGCCGGTCGCGACCGGTCTGGGAATCGCCGTCTTCGCCGGCTTTTCGGTCGCGCTCGGCCTGCTCGCGCTCGTGTCGGAGATCTCCGACGCGGTCGTGGCTCCGGGCGTGTGGATCCTGCCGCTCGCCGCCGGCGCATCATTCGGGCTGCTCGGCCTCTACGACGATGCGGCAAGCGCGACCTCGCCCGGCGGGGCGCGCGGCTTCCGCGGCCACACCCAAGCGCTCGGCCGAGGGACCCTGACCACCGGCGGACTGAAGATGATCGGCGGCGCGACCGTCGGATTTGCGCTCGCCGCGCCGGCGACCGACGGGTTTGCCTTTGCCGTGGCCGGCGGCGCGATCATCGCACTGTCGGCGCACGTGCTGAATGCGTTCGATCTGCGACCGGGCCGCGCATCCAAGGTCTTCCTCGCCGGTGCGATCCCGCTCGCGATCGCCGCCGGGCCGCTCCGAGCCGTCGTGTGCGCGGCGATCGGCGCGGTCCTCGCCTCGCTTCCCGACGATCTTCGCGAACGGGCCATGCTGGGCGATGCGGGCGCCGGCGCGCTCGGCGCGATCGCCGGATCCAGCGCTCTGCTGATCTCGACACGCACGACCATGCTGATCACGCTCGCCGTCCTCGCCCTTGCCACGCTTGTCGCGGAAGGGCCGACGCTGTCGCGGCTGATCCTGCGGGTCCGATTCCTGCGCGCCGCCGACGCCTGGGGCCGCGTTCCCGAAGGCATGGACCTGTTTCCACAGGCCGCACCGAGCATTTCGTCCGGCGACGACGCCGAACCGTAACACCGCGCTGCTGGAAGCCTCGGCGCCGCCCTGTTAGGATGATGCCCCGAGGGCCCCTCCGGCCCGTCACCAATTCGGAAGCTGTTCGAGAATGGTTCCTCGGGAGATATCTTCTTTATGGCCAAGCACATTTTCGTCACAGGCGGCGTTTCTTCATCTCTCGGAAAGGGCCTCACGGCCTCCTCGCTCGGCCGGCTTCTGAAATCGCGCGGGCTCCGCGTCGTCATGCAGAAGCTTGATCCCTACATCAACGTCGATCCGGGAACGATGAACCCGTTCCAGCACGGCGAGGTCTTCGTCACCGACGACGGCGCCGAGACGGACCTCGACCTGGGCCACTACGAGCGCTTCATCGATGCCAACCTCTCGCGCGACTCGAACGTCACCACGGGAAGCATCTATTCGACCGTGATCGCACGCGAGCGGCGCGGCGAGTTCCTGGGCGCGACCGTGCAGGTGATCCCGCATATTACCGAGGAGATCAAAAGCCGCATCCGCCGGCTCGTCAACGAGGACGTGGATGTGGTCATCACCGAGGTCGGCGGCACCGTCGGCGACATCGAATCCTTGCCGTTCCTTGAGGCGATTCGCCAGTTCCGCCACGAGGTCGGCCGCTCCAACGTGATCTTCATCCACGTCTCGCTCGTCCCCTACATCGGTCCCAGCGGCGAGCTCAAGACCAAGCCGACGCAGCATTCGGTCGCCGAGCTGCGCTCGATCGGTATCCAGCCCGACGTGATCGTGTGCCGAAGCGACCGGCCGCTGTCGACGGCGCTGAAGAAGAAGATCTCGCAGTTCTGCGACGTCGATCTGGACGCGGTCGTCAGCGCGATGGATGCGCGAAGCATCTACGAGATCCCGCTCGTGCTCCACGACGAAGGGCTCGACGCGACCGTCGTTCGCCACTTGGGACTGGACGCGGCCGAGCCGGACCTGTCCGAGTGGGAAGCGCTCGTACGGCGCATCAATACCGCGAAGCACACCGTCAAGATCGCCGTGTGCGGCAAGTACGTGACGCTGGCCGACTCGTATCTGTCGGTCGTCGAGGCCGTCCGCCACGGCGCGATCGCCGGCGACGCGACCGCCGAGATCGTCTGGGTCGCGAGCGACGAGCTGACCGATCCGGGGAAAGCCCATGAGTTGCTCGGCGACGTGGACGGCATCCTGGTGCCGGGCGGCTTCGGCGTGCGCGGCATCGAGGGAAAGATCGCAGCCGTCACCTATGCGCGCCAGAACAACATCCCGTTCCTCGGCCTTTGCCTGGGCTTGCAGTGCGCGGTGATCGAGTATGCCCGGAACGTGGTGGGGCTCGAAAACGCGAACTCATCCGAGTTCGACGCCGCCTCGCCGCATCCGGTTATCGACCTCATGCCGGATCAGAAGGACGTGCTCAACAAGGGCGGAACGATGCGTCTGGGGCTGTGGCCGTGCAAGGTCGCGCCCGGCACCAACGCGCACGCCGCCTACGGCGAAAACTTGGTCTTGGAGCGACACCGCCACCGCTACGAGGTCAACAACGCCTACCGCAAACAGCTCGCCGCCGCCGGCTTGGTCTTCAGCGGCACGACGGCCGACGACCGTCTGGTCGAGATCATCGAGCTGCCGGACCATCCCTGGTTCGTCGCCACCCAGTTCCATCCCGAGTTCAAGAGCCGCCCCACCCGCGCCCACCCGCTCTTCCGCGACTTCGCCGCCGCCGCCGTCGCCCGCGCCGGCACGAGAACGCACGTCGAGTCGAGCGCCTAAGTCGAGTCGAGCGCCTAAGCGGAATCGGTTGAGCCGACTGCCCAGGATCGGGGTCGGTATCTGTTGAGCTCTTCTTGGGGCAACCATTGACAAACGTCCCCCAGTAGAACACTTGGCGCGGACTGGCGTTGAGAGAAGGGATAGCGATGTCGAAACTTCGTCGATTGACTGCGGATAGATATGAGGAGGCAACCCGTGCGGCCAAGGACGATGTTTCTCTGTGTCACCCTGATGGGGTTGGCGGCAACGGCGTGCGGCCGTGAGTACCCCTCTATCCAACTGAACGCCCAGAGCGATGCTTCGGCGAGCGCGCCTGAATCCGCTTGCACGAATACGCCCGCCGAAGGCATTCGGACGACAGAGACGCGCAGCTTCACGCAGTTCGGTTCTCGCCTCTCTCCCGCGAAGGGCACGGACGTGCCGACCTACGACGGTCGCGTCGCCTTCTCCAAAGCAGAAGACCTGGGCATGCTCCCGGCGGACAAAGCGAACTGCACCGAGGTCATCTTCGGCGTCTTTACCGATCAACGCACCGGAGTCACCAGTGTCCCGGCGTGGGCCGTGATCGTCCACACGTCAAAGGTTTGGTCGATGGACCTCGGCTACTATTGGACGGAGTGCGCCAAGCGCGGGGCTACATGTCCGACCCCTACCTCGACCGGCGGCGTCTCGCCTTATGAGACTGTCGTCGTCCTCGACGCCGTCACTGGATCCCTGATCAGGCAATTGGAGAGCCCGGCGGCGGAATAGATCCGCCGTAGCCCTTTCGGCGCGACCGGTACAATCCGGCGTGCCGAAGGGAGAGAAGCAGAATGATCGTCGGGGTACCGAAAGAGGTGATGGAGGCCGAGTATCGGGTCGCCATCACGCCGGTCGGCGTGCGCGAAATGGTCGGCGACGGACACGACGTCGTCATCGAGCGCGGCGCCGGTGACGGCTCGTCGATCTTCGACCCCGACTACGTGCGCGCCGGCGCGCGCATCGCCGATTCACCCGACCAAGTC
>Ga0214472_10001565_pt1 | contig 25430 bp, 22 predicted proteins | sample RVTome_6_FD_207662 | JGI IMG/M metagenome (GOLD analysis project Ga0214472, IMG submission 207662) | Soil microbial communities from uranium-contaminated site in the Upper Colorado River Basin, Wyoming, United States - RVT140D175 | ecosystem: Environmental > Terrestrial > Soil > Contaminated >...
CCTTCTTCATCATCTGGATGATCTGGCCGGGGAAGGCGCCGATGTAGGTGCGGCGGTGGCCGCGGATCTCGGCCTCGTCGCGCACGCCGCCGAGCGACAGGCGCACGAACTTGCGGTTCATCGCGCGCGCGATCGACTTGGCGAGCGACGTCTTGCCGACGCCGGGAGGGCCCGAGAACGTCAGGATCGTCGCCTTCGGTTTCTTGACGAGCGAGCGGACGGCGAGGAACTCGAGGATGCGGTCCTTGATCTTGTCGAGCCCGTAGTGATCCTCGTGAAGGACCGCTTCGGCATGCTTGAGGTCGCGGTTCTCGCGGGTCTTCTTGTACCAGGGCACTGCGATGAGCCAGTCGAGGTAGTTGCGCGAGACGGTGGCTTCCGCCGACATCGGCGGCATCGCCTCGAGGCGCTTCAGCTCCTGGACGGCCTTCTCCTCGACCTCCTTGGGCATCTTCGCCTGTTCGATCTTCTTCTTCAGCTCGTCGATCTCGTTGCCCTTCTCGTCCTTGCGCCCCAGCTCCTTCTGGATCGCCTTCATCTTCTCGTTGAGGTAGTACTCCTTCTGCGCCTTCTCCATCTGCTTCTTCACGCGAGACTGGATGCGGCGGTCGACCTGGAGCTTGTCCACCTCGATTTCGAGGATCCCGGCGATGCGGTTGAGGCGCTCGAGCGGCGAGATGATCTCGAGCAGGTTCTGCTTCTCGTCCACGCCCACGAGGAGGTGGGCGGCAATCGTGTCGGCCAGCTTGCCGGGGTCGTCCACGCGGACGGCGGCAATCATCGCGTCGTAGTGCAGGTTGTTCGAGAGCTTCACGTACTGCTCGAACAGCGACACCACGCGGCCCATCGTCGCCTCGACGTCGCCGGCCGCTTCCTTCTGCCTGGCGAGCACCTTGACGACGACGCGGTAGAAGCCCTTGTCTTCCTTCCACTCGACGGCGCGCGCGCGATCGACGCCCTCGACCAGCACCTTGATGTTGCCGTCGGGCAGCTTCAGGCTCTGGACGACGTTCGCCACGCAGCCCATCGTGTAGACGTCGTCCGTCTTCGGGTCGTCGACCGACGCGTCGTGCTGCGCCGCGAGGAAGATCCGCTTGTCCTTCAGCAGCGCGTGCTCGAGCGCGCGCGTGGATGACGGCCGCCCGATGACGAACGGCATCATCATGTGGGGGAAGACGACCACGTCCCGCAGGGGGACAATGGGCAGGGTCTCGTAAACTTCCATCAGGATCCTTGTGATCCGGAAACCTCAAGGTGTCCGGCTACCACCCATGGTAGCCGGAGGCCTTCAGGCCTCCGTCATCCGGCCTTCTCTATGAGCGTGATCGACTTGTCCTTGGCTTCGACGATCTCGCGCGTGACCACCACCTCGCGAAGCTTCTTCTGGCCCGGGACCGAGTACATCAGGTCGAGCATCAGGTCCTCGATGATCATACGCAGGCCGCGCGCGCCGATCTTCCGCGTCAGCGCGGACTCGGCAATCGCCTCGAGCGCGTCGTCGGTGAACCGCAGCTTGACGTTCTCGTACTCGAAGAGCTTCTGGTACTGCCGCGTGATGGCATTGCGCGGCTGGGTGAGGATCTGGACGAGCGCGGGCTTGTCGAGCTCGTGCAGCGTGCCGACCACCGGCAGGCGGCCGACGAACTCGGGGATGAGACCGTACTTGATGAGGTCCTCCGGCTCCACGGCTTCGAGCGTCGTACCGACCTCGCGCTTCTGCACCGACTTGACGTCGGCCTTGAAGCCGAGCGTCTTCTTCCCGACGCGGCGGTCGATCACCTTCTCGAGGCCGACGAACGCGCCGCCGCAGATGAAGAGGATGTTGGTCGTGTCGATCTGGAAGAACTCCTGGTGCGGGTGCTTCCGGCCGCCCTGCGGCGGGACGTTGGCGACGGTGCCTTCCAGGATCTTGAGGAGCGCCTGCTGCACGCCTTCGCCCGAGACGTCGCGCGTGATCGACGGGTTCTCGTCCTTGCGGCAGATCTTGTCGACCTCGTCGATGTAGATGATGCCCTGCTGGCACTTCTCGATGTCGCCGCCGGCCGCCTGCAGCAGCTTGAGGATGATGTTCTCGACGTCCTCGCCGACGTAGCCCGCTTCGGTGAGGGTGGTCGCGTCCACGATGGTAAAGGGGACCGAGAGGAGCTTGGCGAGCGTCTGCGCGAGCAGCGTCTTGCCCGTGCCGGTCGGGCCGATCAGCATGATGTTCGACTTGATCAGCTCGACGTCGTTGCGGCTGCGCGGCTGCTTCTGGATCTCGATGCGCTTGTAGTGGTTGTAGACGGCGACCGCCAGCTTCTTCTTGGTCCGCTCCTGGCCGATGACGTACTCGTCGAGGAACTTCTTGATCTCGGGCGGCGAGGGCAGCGACGACCGGACGCCCCGGTTCTCGAACCGGTTGTCGTCCGCGATGATGTCGTTGCAGACTTCCACGCACTCGTCGCAGATGAAGACCGTCGGGCCCGCGATGAGCTTGCGGACGTCGTTCTGGTCCTTGTTGCAGAACGAGCAGCGGAGAATCTCAGTCTCGCCGTTCTTCTTGACCATACTGTGCGGCTTTACCCCCGATGTTACACCCGTTTCCGGATGACGTCATCGATTATGCCGTATTCCTTCCCCTGGTCCGCCGACATGATGTAATCGCGCTCAGTATCCTCCTGGATACGCTTGACGGGCTGCCCCGTATGGTGCACCAGGATGTCATTGAGCCGCTCCCGCATCCGCAGGATTTCACGAGCCGCAATATCAATATCGGTCGCCTGGCCTGCCAGGCCCTGCATCAATGGCTGGTGGATCACGATACGGGAATTGGGCAGCGAAAACCGCTTCCCCTTGGTCCCGGCCGCCAGCAGCACCGCCGCCATCGACGCCGCCTGCCCGATGCAGATGGTCTGCACCGACGGCTTGATGAACTGCATCGTGTCGTAGATCGCCAGCCCGGCGGTGATCGATCCGCCGGGGCTGTTGATATACAACATGATGTCCTTATCCGGGTCCTCCGCCTCCAGGAACAGCATCTGCGCGATCACCAGGTTCGCGATGCCATCATCAATCGGCGTCCCGATGAAGATGATGCTGTCCTTGAGCAGCCGCGAATAGATGTCGTACGCCCGTTCGCCGCGATTGGTCTGTTCGACCACCATCGGCACCAGCTGGGCGCGGGGCTCGAAACTATGGCGCATATCGTCGGTCGCGTCGGATTGTCGCTGAGATTTGAAAATGGGCAGGTTTGGTAGCCGGAGGCCTTCAGGCCTCCGGGCTCGTCCGGAAACCTGAAGGTTTCCGGCTACCCGGCCATGATGTTAGCACGCGACAATGCCAAGTCAACCGCCTTCTCCCGCCGCAAACCTGCGTAAAGCCGGGAGATTCCGCCTTCTTTTTCGAGCTGTGCCCGCAGGGCCGCCGGCGTCCGGCCGGCCCGCGTGGCGAACCGCTCTACCTCTTTATCGACATCTTCGGGGCTGACCGTTATCTGCTCCCGGCGGGCGATTTCGTCCAGAACGAGGGCACTTGCCACCGCATCGCGGGCCGGTTCCCGCTGAGCTTCACGGAATTGCGCCCAGTCGATTCCCGCCTGCCGGGGGTCGACATGCTGGGACATCAGCTGGCGGGCAAACTCCTCCAGCCGCCGGTCCATCTCGCGATCAACGAGCGAAGCCGGCAGCTCGAACGTGATGCGCGAGGAGAGCTGTTTGAAGAGGTCGCCGCGCACCTGGCGGCGGCTGTTCTCCTGCGCTTCCTCCTGCAGGTCCGCGCGAATACGATCGCGCAGCGCGGCGAGCGATTCGAACGCGCCGATATCCTTCGCGAACTCGTCATCGAGCTCGGGCAGCACGCGGCGTCGAACGCCCTTCACCGTCACCGCGTACGTCTGATCCGTGTTGGCGAGCTCCTCGGCCGGGTAACTGCCGGGGAAGTGGATCGTGAACGTCTTGGCGTCGCCCTCGTTCAACCCGATCAGGTGGGCGTCGAAGCCTGGCGGGTTGCCCGGGGCGCCCAGCTGCAGCGTGATGCCCTCGTGGCGATCGGACGTGCCGTCCGGGCCGGTGCGATCGAGATCGGCGACGACGACGTCGCCCTCGGCCACGGGGCGTCCTTCCACTGGCTCGAGCGTGCCGGCGCGCTCGCGCAGCCGCTTCAGCATGTCCTCCACCGCCTCGTCCGTGACCTGGACCGGCGGCCGGTGAAGCGTGATCGCGGACAGGTCGCCAGGGTCGAAGGACGGGACGGTCTCGACGGCCGCCGTGAACTTCAACGGCTGCCCTTCCTCGAGCGCGACGTCCTTGATGTTGGGGGTGTCGACCGGCTCGATCCCGCGTTCCTGGAGCGCCTCTTCCACGGCGCGCGGAATCAGGCCGTGCATCACGTCATGAAGAATCTGGTCCTTGAAGCGCTGCTTGACGAGGGTCTGCGGCACCTTGCCGGGCCGGAAGCCCGGCAGGCGCGCCTGCTTCGTATACCCGCGCGCCACGCGGTCGAATTCGGCGTCCACCACCTCCGTCGGGATCTCGATGGTGATGGTTTTCTGCGTTTCGCTGACGTCGGTGAACTCGGTTTTCATCGGGAGGCACGTTCCGGGAAGAGGACCGCGGTCCGCGCCGCAAAGGTCCGCGCCGCAAAGGTTCGCGCCGCAAAGGTCCGCGCCGCACTTCAGATCGCTGGCGGGAGCGGCGCGGGCCTTCCGCCTCCGCGTAAAGCTACGGCGGACCACCGTAGCCTTGGCGAAGGTGGTTACGGCCCGCGACAGTAGACCCCGATTTCAGAATAGCACGGTCAGCGCGCGTTTCCCGGTAGCGTCCCTGTCCAGTCGCAGTCGAGGATCGACCAGAGGACCTGGTCGTGATAGTCCCCCTCCCAGAGGAACGAGCGCCGCAGCACGCCCTCCGGGGTCGCACCGAGCTTCCGCAGCGCCCCGTTGCCGCGCCGGTTCTCGGCGCACGCGCGCGCCTCGAGGCGGCGCACGCCGACCGTCGTGAACGCGAAATCGAGCACGAGCCGGGCGGCGGAGGCGAAGAGCCCCGTGCCCCAGAAAGGCGATCCCAGTGCGAATCCCCACTCGGCGGTCTGGAAACCGGGCTCGAGTGACCGCATCTGGAAGACCCCCACGGGGCTCGTGAAGCCGGGCGGCACCACGACCAGCGCGACGCACTGACCGGCGGTCCGCTGCTGATGGATCCACTTGACGAACCGGCCGAACGAGGCGAGCGTCGGCGGCATCGGGGACATGAACCGGCTGACATCCTTGGTCGCAAGCATATCCAGCAGCGGCGATGCGTCGTCGTGCACGATTTCCCGGAGGGTGAGCCCGTCGCTGGCGAGGACGGGAACGGCGTTGCGCCAGCTCGTGTCAGGCGCGTCGGCGACGAGGACCTGCCGCGCGCGGCTGGCTTCGTCGCTCACCGAAAGTCGAGCGCCACCTGATTCCACGGCCATCGGCCACCTACCGTTTGTGATTTGTGATTTGTGATTTGCAAATTCCTACAATCACAAATCGCAAATCAGAAATCGCAAATGCTTAAAAGCTCAATCCCAGCGTGCCGACGAACTGTGGCGCCGCGTCGGGGTCGGCCGTCGCGTCGATCGACCCGGTCCCCTCCACGATCGCCGCGTACAGTCCAGTGCCTTCCGTGATCGACAGCGAGACGTCGCGCACGATCACGCGCGCGCCGTCACCGTCCGGCTCGAAGGAGCCGTGCCGCACCTGCCCGCGAATCGTGCCGAGAATTTCCGTGGTGCCGCCAGGCCCGTCGGCGGTCACGAGAACGAGCCAGGTGCCGCCGGCGATGGCGCCGTTCTGGCAATCGAAGGCGAGGAAGAATGATCCGCTCAGGTCGCCCGAGGCGTCGCCCGAGGCAAAGTTGTCCGATGAACACAGAGGCGACTGGATGATCCCGCTCAGCACCGTGCTGGACGACTCGGGCGCGGCCTGCCCATGGACGCTGCTGACGTGTGATGCTGCCAGCACCGTCGCCGCCAGCGCGAGCGCAAGAATACGCATCGTGGCCTCCGGCTTACTTGACCCGGTTGGATTGAACGTTCCCGCCATTGATTGGCCCGCTGGTCGTGTGCACGAGTTTTCCACCGACCTTGATCCTGAGGTTGACAGTGTCGTTCCCGACGCCCGGCTCTCCTTTGTCCAGGGCGGTCAGCTCGAAAGTCGCGACAACGCCATTCCACATCCCGAGCCCCGTGAGTGTCACGGCGTCGACCGCCGCATTGCCGCCAGGCGACACGCTGGGGTTGTTCTTGAAGACGACGGAGGTGACGACCTGCGAGACGAACACATCGTCAGGTTCGGTGTCGCGATCGACCCGCAGCGTCAGCGACCCTTTCTCTCCTGAAACGATCGTCTCGCGCGCATCGAAGCCGAAATGATGCCGTGCGCCGTCGTGATCGAGAAATCCTGACCCGTGGATACGGCCTTCGGGGCTTACCGTGAACTGGCCGTTCACGTGTTCAATCGTGTAGTTGGCGTCGCTCGCCCCGCCGACGACGATCGGGTAAAGCCCCTCCGGGCTCGTCAGAAGTGCTGTGGTCGTGAGGGATGGGGCCACGTCAAGGCCCGCACCTGTGTCGTCCAATACGAGCCCTTCGTAGCTCACGGTCAGCGGCGGATTCGGTTTCCCGACGAGCCGCTCCTTGTCCTCCGCGCGAATCTTCAGGGGGGCGGGAGTGACTCTCACCTTTCCGTCCACGAAGGTGATGCTGTAATTGCCGGAGCTGAGCCCGGACGGCGTGAGCGAGTACTGTCCCACCACACTGTCGACTTTCGCAGGGGTCGCAAATGCCAGGCTCCCTCCAAGAACGCCGGGACCCTGGCCACGGACGAAGCCCTCGTAGCTCGCGGTGAAGCCCGGAAGGGCGGCGCCGTAGATCTTGCTCGCATCGTCCGCGCGGATCGACAGCGGCGCCGGCGTGACGGAGATAGTCGTCTCGCTCGAGCTCACCGTGGTGCCGAGGTAATTCTCAGTCTCGTTCGAAGACGCCGCGATTCCGTAGACGCCTGCGTTCACGGGCGCCGCGTCGGTCGTCACGCCGTTCTGATCGGTGTAGGTGAATGAGGGCGCCCCGAGCGATTCGCCAAACACGCCGGTCACGGACCCTGTGGCCGCATGCGGCGATCCGGCATAGACGAACTCACCGCCCTCGTACGTGATCGTGGCGGGCGCCTTCTCGACCGTCAGCGCCGCAGTGCCGGACCCGGCGCCGTACTGCGCCGTCCCGGCAAACGCAGCCGACACACCGGTCGCGTAGGTCCCCACCGGGATCGCCGAATCCGGCGACGCGCCCAGGCTGGCGTTGGCCAGCGTGGCGACACCCGACTCATCGGTCTGAGCGCTTCCGACGGGCGTGCCGTTGATCGAAAAGTCGACCGTGATGCCTGATACAGGGATCACGCCGCAGCGCACGGTTGCCGAGAGCGTGGCCGTGCCACCGTAATGCCCCGTCGCCGCCGTGGCGGAAACCGTCGCCGGCAGCGGCTTCAGGCCGCATCCGGCATACGCAAGCACGTTGGGCGCGTAGATGTTCTTGAACGCGTCGCGGACCGCGGGGGACGCCGTCCCCATGTCCTTGAGGAACATGTCGAGCGGAATTGACGAGTAGATCACGTAGCCCAGCCCCAACGGATACGAGAATGTGACTGCGTTGTTTGCAGTCCCGGTGTGCAGGAGACCTTTCTTTCCGGGGGCCGTGAACGTCGAGAACATCGCGAAGCCCATGTTCGAAAAGTTGCCGTTGTCCAGGTTCAATTCCGTCACTATGCCGCCCGGGCCGTTGGCTACCAGGGTGGCAGCGTCCGACACGCTGTTGTTGTTCGAAGGGACGCGCGCGAACACTGGAAAGGGCACCCCGGTGGGCAACGGAAGAATGCGCCGGGTCCCCATGATTGGGTGCGGACCGACCGAACGGTCGTGAACGACGAGCACGAGCCCTGCTTCTACCGCAGCGCGAATTTCCGGCACCGCCGCCAGGTACGCAGCGCTGTAGCCCATGGCGTTCGGGTTGTGTACAAACAGGATCTGGAGGTCCACGAGATCCGCCGCCGCCACGTCGGACAGCGGGACGGGCGTAAATCCGGCGGCCACGATGGGTGGGACCTGCTGTGGAATCCCGGCGCCAGCGGCGATGTCGTAGTACCCGACATTGACCGGGCTCTGCGCGCGGACGTTTGCCGCCACGCCCCAGACCGCCAGGGTTAGCAGAAAGAGCCGAATCGGGTAGACGGCGACCAGCAATCGCCGAAGCGTTGTCATCTCACCTCAATCAAAACCGCTCGGGAGCGCGCTCTCGCGCATGTGGCGCCGTGGGGGGTGCGGCGCCGGCCGGGTGCGTCCGGATCAGTGGATACTCGGACGCGCCTCCTGTCTCTGATTGGCAGCTACCCAGTCGCTGTCGATGATCGACCAGAGCACCTGGTCGTGGTAGCGGCCGTTCCGCAGGAACGCGCGGCGGAGCAGCCCTTCCTGGACCGCGCCAAGCTTCCTCAACGCGCCGTTGCCGCGGCCGTTCTCCGCCGACGCTCTCGCCTCGAGCCGGTGGATCCCAATCGTGTCGAACGCGAAATCAACCACGAGCCGGGCGCCTTCCGTGAAGAGCCCCGTACCCCAGAACGCCGAACCCAGGGCGAATCCCCACTCGGCCGTCGAGAAGTCGGACACCAGGGACCGCACCTGGAAAAGACCGATGGCCGTCGTCATGCCGGCGGGCACGACGGCGAAACAGAGGTTGTGGCCGGTGGCGCGCTGCTCCTTCGTCCACGTGATGAACCGCTCGAAGCCCTCGACGGTGGTGGGCGGCGGTGAAATGAAACGCGTGACCTCTTCCGTTGTCAGCATCGCGAGCAGCGACGGCGCATCGCTCAGCTCGAGCTCGCGCAGCGTGATGCCCGCGCCCGTCAGCACCGGAAGCGATTGCCGCCAGTCCGCCTCACCGTATGTAACGGATGCAGCAGTGCCGGCAAGCATCGCAGTCGCCGGCTGGTAGAGACCTTTTTCCATCTGTCCCTCCTTTACCGGTTGGTGCCCTTGCCGGGCTTCGAGGAATTGCCGCGGACGGGAACGCGGTCACCCCAGACCACGTTCTCGCCCCAGACCGTGTTCTCGCCCCAGACGATGTTCTCGCCCCAGACGATGTTGTCGCCCCACACGACGTTGTCGCCCCACACGATGTTGTCGCCCCACACGATGTTGTCGCCCCACACGATGTTGTCGCCCCAGACGATGTTGTCGCCCCAGACGATGTTGTCGCCCCACACGACGTTGTCGCCCCAGACGACGTTGTCGCCCCAGACGATGTTGTCGCCCCAGACGATGTTGTCGCCCCACACGACGTTGGTGCCCCAGATCAGGTTCGAGGCTTCGACGACCTGCGGTCCCCAGATGATGCGCGACGCCCAGTTGTGCAGTTCACCGGAGAGCTCCGAGGCCGCCGGCATGAAATAGGGGTCGCCGAGGTACATCGCCGGGTCGAACGGACCCATATAGGGATCGGCCGCGGCGCTCGCCAGCCAGGCAATCGTGGCGGCGACGCGCGTCGCGCCTTCGGCATTGATCTGACCGGTCGCCTGGATCAGCTCATCGATCTCCCCGGCGTTGCTCGACATGGGCACGGCGCTGTACTGCAGAAGCGCCTTGACCGCGGTGGGCGAAAGCGGCTGCGGCGCGTACCAGGAGTACCACTGGTGCGACTCGAGAACGGTCGCGATGACGCCCGCCGTCATCGCCGATGCCATGCTGGTGCCGCTGAGGCTCAGGTAGTCACCCCCGTTCGCCTCCACGCGGTTCTGCGCGTAATACGAGAAGAGGAAGCTGCCGGTATCCGCCATGGACACCATCTTGTGTCCCGGCGCGATGACGTCCGGCTTCGCGTAGCCGTCGTACCACGACGGCCCGCGCGAGCTGTACGGGGCGACGCTGTCGTCGGTCCGCGTGAGCGTGTTCTTCGTGTCCGACGCGCCGGTCGTGATCGCCGACGGCGCGTTGCCCGGCGAACCGATGCCTGCGTACCCGGTTTCGCCGCTGACCGGGTTGTGGCCCCAGTTGCCGGCCGACACGGTCACGATGAGTCCCGCGCGAACGGCGTTTTCGACCGCCTGCACCAGCGGGTCGTCGGCGGCGGGGGCGAGGATGGGATGTCCGAGCGAAAGGTTGACGATCTGAATGCTGAGTTGCGCCTGGTTCGCCACGGCGAACTCGAGCGCGCGGATCACGTCGCTCGTCAGTCCGCTGCCGTCGTTGCCAAGCACCCTCAGGCCGACGAAGTGCACCCCGGTCGCGACGCCCGGGAAAAGCCCATCGTTGCCGCCAATCAGTCCGGCGACGTGCGTGCCGTGGCCGAAGCCGTCATTCGGCTCCGTGGCGACGATGCCGCCGCCCGTGAAGTCGTAGAACGCGGTGATCCGGCCCTCGAACGCCGGCACCGGCGCGATGCCCGAATCTATGACCGCCACGCCGATCCCGGCGCCGGTCGCCCATGCGTGACCGCCTACGGCCTCGCGGACTCCATAGGCGCCGAAGATCTCCACCGGATCCGCGGAAACGGTCGAATCGTTGAGCCCGATGACGGGCGTGGACATGACGGTGACGTCGCTGCCGGCGGACTTGACGTTCTTGTTCTCGAGCAGGGCGTCGAGGCATGCACCCTGGACTTTTACGGTCAGCGCGTCGATGAGCTGATGTTCCTTCCTGATGACGCCGCCGCACTGCTCAACGGCCAGACGAATCTGACGCCGGGTGCCGGGCTTCACGCTCAGGATGACTTCATGCGGCTCGGTCTTGCCCTTGAGCGCCCCGCGCAGCGCCTTGTCGGCCTTCTGGTCCCGCGCGGGACCGGCCAGGACTGGCGTGGCCAGGAGGAGGACCGCCACGGTCGCGACGACCAGGCGGAGGACACGGAGGCAATTCGACATGCCCAGCCGTTGAGCAAGGTCCCGGCCACAACGGCTGAGGCCGAAACCTTGAAAAACAGGCCAGATTCCGTGCAAGCCGGTAGTGGGGGGTGTCGATTGCACGTCCGAGTGCGCGGCCGCACACCCGACAGTACCGTTAGCGGAGGGGCCTGACGCGCGGGATCTCTAGGGTTTTAGGGGGATCGCGAAGTGACGGTTTTCAGGTCGCAAGATCCGGATTTCCGATCCCGCACGCTACCTTGAAGTCATATAGAGTCCGCTCAACACCCGTCCAGAGCGTCAAGTGGCCCCACGTGCAGAACGGTGAATAAAGGTCCACCTTCGCCCTTCGGGCTACGGTGGACAACCTTCGCCGGTTGGCCTGCCAACCGTAGCTCGCGCGGGTTAGCCAAGCGCGAGCGAAGGTTGGTGCGAAAGGAGGGACTCGAACCCCCATACCCTCCCGGGTACCAGATCCTAAGTCTGGCGCGTCTGCCAGTTCCGCCACTTTCGCTCAACTTCAGCCTAGCACGCTTACGGGTATGTGACCTTTGTCTCGGATCTACGGCTGGCCTTCGCCTGTCGAGTTGCCGGAAGCTGGTATGGATCGCCGGCGCCTAGACCCGCTCGCAGCATCCTGATCGGCACGTCCCTCACACCACTCGCGGGCGCATTCGTCACGATCAGTTCCTGAACCGGCCCCCGTAGCGACGCCCTCGAGTTGATCGCGCGCCGGGCGGGCACGCGCCGCACCGTGAGCCCGGCCTCCTGAACCGCCGAGGCGCCATACGCTTTCGCCATTGCCGGTGCGCTGGAATTGGAGAGCAGCACCATGGCCCCCCTGCGGACGCTGGCGACCAGGGCGGCCAGCAGGCGCCGGTGATCCGCCTCGCTGAACCCGCCAGCCGTGTAGTGCGCAAAGTGCGCAGTCTTGCTCACCGGGGCATAGGGCGGGTCGCAGTAGATGAAATCCCCCTCGTGCGCATCGGTCAGTGACTTCTCGAACGGCAGGCATTCGAGTGACACGCCGGGAGCGGACAGGGCTCGCGCGACCGACCGCACGTGGTCGCCGTCGCAGATCTTCGGATCCGCGTATCGGCCCGCGGGCACGTTGAACCCGCCGTTTCGATTCAGCCGGAACAGCCCGTTGAACCCGGTGCGATTGAGATAGATGAACATGGCCGCGAGGCCAGGCTCATACGGCGTTTTCGATCCGAGAGCCCGCGCCGGGTTGAAGCGGCCGTCCCGCACCTCGTAGTAGCACTCACTGCCACGCGCCCGATGTTCGTGCTCCAGCTCCGCCAGCGCGGCGATGACTGCCTCGGGCTCGTCGCGGACCGCGCGATAGCAGCCGATCAGGTCCGGGTTCGAGTCTGCCAGCCGCACGGCGCGGCCGCCGAGGCGTCCCGCCGAGAACAGATCGAAAAACACCGCCCCGCTGCCGAGAAACGGCTCGATATATCGACTGAATGAGGCCGGGTAGTGCTGCCGAAGTGCCGGAAGCAGCTGCCGTTTGCCGCCCGCCCATTTGAGCAGCGGACGCGTCGGACTCGGCGATACGGAGGGCACGTGGACTTTATCGCAGGCAGGACGCACCGCAGGTCTATCGCAGACAGGACGCACGTCAGGTCTATCGGAGGCAGGACGCACGTCAGGTCTATCGGAGGCGATTCGGGTATTCTGCATGCCCGTGGCGAACTAGTGGACGGGTCGGACTCGTTGGGTAATCACAACAAGCCGTCGAGCGCGATCTGCCGGCCGCGACAACCGGGGTCCCCGCCGCGCGGTTTGTGCGCGGTGGGGTGGAACGGAGCGGCCGGGTACGTATTCAGGAGGGACATACCACGCAAGTCTGGGATTATCGCGCCGAATACGAGGCCGAGCGCGACGAGGTCCTGGCGGCCGTCGACCAGGTCCTGCGGTCGGGACGCCTGATTCTCGGCGAGAGCGTCCGGGCCTTCGAGCAGGAGCTGGCCGCCTATTGCGGGGTGAGCCACGGCGTCGGCGTCAACAGCGGCACAGACGCCCTGATGCTCGCGCTGCGCGCGCTCGACCTGCGGCCGGGCGACGAAGTGATCACCACCTCGAACACCGCCATCCCCACGGTGTCCGCCATCGTTACCGCCGGCGCCACGCCGCGGTTCGTCGACATCGAACCGGACACGTACTTGATCGATGTGTCCCGCCTCGAATCGGCGATTACCGCCCGGACGCGCTGCATCGTGCCGGTACACCTTTTCGGCCAGTGCGCCGACATGGACGTGTTGCATGCGGTGGCCGACCGTCGGGGCATCCCGGTCGTCGAGGACTGCGCACAAAGTACAGGCGCCGACTACCGTGGCCGGCGCGCGGGCACGATGTCGCGGCTGTCGGCGTTCTCGTTCTATCCGACGAAGATTCTGGGGGCCTACGGCGACGCGGGAATGGTGCTTACCTCGGACGAGGGATTGGCGGGACGGGTGCGGCGGCTGCGGGTCTACGGTACCGAGAAGACCTACTACGCCGAAGAGCACGGGTTCAACTCACGTCTCGACGAGCTCCACGCGGAAATCCTGCGGCGCAAGCTGCGCCGGATCGAGCGCTACATCGAGCGGCGCATCGCGCTGGCACGCCGCTACGACGAACAGTTGCGGGATACCGGGCTCATCCTCCCGGTGACAAGGCCCGGCAACCGCCACGTCTATCACCTGTACGTGGTGCGGCATCCGGCGCGCGAGGCGATCATCGGTGCGCTCGCGGAACAGGACGTTACGGTGGGGATCCACTATCCCTGGCCGATCCACACGATGCGCGCTTACGCGCAGTTCGGTGACGGTGAGGGGTCGCTGCCCGAAACCGAACGCGCCGCGCGCGAAATCTTCTCGCTGCCTGTTTATCCGTCGTTGACTGACGCTGAACAGGATCAAGTGTGCGACGCGCTGCGCACAATTCTTGAATCACAAAGAGAAACGCAGGCACGGAGGCACGCCGCTGACGCCGGCCATTCGGCCGGCACATAGATAGAGCAACGCCCCACGCACAAGACGCCGTCCGCGATCGCAGCGGCTTGTGCGTGGGGCGTTGCTCTATCCATGCCGCGCGAAGCGCGGTCAGCGGCGTGGCGTCTCCGTTGCTCGGCGCTCTTTGTGAAACCCGTGATCAGCGATCTTCGATTGGGGATCCGCACAACGACTTCATCACCATGTGCCCGAACATGAGGTGAACATCCTCGCAGAGCTGCATGTCGAACGACGGCACCCAGACGCTGTGCTTCGCAATCGTTTTCAGCGTCCCTCCGTCGTAGCCGACGACCGCCAGCGTCTCGGCGCCGGCCTGGTTCGCGTACTCGACAGCTTTCACGACATTCCGCGAGTTGCCGCTGCCGCTGACCGCGATCACGAGGTCGCCGGCGTCGAGGATGGCCCTGAGCTGCCCGGCGAACACGTCTTCGTATGACACGTCGTTGGCGAAGGCGGTGACGATGCCGATGTTGTCGCAGAGGGAGATGCCGCGGAACTTCCGTCCCGTGGCGAGATTCACCATCTTGTTCCAGTCGGTGATGTAGTGCGACGCCGCGTACGCGCTGCCGCCGTTGCCGCAGGTGATGATCTGCGTCCCGGTGTCGAAGGCGCGGCGCACGAGGTCGACGCCCGCCTGAAACGCGCGTTCGTCGAGTTCTCCGGTCAGCCGCGTGTGCGCTTCCAGGTACCGCGAAATCGAGAAGCCGGTGCTCAAGACAGGTCCAGCGGCTGGTAGAAGACGATCTGCGAGCCGGTCCGATCGAACCGGAACGTCACGGGTTTCAGGTCGGGCAGCGCGCGGCTGATCCGCGTGTGCAGGTCGGGCGGCGCAAAGAACATCATGAACCCGCCCTTGCCGGCGCCAAGGAGCTTGCCGCCCAGCGCGCCGTTGGCCTTGGCCGTCCCGTACCACTCGTCAATCTGGCCGTCGGAGATGCCGTCGGTCATCTGCTTCTTCAGGCACCAGTTCTCATCGAGGATCGTCCCGACGCTCTCGAGCCGGCCCGACTCCAGCTCCACCTTCAGGTCGAAGGCAAGCTGCACCATGCGGCGCATGAGACGCCGGTTGGCGGTGATATTGGCCGACTGGTCCGCCAGGATTGTCGATGAGCTGCGGGCGCGGCCGGTATAGAAGACGAGCGTAGAGGCTTCGAGCTGTTCGCACAAGGCGGGCGCGCAGATGATCGGATCCACCGAGACGGAGTTGTCGGGGTGGAAGCGGATCAGGTTGAGGCCGCCGTGCGCCGCCGCGTACTGATCCTGCTTGCCGATCGGCTCGCCACAGCGATCGATCTCGATTTCACACGCCAGGCGCGCCAGCGTGTCTTTGGACGCGTACTGGTTGCGATAGGCGAACAGCGCGTTCAGCAGCCCGACGGTGTAGGAGCTCGACGAGCCAAGGCCTGTCCCTCGTGACGGAATGTCGGCCATCGACGCGATCTCGATCCCGCCGTCGATCCCGGCGACATCCAGTGCGTGGCGCACGAGCGGATGCTCGATCTGCTGCGGCGTTTCCACCTCCTCGGTGCGCGAGTAGGAGATGCGGATCTTCTGGTCGAACTTCCGATTGACGGCGATGTACATGTATCTGTCGATCGCCGTCGACACTACAGCGCCCATCTCCTCGCGATAGAAGCCGGGCAGGTCGCTGCCGCCGCCGACCAAGCTCATGCGAAACGGCGTTTTACTGACGATCATGCGTCGATCCCAGACCTGCTGACGATCATCGCTCGGTCCAGGCGTCCACGATGAAGTCGGCGCGGGTGCGCGCCTCCTGGACAGGCGCCGATTCGTCCTTCGCGCGCGACGCGAGCAGCGCATCAACTGCCGCGTCCGTCTCGCCGCGCCACCGGTAGTCCGAGCGCAGGCGCGCGACGCGCTCGGCCTCGGGCATCTCGACATGCACGCGGACGCCGGCCGCCTGTGCCAGCGGGTCGACGAGCAGCGCCGGCACGCCTTCGACGACGATGACGTCGTCAGGATCGATCGCCAGCTGAACGCGCTGCCTGTACGCGGCGCGGCGGCCCCGGTCGTAGACCGGCAGGTCCAGCGACGCCCGCGTCCGCAGCCGGAGGAGCGGCGTCACCGTGGTCAGCATGGCGTCGAGGTCGTAACGGGCGGCCACACCTGTTCCTTCGGTCCTTTCGGCCGCCGGCTTCAGCCACGAGTCGAGGGGGAAGACGTGCGCAGTCCGCCCCAAATCGGCCAGAATTTCACGAAGCACCTGCGCCGCGGAACTCTTGCCCGTCCGTGCGAGTCCGCCCATCACCACGAGCCGCGCCTGAAGCGCCGCCGCGGCCACCGGCGCCAGCCGGTGCACCATCGCCGGGTGGCCGTCCAGGATCCACGAAACGGCCGCCGGCAGGTCGGGGACGACATAGTCCGGGTGAAAGGGGAAGCGGCCGTCCTGCCCGGCGTGGCCGGTCCGGACGAGAACGGTGCGGACCCCCGCGCGCCGGCCGGTTTCGATGTCGGAGGTCGTATCGCCGACAAACCACGACGTCCGCCTGTCGATTTGCAGGTCGCGGCATGCCTCGTCCACCAGGCCGGTGGCTGGCTTGCGGCAACTGCACACCACCTTCAGTTCGGGTACCTCGCCCGGAAACCCGCGATCGGGATGGTGCGGGCACACATAGATGCCGTCGACATATGCGTGGCGCGCGCCCAGGAGGTGCGTCAAGCGCGTGTGGATCTGTTTCAGGCCCGCGAACGTCACGTCGCCGCGGGCGACGACCGACTGGTTCGTGATGATCACCGCCAGCCGGCCCGCGCGGTTGAGCCGCCGCACCGCGTCGGGCGCGCCCGGCAGCAGGGCGAGTTGATCGGGCCTCCGGACATAGTCCCCCTCCTCATTGATCGTGCCGTCGCGGTCGAGGAACACGGCGGAGCGAAGGCCCCGTGTGGAGAGGCGCTGCGGCAGCCCGGCCTCGATGTCGGCCGCCACGCGATCGAGGCGCTCGGGGGTGCCGATGTCCTTGATGTACTCCGGCGAGATGTAGCCGAACAGCCGCCGGCCGGAGCGCAACATGTGAGGAAAGAGATCTTTCGCGAGGTCGGCCTTGCCCTCGCGGGGGATCAGCGAATCGAGCCCCTCGCGGCGCATCACGTAGAGCGCCGCGTTCACCAGGTTGTCGTATTCCGCATGTTCGCCATGCGGATACGGATGCAGCGCCGTGATGAACCGCTGGTCATCGACCTCGACCAGGTCCGAATCCTGCGGGTGGTCGTTCGGATGCACGAACAGCGTGGCATCGGCGCCGTGCCGCGCGTGGGCGTCGCGCATCCGCCGCAGGTCGATATCGAGATAGGTGTCGCCGTACAGGACGAGGAACGTGTCTGCGAGCCGGGGCAGCGCGTCGCGCAGCGCGCCCGCCGTGCCGCGCGGCGTCGCTTCCACCGCGTATTCCACGCTGATGCCGAAGCGCGCGCCGTCGCCGACGTGCGCGCGGATTGCTTCGTGGGCGTGGTGCACGAGCAGGAGCACGCGGGAACAGCCCTGGATTCGGCAGAGATCGAGCTGATAGTCGAGGAGGGGGCGCCCGAGCAGGGGGACCAGGGGCTTCGGGAGATGGCCCGTCCGGTCACGCAGGCGCGTGCCCTGGCCGCCGGCCAGGATGGCGGCGTCGCAGAGCGCGGCGCCGTTCATTGCCGCATGCAATGGGGTTCGCCGCGCATCATCCGGGCTTCATGACACTCGGTCATCGCTGAATGGACAACACGGCACGGACCGTGTGGATCCGCGGACACGTCGCAGCCGTCTTTGGGGCGCCGCGATTGACGATCGGGGCTGTGCCGAGTCATATTACTTCAATGGCACTCTCGAGAAAGAAGGCAACCACGATCGCGCTCGACCCGGAGGCCGATCAGCTGCTCACGCGCGCCGCGCGCGAGCGAGGCGTGTCGCGTTCGGAATTCATCCGCCAGCAGCTCGCCCTGGTGCTCGAACAGTACCGCCGCCATCCCAGGCCGAGGAGTGCAGGAATCGTCCGCTCATTGCCCGAGCGGGGCGACGAGCGCGAACTGTTCGGTGGCCGTCGCTAGCACAGCTGCGTTGATCTGCGATACCGGGGCGTTGCTCGACTACATCGTCGAAGACGCGCCGGACCATCAGCGCTTTCGACATGCCATCGACCGTGCGCGCACTCGCTACCTTCCGGGTCTGGTGTTGGCCGAAGTCGATTACTTCCTCCGCGACGAGCGGCCCGCGATGCATGCGTTCATAGACGATCTCGCGCGCGGGGCATTCACCTACGCTCCGCCGGCGCTCGATCAGCTCGTTCGTGCCATGGAGATCGACCGGCGATACGGCGATCTCGGCCTCGGCCTTGTCGATGCGTCATTGGTGGCGCTCGCCGAAGATCTTGGCATCCGTCGCCTCGCAACACGAGACGTCCGGCGTTTCGCGACGGTCCGGCTCCGCGACGGTTCGGCCTTCGAGCTGGTTGTATACCCGACCGATCCGGATGAATAAGTTCGCGCACATTGGCACCGCTCATCGCCGGCTGTCGAGAATCCAGCGATTGGCGACGAGCCAGCGGGCCGTCTCACGCACAGAGGATTCGATCGTGTGGACGGGCGCCCATCCCGCGGTCATCGCTTTCTGCACATCGAGGAAGACGAACGGATTGTCGCCGATCCAGCCGCGGTTGCCGGTGCCGAACTCGAGCCGCGGCGAGACGCCGAGTTCCTCGCAGATCCACCGCACCGAGTCGCGGACGACGCAGTAGGCCGGCACGCCCAGGTGATACACCTCGAACTTCCGCGGTCCGCGGATCGCAGGGCGCACGTCCTCGCAGATCTGCATCAGCGCGCGCACGCAGTCCTCCACGTGCAGATAGCTCTTGCGCTGCGAGCCGTCGCCAAGGATTCGCAGCGTGGACGGATCGGCGATCAGCTGCTTCACGAAGTCGAAGACGTGGCCGTGCGGGTACCTGGGGCCGAGGAGCGAGACCAACCGGAAGGCGTAGCCCTCGAATCCGTAGCCTGCGCAGTACGCGGAGATGAGGCCTTCGCAGGCCATCTTCGAGGCGCCGTACAGCGACGTCTGCGACGGAATGGCGCAGGTCTCCGGCGTCGGGACCTGCTCCGGCTCGCCAAGCGCGGCGGACGAGGAGGCAAACACGATGCGGCTGACCCCGGCGGCGCGCATCGCTTCGAGCACGTCGAACGTCGCGATGGTGTTCTGTTCGAGATCAACCCGGGGGGCGGTGAGGCCACCCCGGACGTCGGCGTTGGCGGCCATGTGGTACACGGCGTCGACGCCTTCGATCCCGCGGCGTAGCGTAAAGCCGTCCCGAAGATCCCCGCGGATGAGCGTGAAGCCATCGGCATGTCCCGCATCCTCGAGGAAGCGGGCCTGCCCCGTCGAGAAATTATCGAGGCCGACGACCTCATGCCCGCGCGCGAGGAGCGCATCGGTGAGATGACTGCCCACGAAACCCGCCGCGCCGGTCACGAGATACCTCACGTCAGGATTTCCGTGCCATGAACAGGATGCGCTTCGGGGGCAGGTCCCAGTGCGGCGTGGACGTCAGCGGCAGCAGATCATAGAGAACGCTGCGCCGGTCTTCTCTCCATGCGAAGCCCATGACGCCCAGTTCGGTGACACCCGGCAACCCTTTCATGTGCTCGATGATCGCAGCGGTTCCCAACGGTGCGTACAACCCGGGACGTTCATCCGCTCGCCGGCGGACGAAGGGGTTATCGGCGTTGGGTGTCACGCCGATGAGCCGGCCAGCCGGTGCGACGGCGCCCCACAGGTTCTGAAACATCGCCCCGGGTGGGACGCACTGCAGGATTTCGATCGCAAAAACGAGGTCGACGACGCCCAGGCGCCCGATCGCGGCGACGTCACACACGCTACCCGATTCCCAGCGAATGGCCGGATCGGAATCCCGCAGCGCCTGGATCGTCGCGTCGATGTAATCGAGCCCGACGACCTGCCGGGCACCGCCGGCTCGCAGCATCCGCGCGAAGCCGCCTTTCCCGCACCCCGCGTCGAGGCATGTCAGGCCAGCGACCGAACCGGCGGCCAGCAGACACGCGCCGAACGTAAACGTCTGTTCGTCGGCCGTCGCGTAGTCCAGGTAGTCGTGGGGCTGCGCATGCAGTTCTGAGAACGTGTGACGCCAGTACGCCTCGCGCGCCGGGTCGTCTGCGGTGCACCGGCGCGCTACCATCCCGCGCGGACGCTGTCTACCACCTGCCGCACCTCCCGCTCGGACAGGCTGGAGTGCAGCGGCAGCGAGATTTGCCGTTCGTCGAAGTGACGCTGGCCCGGGAGATCGCGGATTCCGCCAAACACCCGATGGCGATCGATGCGGCGATGCACCACCGAGGTGGGCACGCCGCGGTCCTCGAGCGCTCGCGCGAAGGACGCACGCTGCTCCACCAGAACAGTGAACAGCCAGTTCGCGCTGGCATGGCCCTCATCCGAGCGCAGCAGCGTCAGCCCCGGCACACCTCCGAGCTCGTCTCGATACTGGGTCGCAATGTCTCGCCGCCGCGCCAGTCGATTTTTGAGGCCGGCGAGATTGCCGAGCCCCACGGCGGCCGCCAGATCGTTCATGTGGTACTTGAAACCCACTGACTGGATGTCGGATTCACGTTCACCGAGCTCGAAGGGGCCGGCCTGTCCTCGATCGATCCCGAACCAGCGGCGGCGACGCGCTTCGGCCGCGTCACCCGGATCGATGCAGCACAGCGCGCCGCCGTCGCCGCAGGTGACATGCTTGATGGCCTGGAACGACAGGCAGGTGAACCGGGAGGCGCCGCCGATCACCCGTCCCTTGTACACCGCGCCGAGGGCGTGAGCGGCATCCTCGATGAGGACGAGGTCGTGCCGCTGTGCGACATCCTCCAGTGCGTTCAGATCGCAGGGATAGCCGCCCCAATGCACCGCAACAATCGCTTTCGTTCGCTCCGAGATCACGGGTTCGACCGAAGCCGCCGCCAGGTCGCCGGTCATGGAATCGATGTCGGCGAAGACCGGAGTCGCCTGCTGCATCAGCACAGCATGCGCGGTTGCCACGAACGTCTGCGGCGGCAGCACCACTTCGTCGCCAGCTCTCACCCCCGCAAGCACCAGCGCGAGGTGGAGCGCCGACGTGCCGCTGTTCAGAGCCACCGGATGGCTGATGAGGTGCTCCCGCGACAGCGCGTCCTCGAATTCCGCCACACGGAAGCCCTCGCTGACCCAGCCGGACCGCAGTGCTTCGGTCGCGAGGGCAACGGCCTGGGGCGTGATGACGGTCTCGAAGAAGGAAATGCTCATGCCTCGTGCAAGGTCGCCGCGTAGTAGTCGAGCGTCGCGCGGATGCCGACGTCGAGCGGTGTGAACGCAAACGACGGAAAGTGCTGACGGAATCTACGGTCGTCCATCACCTTGCGGGGCGCCCCGTCGCCGTAGACTGTGTTGTAGGCGATTGTTCCGTCGTAGCCGGAGGCCTGTCGAAACAGCTCGACGAGGTCACGGACGGTGAGGCCGCGGTTCTGTGCGATATTGAGGGGCTCGGCCACCGCCATAGCGTCGCCAATCACCTGCCGCACGACGCGAGCCATGTCGCGCACGAACAGCCACTCCCGGATCGGATGTCCGGTGCCCCACACCTCGACCTGAGACGCGCGCCGCTGCACCGCGGTGACGAACTTGAGCGCCAGCGCATTCAGCGCGTGGGTCTTGTTCGGATTGGTGCTGTCGTACGGTCCGTACATGTTTGGGACAATCAGATTGACGGAGCGGAGCCCTTTCTGCCGTTGATAACAATCGGCCAGGGCCAGCAGGAGGCGGCGCGAGTCTCCGTACGACTGGACCGAGGGATGCGTGGGCCCATCCCACAGCCGCGACTCTTCGTAGACGTCCATCGTTCCCGGATAGACGCAATTGGCCACGAGGTTGACGATGACCACTGGCGTCAGGCGCTCGGCGATGCGGTAGGTGTTGAGCACGAGGCGGGCATTGACGTCGATGACCTCGGCCGCGAATTCTTCGGCGTAGTTCACGCTGCCGACCACGGCGGCGCAATTGACGAGGTAGGCGGGCCGGAAACCGCGGAGCGCCGCGAGCGCACGTTCCTCATCGAGCAGGTCGCATCCGGTGCGGCGGCTGAACGCCTGCGCACAAATCCCCGCCGCATTCAGCTCGTCGAGAATGCTGCGGCCCGCAAACCCCGTCCCGCCAAGGACGGCCACGCGAGGCGATGGATGCGGCTGGCCGGCGTTCACGCCGTGCGCCCCGCAAGCGAGCCTGGGGAAACCGGAATCATCCGCCCCTCTGAAAACCCTGGCGCGCTGCGGTACCGAAGGAAGAGGGACGACGCGGCGATGGACGGATGACGCCGCTCGGCCGCCTGCACGAGCGAGGTGAGCTCCCGGCGATCGTGGGTGAAGAGACCCGCCGTGAAGGGCCAGACGTCGCCGCCAAGGCTGCGCTTGAAGCGAAACAGCGAATCGTGGGGTGCCGCGGTCCTGCCGCCGCCGAGCGCGACGTATGACGCGCCTTCCAAGGCTGCGGCCCTGGCGATTTCATGGACGACTGCGTTGCTGAGTCCGCGGCGGACCTGGGCGTCGCGAACGCCCGCCGCGAGCAAGTAGTACCAGGTGCGGTCGTGCACGAGGGCAATGGCGCCCGACACCAATCGTTCCTGCTGAACCGCGCCGAACAGGGCACACCGCTGATTGCGGGACAGCCGCTCCCACAGGTCGAGCGGCAGCCGCCATCGCCGTTCCGCGCCGGTGTCGTCGAGCGTGCGCTCGTACGAGAGCCGCAACGTCGTCCAGGCCTCGAATGTCTTCTCCAGCGCCGACACCTTCGACGATCGGTATCCGGCCCGCACCATGTTCCTGGTTGCCGGCGGATAGTTCGACATCTGGTCCGATTCGTCAAACCGAACGGGCAGGTAGACCACAGGCTTCGACGGCAGAAGAACGAGATCGGACGTCAGGCCCTCCAGCTCGCGGTGATTCTGGAGCAGCGGGTTGAAGCGCACAAGCTCCGCCACGATCCCGTTGTCGCGACAGAGGGCACCATAGCGATCCAGCGCCGCGATCAGAAAATCCGCGGGCGCCTCCGGCGTGGAGACCGGTCCCGCATAGCCGAGGAGCGGTTCGATATCCAGAAGCCCGGTCGCACCGATCGCGCAGGCCGCGAAGGCATGGCGCAGGGCGTGCCCATCCTCTTCGATGACGATCGATGTCCAGCGGTCGCCATAAAGCGCCGTCAGGACGCTGTCCTCGAAGAATGGATCCGGTTCCGGTGCCGGGAACCACCGGCGCAGCTCCGCCGGGTGTCGGCCCGACTCCACACTGACGTGCAGCATGACGGCTCAGATTACCGGGGTACCGCCGCCCGGGCGACCGCGTCGGCCCGCGCAGCCGCGGGCCCGAGGAACGCGCGTTCCACCAGAGAGCGGTATACGCGCAACGGCCAGCCGGCCCATGGATGGAAAGCCGCAAACCGCGCGCACCAGGCGAGGTGACGCCGGAACGATCGCGGCGGCCGGCGGAGTCCTTCGGGGGTGAGCATCCAGTCGGCGTTGTCCCGTGTCAGCATGCGTCTCCCCGCCAGCGCCCGGTTGTATTTCGCCTCCGGCCCGGACCACAGCGGCACCGCCCCGCCGGGATAGTGCCCGTAGGTGTGGTCCTGGTGTATTGTCGTCACCGCCCGGGTGGCATCCACGAGCGCAGCTCGCGTCTCGAGGACCCGGAACAGCATCCAGCCGTCCAACGCCGAGCGGCCCTCGATGAACGGCGGAAACCGTCCCCAGAAACCCCTGGGAAACACAAAGAAGTCGCCGGCGCTGCGATCCTCCAGCAAGGGTCCCACCGCTCTGGCCCTCAATTTCAGCTGCCAGTCAGGGTCTGCAAAATTTATCGGCGTCGGACGCGCGAGGCGGTAGCGTCCCGCAATCATGCAGAAGCGGTCAAAATGGCGCGAGACCTTCATGACCGCCTCCGTCACCTCGTCACACAGCATCGTATCCGCAGCGATCCAGAGCAGGAACGGGTTGACCGCGCGCTGCTCGGCGAGCTCGAGGATCGAGTCGGCGAATGGCGTGCCGAATTCATTCACGCGCGCGCCGGGCACGTGTTCCACTCCGAGGTCGCTGCACGCCGCCGCCGTGCCTGGCTCGTCGCCAATCAGCAGCACCTGCGGCCGTGGCTGCAGCCGAGTCCAGCTCGCAATGGCGTTGCGCTGGATGACGTCGAACTCGCCGGCGAATGCTCTCGGCGTCGCGAAGATGGTCAGCATCGGGCTGCTTTCCGGAATACCGTCGCCACGCGCGCGTCGCCGCAGACGAACGCTTCGGCGACCGGCACGATGCCGTCGATCTGGAAGCGATCGTGCTGTGCCCGCGCCCCCCACACCAGCCGCCGGGCCCACCAGCGCGTCTGGAGATCGGGCGGCGCCGCGTGCGTCTCCAAGACGAGACAACCGGCCGGGCTGAGCGCGCCGAGTATCGATCCGCGGATTGTGTCGAGCTCCCCGAACGCCGGTCCGTACTCCAGCACGCCCATGCAGAAAATCAGATCGTACGAGCCCTCAATCGGATGCTTGCCGACGTCCACATACTGCACGCGTACGTGCGGACGGCCGGCGCAGCGTGTTCGTGTCCGGTCTACGGCGAGCGGCACGAAATCCACCGCAACGATTTCCGCGTCAGGGAAGCGGCTGGCGATCTGTTCGGTGAAATGTCCTTCGGCGCACCCGATCTCCAGTATGCGGCGATACCGGAGCGGCGGCACCAGGTCCCATGTTTTCTGAAATCGCGCGCGCTCCTCGGCGCTGTGTTCGAAGCCCCACGGGTCCGCTCTGTGGTTGAAGGTCGCCTCCAGGCGCGCCGCCGCGTAGGTCCGGCCCATGACGGAATGATGCAGGGCATTGGCGGCGGCGCGGCCCGCCGCTCGCGACAGGTACCAGGATTCCCGCACGCCCGGAACCTTCTTCAACACCGCGATCAGAGGCGAGCAGCGCGACATCATCGGCCCTCGTCACCGCCTTGCAGGGGGAAGCGCAACGTAATCACCCCACGCCGCGTCGTCTGCCGGATCCACCGGTATCCAGTCGGCGCCATCGATGCGGTGAAAGGTATAGTCGGCGAGCTCGCGAAGGAACCCGAACAGATCGCGGTGTGTGTAGCCGAACCGCGCCATATTGTCGTCCGCTTCGAAGACGATTACCGGTGGCGCGACGCGCAAGGTCTTCCGCGCGCCCTGCAGCACGCGCAGTTCTGCGCCCTCGACGTCCATCTTGATCACGGAGGGAGGCGGCACAGTGCCGGCGGCGACGAGCCCGTCAATCGTCTCCATGCGGCAGCTCAGGCGAATGGCGCCGGCTTCGCGCGAGACGAGCGACGAGTGAACGCCATGGTCGGCCACGTAGAGATCGGTCTCGCCGGACGTGTCCCCGAGCAGAAGCCGGTGAACCTGGGCGCGCGTGAACGCGTTGAGCGCGATCGAGACGGTGAGGCTGCGCGCCAGCGTCGGCTGCGGTTCGAAGGCGTGAACCGTCACGGCGTCGCCAAAGGTCCGGGCCACGTCGACCG
>Ga0214472_10001566_pt1 | contig 25421 bp, 24 predicted proteins | sample RVTome_6_FD_207662 | JGI IMG/M metagenome (GOLD analysis project Ga0214472, IMG submission 207662) | Soil microbial communities from uranium-contaminated site in the Upper Colorado River Basin, Wyoming, United States - RVT140D175 | ecosystem: Environmental > Terrestrial > Soil > Contaminated >...
GCTGAACAGGTTGACGGCGCCGGTGGCGGTCAGGGTGGTGCCGGCCGCGATGGTGATAGTCCCGCCCCGGATCTCCACCGCGTCGAGCGTGTGCGAGCCGCTGATGGTCTGGGTGCCGGCAAACGTCACGCTGCTGCCAGCCGCGTCGACGGGGCCAGCGGTCCACGTCCAGTTGCGCGTGGTCCGGAAGGTGCCGGTCATGGTCAGCGTTCCGCCCGGCTTGTCGATGTTCACGACCGGCAGGTTGCTGGTGGCGATCGCTGCACCGCTCCATAGCTGGGCTCCACTGCCGTTGACGAGCAGGGTGGCGGTGCCGCCGCTGAACCCGCTGGCGGTGGCGATGTCGCCCTGCGCGGCCAGGGTGCCGGTGTTCACGGCCCCGGCGGTGAGCGTCAGTGCGCCCAGGACCGTCAGCGTGTTTCCTGCGGCAATCGTCTTGGTGCCCGACATGAACTGCACATTGTTGAACGTCGCCCCGCCACCAAGGTTCAGGGTCGCCGCGCCGGTGGAGAAGACGACGCTGCCACCGTTGTGCGTGAAGACCCCGGCGGCCAGGGTGACGGCGCCCGTCACCGTCAGGGTCCCTGCGGTGCTGGTGAACGACCCGCCGGCGTTGACCGTCAGTGCGCCGGTGACGTTGAGCGTGGAGCCACCGCCGCTGAACGACCCCGCTGACTGGGTGAAGGAGGTGGTGGCCGCCAGGGTTCCCGCGCCCAGACTGACCGTGCCGGTGTAGCCGGCGCTCATCTGGAAGATGGCGACGGTCACCGCCACGTCGACGACGGCGTCCTTGGTGCTGGTGGCGTCGAAGGTGACGGTGTCTCCGGCAACCGGAAGGGTGTCCGACGACCAGTTGGCGGGGGTCGACCAGTTGGTATCGGCGCCGCCGCCGTCCCAGGTCCGCGTCGCAGCGTCGACCCGGGCTGCGGTGGCCAGCAGGGAAGCGAGGAGCGCCAACCCGAGGAGGATTGGGAGGACGAAGCGGAGACGTGCCGCCGAACGATGGGCCGGACGTGACCGTGCGCAGGGCAGCGCAGAGAGGGATCGCTTCGTGAGTCAGCTCCGGTGTGCCGATGACCCCCGACCGCGACGGGAGAGCCCGGCCCATGCCCTTGGCGAGGCGCCCCGTGAGACGATACCAGACATTGGTCGCGCTCGGACGCCTCCGTCTGTCATACGCGGGCCATCCGATCGTGCAGTCAGAGATGGATCGAGGCGGCGTGCGTCGGAGGCGGATGCTCGACAATGCCGCTCGTGAAGCGTTTGCGGAGCGTGTGCACCTGCCTGCTGCTGACCGGGGCGATCAGCGCGTGCGACACGATTCCCTCCAGCCCGACCCCCACGGCGGCTCCGTCGACTGCCCCGAGCTCGAGCCCGAGCGCGGCGCCAACGCCCGACGCAGTCGCGCCGGCGATCGCCACCCAGGACCCACCCCCGGACGGCGTGCTGACGGCGCGGGGGATCAGGGTGACCTTCACGGAGCCTGTGCGGGGCGTCGAAAGCACCTCGTTCCAGCTGCTCCTCGAAGATGCGCCGGTCAGCTCGACCGTCACCCTCGACTCGTCCGGCCGCGTCGCGACGCTGGTACCTGATGTCACGCTGCCAATCGCGCTCTCATACACGGTCACCGTCAACGGCCTCGTGCACGACCTGGCCGGCAACCGGCTGCCGCTCACCACCTGGACCGTCGCCACCAGCGACGTGGTGACCTTCGCGGCGGGCACCTACACGGGCTGGCAGTTCGGCGCCACCCAGGCCGACCCGAAGGGGCTCAAGCGCGCCACGCTGAGCGCATCATCGAGTGCCACCGCCAGCGAGTACCGCGTCATCGGCGATGACGGCTACCTGCGGGTCGCGGCAGGCATCTGGGACGACTACTGGATCCATGGCTCGCCCGACGGCGTTGCGCAGGACGACCTCATCGCACCGATCCCTCCACTGCCCACCTGTGACTACATCGACCTGCCGGCGGCGCGGGTTGGGTATGGGCAGTGGGGCACGACGGTCCTCGACACGATCTTTCAGCTGCCGAGCGGTTATGCACCGGGGGACCTGGTCGATACGTCGCAGGCGGGCCTGAACGGCTCCTACTTCGTTCGCGGCATCGCCCTTCAGGACCTCAGCGCCATGGTCAGCGCGGCACGTGCGGACGGTGCCAACCTGGCCGTCCAGTCGGCGTACCGCTCATACCGGGGGCAGGTCTTCACCTTCGACGGCTGGGTGAGCCAGGTCGGGTATGCGGAGGCGCTCCAGACCTCGGCACGGCCCGGTCATTCGGAGCATCAGCTCGGGACCGCCATCGACTTCAGGACCGCTGGCGGGGTGTCGCCATGGCAGTACGCCGACTGGGCAACCACGAATGAGGGCGCGTGGCTTGCCGCCAATGCCTGGGAGTTCGGGTGGGCGATGAGCTATCCGCGGGGCACGAGCGCGGTGAGTTGCTATCGCTACGAGCCGTGGCACTATCGCTACCTGGGCCGGACGGCGACCGCGGCGTTGCACGACGCGGGCATCACGCCGCGGGAGTGGCTCTGGGAGCAGGGCTACGGCGTCCGCTGAGGAGCGCTAGCCGATCACGCCCTCGGCACGGAGCGCGCTGATCTCGCTCGCGCTCAGCCCCGCCTCCGCCAGGATCGCGTCGGTGTCGCCGCCGAAGCGCGGCGGCGGCGTCCGCAGCGGCAGGCGCTGGCCGTCGATCCGGATCGGGTCGGGGGCCAGCCGCATCCCATCCGCGGTCTGCGTCCACTCGCCGTCGTGCGCGGCCTCCATCGCGGCCAGCGCCTCGCTCACCGCGTTGACGGGACCGGCCGGAACATCGGCGCCGGTGAGTGCCGCCACCAGCTCGTCACGGGACCACCCGCCGATCCGCACCGCCAGCAGCGGAACCAGCTCCTCGCGCGCCTCCAGGCGATCCTCGTTCGTGGCGAATCGCGGATCCATGCCGAGCTCGAGCACGGCCATCAGCCGCTCGAACTGCGCGTCGTTGCCCACGGCCACCACCAGGTGGCCGTCGCGTGCCGCGAACACCTGGTACGGAACGATGTCGGGGTGGCCCGTCCCCCATCGGCGGGGCTCCTCGCCGGTGGCGAGGTGATGCCCCAGCACGTTGGTGAGGCTCGCCACTCCCGCTTCGATGAGGCTGACCGATGCATGCACTCCATCGGCCCGATCGCGTTCTCGGGCGACCAGCCCGGCAAGCGCGCCGATGGCGGCCTGCAGGCCCGCCGTGAGGTCCAGGAGCGCCACTCCCACCTTCATCGGGCCGCCGTACGGGTCGCCGGTGACCGACATCAGCCCGCTGACCGCCTGCGCCACCAGATCGTACGCCGGCCGCTCGGCGGCGTCGCCATCGCCCGGGAAGCCGCCGATGGTGGCGACCACCAGTCGCGGATGTGCCGTGCGCAGCCGGTCCGCCTCGAGGCCGAGACGGGCAGCGACCGACGGCTGGTAGTTGTGCAGGAGGATGTCGCACTTGCCGGCGAGGCGGTCCAGCAGGGCGCGCCCGGCATCGGTCTTGAGGTTCACGACCAGGCTGCGCTTGTTGCGGTTGACCGATGCGAAGTAGGCGCTGCGTCGATCCGCCGGATCGCCCCAGTAGGGCGGTCCCCAGCCGCGCGTCTCGTCGCCGTTGGGTGGCTCGAGCTTCCAGATCTCGGCTCCAAGGTCACCGAGCAGCATGCTGGCGATCGGCCCGGCATAGACGCGCGAGCAGTCGAGGACGCGGATGCCGTCGAGCGGGAGTGACGGGGCCATCGCGGCTAGCCCGCGCTCAGCAGCACGTGGCGACCGGCTCGCCGCCGAAACCGGGCGAGCGTCGGCCCGACCACCCGCACGCCACAGACGCCACAGCGCGTCCAGCGCCCGTCGCGCACGAGACGCACCGTGTGCTCCGCGACCAGGACCCGTGCGGGAGGGCGCGACCGCGCGCGCTCGCGCAGCGCCTCCCGTCGCGCGAGCCACGCACCGTCGGCGCCCGGGATGCCGGACGCTCGCGCGTGGCGCAGGGCGCTCGGATACCGGCCAGCCTCGCGGGCCAGGACCTCCGCATCGGGGATGCCGTGGCGCCGGTAGAGCTCGAAGGCGATGGCATAGAAACGCGCATCGTGATGGAGGAGGCGTCCTCGGCGGCGGCGCGGGATCGGACCGAGCCAGTGCGCCAGCTCGTGCAGGAGGGTCAGCCGCTGATCGAGCTCATCCGCACCGGCCGTGATGGAGACGGTGCCCATCGTGCGTCGCGTGACGCCGGAGGAGGCCGAGCGCCGCGCGCGCCGCCAGCGCATCGCCGGCGGGGCGATCCCCGCGGCCGTGCACACCTCGCGCACGAGCTCGATCGCCCATCGCGGAGCCATCAACCGCGGCGCTCGTGCAGGCGGAGCAGCTCGCCCAGCTCCCGAAGCCACGCCTCGAGGGCAGGATCCGAGTAGGTGTAGGCGTCATAGGTGTAGCCGACCATCGCCGCTCCGTGGGTCTCGGCATAGTCGGCGGCGGATTGGGTTCGCCAGGGGAAGGAGGTGGTGGCCCGCGCCTCCCGCTCGGCATCGGCGGCGGGGCGCCCCTCGGCCGCGACCCGAGCCTCGTGCCGCGCGCGCCAGCGGTCCGTCAGGCGGTCGAGTCGCTCGCGAGGTGGATCGGTCACCGAGCGGCGGCGTCGGCTCCCGGTGAGCCGATCTCGTACAGGCCGAGCCGCGCAATCGCGCGCTGCAGCCAGGCGGGGGCCCACCAGTTGACCCAGCCCATGATCCGCATGAAGGCCGGGACCAGCAGGCCGCGGACGATGGTGGCGTCGATCAGCACGGCCAGCGACATCGTCACGCCATTCGCCTTGATGGAGGTGATGCTCGACATCGCGAAAGCGGCGAAGACGGCGACCATGATCAGCGCCGCACCGGTGATCATGCCGCCGGTGATCCCGATCCCCTCCGCCACCGCCCGCGTGTTGTCACCGGTTGCCAGGTAGCGCTCACGGATGCGGGAGAGGAGCAAGACCTCGTAGTCCATCGAGAGGCCGAACAGGATCGCGAACATGATGATCGGCTGCCAGGCGGCGATCGTGTTCGAGGTCTCGAACCCGAGGACCTCGGAGAGGTGGCCCTCCTGGAAGATCCAGACCAGCGCCCCGAAGCTGGCGGTGACGCTGATCAGGCTCATCAGCACCGCCTTGACCGGCAGGAACACCGATCCGAAGGTGAGGAAGAGGACGCCGCCGGTGACGACCACCACGATCAGGATCGCGATGGGGACCGATCCGAGGAAGCTGGTCATGAAGTCCGCGGAGCGCGACGGCAGGCCGCCGGTCAGCACCTCCGCGCCTTCGGGGGGAGCGATGGAGCGAATGCGCTCGACCAGGGCTCGACCTTCGTCCGAGTCGGGCACGTAGTCCGAGAAGATGCGCAGTTTGGTGGTGTCAACCGCCAGCCAGTCCGCCACGTACGCGTCGACGGCTTCCGGACGCTCGGCGGCAGGCAATGCGAGCAGCGGGAGGTACTGCTCCTCGGCCAGGCCCGGCGGTGGAGTGAGGACGCTCTCGACACCCGATACCTTCGGGTCCGTCGACCGCACGAACCGCGTGTAGTTGTCGATCTGTGCCTGGCGTTCCAGGGGGAGGCCCTCGGCGAAATCCTCGCCGGGCCACGTCATGACCACCGCGATGGGGTCGCTCTCGCCGCCGGGGAACTCCTCGGCGATCACCTCAAACCCAATTCGCGACGGGACAGCCGGCAGGTCGGAGATGTTCTGCCCGGTCGACAGCTGGATCCCGAGGAACGGTGAGCCGGTGAACAGCAGGACCGCGAGCACCGGCAGCGCCACCAGCACCGGCCTGCGCATCACCCGCGCCGCGATCCAGGCCCATATTCCACGCCCCTGCCGGCGGTCGGCCGCGTCGGCATCATCTTCGACGAGGCGCAGGAAGCGCGGCAGCGGAACCCGCAGCCGGTTGACGCGCGGCCCGAGCAGGGCCAGCAGGGCGGGCAGCACGGTGAGCCCGAAGAAGAGGGTCGACAGCACGGTCACGATCCCGCCGAGACCCATGCTCCGCAGCGCCGCCGCGTCGAAGACGACCAGCGACGAGAGGCCGATGGCGACGGCGATCCCCGAGACCGCGACCGCCTTTCCGACGCTGCCCATCATCCGCTCCAGGGCGATCTCGACGTCGTGGTGGCGCAGCTCCTCGCGGAAGCGGCTGACCATGAAGAGCGAGTAGTCGATGGCCAGGGCCAGGCCGATCATGGTCGCGATGTTCGTCACGAAGATGCTCATCTCGGTCACGCCGGCGAGGAGGGTGATCACCGCGAACGCGGTCGGCATGGCGAAGCCGGCAATCACCAGCGGCAGTGCCGCGCCGACGAGGGTGCCGAAGACGGCGAGCAGGATGAGGAGGGCGATCGGGAGGCTGATCAGCTCGGCCTGGAAGAGGTCCTGCTCGATCTTGGCGTTGAACTCGTGGTAGACCTGCGGGATGCCGGTGACCCACGTCTCGACGCCTTCGGGGCGCTCCACCTCCTCGGCCAGGCGTCCCGCGTCAGTCACCGCCTCCTCGACGCCCTTGTCGAGGTACACGACGGCCATCGTGGTGCTGCCGTCGCGGCTCAGGAGCGCCGGGAAGCCGGTCGATCCGTAGGTCTGGATCCTGGTCACCGCCGGGTCGTCGACGACGCCGGCAAGGCTGGCGTCGACCCCCGCCTGGAACGCGGGTGAAGCGGCGTCGCCGTCCGGATCGCGGTAGACGACCAGCATCGTGGTGGCCTCGTCCCCGAAGCGGTCGGCGATGAGCGCCGCAGCCCGCTGCTCCTGCGAGCCGTCGATCACCCAGCCGCCCTGGATCAGCGTCCCCCCGGATGTGGCCGCCAGCACGTTGGTGCCGATCATCACCACCAGCCCGATGATCGGCAGCCAGCGCCGGAAGCGATAGTCGAATCGGCCGAATGCGGCGAAGATGCCGGTCGGGTGGAGCTCTCGCACGTGCCCGGTCGTGGGCGGCGAGGCGGGGGCCATGGACAACGGATCACCTCGGGTGGGCGCTGGTTCGTGATTCGCCGGGGCGAAGGGTACAGGGTCGGTATGATCCGCGCGTGAATCGCCCAGCGGCGGCCGCATGACCAACCTCGCTCCGACCGGGTGGTGGCGCGGCCTGGCAGGCCTGACGCGATCCGGCAGCGCCGTCGAGGGCCTCTCGTGGGCCCTCTACGACTTCGCCAACACGATCTTCAGCTTCGCGATCGTCAGCTTCGCGATGAGCCTGTGGGCGATCGAGTTCCTGGGCGAGGCGGGCGGTCAGTTCTGGTTCACCTTCGCGGTCAGCGCGTCGGTCCTCATCAACGCCGCCGTTTCGCCGGTGCTGGGCGCCATGAGCGACCGGACCGGGCGCCGCAAGCCGTTCCTGGGGGTCTTCACGACCCTCGCCATCGTCCCGACCCTGTTCATCGGCTTCGTGAACATCGGGATCGGGCTCCTCTTCTTCGCCGTCGCCAACTTCGCCTACCAGGCGGCGCTGATCTATTACGACGCCCTGCTGCCGGACGTGGCACGACCGGAGACACGCGGCCGGCTGTCCGGGGTCGGCGTGGCGCTCGGTTATCTGGGCACGATCGTCTCCGGGCTCCTCTTCAAGCTCACGACCGACGCCGACGGCGACTCGACGGCGGCCTCCTTCCTGTTGGTCGGCTCGCTCTTCGCGGTCTTCGCGGCGCCGATCTTCCTGCGCGTCCACGAGCGCAACCCGCGGGGCGAACAGTTCCGGATGATCGACGCGCTGCGCTCCTGGAGCCAGCTGCGGGCCACCATCCGCCACGCGCAGGAGAGCCCCGGACTGCTGCGCTTCATCGTCGGGCGCTTCTTCTACTCCGACCCTGTCAACACCGCCATCGTGGTGATGAGCGCCTTCGCGACCCAGGCCATCGGCTTCACCTCTGCCGAGGCGCTGAACATCCTGTTGCTGCTGACCGTGGTGGCGGTGCTCGCCTCCTTCGGATGGGGCCGGCTGGCCGATCGGATCGGCCCCAAGCGGACGCTGCTGTGGGTCCTCCTGTCGTGGACGGGCGGGCTCCTCCTGCTCGGCGTGGTCCTCGACAGGATCCCGTTCCTGATCGCCGGCGCGGTGCTCGGCTCGGGGCTGGGCGGCGTCGCGGTGACCGATCGGCTCCTGCTGCTGCGCCTCGCCAGGCCGGACCAGGTCGGCGAGATGCTCGGCCTCTACGGGCTGGCCGGAAAGTTCAGCGCGGTCATCGGCCCGATCGCCTACGGCTCGATCGTGGGGCTCCTGCTGGGGCCGATGGGCAAGGTCGCGTACCAGATCGCGATCCTCTCGCTGCTGGTCCTGATGGTGATCGGCTTCCTCATCGTCCGGAAGGTGCCGGATGGGACGCCGCACCCCGAGCAGGAGGCGCAGTACCGGCCGATCGAACCCGCGATCGTGCCCCCCGGGGAGACGCCATGACGCTGGTCGTCGCGCACCGTGGCGCCCAGGCAGCCGCCCCCGAGAACACGATGGAGGCCTACCGGCTGGCCGTCGAGATGGGCGCCGATGCGGTCGAGCTGGACGTGCATCTCACCGCCGACGGAAAGCTGGTGCTGATGCACGACGAGACGGTGGAGCGCACCACGGACCTCGCCGGCTCGATCGCCTCGATGACGTTGAAGCAGATCCGCACCGCCGACGCCGGCTACCGCTTCGAGGCACCGGACGGCTCGTTCCCGTTCCGCGGCAAGAGGCTCAAGGTCCCCACCCTGGCGGAGGCACTGAAGTGGCTCCCCGACGGCACCGGGCTGGTGGTCGAGGTGAAGGCGCGCGCCGCGACGGCACCGACCATCGCGGCGCTGCGCTCGTCGCGTGTAAGGGCGGCGGGGGCGGTCAGCCTGATCAGCTTCGACGAGCGGATCATCGAGGAGGCGCGCGAGCTCGACCCGGAGATCCCCACCGGCTACCTGCTGGTCCCGTCCCAGCCGATCGAGCCGGCGCTGGTGTACGCGGTCGAGCACGGTCACGCGGCCGTTCACCCGTGGGACGGCGACCTCGGGCTCGATCCGGGCCCGATCCTGTCGCTGGCCGCGGCGTACGGCCGGCTGATGGGCTGCTACGTCGTCAATGACCCCGCCCGCATGCAGCAGCTGGCCGCCGGCGGGCTGTGGGGTCTCGTCACCGACGCGCCCGACATCGGTCGCCAGGCGCTCGGCCCGCGGTCGAGCTAGCCGAGGAGATCAGCCGAGGGCACGCTGGGCGGCCTCGGGGATATCCACGCCGAAGGCCACCTCGACCTTGTCGCCCTCCATGCCGCTGACGAACATCACCTCGATGTTGACCCCGGCATCCGCGAGCTTGCGCGCCGCGGCGGCGAGGGTGCCCGGCTGATGCTCGAGGCTGGTGTGCACGAGCGGCACCTCGCGGTAGACCCAGCCCTTTTCGCCCAGTGCGTTGCGCGTGGCAGCTTCGTCATCGGTCGTGAACGAAACGGTCCCGAGCTCACCGGAGGTGGCGCCGGCTACACCGGTGATGTTGATCCCGCGCTCGGCCACCGCCTCCGCGACCATGGCCAGGCTGCCCGGCCGGTTCGGCAGCTCAACGATGAATGCGTTCATGCCGTCCTCCTGCGATCGATTGAGAATCGATCGAGTGTACAGGGGGCTGTCATCCTCGCTACCCTGCCACGAGTGACCTACAGCATCGTTGCCCGCGACCCGGAGACCGGGCGATTCGGGATCGCGGTCCAGTCGCACTTCCTCGGCGTGGGGCCGGTCGTGCCGTGGCTCGAGGCGGGGGTCGGGGCGGTTGCCACGCAGGCCTCGGTCAACGTCAGCTTCGGGCCGATGGGACTCGAGATGCTGCGCGCCGGCGTCGCGGCGGATGCCGTCGTGGCGGCCCTGGTGGCGAGCGACGAGCTCGCAAGCGTCCGCCAGCTCGGCGTCGTCGACAGCCAGGGACGAGCCGCGGCGCACACCGGCGTGGAGTGCATTCCCGCCTGCGGGCATCTCGTCCGGAATGGCTTCACGGTGCAGGGCAACCTGCTCGAGCGCGACAGCTGCTGGCCGGCGATGGCCGCCGCCTACGAGCGCGGCTTGGCGGAGGGGACGCCGTTCGTGGAGCGCCTGCTGCGCGCCATGGAGGCGGCCGAGATGGAGGGCGGTGACGTCCGTGGCCGGCAGTCGGCGGCGCTCATGATCGTCGCAGCGGAGCCAAAGGCCGCGGCCTGGCGCGGACGGCTGATGGACCTGCGGATCGAGGATCATGCCGACCCGGTCCCCGAGCTGCGGCGGATCGCCACCCTGCAGCTGGCGTATGACCTCTCCGACGACGGCGGCGATGCCGCGCGCGCCGGTCAGTCATCGGAGGAGCGCTACGCAACGGCACGCCAGCTTGCGCCCGACGCCTACGAACTCGTCTTCTGGAGGGGCGTGGAGCTGGCGGCAGGAGGCGACGTCGAGGCCGGCCGTCGCCAGCTGGAGATCGCATTCGCCGCGGACTCGCGCTGGCGGACGACGCTCCAGCATCTGGCCGAGGCCCACCGCGAAGGCGTCACCCCGGAGCTGGCGGAGCTGCTGCTGGCCTAGCGCAGCCCGGCGCGAGTCACCAGTTGGTCGCGGTCGAGGCCTCGATCTCTCCCACCGATTCGAGCCACCGCTCGGCGTCGATCGCCGCACGGCAGCCATCTCCGGCGGCCGTGACCGCCTGGCGGTACACGTGGTCGTGGACGTCACCGGCCACGAAGACGCCCTCGACCTTGGTGCGCGTGCCACCGTCGACGACGCAGTAGCCGCGCGCGTCGAGGTCGAGCTGGCCGGAGAAGAGGTCGGTGTTCGGCTTGTAGCCGATGGCGATGAAGAGCCCCTGGACCGGCAGGGTCGAGGTCTCGCCGGTGACCGTGTCGCGCAGCGCGAGCTCGCTGACCGTCATGTCGCCGCGCACGTCGGTGACCTCGGTGTTCCAGCGCACCTCCACCTTGGGATGCGCGAAGGCGCGGTCCTGCATGATCTTGCTGCCGCGGAACGCCTCGCGCCGCACCAGCATCGTGACCTTCGACGCGAAGCGGGTCAGGAACAGCGCCTCCTCGAGGGCGGTGTCGCCACCGCCCACCACCGCGATCTCCCGATCCCGGAAGAAGAAGCCGTCGCAGGTGGCGCAGGCGCTCACCCCGCGCCCACGGAACTGCTCCTCCGACTCGAGGCCGAGCCACAGCGCCGAGGCGCCGGTGGCGACGATCACGGCATCGGCCTGGTACTCGTCCTCGCCTACCCAGAGCCGATGCGGACGCTGGCTGAAGTCGACGCGGGTCACGTCCTTGTCCAGCAGCTTGCTTCCGAAACGCTCCGCCTGGTCGCGGAACAGCTGCATCAGCTCGGGCCCCTGGATCCCACCGGGGAAGCCGGGATAGTTCTCGACGTCAGAGGTGATCATCAGCTGGCCGAGCGGCGTATTGCCCGCGAAGACCATCGGCTCCAGGTTCGCGCGGGCTGCGTAGATGGCGGCGGTCAGTCCGGCAGGCCCGGACCCGATGATCGCGAGCTTGTGATGACGGGTATCGGTGCCGTCGGCGGCGGGCGTGCCCGCGCTCGGCGGGACGGTGGCGGTCATGATTTCGAGTGTAGAGTAACAACTACTTGCGCAAGGACGCAAACTTGCATCAGGCTGCCCGAATCGGACGGTTCCATGCGGAACCGATACGATGGGTCCCGTGATCCAGCGTCGCGAAACGGCAGTCGTCGACGTCGGCGGCATCCTGATCGGCTCCGGTCACCCGATCGTGGTCCAGTCGATGACGAACACCGACACCGCCGATCCGGACGCCACCGCGATCCAGGTCGCACAGCTGGCGCATGCCGGATCGGAGCTGGTCCGCGTCACGGTCAACAACGACGCGGCCGCCATGGCAGTGCCGGTCATCCGGGAGAAGCTCGACGGGCTGGGCGTGGGAGTTCCCCTGATCGGCGACTTCCACTACAACGGCCACCTGCTGCTGACGAAGTACCCCGACTGCGCGGCGGCGCTGGCGAAGTACCGCATCAACCCGGGCAACGTCGGCACCAAGCGCCACGACGAGCAGTTCCGCGCCATCGTCGAGGTGGCGATCGCCAACGGCAAGCCGGTGCGCATCGGAGTCAACTGGGGCTCGCTCGACCAGCAGCTGCTGACCGAGCTGATGGATGCCAATGCCCTGCTGCCGGAGCCGCGCGACTCCCGAGACGTGATGATCGACGCGATGCTCGAGTCGGCGCTGCGCTCCGCGCAGCTCGCCGAGGAGACGGGGCTCCCGCACGACCGGATCGTGATCTCGGCGAAGGTCTCCGGGGTGCAGGACCTGGTCGAGGTCTATGCGCGGCTGGCGGAGCGCTGCGACTATCCGCTCCACCTCGGCCTCACCGAGGCCGGGATGGGTTCGCGCGGGATCATCTCCTCGACCGCCGGCCTGGCCATCCTGCTGCAGCGCGGGATCGGCGATACGATCCGGGTCAGCCTCACGCCGGCACCGGAGGGCGATCGGACCGAGGAGGTGCAGATCGCGCAGCAGGTCCTTCAGTCGCTGGGGATCCGCAGCTTCACGCCGCAGGTCAGCGCCTGTCCGGGCTGCGGCCGCACCACCTCGACCTTCTTCCAGGAGATGGCGCGCGACATCGGCGCCTACCTCCGCGACCAGATGCCGGTCTGGAGCGGCACCCACCCCGGCGTGGAAGAGCTGAAGGTGGCGGTGATGGGCTGCGTGGTGAACGGACCTGGCGAGAGCAAGCACGCCGACATCGGGATCAGCCTTCCGGGCACCTTCGAGGAGCCGGTCGCGCCGGTCTTCGTCGACGGGCAGCTGCGGACCACGCTGCGCGGCGACGACATCGTGCCGCGCTTCCTCGAGATCCTCGACGGGTACGTCGAGCGGCGCTACCCCGCCGTACCCCCTGCGGAGGGAGGCTGAGGCCGGACTAGGTCGGCAGCGTCGGGCAGAAGGCCGCCGTCGACGGCTTGGTCAGCCCACCACCGGGACGGATCCTGTCGAAGGTCGGGACGCCCTCCTTGTCGATGGCCACCTCGACGATCAGGTCGCTGTAGCCGTCGATCGCGTTCGGCAGACCGTCGGGAAGGTCGATGTCCGTGTCGATCACCGTCTCTCCATCGATGAGGATCTGGAACGGGTCAGCCAGCGGGAAGTCGAGCAGCGCGGCCTTGCAGGTCGGCAGCGGCTCCTCGATCGTCTCGGCTCCGACGTAGGTGACCGTAATATCCGCGGCCGAGGCATTGATGATCAGCGTGTGCAAGGTGTGCGCGGTGGTCCCGCCATTCCCCCCTCCGTTGCCGCCACCGCATGCCGCCAGCAGGACCGCGGCTACGGACAGGCCGGCCACGGCGCGCGAGATGCTGGACCGGATCGGGCCCGTTCGCTGGCGCCCCATGCGCTCTTCCTCCATCGGTCGATTCCTTCCTGATGCTGGCTGATCCACATCTTGAGCGAGGATGCGTGACTCGGCTTCGAAATCTGCGTTCACCGCCCATAGCCTACGCACCAGCGCAAGTGGGCACGAGCACGCTCGTCAGGAAGCTGGGAGAGCGGTCAGAAATGTCCATGCGGCGGCGACGAACGCGATGAGGATGAACGTGATGATCGCCAGCGGCAGGAGCGCCACGCGAAGGTTCTGGCGCGCGATCTGGAGCTGGGGGTCGACGTGATCTCCGTGCAGGTCGTGGGTCGTGTCGAGCACGAGCCCCGTCTCCTCGGAGGTGGCCGGGACATTCGATTCCAAGACGATCACTCCTCTCCCAGGATCTGTGCGAGGCCACGCTCCAGGTCCGCTGCGCTGAGCTGGCCGATCTGCCGGCGCACCACCACGCCCTGGCGGTCGACGAAGAACGAGTCGGGCGGCCAGACGATCCCAAACCGGGTCGCCACCGCTTCGCCGGGATCCATGGCTGCGGGCCAGGTCGCCCCCATCCGGGCGAGAAAGTCGCGGGCCGCCTCGGACCGATCCCGGAAGACGATCCCCACCACCGCCAGCCCCTCGCGTTCGTGGGCCACGGCAGCAGCGGTCAGCAGCGGGAACTCCTCGACGCAGGGGCCGCACCAGCTGGCCCAGAAGTTGACGATCACCGGGCGCCCGCGCAAGTCGGCGAGGCTCACCGGGTTGCCGTCGAGGTCGGCCAGAACGAATGCCGGCGCAGGATCGCCGATGCGAACGAGCGGCGGTGCCGTCGGCCCCGCCAGCAGGAGCGCGCCCCACACGGCGAGGATGAGCAGTGGGGCGACCGCCGCGCCGACGTAGTAGGAGCGCGGGAGGCGTGCCGCCCCGGGCCGCACCGCCATTCCCCCAGCGGGAGCCGCGGTCTTGGTGGTCATGGTCGCGTCAATGCCCGGCCGCATCGTCGTGCGGCCCACGCTCGACCTCGTCCCACTCCCGGCCGGCCGCACGGACCCAAGCCACGATTGCGTACAGGAAGATGAGGAGGCCGGGGACGGCCAGGAAGGGGTTGGCGAGCTGCCCCTTGGCGCTGAAGGCGAGTCCGGCACCGAGCAGCGCGCCGCCCACGGCCAGGATCACGGGCAGCGCGCTGGGGCTCGGCAGATGGACGCCGCGCGGCGGCTTGGGGCGCACCGTCGAGACGCTGAGGTGGCTCGTCACCGCGTACACGATGCCGAGCACGAAGGTGATCCCGATCGCCAGGAGCAGGTACCCGAACGCGGTGTCGTTCACTCGACCAGCCTCCTAGCGCAGGAAGTAGAGGGTGCTGAAGAGGGCGATCCAGACCACGTCGACGAAGTGCCAGTAGAAGCTGATCGCCTCCACCGCCACGTGGTTCTGTTTGCTGAACTGGCCCTGCGACGCCCGCGCCGCGAGGATGGTGAGCCCCACCGCGCCTCCGAAGACGTGGGCACCGTGGAAGCCGGTAAGCGTGTAGAAGACGGTCCCGAAGGCTCCATCGCTGATCCCGAAGCCGAGCGTGGTGTAGTCGTAGATCTGACCGATCAGGAAGATCACGCCGAGCACCAGCGTGAGGAGCGTCCAGTTGCGCATCGCGCGCTGATCGCCCCGCCGGATCGCCCACACCCCGAACTGCATCGTGAAGCTCGACAGGACCAGGATGATGGTGATCGGCAGGGCGATCGGCAGGATCTCCAGCTCGGGTGCGCCCGGCGGCGGTCCCCACTCCCCGATGTGCACGGCGCGGGCGTTGAAGTACGAGGCGAAGAGGCCCCCGAAGAACATCACCTCGCTGGCGATGAAGAGGAGCATCCCGACCAGCGGGGTCGGCATCCCCGCCTCGCGGTGGCTGATCGGCAGGGCCTCGTCTGCGGCGTGCATGGCCGGCGCCTCGACGCTCACGAGTGACCGCCTTCCGGCACGATCGCGTCGGTCGCGCCGTGCTCGGCGTCATGCCGGTGACGGAGGTCGAAGACGGGTCGCTCACTGCGGATCGGCGGCAGCCTGTCGAAGTTGTAGGCAGGCGGCGGGGAGCTGGTCGCCCACTCGAGCGTGTTCCCCTCCCAGGGGTCGTCGCCCACCTTCTCGCCGTTGATGAAGGTGGCGATCACGTTCACCAGGAAGGGCAGCACGCTGGCCGCGATCAGGAACGCGCCACCGGTCGAGACGAGGTTCCAGACGGTCCAGCCCGCATCGGGTGAGTAGTCGCTGACGCGGCGTGGCATGCCGGTGATGCCCAGCATGTGCATCGGGAAGAAGGCCGCGTTGAAGCCGATGAAGTGCATCCAGAAGTGCACCTTGCCGAGCCGCTCGTTGAGGCGGCGACCGGTCATCTTCGGGAACCAGTAGTAGGTCGCCGCGAAGACGCCGAAGACGCTCCCGCCAAAGAAGACGTAGTGCAGGTGCGCGACGACGAAGTAGGTGTCCTGGAGGTGGAAGTCGATCGGCGGCGCGGAGAGCATCACTCCGCTGATGCCACCGATCAGGAACATCGACAAAAATCCGAGCGCGAAGAGCATCGGGGTGGCGAGGATGATCGAGCCACGCCACAGGGTCGCCATCCAGTTGAACATCTTCACCCCGGTCGGGACCGCGATCAGCGCCGTCATGAAGCTGAAGAACGGCAGGAACACCTGCCCGGTGGTGAACATGTGGTGCGCCCACACGCTGAAGCTGAGGAGGCCGATGGCGATGGTCGCGAAGACGAACGCGCGGTAGCCGAACAGCGGCCGCCGGGTGAAGACAGGCAGGATCTCGCTCACCACGCCCATCGCCGGCAGGATGACGATGTACACCTCCGGGTGGCCGAAGAACCAGAAGAGGTGCTGCCACAGGACCGGGTTGCCGCCGGTGTTCGGGTCGAAGAAGCTGCCGCCGTAGTTGCGGTCGATGAAGAGCGCGATCATGCCCGCCGCCAGGACCGGGGTGGCGAGCAGGATCAGGGTCGCGGTGACGAGCACCGTCCAGACCAGGATCGGCATCCGGAAGAGGGACATCCCCGGCGCGCGCATCTTGAAGATGGTGGCGATGAAGTTGACCGAGCCCAGGATCGACGCCGTCCCCACCAGCAGCAGGCCGATCAGCCACAGGTCCGTTCCGACCCCGGCGGCGTACGTTCCACCGCTGAGGGGCGTGTACAGGGTCCAGCCCTCCGCCGCGGCGCCGCCGAAGAGATAGCCGGAGAAGATCAGCAGGCCACCCAGCGGCAGGAACCAGAAGCTGAGGGCGTTGATGCGCGGGAATGCCATGTCCGGCGCGCCAAGCTGGAGCGGCACAATGTAGTTCGCGAAGCCCGACAGGACCGGGACCACGAACAGGAAGATCATGATCGTGCCGTGCATGGTGAAGGCCTGGTTGTAGGTCGGCTCGTCGAGGAACTGGAGCCCCGGCACGGCCAGCTCTGAGCGCACGACCAGGGCCAGGATGCCGGCCGCGAAGAAGAAGGCGAACGAGTTGACGATGTAGAGGACCCCGATCTTCTTGTGATCGACCGTCGTCAGCCACTCCATCACCCAGGAGCGGCGGTAGCTCTGGGTGGTGGGGGTCAGGGCCGTGGTTGCCATCGGTTCCTCGCTCGCCTCGCTCGCTACTTGACGGTCAGTGTGCCGGTCATCGACGGATGGACATCGCAGATGAACCTGTATTCGCCTGCCTCGAGCCCGTTGACGAGGTAGGTCATCGTCTCAGGCCCGGAGAAGATCTCGCCGCGGAAGACCTCCTCGTCGTCCTTCCAGATCCCGACGTTGTGATCGAGGTCGTCATTGTTGGTGAACTCGATCTTGAAGGGCTGGCCGGCAGCCACCTCGAGCTCCTGCTTGTCGAACGCGATGTCCCTGGCGCTGATGGTCAGGACCGGGGCCTCCGCCCCCACCGACGGTGGGGGTGGCGTCGCCCCGGAGCGGATGGCCGTGATCCAGGCGTCGAAGTCCGCGCGGGACATCGCTTCGACGCTGAAGGTCATCTCGGCGTGCAGGTCGCCGCAGAACTCGGCGCACTGCCCCGAATAGGTCCCCTCCTCGGTGATCGTGAACTCCAGCTCGTTCGGCGGCTTCTCCTCGGGCAGCGGCACGAGGTCGCGCTTCATCAGGAAGGCGGGCACGAAGAACGAATGGATCACGTCGTTGGAGACCAGCTTGAGGCGGACCGGCTCCCCAACCGGCAGTGCCATCACCCCGCCGCTCAGCGCGGTCCCCTGGACGATGACGTCGTTGGTTGGGTCCCCGTCGTCGTCGAGATAGTGGAAGACCCACGACCACTGCTTCCCCTCGACCTCGATCGTGACCCCCGGATCGGCCGATGCCTGGGAGATCGAGTTGAGCGTCAGCGTCGATAGCACGAAGAGGATCAGCACGATCACGGTCGGGATCGCGGTCCAGATCACCTCGACCAGGTTGTTGCCGTGGATCTGGGTCGGCAGCCGGTCGTCGCGACGACGGTAGCGGAAGACCGAATAGACGATGAATCCCTCGACCGCCACGAAGACGATCCCGCCCATGATGAGGATCACGTTGTAGAGCCAGAAGACCTCCTTGGCCTCCTTGGTGTGCGGCTCGGGCGGAACCATGCCGCAGGCCGTGGCGAGGAGAGCCAGCGCGAACAGGGCTCCGGCGCGAAGGAGGGCCCGATTCCGCGGTCGGGCCATCGGTCGTGACATCAAGCTCGTCTCGAGGCTCCTCATCGGCGACGAGGACGCGGCTTGTCTCGAGCTCCGCGTCCGACTCGGTCCTTGGGCGGGGGCACGTCCACCGAGGCGGCGGCATGCGCGGCGTATTGTACCGATGCGTCCCTGGCGGCGCACCCCTCAGCGGTGCGTCCCGTATGCGATCAGGGGCTTACGCCGGCGGCGCGGGGCACTCCAGTGGCTCGTCGGGGAGCTGGAACCGGACCGTCACCTCGTACCAATGGTCGCCCTTCACGAAGCGGGTCAGCTGATTGGCGCCGGTGACCGCCGTGTACCAGTCCTTCGCCTCGTGGCCACTCACGACGCCGCAGCGGATCGTGCCGTCGGAGGCCAGAATGCGTCCGTCATGCGGAGCAGGCTCGCCCCCCTCGTCGCCATCGGCGCCGCCATGGCCGTCCCGGCCCGGTCGTTGGCGCATGGCGCCGAAGCACCGCCTCCGACGTTCCCAGGGGTTCTTCTCGAGTGGCGGCTGGAGCCGATCGTGCTGGCCGCGCTCGCCGCCACGGCCATCGCCTGGGTGCTGGTGGTGCGACGCGTGGCCGCCCTGCACCCTGCCAATCCCCACCCGGGATGGCGAAGCGCGGCCTTCCTTGGCGGCCTGGCGATCCTGGCCCTGGCCCTCACCTCGCCGATCGAGGCCTACGAGGGGGAGCTATTCAGCGTGCACATGCTCCAGCACCTGCTGCTCGAGCTGGTCGCCGCTCCGCTGCTCCTCCTCGGGGCTCCGGCGACGCTGGCGCTGCGCGTCGCTTCGCCACCAGTGCGAGGGCGCCTGATCGCCGTCCTGCACAGCCGGGTGGTGACCGTCCTCTCGTTCCCGCTGCTGGCCTGGGTCCTCTTCGCGGCCGTCAACTGGGGCTGGCACTTCAGCTCCCTGTACGACCAGGCGCTCGAAAACCCATGGCTGCACGACCTCCAGCACCTCACCTTCCTCGGCGCCGCGCTCCTCTTCTGGTGGCCGGTGATCGGCGCCGATCCGGCCCGATGGCGGCTGCCCCACCCGGTGCGCCTCTTCTATCTCTTCCTGGCAATGCCCCAGAATTCGTTCCTGGGGATCGCGCTGATGAGCGCGCCGACCACCCTCTATCCGCATTACGTGAGCAACCTGCGCGAGTGGGGACCGACGCCGCTCGTCGACCAGAACGTGGGCGGGATGCTGATGTGGGTCGGCGGCGACGTCGTCTTTCTGCTGGCGATGGGGTTCGTGGTGGCGGCCTGGGTCCGTCACGAGGACCGACGCACCGCCCGGGCCGATGCGCGCGACGACGCCCGGCTCGCTTAGGATCCCGCCGCCTGACGACTGACCGTCAGCCGGGGGCGAGTCGCAGCAGCGAATCGGCCGCCACGGCGGCGAAGAGCAGGGTCAGGTAGCTGATCGAGAACCGGAAGAGGCGGATCGCGGCGCCACCGTCGGACACGTCACGCATGACCCGCAGCGCATACCAGACGAATCCCGCGCCCAGCCCGACGGCCGCCACCAGGTAGATGAGCCCCATCCGCGCCGCCGGGAAGAGGAGCAGCGAGACGACAACCAGCAGCACCGTGTAGATGACGATCTGGCGTGCGGTCTCGGCCTCGCCGCGCACGACCGGAAGCATCGGGACGCTGGCGGCGGCGTAGTCGCCGCGATAGCGGAGCGCCAGCGCCCAGAAATGCGGCGGCGTCCAGTAGAAGACGATCGCGAAGAGGACGAGCGCCGGCACCTCCACGGTGCCGGTGACGGCCGCCCACGCGACCAGGACGGGAACGCATCCGGCCGCCCCGCCGATCACGATGTTCTGTGGCGTCGATCGCTTCAGCCACAGGGTGTAGACGAAGACGTAGAACGCGATTGCGCTGGCAGCCAGGAGGGCGGAGAGGAGGTTGACGGTGATCGTCAGCCACGCCACCGAGAGGACGCTCAGCGCGACCCCGAAGGCGAGGGCTCGTCGTGGCGCCACGGCGTGACGTGGCAGCGGCCGGTGTCGGGTGCGCCGCATCAGGTCGTCGATGTCGCGGTCGAGGTACATGTTGATGGTGTTCGCGCCACCGGCCGCCAGCGAGCCGCCCAGCACCACGGCGGCCATCAGCCAGATGGACGGCACGCCCCGCTGCGCCAGCACCATGGTCGGCAGCGTCGTGACCAGCAGCAGCTCGATGATGCGCGGCTTGGTGAGCGCGAGATAGGCTCGCAGCGACTCGCCCACACTCGACGCCGGCGATGCGTCCACGGACCCCGCGAGGTGCTCGGGAGCGGTCACGGCCTGGAGGGCGGGGGTGCGCCGGATGGCGAGGTAGAGAAGGACCAGCGTGGCCCACAGGGCGGCTCCCACGGCGAGGTGCGGAACGACGAAGAGTGCCGAGAGGCGCGACCAGACGTTGGCTGCCCCGATCGCGACCTGGAGGAGCACCAGCACGACGGCCAGCCCCGCGAGGCGGCGTATGCCGGGCGTCGTCGCGGCGCGTCGCACCCGGCGCGCGGTCCAGACGACGAGGATGGCGACCACCACCGCCAGCACGCGGTGCGCAACCTGGACGACCTCTCCCTGGGCCGCCGTCGACGGCCACAGGCTGCCATCCATCAGCGGGAAGTCCGGAAAGGCGAGGCCGGCTCCGGTCCCCGAGACCCAGGAGCCGAGCAGCATCTGGGCGAAGACGGCACCGCCAGTGACCGCAACGATGGCGCCGGGCAGGCCGGCAACCGGCGGGGGCAGCGCGCCACTGGCCGCGCGGTCGGCGATGACGATCGTCAAGGCCAGCACGGTCAGCGCCATCGCCAGATGGGCCGTGACCAGCTCCGCGCGGAGCTGCTGGATCACGACCTGGCCACCGAGCCACGCCTGCAGAGCGACCAGCACCCCGGCAGCGACCGCCGCGGCGAGCAGCGCACGGTCACGCCGTCGCGAGCTGAAGATGGTGATCAGCCCGACCGCCGCGACGAGCGGGCCGACCGCGACCGCCGCGATCAGGCGATGGCTGTGCTCGATCCAGGCGTGCAGCTCGGCGGGCGGAAACCAGTCGCCGAAGCAGAGCGGCCAGTCCGGGCAGCCGAGCCCCGAATCCGTGGCGCGCACGAGTCCGCCGACGACGATCAGCACGTAGGTGGCGAGCGCGGCGGCGATGGCGAGCTTCGCGAATCGGTTCAATGAGTTCCTCGAACCACGCCGCGACGACGGTTCTGCGTCAGGGACGGGAATGGGCTCCTGGCATGATACCGAGCCGGCCCGGGCGAGTCATCCCCCGCGGCCGGCCCGGGATCCACGATCGGGAAGCGAGCGGAAGAGGAGGCCGGTCAGGACGCCCGCCACGAATCCCCCGATGTGGGCGAGGTAGGCCACGCCGCCGGCGCCGGTCGGGTCGGCGAGGCTGGAGATCACCTGCAGCGCGATCCACATCCCGATCGCGGCAAGCGCCGGGATCTGCACCAGGAACCGGAAGACGAAGGCCGTCACCCGGTTCCGCGGGAAGAGCACCAGGTAGGCACCCAGCACGCCCGAGATGGCGCCGGAAGCGCCCAGCGACGGGATCGGCGACGTCGGGTCGCTGAAGGTCTGCGCCAGCGAGCCGACCAGCCCCGCGGCGAGATAGGCGAGCAGGTATGGGATCGGGCCAGCCCGGTGCTCCACGTTGTCCCCAAAGATCCACAGGAACAGCATGTTGCCGCCGAGGTGCAGCCAGCCGCCGTGCATGAACATGCTCGAAAGCAGGGTGAGGTAGATCGGGTCGGGGCCGGGCGCCTGCGGGACGAGGAACTCGGTCCCGTCGATCACCACCGGCACCGCCTGGGTCAGGTCGACCCCCTCGGTGATCTCGCGTGCGATCGAGCTCCAGCCGTACGTGAACGAGTTGTCTCCGGTGGCGGCCTGCAGGAAGAGGAAGACCGCGATGTTGATCGCGATCAGGCTCAGCGTGATCCAGGCGAGCCCGCGACCCGGGAGGTTCTCGTCACCGATCGGGAACATCGGTCCCGCGTCCGGCGGCTAGCTGATCCAGGGGAGGCGGACGGCCGGCAGGATGGCGTTCAGCAGGAGCCCCAGGATCAGGAGCGCGCCGGCGCGGCGCGTATGCCGGAACGCCCCTCCCACGAACCAGAGCGGCCAGCCGACGTAGCTGTGCGGCGGGGTCTCCGGCCGCGGCACCGAGAACTGGCGCAACACCACCAGCAGCTGGGGGATGCCGAGCACCACCAGCATCACGAACGGCCCGATCCAGCCGATGAGGGCCGAACCGATCACGATCGGGTAGAAGGCGATCATCAGCGCCTGGGCCACCCAGCGGGCACGCGCCTCGCCGAGGATGACGGGGAGGGTGTGGATCCCCTTGGCGGTATCGGCGCTGATCTTGTCGATGTGCTTGCCGAACAGCACCGTCGTCACGAGGATCGCGTAGGGCAGCGACGCGATCCAGACCCAGCCGGGGAGCACGCCGGTCGCCACGAAGTAGGTGCCCGCGATCATCAGCGGTCCCCACACCACGAAGACGCCCGGCTCGCCGAGGCCGCGGTGCTTGAGCCTGATCGGCGGCGCCACGTAGAAGACGCTGATGAAGAGGCCGCCCAGCGCAAACGCCGCGACCCAGGGGCCGCGCACCGAGACGAGGAAGAGGAGGATCGCCATATCGAGCACGTTCATCAGCAGGATCGCGTTGCGCAGCTGCGCCTTCGAGAGCCAGCCGGAGAGGATCGGGTGCGGCGCGTACAGGGCGCGGACGTACTCGTCGGTGTCGACCCCACCCTCGAGGTCGAAGTAGTCGTTGATCATGTTGTTCGACGCATGGGCGATCACCAGGCCGATGACCGACAGGGCCAGGTACCAGTAGTTCACGGAGACGCCGGTGGTGGCGATTGCGAGCAGGCCGCCGATCAGCCCGGAGGTGGCGGTCATGCTGAAGACGGCGGCGCGGGTGACGATCAGCCACTTGCTGAGCCAGTCCATCTCGACGCCGTCGGGCATGTTGGCGTAGTTCAGGACGTAGCGCCAGGTCGAGAGGCGTCGGGCGATGGTTGTCATGGGAGGATCATATCGGCCTTCGGCCTAAGATGGAGCGATGAGCACGGCCACGCTGGACCGGGTGCTCGCCCTCCTTATCGGCGCCCAGGTCCTCACCGGCCTCCTGACGCTCCGCGCCGGATCCCCTCCGACAGCGGCCCTCTTCGTGGTGCACGGGCTCCTCGGCGGCGCGCTCGCCGCCGCTGCGCTGGTCAAGCTGCGACGGAGCCTCCCCGGGGCCGTCGCGGCCGGGCGCTGGGGCGCGATCGCGGTCGCGGCGATGCTCGCCATCGCGTTGGCGGGGGCGCTGGTCGGGGGCTTCTGGTGGGTGGCGTCGGGCAGGATCGTGACGCTCGGTCCGTGGACGGTCCTCACCATCCACGTCATCGCGGGGCTGGGGCTGGTCCCGATCGCAGTCGCGCACCTGCTTCCGCGGCGCTGGCGCGTCCTGCGGCTCCGACCGCGTCGCGCGCAGCCAGCTGCTGAGCGCAGCGAACCCGGCAGGCAGCTCGTCTCGCGGCGCGCGGCGCTGACGCTCGGCGCCATGGCGGCGGCCGGGGCTCTTGTCTGGGTGGCGAGTAACGCGCTCGACGCCCTGGCGGGCGGCCTGCGCCGGTTCACGGGTTCGCGGTGGCTGCCCGTCGGCGGCGTGCCGCCGGCGACCACCTTCTTCGGCGAGGGTGCGGAGGCGATTGACGCGTCGAGCTGGCGGCTTGCCGTTCGAGGACGGGTGGCGCGGTCCCTCGACCTGTCGCTCGCGGATCTCAATTCGCTCGGCGAGGTGGAGCGCGAGGCGGTCCTGGACTGCACCTCGGGCTGGGCGTTGCGCACCGCCTGGCGCGGCGTACCGCTGGGCGCGGTGCTGGAGGCGGCCGGGCTGAGCGCCGGCGCGAGGCGCGTGGTGGTCCGCTCGGTCACCGGCTGGTACGCCGACCTTCCCATCGCAGAGGCGCGGGACGCGCTGCTGGCCACGGGCGTGGCCGGCCGGCCGCTGCCGCACGGCAACGGCGCCCCTTGCCGGCTGGTTGCCCCGGATCGGCGCGGGTTGGAGTGGGTGAAGTGGGTCAGCCAGGTCGAGGTGCGATAACTGCTGAGCGGCAGGCTAGAACTGCTCGAAGCGGGCGGTGAAGTGGCGGAGCTGGGCGGGCTGCTCGACGATCCGATAGCCGCGCAGGCTCGCGGCGTCAGCAGCGACCGCGCGGACGACCTCGATCACGTAGTCGATATGCGACTGGGTGTAGACCCGCCGCGGGATGGCGAGGCGCACCAGCTCCATCGGCGCGGGCGTCTCGGTCCCGTCGGGGTGCATCCCGAACATCACCGTGCCGATCTCGACGACACGGATCCCGCCCTCCCGGTAAAGGGCGACGGCCAGCGCCTGGCCGGGGTACTGCATCGGGGGGATGTGCGGTAAAAGGGCCGCGGCGTCCAGGTACACCGCATGGCCGCCGATCGGCTCCACGCAGGGAATTCCCGACTCGACCAGCGCCTCGCCGAGGTACGCCGTCGAGCGGATCCGGTAGCGCAGGTAGTCCTCGTCGACCACCTCGCGAAGCCCTTGCGCGATCGCCTCCAGGTCGCGCCCGGCCAGGCCGCCATAGGTCGGAAACCCCTCGGTCAGGATCAGCAGGTTGCGGGCAGCCTCGGCCCATCTCTCGTCGTTGAGCGCCAGCCAGCCGCCGATGTTGGCGATCGCGTCCTTCTTTGCGGACATCGTCATCCCGTCGGCCAGTGACGCCATCTCGCGCACGATGTCGGGAATCGACCGGTCGGACTGGCCGGGCTCGCGCTGCTTGATGAACCAGGCGTTCTCCGCAAATCGGCACGCGTCGAGGAAGAGCGGCAGGTGGTAGCGGTCGCAGATCTCGCGCACGCCGCGCAGGTTCTCGAGGCTGACCGGCTGCCCGCCGCCGGAGTTGTTGGTGACCGTCACCATCACCAGCGGCACCGTCTCCGCCCCGCGGTCACGGATGAAGGCGTCGAGCGCGTCGAGGTCCATGTTCCCCTTGAACGGGTGGATGACCGATGGGTGGCGCCCCTCCTCGATCACCAGGTCCACCGCCTCTGCGCCGGTGAACTCGACGTTGGCCCGGGTGGTATCGAAGTGGGTGTTGCTCGGGATCGCCTTCCCCGGACCGCCGACGACGGAGAAGAGGATCTTCTCGGCAGCCCGGCCCTGGTGGGTGGGAATCACGTGCTTGAACGGGAAGAGGTTCCGGACGCTCTCGAGGAAGCGGAACCAGGACGGTGAGCCCGCGTAGGACTCGTCGCCGCGCTGGATGCCGGCCCACTGCTCGGCCGACATCGCTCCGGTGCCCGAATCGGTGAGGAGGTCGATGATCACGTCGGCGGCGTGAAGGTTGAACAGGTTGTAGCCCGCCTCC
>Ga0214472_10001567_pt1 | contig 25419 bp, 20 predicted proteins | sample RVTome_6_FD_207662 | JGI IMG/M metagenome (GOLD analysis project Ga0214472, IMG submission 207662) | Soil microbial communities from uranium-contaminated site in the Upper Colorado River Basin, Wyoming, United States - RVT140D175 | ecosystem: Environmental > Terrestrial > Soil > Contaminated >...
TGATCTCGCGAATGAAGTAACTGGCCGGCAAGAACACGGCTCCAATGACGACCGCGAGAAATCCGACATTGCGAAAGCCCTCGAACTTCCACTTGTCGGCTTCCGCTGCCTGGGCCTGCAACGTCCTGGGCACGCGTCTGAAGCTCAGAACGTCGAACGCGAAGAACACGGCCAGGATCAGCACGAGAGTGAAGAGCCACGGCAGCATGGCGCGATCCACCAGCCAGAAGAATGGCACGCCCCGGAGATACCCCAGAAACAGCGGAGGATCCCCGACGGGTGTGAGACAGCCGCCGACATTCGAAACTACGAATATGAAAAACACGATGTGGAAGCCGGACACGCGCCAGTGATTCATGCGCAGCCAGGGGCGGATCATGACCATGGAGACCCCCGTCGTGCCGATGATGTTGGCGATCACCCCGCCGATGAACAAAAACGCCACGTTGCCAAAGGGCGTCGTGCGCCCGCGCATCCGGATATGGATGCCGCCGGCCACAACGAAAAGCGAACCGATCAGCACGATGAACGAGACATACTCGTGCAGCGTGTGCGTGACCGTGTGAACACCGCCCGCCATCCGGAGAACATACCAGCCGGCCACGAGCGCACCGAGGGCGCCGGCGATGTGTGGATGATAATGCTCCCAGAAGTGCCTGCCTTTCTTGCCGGCCAGCGGCATGATGGCAATGAGCAGCAGCAGCAGCGCGAAGGGAAGGATGAGCGCCGGGTTGACCGGGGTGGACCCGACGGACGCAACAAGCGTCGGAGTGTTCATGGTGACGTCCCCGGACGATGGCTGTTTCCTTAGCCCGCGCAAACCGCGCGCCGATCCCAACCTGCACTCCCGAAATCACCCCGGCATCCACCAGCAAAAAGCCACAACTCTGGAACGTACGCGACAGATTAGTGGATTCCGTCGTTTGGAGGGGGGGATGTCCTTAGCCCGACTTAGTTTGTCGCGTACGTTACATGATTGTGGCCTTGCGGGGTGGCCGGGCTGGTTGAGCGGGGCTTCATGGGAAGAGGCCCCGTGCGGTTTTGGCTTCGGCGACGCGGCCGATGCCGAGGGAGAGGGCTGCGAGGCGACGGCTGAAGTTGAAGCGGTTCTTTTGCTTTTCCACCGCATGGTGGGCGCGGTCGAGGATCTCGTAGAGTTTTCGCAAGACTTCGGCGCGCACCCAATAGGTGCTTTGCAGATCCTGAATCCACTCGAAGTAGGAGACGATCACGCCGCCGGCATTGCACAGCACGTCGGGGATGACATCGATGTCGCCGCGTCTTTCGAGCACGCGGTCGGCCCCGTTGGTGGTGGGGCCATTGGCGGCCTCCGCAAGAACGCGGCACCGCAGCCTGGGTGCGTTTTCCTCAGTGATGACGCGTTCCAGCGCCGCGGGAATCAGCACCGTGCACGGGAGCTCAAGCAGCTCCTCGTTCGAAAAGGCATCGCCGCCATCCCAGTCGCGAAGGGTGCGGTTGTGCCGCTGATACTCGATGGCCTTGGCGACATCGATGCCACTTTTCCGGTGGTAACCTCCAGAGACGTCGCCAACCGCCACGACCCTGGCTCCATACTCCGTCATCGCGAGCGCCGCCTCGGTGCCGACGTTGCCGAATCCCTGGACCACGACGGTCGCCTCCTTGAGCGGAATCCGGAGCGTTTCCAGATAGGTTTTGACCATGTGCGCGACTCCGCGACCGGTCGCTTCGCGCCGGCCTTCGGAGCCGCCGACGGAAAGCGGCTTGCCCGTCACGATCGCCGGCACCGCATTCCCAACCTGAATGGAATAGGTATCCATCATCCACGCCATCACCTGCTCATTGGTTCCCACGTCCGGCGCCATCACGTCGATATTCGGGCCGACGAATGGGATCATCTCCTGCATGTAGCGTCGCGAAAGGTTCTCGAGTTCGCGGGAGGAAAGTTGAAAGGGATCGACGGCGACACCGCCCTTGGCGCCACCGTAGGGAAGGCCGACAAGCGCGCATTTCCAGCTCATCCACATCGCAAGGGCGGCGACCTCGCCGATGTTCACATCCGGGTGGAAGCGAAGGCCGCCCTTGGTCGGGCCGAGCGAGAGATGATGCTGCACGCGATACCCTTCGAACACGTGGATCGAGCCATCGTCGCGGCGGACGGGAAAGATGACGGTGAGGCAACGCTTCGGGTATTTGGTGCGCTCACGCACGGACTCGGGGAGATTGATGGCGTCCGCAGCGAGATCAAACTGGCGTCCCGCCATCGTGAACACTTCGGAGTCGTAGAGCGTGGACAGGGTCGACCGATGCTGGTGAAGGTATTGCTCGCCCATCGCCGGCCACGGTAGGCATGTTGAAGACGTAGCCAATTGCATTCGAGCGGCGCGTGGGGAAAACTCCGCGCACTCCTCCACGACATGACGATCCTCGTGCAAATCGGCCTGTGGTTGATCCGCAAATGCGGTGTGGCCCTGCTTGTCGTTCTGGCCAGCCTCGTCATTGGAGCCGTTTACCTCTACCTGAGCGAGAATCTGCGGACGGAGGCGGAGCGCGCGGTTGTGGTCGAGCGACTCAGGGCGCAGCTCGGGCGTATCGAGCACACCGTGGCGGAGTTCGAGGCCGAGATGGAAGCGGTGAACGCGGAGGTGGATAAACAGCGCCAGCGGGCCGAGATTGCCCGCCGGCTTCTCGCGAGCTTTGAGCAGATGAATTCATTTTGGGACTGGCTGTTTGGCGCGAGCGTGAACCGCGAGGAACTCGGGCAGAAAAAGGCAAAGGCATCGACCGCTCGCGAGGACGCGGCACGGGCGATTGAAGCGACGATGGCCCGCCTGGCGGCAATCACCGCAAATCGGGAGGAAGCGCTGGCGGAACTGGAGCGGACGAAACTTCAGATCGAACAGCTCGAGGTTCACACGTCACCAGTTTTGCAATACCTGCGTCGGGCCTGGCTCACTTACCGGTTTCCGCTGGTGATCGCCATGGTCGTGTACTTTTTCGGCCCGACCCTCTGGAGCCTGGCGGCTTTTTACGGAGTGGCGCCGCTCATCGCGAGGGCGCGGCCCATCCGCCTCTCCAAGGAAGAGCTGCCGGAGATCGAGGTGAGCGCGAGCCGGGTGTCCGAGGCGATCGCGCTGGACCCGGGCGAGAGCGTGTTTGTGCGCGAACGGTTTCTCCAGGCGTCCGACGAGTCATTGAAACGCAAGACGCGTTTCGTGCTCGACTGGAGCATTCCCTTCACCTGTGCGGCGACCGGATTGATTGAACTGGTGGAACTCACAAATGCTGAACCCGAAGGTGTGGCGACAATCACGGTGTCGACGCAGGATAACACCGCCATCGAACTCGGCGTCGTGCGGATTCCCGAGCATTCCGGGCTGGTGCTCCGTCCGAGTTTTCTTGCGGGGCTGGCCCTGCCGATGGGTGGCCGGTTGCGCGTGCGAAGACATTGGAGGCTATTTCATCTGCAATCGTGGGTCACGCTGCAGTTCCGTTTTTTCGAGTTTCAGGGACCGTGCCGGCTCGTTGTCGCGGGGAGCCGTGGCATCCGTGCGGAATCGCTGTCAGGTGGGATGTCACCGGCGTCGCGGGGGCGGCGCACCAACCAGGACTCGACGATCGGATTCACGTCCGACCTTGCGTATCGATCTGTGCGGGCAGAGACCTTCTGGTCCTACTATCGAGACCGCAATCCGCTGTTCGACGACATCTTCCAGGGGCGCGGCACGTTTCTTTGTCAGGAGGTTCCCACCGGGTCGCCCGGCGCGAGCGTGCGGCGTTTCTGGGAGGCGTTCTGGAGCGGGCTGTTGAAGATCTTCGGGCTGTAGCCGTCATGCTCCGCTTCCGCGAGGACTCGGTCGTCCTCGGCAGGACGGAAGCGCGCAGCAAAAAGCTCCCGAGAGGATCGGGAGCTCGAGCAGGCGAAATCGTGGCGGTCTCGCGTCGATCAGTTGTTCAGGCTGAACTTGAACGGGAGAAGCATCTTGGTGCGGACATTCTTGCCATCCTTGACGCCAGGAGTGAACCTCCAGAGACGGATTGCGTCGAGCGCGGCAGTCTCGAATTCACGATGGCTCGAGGCGTCGACCCGCGCATTGCGCACGGAGCCCGTTTCATCGACGATGAAGAGCACGCGAACCCAGCCCACGAGGCCGGCCTGCTTGGCCTCATACGGATAAGTCGGGGCGATGCGTTGAACAGGGTTCGGCGTCTTGTCCAATTCGGAGAGCTCGAACACCTTCATTTCGTCGAGGGCGTCAAAATCCGAGAGAGAGCCACCCATGCCGAAGTCGCCCGTGGCGGACCCGGTGCCGGGATTGAGCAGGACATCGAGTGCGGCGAGCGAAAGGGGAGGCGGAGTCTTGTCGAGTTCCGGCTTTTGTTCCTGTTGTTGTTGCTCGGGGGGCGGAGGTGGCTCGGTCGGAGGTGGCGGTGGCGGCTGCAGCGAGGTGTCGAGCGTGTCGACCCGCCGCCCGCCTTCGTTGCTGATCGAGAGGAGATTGGCCAACGGGACGGCGATGAAAAGAGCCAGGGTGGTGCCGATGGAAAGACCTACGGTGCTGACCTTGTGCCGATTCCTGGCGGTCCGGACGTAGACTGTCTTCATGGGTGAGAGCAGGTCAGTTGGAAAAGCGACCCTTGTAGATCTGCAAGGTTACGTTTTCCAATCGCACGATCAAGCGCAGGAATGAATTCCGCATCTGCTTGACGAGGTAGACGAGGAAGGTGCCCGGAATGGCGAGGAAGAGTCCCATTTCAGTGGTGATGAGAGCAACCCGGATGCCGTCGGCAACAAGCGCCGTGGTTTTTTCCGAGCCGCCGGCCGCCAGGCCCTGAAAGGTTGTGAGCATGCCGAGCACCGTGCCGAGAAGACCGAGCAGGGGAGCGGCATTTACGAGAATGTTCAACACGTTGATATTGATGTTGATGCGCGGGATCTCGTTGAGTCGGATTTCTTCGAAGCGCGATTGGATCTCATCGAGCGACTTCACTTCGTTCTGCGAATAGCGCACGATCTCGCCGATCTGCATCGGACCAGAGGCCGGATCTTGCACCCAGCGACGGCACTCCTCATCGGTGACCTTGCCCGCACGGATCGGCAGCAGCGTCAGGATCATGCGGAACCCGAGGCCGTAGACCATCAGGCCGAGCGCGAACAACGGAATCATGACCCAACCTCCGTCCAGGATGGGTTGGATGAACTCGAGGATGCCTTCATTCATAGAAAAAGAGGTCTCACGTGCGCATGAGGCAAACGACCCGGCGATCGCGGCCCCGACGGGGCCTTGAGGAGTCGTCTATGCGCATTTGGGAGAAGAGATAGGACGTGGGAGCGTCGCGATGTTGATTCAATTTTAGGGACCCCTTGGCGGTCAAGGATGTTTGCTCCGCTCGAAGAAAAAGACGGACGACTTCACGCATGCCTCACCAGCGGAAGCCCCCCAAACATCAAGGCGGTTTCCGGCCGCGCCAGTGGAGGGCGGTCCTGGCAGGACGCGTCTCAGAATCCATTGGTGAGGAATGTGTCTTGCGCCTTTCGAGTCGGAGCAGACGGACTTCGCCGGACTGGCCGGTAGGCGCCATTGGATTGAAGAACGCGGGCGTCGATGTTGTCGGCGAAGAGCTGGGGCAGATAGGCATCGATGATCTTTTGCCGGAGCCGCGCGTCGTCGATCGGAACGAGCAACTCGACGCGGCGGTAAAGGTTGCGGGGCATGAGATCAGAGCTGCCAAGGTAGATGCGCGGCTTTCCGCCATTCTCGAAGTAGTAAACCCGGGCGTGTTCAAGGAAACGGCCAACCAGGCTTCGGACCCGGATGTTCTCCGAGATGCCTTTCACGCCGGGAACCAGGCCGCAGATCCCCCGCACCACCAGGTCGATTTTTACTCCGGCGCAGGAAGCTGCGTAGAAGCTGTTTATCAATGTCTTGTCGATCAGGCTGTTGATCTGGACGATAATCCTGGCGGGGTGCCCCACTTGGGCGTGGGCAATTTCCTTCGCGATTCGCGCGATGAGACCGGATTGCAGGTTGAAAGGGGCGACGAGCAGCCGCCTGAAGGGATAGGGACGACCGAATCCTGTGATCGTGTTGAACAGATACGCGATCTCGCGGGTGATGTCGCGGCGTGTCGTGAAGAGGCTGAAATCCGTGTAGAGCCGGGCGGTCTTGGGGTTGTAGTTGCCCGTGCCGACGTGCGCGTAATGGCGCAGTCCGCCGGTCTCGCGGCGCACGATGAGCGAGCACTTGGCGTGAATCTTCAATCCGACAATTCCATAGACCACGTGAACCCCGGCCTCCTCCATCCGGCGGGCCCACTGGATGTTGTTGGCCTCGTCGAAACGCGCTTTCAGTTCGATCAGCGCGGTGACCTGCTTGCCGCTTTGGGAGGCCTCGATGAGCGCGCGGACGATCGGCGAGTCTCCGCTTGTGCGGTAGAGTGTCTGCTTGATGGCGTGGACCTTCGGATCGCGGGCCGCCTGGTTGACGAAGTCGACCACCGGGTCGAAAGACTCGTACGGGTGCAGGAGCAGGATGTCGTTCCGGTGGATGCGCTCAAAAATCGACTGGCCATTCGAGCTCTCCGGGAGTGCGCGCGATTGATAGGGCTGAAACTTCAGGTCCGGGCGGTCGATCGCGTCGTAGACCTGCATCAACCGCATCAGGTTGATGGGCCCGTCGATGCGAAACACATACTCGTTCGCAAGATTGAGATGATCGAGCAACGCCTTGAAGATGCGCTCGTCGACCCCCTCCTCGATCTCGAGCCTCACGGCAGCGCCACGGCGGAGGTTGCGCAGTTCGGCTTCGATCTTCTTGAGAAGGTTCTCGGCCTCCTCTTCGTCAATGTAGAGATCGCTGTTGCGTGTCACCCGGAAGACCCTGGCGTCGGTGACGTGGCACTCCGGAAACAACCGTTCGACGAAAAGCTTGATGATCTCACCGATGAAAATGAGGACCTCCTCGTCGCCGTCATGTTCGGCGATGCGCACGACCCGCGGCAGGGCACGCGGAACCGGAATGATCGCGAGCATCGCCTCGACTTCCGGAGTGTCCGGGTAGTCGACCGCCACGACGATGTTCAGCGTCTTGTTTCCGATGTGCGGGAACGGATGGGAGGGGTCGATGGACAGCGGGGTCAGGAGGGGAAAGACCTCGGCGTCGAAGTACCGCCTCGCCCAGGTCAGTTCGCGCGAGGTGAGCTCGGCTCCGCTCTTGAAGTGGATGCCGACGGTCCGGAGTTGCGGGACGACCTCGGTTTTCCAGCAGCGGTACTGGTCGTCGACCAGCGATGCGACGACCGAGTGGATGCGTCGGAGCTGCTCGTGGGGGCTGAGTCCGTCGAGCGTCGTTTCGTGGAGGTCGGAGTCCACCTGCTGGATCAATCCCGCCACGCGGATTTCGAAGAATTCGTCGAGATTCGAGCTGACGATGGAAAGGAACTTCAAGCGTTCCAGCAGCGGCGTGCGATCGGACCGGGCGATGTCGAGCACACGGCGGTCGAAGGCGAGCCAGCTCAGCTCCCGGTTGAAGTAGGGGAGCTTGCCTTTTGCGGGAAGAGACAGCGCCGACTTTTTCTTGGTGGCAAACGGGAATGAAGGCATCAGGCAGGGTGACCGGAGAACTTGGCGAACGGCGCCGGTTGAAACGACTAGAATCGCGCCGGGGATCGGACCAGGTGCGGTGGAAAGGGCCTCCCGCTAACATAGCAGAGTTGCGAAACTTTCAACCCCCGCTACCCCTGCCTTTAAAATCCTAGAATGTTGCGACATCCATTTCTCGAGAACGATTTCCTCATCCGCTGGTCGCAGTTGACACCCGTGCACGTGGAACCGGACATCAGTCTGGCCCTCGAGCGCGCGCGCCAGCGTGTCGACGAGATTGCGGCCGTCGATGCGGAAGCAGCCACCTACGAAAACACCTTTCTGGCGCTCGAACGCGCGACGGAGGAGCTGAATCGCGCGTGGGGTGCGGTTTCCCATCTGTCCTCCGTGTGCGACTCGGCGCCGTTGCGGGAAGCCTACAACCGGATGCTTCCGCGGGTGAGCGAGTTTCATTCGCGCATTCCGCTGAACCCGGTGCTTTGGAAGGCATTGAAAGCGTTCGCCGCCAAGCCGGGTGCGCAATCGCTCGAAGGCGTCCATCGCCGATTGTTCGACGAGACCATGCTCGACTTTCGCCAACATGGAGCGGATCTCCCGCCCGAGAAGAAAGAGCGCCTCGAGGAAGTGCAAAAGGAGCTGGCGACGCTCACGCAGAAGTATTCCGAAAACACGCTCGATTCGACGAATGCCTGGGAGCTGGTCGTCGAAGACGAGGCCAGGCTCGCCGGCCTTCCCGCGAGCGCCCGCGAGGCGGCGAGGCGCAATGCGCTCTCGAAAGGCCATGGGACCGATGAACAGCCAAAGTGGCGCTTCACCCTGCACCAACCGTCGTTGGAGCCCTTCATGACCTACCTCGACGATGACGCCCTGCGCCGGCAGATGTGGGAGGGCAGCATTTCGATTGGTTCGAAGGAACCATGGAACAACGCGCCGCTGATCACGCTCGTGCTGGAATTGCGCAGAGAGCGGGCCGCGCTTCTGGGCAAGGAGAATTTCGCCGATCTCGTCCTGGAGCGGCGCATGGCGCACGATGGGGCCACGGCGCTCCGCTTCATCGAGGAGATGCACGAGAAGATCCGCGCGCCGTTTCTCAAGGAATGCGCGGAATTGGAGGCCTACAAGGCGGCGAAAACCGGCCGGCCCGCCGAGGCGCTCGAGCCGTGGGAGGTGGCCTACTGGTCCGAAAAACTCCGCCGCGAACGCTACGACTTCGATGACGAGGAGCTGCGTCCGTATTTCCCGATCGATCGCGTGATCGATGGCTTGTTTCGCATCTGCGAGCGGCTTTTCGGCCTCGTCATACGTGACAACACGGCGGGCGCCGAGACGTGGCACCCCGAGGTCCGGGTCTACGATCTCTTTGACGCCGACGGCGATCGCCAGCTTGGCACCTTCTATGCCGACTGGCATCCGCGTGAATCCAAGCGCAGCGGCGCGTGGATGAACTACCTCATCACAGGTGGCCCACAGCCGGACGGGCGCCGGCTCCCGCATCTCGGGCTCATTTGCGGAAACCTGACCGCCCCGGTCGGGGACAAGCCGGCCCTGCTCAACCATCGCGAAGTCGAGACGGTGTTTCACGAGTTCGGCCACCTCCTCCATCACCTCTTGGGCGAGGTGGAAATCAAGTCGCTCAATGGCGTGAACGTCGCCTGGGACTTCGTCGAACTTCCCTCGCAGATCATGGAAAACTGGTGCTGGGAGCGCGAGAGCCTCGATTTTCTCGCGCGCCATCACGAGACGGGGGAACCGATCCCGGATGTGCTCTTCCAGCGCATGAAGGCGGCCCGCAACTTCCGCGCGGCCACGATTGCGATGCGCCAGCTTGCGTTCGGCCGCATGGATCTCGAGCTGCATATGAATCCGGAACGGTTTCTCGGCGGGGCGGACATCGAGAGTGAGTTGCGCGCGCTCTTGAAGGACTACCTCGTGCCCACCCGGACGCCCTCGCCGACGATCGTCCGGCGTTTCGGTCATCTCTTCGCAGACCCGGTCGGCTATGCGGCGGGCTACTATTCGTATAAATGGGCGGAAGTACTCGATGCCGATGCGTTCACCCGTTTCCTTCACGATGGCATCTTCAACGGCGAGACCGGCCAGGCGTTTCGCGAGCACGTGCTCAGCCGGGGAAACTCCGAGGAGCCGATGGTGCTCTACAAGCGTTTCATGGGCCGCGATCCCGATCCAGTCGCCCTCCTGGTGCGGAGCGGTTTGCTTCCGGCCGGGGCTGGGAACTGATCAGCCTGAGCGCCGGGTATGCGGGGGAGCTTCGGGAACGGACTTGCAGGGGCCCTTCGCTTCAATGCAGCATGCAATGGTGGCCAATGACGCCGCAAGAGGCCGCAGGACGTGTCTTGGCCGCGCAGCTTTCTTTCTGGCGGATAGCCGCGAGGCCGGCCCGGATCTCAACGCCTACCGGGAGTCCGGCTCTCTCTTTTCATCTTTGTCGCCCGAGCCCCTGACCGTGTTGATGGTGGTTCCGATCGCCTTGCCGGCTGTCGCGCCAACGACCTTTCCTGCGCCGGTGGCGACGGCAGTTCCGGTCTTCACGACGGGAGTGACGACGAGGCAGCCCGACATCGCAGAGGTGGCGATGAGCGGAATGACAATGAGAAGGCGTCGTTTCATGTTGCCGGCAACTGTGCCCATGGCAGCCGCGCGCGCAAACCCGATCGACGCATCGATCCCTGGCCGCTCGTCCAGGGAGTGATTCAACCCGTGGTGCGATCTCCGCCGACTTGATCGGGGTCGGAATTCGGGGTAAAGATCGCCGCGATGATCTCGTTCGCGTAGCTCGATGAGAATCCCAGGTGCTCCATCAGGAATCGGGTCGCTTCGGTGCGTTTAAGCGACTGGCTGCGAATGTGTGCGATTGCTTCAAAGGTATTCATGATCACTGGTGCGTTGATTAGGTAGTTTCCGAGAACGCATATCGGCTCGCACCGCCAAGCCTCCATATGGCAGCGTGAAAACCACCATAAAATGAGCACGAATGCGGTGCCGCCCTGAGCAATCAAACTCAGTCGCGCGTGCGGAGACTCCGCGCCGCCTGCCAGTACTGGACCTCTAGCGCTTTCGCTTCGCCGTTCTGCGTTGTCGCGCGGACCGAAATGCTGGCGCGTCGCCGCTGCTCGATGCCTCACCGCGTTCAGCGTCGTCGAGTGGTATGCGAACATCCACTTCGGTAACGGCGGTTTCCGGTGACGCGAAGGGCTGGCCGCCGAATCGCTTGAACAGGGCGAGCATCGGGAGATTATCCCTGCGCACACGACCCCAGATGAAGCGCAGCCCGCGATTGCGAGCCACTGCGATCAGCGCGTCCATGAGGACCGATCCCATGCCGAAGCGCCGCCTCGTCTCGCGGACGACAAAGGCGACTTCCGCCCCCCTGCCATCCGCGTCGAGGTAATAGCGGCCGACTGCGTGAATGATCTGTCTCGGTCCCTGCACCTCGAAGATGCCGAGCGCGAGGTCGCGCGACTGGTTGACGTTGACGAGGTCGTAGGCCCGTTCGCGCGTCATCCGGCTCACCGCGTAGCCATATCGCATCTGGATCGTTTCATGTGTGTGCGAATAGAAGAACTCCTGCAGACGCCGCATGTCGGAGGCATGAAGTGGACGCAGGATGAACGGCTCCTGCTTCAGCTCGAGCCTGCGGACCTCGATTTCGCCAAGATCACCCACGGGACGCGGCGCCGCCCGCTGATACGATGGTATCCATCCATTCTCGACGGCGTCCTGCAACAGATCGTCCCGAAAATCCGGATGGGCCACCTGGATCAACTCGAGCGCCCGCTCGCGGATGCTGCGGCCCCGCAGCGTGGCCACGCCGTACTCGGTGACAATGTAGTGCACGTGCCCCCTCGACGTCGCCACCCCGGATCCCGGAGGAAGGGCTGGCGAGATCCGCGAGCGTTTTCCATCTCGCGTCACGGAGCGAAGAGCGATGATGGGCACCCCGCCTTTGCTCATGGAGGTGCCCCGATAGAAGTCGGCATGTCCGCCGATGCTTCCAATGAATCCGCGGCCGGCGCCCTCGGCTGTCACCTGCCCGGAAAGATCGACCGAATCGGCGCTGTTGATCGAGGCCATGCGATCATTGCGCGAAATGACGGACGGACTGTTGACGTATTCAGTCGGATGAAACTCGACGTGGGGATTGTCGTTGACGAAGTCGTAGATGCGCTTCGACCCGATGCATGCGGCCGCCACGGATTTCCCGGCGTGAAGGGTTTTCGCGCGATTGTTTATCACGCCCGATTCCAGGAGCGGAAGAAATCCATCGGTGAGGATCTCGGTGTGAATGCCGAGATCCTTGTGGCCCCCCAGTGCCGCGAGGATGGCGTCGATGATCGAGCCGAACCCGATGTGCAGCGTGGCGGCATCGGGAATGAGATGGGCCACGTACTTCCCGATGGTAGTGGATGCGGCGTCGTTGTCCGCGGACTCAAACTCGGGGAGGGACTCAGTCGCCTCGATGCAGGCGTGGATGATGTCACGATGGATGAAACTCGCGCCATGGGTCCGCGGAAGGAGCGGATTGACCTGCGCGATCACGGTGCGCGCCGCCCGGCATGCGGAGGAGGCCAGATCGACGCCCGTTCCGAGCGAGCAGTACCCATGGGCATCGGGAGGCGAGACCTGGACGACGGCGACGTCGAGCGGCAGGAAGCCTTCGAGAAAGAGCCCCGGCACCTCGGAGGCAAAGCACGGTGTCCGATCAATGTCCCCGGCCGGCCCCCCGGCCTCGGAGAAAAGGAGATTCACGGTGAACGTGTCGGAGAGCCCGGGCGCAAGCCATGGACACTCACCTGCGATGAGACCGTGCACCAGTTCGATACCGCGCAATCGCGATGCGCTGGCGCACATCGAGCGCATCAGGGCGCGCGGGCACGCGGAGCCTCCTCCCACGAATACCCGGCTGCCTGGCCGGATCCACGATTCCCATTGCGCCGGCAGGAGTGGGCTCATGGGCGGAAGAAACCGGCTAGCGACGGGTGGCGGCCGCCGGCTGGGTCAGCGACAGTCTTCCGCGGTAATCGGTGGGTGAGGAACCCGTGATGCGCTTGAAGACGCGGTTGAACTGCGAGAGCGATTGAAAGCCGACTTCGAACGCCACCTCGCTCACGCGAAGGTGAGGGTTGAGCAGGAGGGACTTGGCCTTTTCGATGCGCACCCGCCCGAGGTATTCCGTGAAGGTCAACCCCGTGGCCTTCTTGAAAATCTTGCAGAAATAAAACGTGCTCGTATTCACCGCCCGGGCAACCGTGGCAAGCGCCAGCTCGTCGGACTGGTTCTTCTCAATGAAATCCTTGGCCCTGGTGATCATCGGGTTTTCGGTGTTCAACTCCTGGACCAGCACCTGATTGCTCACCATGCCGAGGTGGTCGGCGAAAACCTTCAGCAGGCGAATCATCGACTGATATTGCTCGGCGGTGAGCACCTTGCTCGCGAAGTAAGCATCGTGGAGCTTCTTGAGGTCGATCTCCACGCCCCACTTGATGAGTTGCTTCGATGCCCTGTCGAAATCCGCCTCGGAGGGAGCTGCCGCAAACACCTGCCCCGTCCTGAGGAAACCGAGAAGCCGGTCGCCCAGTCGGACGGGCACGGCGCTGTCGCACATGCCCGCAAAGCATTTCACCGTCACGGCTTCGCCGTTGGCCTCCTGGGACAGGCGACTCTGCATTTCGAGACAGGCCGCACACGCCTTGCTGCTCGACCCGATCAATGCACAGAATGGATTCTCATTTTTGTCTCCCTGAAGAGGGAGTCCCCAGGTCTCCGGCGGAGTGAGACTGAAGGGCAGGCCGGTGGCTCCACGAAAGGCGACTTCGTAATCCTTGAAGATCTTCGACTTCGTCAGCTTTTCGACAAGGGCTTTGCCGGAATTGTCCACGACCTCGCTCAATGCCACGGCCGGCGCTGGAGTTCAAGAGGGTTCGCCACTCAGCGGCGCACGGTCGGGGCGTTCCGGCGGACATGCTCCCGCATTTCCCGATCGATGAGATGCTTGAACACCTGCTCGAGGTCGGACCGCAATTCCTGTCGATCGGCTGCGTCATATATCCCGCAGAATGCCTTGTCCGAGTCGACGAAATCACCCAGTATATCCCTTCCCGTCAGAAACAACTCCATGTATTGATCGGCCGTTGGCGAGTCCGCTTCGGGAACCTCGGCGAGCAACGATTCAGCGACTTCGAACCTGTCCCCGATGGAGCCCGACTTCAGTTGTCGGATGACGTCGTCAAATGCGCGAAAGATCAGTGCGTAGGGAAAGTCATGCTGCAACGGGAGCTGAAACCCGATGTTTTCCTTCAACGCAGACTTCCAACGAGTTACGAGCCGAAATTTCCTCTTCTGGAGGAAACGCAGCATTTGCCGTCTCATGTGGAGAAACTTTGGCGGATTGCTGGCCACCGTTCTATGCAGGCCTTGTAAATTCTGGCGCAGAAGTTGAGCCGGACCTTCTCCGGAGGTGGGCGCCACCGGCGTCGATCTCCGCCGTGCTGGCTGCACCTCAGACTTTCCAGATCTGGAGCACCTTCAGGTAGTTGGCCCGTTCGTAGGCAGCCGGGTCCGGACAGTGCCGCAGGCTCATGCTTCCTCTCATTTGATCGAGCGACTCATACTCATGCTCCACCATCCAGTGGTGCATGCTTTCGAGCATCATGCGCAGGTGACCGGGGCCGAAGTGAAGGAGCGATGAAACGCACTGGACGGCGTCTGCGCCGGCCATGATGGCCTTGATTGCGTCGACCGCCCGGTGCACACCTCCGCTGCACGCAAGAGAGCATTTCACCGTACCGAACAACACGCCCAGCCAGCGGAGGCGCAAGCGAAGCTCCGACGAGGTTGACAACTCGAGTTTGGACACCGTCTCCAACGCGTCTGGATCGATATCCGGCTGGTAGAAGCGGTTGAAAACGATGATTCCGTTCGCGCCGAGGGAGTCGATCTGGCTCGCGAAATGCGCCAGCGAGGAAAAGTATGGGGAGAGCTTGACGGCGATGGGGAGCTGGACCGACGCGCGCACGGCGCGAAGCACATCGAGCGTGCGCGACTCCACTTCATCAGCCGATTCCGCGGGATCGGTCGCCACGTAGTAGATGTTGAGTTCGAGAGCGTCGGCGCCGGCGCGTTCGATGTTTCTTGCGTAGTCGATCCATCCACCGATCCGGGTGCCATTGAGCGAGGCAATGACCGGCACGTCGACCGCCTCCTTGATGGTGCGGATGCGCTCGAAATACTGATCGGGACCGAGCTGATAGTCCTCCTGCTTGGGGAAAAACGACGTGGCTTCGGAGAAGGAGTCGCTCATGCCCTCCGAGAGCTTGAAGGATGACCACTGATCCTGGATCGCCTGCTCCTCGAAGAGCGAGTGCATCACAATGGCGGATGCGCCTGCATCCTCGAGCTTCCGGACCGTGTCCAGATCATCGACGAGTGGAGACGCTCCAGGCATCAAGGGATTCTTGAGTCGAAGTCCGAGGTATTTGGTTTCAGTGTTCATGGAACAACGGGGCTGAGGGTCAATCGCTGGAGGCGGCTTCCGCGCCGTTTGCAACCGATTCGTCCGGCGCGGCCGCATCGCTGGTCCTCTCCGGTTTGACGACGCTCATGGCCGCCATCTGTTGATACATGTCGTAGCGGGCACGTGCGATGTGCTCGGCCCGCCCGGCGAAGGCCCGCGCCTTCACGGGGTCCACCTTCTCCAGGGTGCGAAAGCGCAGCTCGTTTTGCCGATAGCGGGCGAGTGAAGTCTTTGGTGCGGCCGAATCGAGCGAAAGCGGGTTCTCTCCCCGCTGCCGCTTGCGGGGATCGAAACGATAGAGCGGCCAGTGCCCGGAGTCGACCGCAAGCTTCTGCTGCTCGGCGCCGAGGGCGAGGTTGAAGCCGTGCGCGATGCAGTGGCTGTAGGCGAGGATGAGCGAAGGACCGTCGTAGGACTCGGCCTCGCGAAACGCGTTGAGCGTCTGGGTGTCCTTGGCACCCATGGCGACACGCGCGACGTAGACCCCCCCATAGCTCATCGCGATCAATCCGAGGTCCTTCTTCGGCGTCTCCTTTCCCCCGACGCTGAACTTCGCCGTCGCGCCGAGTGGCGTGGATTTGGAACGCTGCCCCCCGGTGTTGGAGTAAACCTCCGTATCCAGGACGAGGATGTTCACGTTTCGATCCAGGGTGAAGACGTGGTCGAGGCCTCCGAATCCGATGTCGTAAGCCCAGCCGTCGCCCCCCACGATCCACATGCTCTTTGGCACGAGGTGGTCGGCGATGCGGTCGAGCTCCGCGGCCGCGGGTGATTTCAATCCGGCGATCCTGGCTCTCAATTCCGCGACCTGTCCCCGGCGGGCCTTGATGCCGGCCTCGTCGAGGTGTCCGGCGACGAGGAGGTCTCGCACCAGCTCGTCGCCGAGCTGCGGCGCAAGCTGCATGACGAGCGATCGCGCGCGCAGCATGAGGTGGTCGAGCGCGTAGCGGATGCCTGCCCCGAACTCCGCGTTGTCCTCGAAAAGGGAGTTCGACCAGGCGGGACCGCGTCCGTTCGCATCCACCGTGTAGGGCGTCGTCGGGAGATTTCCACCATAGATCGACGAGCAACCCGTCGCATTGGTGATGACCGTGCGGTCGCCGAACAACTGGGTGAGCAGCTTCAGGTAGGGAGTCTCCCCGCAACCATTGCACGCCCCCGAGTATTCGAAAAGTGGACGCAGGAACTGCGATGCCTTGACCTCGGCCTTGATCTGCGTCCGGTCCGGATCAGGGATGTCGAGGAAGAACCTGTAGTTCTTGCGCTCCGAGGCGCGGAGCGGAGCCTGCGGCTCCATGTTGATCGCCTTGCGGCGGGGATCCGACTTGTTCTTCGCCGGACAGACGGCCACGCAAAGCGTGCAACCCGTGCAGTCCTCGGGCGCGACCTGCAGCGTGTAGAGCGTGCCCGGATTATCGCGGGACTTGAACGCCGTCGACTTGTAGGTCTCCGGCGCGCCGGCGAGGGCGTCGGGTGTGAAAAACTTCGCGCGGATGGCCGCGTGTGGACAGATCATCACGCACTTGTTGCACTGGATGCAGATGGCCGGGTCCCAGACGGGGATCTCCGCCGCCACGTTGCGCTTTTCCCAGCAGGCGGTCGCCGTCGGCCACGTGCCGTCGACCGGGAAGGCGCTGACCGGCAGCAGGTCACCGTGGCCCCGCAGCATGGTTGCGGTGATGCGCTGGACGAAATCGGGCGCCTCGAACGAGACGATCGGAGGCAGCGGCAGCCCCTCGTCGGCCCCGTCGGGCATGGCCACCTCGAAGAGCGAAGCGAGGGTGTTGTCGACGGCTTCAAAATTCTTGCGGACGACCTCCGCCCCCTTCCGACCGTAGGTTTTTTCGATGTATTTCTTGATGCAATCGATCGCTTCCTTCGGGGGCAGGACGCCTGACAGCTCGAAAAAGCAGACCTGCATGACCGTGTTGATGCGGCCGCCCATGCCGCTGCGGCGCGCGACATCGTAGGCGTCGATCGCGAAGAGCTTCAAGCCCTTCTTGCGGATCGCCGCCTGCACCTCGCGCGGAAGGCGGCCCCACAACGAGTCGGCCGAGCCCGGTGCATTGACGAGGAACACGGCCCCAGGTGCCGCGTAGGAAAGAACGTCGTAGGACTCGAGAAAGTTGAACTGATGGCAGGCGACGAAATCCGCCTGGCCGATGAGGTAGGGGGAGCGGATCGGCTTCGGGCCGAAGCGCAGGTGCGAGATCGTGATGGCGCCCGACTTCTTCGAGTCGTAGACGAAGTAGCCCTGCGCGTTGAGGTCGGTTTCCTCCCCGATGATCTTGATCGTATTCTTGTTTGCGCCGACCGTGCCGTCGGACCCGAGGCCGAAGAAAACCGCGCGGCGGACGCTGTCGGGCTCGATGTCGATCCCGGCGTCGTAGTCGAGCGAGAGATGGGTCACGTCGTCATTGATGCCGACGGTGAAGGTGCGGCGTGGCTTCGGTTTCCCGGCCTCGGCCAGCACACTCATGGCCATGGCAGGCGTGAATTCCTTCGAGCTCAGTCCGTAGCGCCCGCCGATTACCCGGGGCCTGCTGGCCGGCTTCAGCCAGCCCTCGCCAGCAGCCTCGTCGATGGCCGAGACGACGTCCAGGAAGAGTGGTTCGCCGGGGGCCCCGGGTTCCTTTGTGCGATCGAGCACGGCGAGCGTTTTCGTCGATGCCGGAATGAGCGACGCAAAATCGCGGACGGAGAACGGACGGTAGAGGCGCACCTTGATCACGCCCACGCGTTCGCCGCGCTCGCACATCCAGCGCACCGTGTCCGCGACGGTTTCCGCGCCCGAGCCCATGATCACGGCGACGCGCTCCGCTTCGGGATGTCCTTCGTAGTCAAACAGGGAATACCTGCGCCCGGTGAGCTTTTCGAACTCCTCCATGACCTCCTCGACCACTCCGGGCGTCGTCGCGTAGTAGCCATTGATCGCCTCGCGCGCCTGGAAGAACGCATCGGGATTCTGGGCCGTTCCGCGGATCACGGGCTTGTCCGGCGTCAGCCGGCGTTCGCGAAAGGCCTGGAGGCTTTTCTCGTCCATCAGTTGCCGCAGCACCTCGTCCGCAACGGGGATGATCTTGTTCACCTCGTGCGAGGTGCGGAAGCCGTCGAAGAAATGAATGAATGGCACGCGGCAGCGCAGCGTGGCGGCATGAACGATCGCGGCCAGGTCCTGCGCCTCCTGCACCGAGTTCGATGCCACCATCGCCCAGCCAGTCTGGCGGCAGGCCATCACGTCGGAGTGATCACCGAAGATGGAAAGCGCGTGGGTCGCGAGGGTCCGTGCGGTCACGTGGACGGCGCACGGCGTGAGTTCCCCGGCGATCTTGTAGAAGTTGGGGATCATCAACAACAGGCCCTGCGAGGCCGTGAAGGTGGAGGCGAACGCACCGCCTTGCAGGGAGCCGTGGAGGAGCCCGGCGGCACCGCCCTCCGACTGCATTTCCACGACCTGCGGAACGTCTCCCCAGAGGTTCGTTTTTCCCTGCGCGGCCCACTCGTCGCAATATTCGGCCATCGGCGACGACGGGGTGATCGGGTAGATGGCAAAGATCTCGTTCGTGCGATACGCCACCGAGGCGACCGCTTCGTTTGCGTCGAGGGTAATTGCCGAGGCTTTGGAAACGTCTGGAGCTTTCACGTGCGGATTTGGCCCGGAGCCTGGTTGGGCGGACCTTGGCGCAAGGATGCCACAGTCCAGGCCGGTCGGCTTCGCACAGCTTGTCCAGCGATGCGCGGATCTTGAGGTTGGAGGATCCGGCCGAAGTTGGCGTTCCCCGGCGCCCGGCTCAGGACGCGGGGCCCTGGCGTGGCGAACTCGACGATCTCCGCCTTTCCGACCTGGCGCGCGCCGTGACCGGGGCCGGGACCGCGATCCGGTCGATCACCGCCATGCCGGGGGCGACTCATCAGCGGGCGGGAGAGGAACCCGCGGAGCCCAACGACGAGAAGGCCCGTAAAACGGCCGAAGCGACCTGGTCAGGCCGATTCCGTTTCGTCGTCCGACTCCTCGGGTTGATCGCCGAGAGGCGCGCCGGAGGACAGCATGATCGTTGGTGGTTCCCCCTGAAAGGTGGCGACCAGCTTGAAGAGATCGAGCCTGCGGTCGAGCCTGGGTGTCACCGTCCCTTCGCTCCGGCTGGCGTGGAGGTCGTCGATGTGGAGGTCGCAGATGAGCACCGTTTCTTCGTTGGAATCGGCCTCGGCCTGTATCCCGTCGCGCGCAAAGGCAAAATCGTTGGGTGTCAGCACGCAGGCCTGGCCATACTGGACATCCATGTTCGTCACGTCGGGCAGATTGCCGACATTTCCAGCGAGCGCCACGTAGACCTGGTTCTCGATCGCACGCGCCTGCGCGCAATAGCGCACACGCAGGTAGCCCTGGCGGTTGTCCGTGCAGAACGGCACGAAGATGATCTCCGCCCCCTGATCCGCGAGGTAGCGGGTCGCCTCCGGGAACTCGATGTCGTAGCAGATGAGGACGCCGATCCGGGCCTTCGGAGTCTCGATCACGCCCAGGCTGTTTCCTCCCGAGATGCACCACCATTTTCGCTCGTTGGGCGTGATGTGCAGCTTTGGCTGGGTCACCACCGAGCCGTCCGGCAGGCAGACGTGGCAGACGTTGTAAAGGTTGCCTTCCGAGGAGACAGGATGACTTCCGCCGATGATCGTGATGCCGTGGCGCGCGGCCAGGTTTGTCAGCAACTTGACCAGGCGCGGCGTGTACTCGGAGAGCTTGCGCATGCCTTCCTGCGGCGATTGCGTGCTGGTTTGTGAAAGCAATTGCACCGTGAAGAGCTCGGGAAGGAGCACAAAATCCGTGCCGTAGTCGACCGCCACCTCCACGAAGTAGGATACCTGCCGGGCGAAGTCGGAAAACGAGCGCACCTTGCGCATTTGATATTGCACGCAGGCGACTCTCACGCGTGAAACCGGCTTCGGCGGCCGCTGGAAGTCGGGATTGAGCCACTCGATCAAGGAGGAGTAGTTGTGGCTGCGGCGGTCGCGAAGGTAGTTGGCCATCACTCCTCGCAGTTGGAAACCCTGGTGAAGTTGAAAGCTCAGGACAAGGTCGCGCAGCTCTCCGGCGGCCACCCGGTGGGCGTATTCGGCCGCCGACATCTGCGCGTGGTGCTCGCAGTAGTTCCAGAGGCGACCGCCCGCGAGGATCCGGCGAAGGTTGAGGCGGCGGCACAAGGCGCGGCGCGCCTCATAGAGTGCGGCGCCGACCCCTTTGCCTCGTGCGTCCGGATGGACGCATACGTCCGCTCCGTAGAGCGTGTCACCATGCGGATCATGGTTGGTGAAGAATCCGCTGTCGGTGATTCCCGACCAGGTGTGGTGACGGAGCGGATCCTTGCTCATGTCGACGATCAATGAACTGGCGGCCCCGATGATCGAGCCTTCCGATTCGGCCACGAACTGGCCCTCGGGAAACACCCGCAGGTGACTCATCAAGTGGACTTCACCCCAGACCACATTGTCCTCGGCCATTGTCGGATACGCCGCGCGATTGAGCTCCATCAACGCTGGAATGTCATCGCGCGTGGCGGTTCGGACGGTGACGACTGGGGGCGATTTGCTGGACATGCCGCGATTCTTCTTCCGATGCCGAATCTGGCAAGGAGAACGTCGGATGGGCCGGCGGCCACCCGGCAGCTTGTGACGCAATACGTGACAAACGATTTGCCGGGCGCGGCGTTCGCGGGTGGCGGTTGCAGACGTGCTGGCACGCGCTAGGCTTCCGGGTCGCCACGATGTCGATCGTGCGCGTCGCATCCTGATTATGAGCTGGTCATTCAAACTACTTCGCGTCGCTGGAATCGACGTCCGCATCCATTTCACGTTCCTGCTTTTCCTTCTCTGGATCGGCTGGAGCCATTACGCGATCGGCGGTCTGACGCAGGCGCTCGACGGGGTTGGTTTGATCCTTGCGCTGTTTGGCTGTGTGCTCCTGCACGAGTTCGGCCACGCGATGGCTGCGGCGCGCTATGGCATCCGCACCCCGGATATCACGATGCTGCCGATCGGCGGACTGGCGCGACTTGAGCGCATGCCGGACAAGCCGGCGCAGGAACTCGTTGTCGCCCTCGCAGGCCCGGCGGTGAACGTTGTCATCGCCGCGCTGGCGATCGGCGTTTTTGGGTGTCGATTCGACGTCCACGCGCTTCGCATGCTCGATCTGCCCGGGGTTTCCTTCGGAGACAAGATCGCCTCGGTCAACGTCATGCTCGTGCTGTTCAATCTCATACCGGCATTTCCCATGGACGGGGGACGGGTGCTGCGCTCGTTGCTGGCGATGGCGACCAGTTACAGTCGCGCGACCGACATTGCGGCGCGCATCGGACAGGGCGTGGCTGTTCTTTTCGCCATCATCGGAATCACTTCCAACCCGATGTTTCTCTTTATCGCTCTCTTCGTCTTCCTCGGCGCCTCGCAGGAAAACACGATGGCCCAGATGAAGGACCTCTCGGGAAACCTTCGCGTTTCCGACGCCATGGTCACGCAACTCGTCACGCTCGACGAGCATGCCACGCTGAACGACGCGGTGGAGGCGCTCTTGCGCACGTCACAGCATGAGTTCCCCGTTATGAACGGAGGCGGGCGCGTGCTCGGTATTCTCACCCGCGACGGCATGATCGCGGCTCTCAAGCATCACGGCGCAGGCACCCCGGTGACAGCGGTGATGCGCCAGAACGTTCCGGTGGTCGATGAGCACGCGCCTTTCGAGGAGGCGTTCCGGCTGATGAATACAAGCGGATTTCCGGCGATTCCCGTGCTCAATCGCTTCGGTCGCCTCGTCGGCCTGATCACGCCGGAGAATATTGGCGAACTCATGATGCTGAGGGGACTGCGCCGCTCCGAGGAACTCGGGGTCTGGCGTGCGAGCCGCATGCGCGCGGCCGAACCGGCCGTATTCTCCCAGCCTCCCCCGATACTCCCTCGGTAGCTTGCTGTCGTCGATCCCCTGGGCGGCGACTTTGAGGGAATCGTGATCGATCCGGCTGACGGTTCGATGTGGCTGTGCGACGAGTATCGGCCGGCCATATACCACTTCGACGCGGCGGGCGTGATGATCGACCGCTACGTTCCCCCTTGGCACCGGGGTTGCGGCAGGCCTGGCGGAGGGGGCATTTGGCACCGAAGCCCTTCCGTCCGTGCTGGCCCAGCGCCGCCAGAACCGCGGGTTCGAAGCCATCGCGTTCGACGGCGGAAAAATCTACGCCTTCGTGCAAAGCCCCGCGCGCAATCCCGCCACCGCGTCCAACGCCGCGCTCAACGTGTTGAAAAACGTTCGCGTGGTCGAGTTCGACCCCGCCACGCGGGCGACCCGGCAGTTCATCTACGTGCTCGACAATGCAAACGACGCGGCCCTCGGCAGCCGAGCCGACAAGATCGGTGACGCCGTGGCCATTGGCGGCGGGGATTTCCTCGTGGTCGAGCGAGACGATGACAGCGCGCCGGCAAATACTCCAGGGCAGATCGAAAAGAGGATCTACCGTTTCAACCTCACCAACGCGACCGACGTCTCGGGCATGGATGGCCTTATCGGCACGACGCTCAAGACGGTCGATCAACTCACTGTTGCCGAGATGCTGGCCAACGGCATCGTGCCGCTTGCGAAATATCTGCACGTCGACCTGCAGGTTGCGGGTTATGACACCGTGCAGAAGGTGGAGGGCCTGGCCTTTATCGACCCGTTCACGCTTGCGGTCATCAATGACAACGACTTTCAGGTCGCCGGCATCGCGATCGACAACACAACCGGCACGTTCTCGCTGCTCCCGGGCTACACGCCCGAGCCCGTTCTTCTCGGTCTGATCGATATCGCGTCCAACGCTCTCGATGCCAGCGACCGTGATGGCGGAGTCAAGATCCGCCCCTGGCCGGTGAAGGGCATGTATCTGCCGGATGGCATCGCGGGTTTCCGGGCCGCCGGGAGGCAGTATTTCATCACCGCCAACGAAGGCGACTCTCGCGACTATGACGGCTATAGTGAAGAGGAGCGCGTCAAGGACATCGACCTCGACCCCGATGCCTTTCCCCTTGGTGAGACTCTGCGGAAAGATTTTCGACGTGAGCGATCCGACGGCGCCGCAATTCATTGACTACATCAACAATCGCGATCCGGACGCTGAGCCGGCGCTCGACAACGGCAGTGATTATGGTCCGGAGGGCATTCTCTTCATTGATGCGATGGACAGTCCCGTGCGCTGTCCGCTGCTGGTGGTTTCGAACGAAGTCAGCGGCACGACGACGCTTTTCCGTCTCGAGAGCACGCGCCGTCCGCGCACGCCACATCGCTGGCGTCACAGTTACTGGTGCTGGCCGGCGTCGAGTGGGGGGCGATAGGCCGCAGCCGTTTCGCCTGGCACCGGAATTTGCATTTACTCTGGCCGCGGAAGCATGGAACCAGGGTGACTATTTCCGGCTGACCGTCCCAAGCGCCTTCGTGAGAATTTCCCGGACCCTGGCACCCAGGCTGGGGGCTTCTGATTCCCGCGGACCGGCGACGTTCAGGATGGCGATGTGATACTCTTGCACGAATCGGCGAATGCGTTCCGCGGCGGCGTCCGGATCCTCCTGCTCGTCGATGACGAGGAGGGGCCGCCCCGTTTGCAGGGCATGGTCCGCTGTCAGGCCAGTGCCGCCTTTCAGTTCGGCCATGCGCGTGAAGATGAGCGTGGCGTCCGAGTCGGCGACGTTCTCGCGGGTGCGGTCCACGTATTCCGCACTGGCCAGTTCGCTGAGCCGGTAGCGCAGGGGAATCACTCCGTCCTCGGCGATACGGCCGCTCGGGCACCATCCACCGTGTTCTATCCCGAGGCTGATCGCCGCATCAAGGGCAGCGCGGTCGACCCCCGTTTGACCGCCAGATACGATCTTCACGACGGTCATGATGCAGCAAGTCTCGAGAATGGGCGCAGGGCCAGGCACATCGAAGTCACCTCGGAAATCAGCCGCTCGACCTCCTCACAAACCGAAAATGGGACGGGCGGGCTTGTCATGCGGCGCAAGTTTGCCATGGTCCATTTACGAGACTCGCCGGGAGTGTCGTCGGGGACGGCGTTCTGGGGGAGACAGAACCAGACGAACCGAACCATGAGATTGCTGAACCCTGTCAACCGTTTGTGGCACTTTACGAGTGCGGCGGTGGCCTTGGCTGGCAATCCGGTGGTCGTGGAGGCGAAGGCGCCTTTTAGTGACTACGAGGTTCAAATCATTGCGGCCGTCCTGGTGCTTGAGGCCGCTGATCAGGGGGAGCGGGGCATGCGCGCGGTGTTGCACGTGATCAACAACCGGGCCGGAAACAATCCCGCCCGTGCCATTGGCCAGGTGGCCAGGCGCAAAGCCTTTTCCTGTCTCAACAGGGTGACCAAGCAGCGCAATCCTAATTATGGGCCGGTCCTGCGCCGCGCCATGCGTGACCCGATGTGGCCGGACGCCATGCGCCTGGTTGGTGAATACGCGGGCGGCCGCCTCGGGCCGGACTTCACCGGCGGCGCCACTCACTTCTGCCTCCGCGCGCCGAAAAACTGGTCAGGTCCCGAGCTTACGTTCATCAAAAAGATCGGAGATCACCGCTTCTACCGGTAGGAGGGACAGGCGGGAAAACCGACCGCCCGCTCGCACTCGCTCTCTCTTTCCGCCCGGACTACACATGCCAGGCCCTTCCGCCGGCCAGTTCTTTCAGGTCGATTGTGTGCTCGCAAACAGGCGTCTCTCCAGGCGAAACGAAGTGATCTGGGTCATGATCACCGACGCCGTGAACAGATAGACACCCAAATCGACGCTGATCCTGGCCACGGACGACGATTTGATCGTCACCACGAGGATGGCGACGACAAACACATCAAGCATGGACCACTTCCCAAGTTGCGAGACCCAGCGCAAGAGGAGGTCGGCGCGTTCATCGTCACTGCCGCGCATCCACCATACGACGCCCAGGGCCGTCAATTTCACGAGAGGAAAAACGATCGTGAAGAGGAAGATGATGACGAAGAGAAACCACTCGCTGGCCCGGGCGAGTTCCACCAGTCCGGAAAGGACCGACACCTCATCCGTGAACAGCCAGAACTTCTGCACGTCGAAAAACGGGACCGACACGCCCACCGCGAACAGCAAAATCGCGCACAAAAGCATCAGCGGCGTCAGCAACTTGCGGATGAAGGAGACGAGATTGTTCCCGACGGACATGGCGAAATACTTTCGATAAACACCAGCGCCTCAAGACGAGTTCCTGGAAAACCGTGCGATTCGCAACCGTTCCATGCGGCAGGCCGCGCGGTCGCCCGGGCATCCC
>Ga0214472_10001568_pt1 | contig 25418 bp, 18 predicted proteins | sample RVTome_6_FD_207662 | JGI IMG/M metagenome (GOLD analysis project Ga0214472, IMG submission 207662) | Soil microbial communities from uranium-contaminated site in the Upper Colorado River Basin, Wyoming, United States - RVT140D175 | ecosystem: Environmental > Terrestrial > Soil > Contaminated >...
CCATCTGCGCCGCCCCGGTGATCATGTTCTTCACATAGTCCGCATGCCCCGGGCAGTCCACGTGGGCATAGTGGCGCTTCTCCGATTCGTATTCCACATGCGAGGTCGCTATCGTGATCCCCCGCGCACGCTCTTCCGGTGCCTTGTCGATCTGATCATACGCCGTCGCTTCCCCACCGTATTTCTCCGCCAATACCTTCGTCAACGCCGCTGTCAGGGTCGTCTTGCCATGGTCCACGTGACCGATCGTCCCAACATTTACATGTGGCTTCTTGCGCTCAAATTTTCCCTTGGACACAGTTATCTACCTCTTAGATTGATATTGATACCAAACTATGACGCCTTTTTGATCACACCATCTGCGATACTGGCCGGCGCTTCATTATATTTTGCGAATTCCATAGTATAAGTAGCCCGCCCCTGGGTTGCCGAACGAAGATCGGTGGCATAGCCAAACATCTCAGCCAACGGCACTTCGGCGCGGATGATCTTGCCGGCGGGCGCGTCTTCCATTCCCTGTACCAGCCCACGACGGCGATTGAGATCACCCATCACGTCGCCCATGTAATCTTCAGGCGTCACGACTTCGACCTTCATAATAGGTTCCAACAGAACAGGGTTTGCCTTTTTAGCACCTTCTTTGAAGGCCATGGAACCGGCGATTTTAAATGCCATTTCACTGGAATCAACATCATGATAGGTGCCGTCGTAAAGAGTGACCTTCACATCGACGACGGGATATCCGGCGATTACGCCGTTTTCCAGCTGTTCTCGCACTCCCTTGTCGACCGACGGAATATATTCCCTTGGTATCGCACCACCGACAACGCCGTTGACGAATTCATAACCACTGCCCGGTTCAAGGGGTTCTATACGCAACCACACATGACCATATTGTCCCCGGCCGCCCGATTGACGGACAAACTTGCCTTCCTGCTCGACCATTTTGCGAATCGCCTCGCGATAGGCGACCTGCGGCGCACCGACATTGGCCTCGACGCCGAATTCACGCTTCATGCGGTCGACGATAATCTCAAGGTGCAATTCACCCATCCCCGAGATAATCGTTTGGCCGGACTCTTCATCGGTATGCACGCGGAAAGAAGGGTCTTCCGCCGCGAGTTTGCCTAATGCGATTCCCATCTTTTGCTGATCGGCCTTGGTCTTGGGCTCGACCGCCACGGAAATCACCGGTTCCGGAAACTCCATGCGCTCCAGGGTAATAATATTATTGAGAGCGCATAAGGTATCACCCGTCGTGACATCTTTAAGACCGACCGCCGCGGCAATATCACCCGCCCGCACTTCCTTGATCTCTTCACGGCTGTTGGCATGCATCTGCACGATACGGCCCACCCGCTCTTTCTTGCCTTTAACCGGGTTATAGACTGAATCCCCGGAATTGATGACGCCGGAATAGACACGAAAGAATGTCAGGGTACCGACAAACGGATCGGTCGCAATCTTGAATGCCAGCGCGGCAAACGGTTCTTCATCGGAAGAATGGCGCACGGCCTCGGTGCCGGCGGCATCATCCAGATGCCCCTTGATTGCCACCACCTCGGCAGGAGAAGGCAGGTAATAGATCACGGCATCCAGCATCGCCTGTACACCCTTGTTCTTAAAAGCGGAACCACATAATACCGGAACGATCTCGTTATTGATCGCACGCGCGCGAATCCCGGCCCTGATTTCATCCTGAGACAGCTCGCCGTTCTCAAGATATTTTTCCATCAATTCTTCATTGGCCTCGGCGGCGGTTTCAACCATTTTTTCACGCCACTCGTCACATGCTGCCTGCATATCCGCAGGAATATCACGCTCCTCGAATTTCATTCCCATGGTGGCATCATCCCAATAAATCGCTTTCATCTTGATAAGGTCCACGACCCCATCAAATTTCTCTTCAGCACCGATGGGGAGTTGTAATGGGACGGGCGTTGCGCCCAGGCGGGTTTTGAGTTGATTAACAACGCGCAGGAAATTAGCCCCTGCCCGGTCCATTTTGTTTACAAAGGCCAGGCGTGGCACATGGTATTTATTGGCCTGACGCCATACCGTCTCCGATTGCGGTTCGACGCCGCCGACGGCACAGAACACTGCACATGCACCATCAAGCACACGCAGCGAACGCTCTACCTCGATGGTGAAATCCACGTGGCCGGGCGTATCGATGATATTAATGCGGTATTGCGGAAACTGCTTTTCCATTCCATCCCAGAAACACGTCGTGGCGGCAGAGGTAATCGTAATACCACGTTCCTGCTCCTGTTCCATCCAGTCCATCACAGCAGCGCCATCGTGCACCTCGCCGATCTTGTGCGATATCCCCGTATAATAAAGAATGCGCTCGGTCGTGGTCGTCTTACCGGCATCGATATGCGCCATGATGCCGATATTGCGATAGCGTTCTATGGGGGTTTTGCGTGCCACTGTTAAATCCTTAAAAATTAGTTCGTTGTGTATTTAATATTAAAAAACCATTACCACCGGTAATGTGAAAATGCCTTATTGGCCTCTGCCATACGATGGGTATCTTCACGTTTTTTCACGGCACTGCCACGATTTTCACAGGCGTCCATCATCTCTGCCGCCAACCTGAGGCCCATGGATTTTTCATTCCTGTGACGCGCAGCGTCCACCAGCCAGCGCATCGCCAAGGTCAACCCCCGGTTTGCACGAACTTCCACAGGCACCTGATAGGTGGCGCCTCCCACCCGGCGTGATTTTACTTCCACGACAGGGCGAATATTCTCCAAGGCCTTGTTAAAGACCTCCAATGACTCCCCATCGCCGCTCTTTTTACCGATCTGATCAAGCGCGCCATAAACAATCTTCTCGGCAATGGACTTCTTGCCGCTTTTCATCAGAATATTGACGAACTTGGCCAATGTCCGGTTACTATATTTCGGATCCGGCAGAATTTCCCGTTTTGCAGCTACTCTACGTCTGGGCATTGTCTAAAACCTATAATTCCTATTAATTCCTAATAAAATCATGCTTTCGGGCGCTTGGCACCGTATTTGGAACGGCCCTGACGGCGGCCATCCACGCCCGAGGTGTCCAGGCTGCCACGTACCGTGTGATAGCGCACACCCGGAAGGTCTTTTACGCGGCCGCCACGAATCAGCACCACCGAATGCTCCTGTAGATTATGCCCTTCACCACCGATGTAGGTGGTAACCTCCATGCCGTTAGTCAACCGTACACGCGCAACCTTGCGCAGGGCGGAGTTCGGCTTTTTCGGGGTCGTCGTGTAGACGCGTGTACACACACCTCGTTTTTGCGGACAGCTGTCAAGTGCCGGCACGGCGCTCTTGACCTTTTTCCGCCCCCGGGGTTTGCGCACTAACTGATTTGTCGTTGCCATATTTTCGTCACAGCCTAAAATAAATTAAAGCGTTCAACCAGTTAGGCTGAACGCACCGATGGGACATCAATGGGGCGTTAGTAGCTAACGATTGAACGCTTACAGCATTTGGGTAATTGAACAGGATTTATTATTTAACCCTGCAAAGCCGCAAAATTTTATGGAGTTATCAACCAACTGTCAAGGTATTAGTATGACTAAAATCAATCTGACATGCGTACGCGGCATAGTAAAAAACCACTATTGCCGCGCGGCGCATTGCCTGTAATGTGTAGATATTACGGAACACGGTAATATACGCCGTATAAAACAAGTAATCAGTGATATGCCTGTTTCCCGGTATAGCCCCGATCAATTGCCAAAATCGTTGCGGCCAACAAAAGCAAATGGCGGGATATGCTCAAGTAACTGATGAACATATGCCGGCAGGAAAGCGTATCTCCAGTAATACTGGCCTCACCACCCTCTATGATTATGATTCCGAAACGTTTAACGCCTCGCGCAATGCTTCTTCCACCTCACTCGAGGTAGGCGTCTTTTCAACAACCGCTTCCTGCTGCTTCATATGCTTGCGGCGGCGCTCGGCATGGTACGCCATACCGGTACCCGCCGGGATCAGACGGCCGACGATGACATTCTCTTTCAAGCCACGCAGATTATCGACTTTACCACTCACGGCAGCTTCGGTAAGCACGCGTGTTGTCTCCTGGAAAGAGGCTGCGGAAATGAACGACTCTGTCGCCAACGACGCCTTGGTAATACCCAGCAACACATGTCCAAATTGCGCAGGGGTCTTGCCATCCGCCAGAACACGTTCATTCTCGTCAAGCAACACGGATTGTTCGACCTGTTCACCCTTCAGAAATACGGTATCACCCGGCTCGACGATTTCAACCTTACGCAGCATCTGCCTGACAATCACTTCAATATGCTTGTCATTGATTTTTACACCCTGCAGCCGGTAAACATCCTGCACCTCCTTGCCGATGTAGGATGCCAATGCTTCAACACCGAGCAGGCGCAAAATATCATGAGGAGCCATCGCGCCATCGGCAATCATTTCCCCCTTCTCGACATGCTCGCCTTCAAACACGGTGACATGCCGCCACTTCGGAATCAGCGACTCATAACGCTCGCCATCTTTGCCCGCTATAAGTAACCGCTGCTTGCCTTTGGTATCCTTGCCAAAACCGATGGTGCCGGAGATCTCGGCGAGGATCGCCGGATCTTTGGGCTTGCGTGCTTCAAACAAGTCGGCAACACGCGGCAAACCACCTGTAATATCACGCGTCTTGGACGATTCCTGTGGAATACGCGCAATGACATCACCCACATTCACTACCGCATTATCCTCGAGACTGATAATGGCGCCTGCAGGGAGAAAATAGACCGCGGGAATATCGGTATCGGCAAAGCACAGTTCCTTGCCTTTCTTATCAACGATCTTTACCATCGGCCGCAAATCCTTGGCGCCGAAACCCCGGGTTTTGGGATCCGTTACCACCATGCTGGATAAACCGGTCACTTCGTCCGTTTGACGTTGAACCGTCACGCCATCGATAAAATCGGAGAAGCTCAGGAATCCCGCCACTTCAGTGACCACCGGATGCGTATGCGGATCCCAGTTGGCCAGGATCTGGCCCGCCTCAATCTGATCCCCGTCGTTGACGGTAATGACGGCACCATAAGGTATTTTATAACGTTCACGTTCACGTCCTGTTTCATCGAGCACGGTCAGTTCTCCCGAACGTGATACCGCGACATTATGTCCTTTGGTGTGCTGCACCAGCTTGATGTTATGCAGCCGTATTTTACCTCTCGATTTGGTTTGGATGCTGTTGATCGCCGCAGCACGTGATGCCGCACCACCGATATGGAACGTACGCATCGTAAGCTGGGTCCCCGGTTCGCCGATCGATTGCGCCGCAATGACGCCAATGGCCTCGCCGATATTGACCACATGTCCGCGCGCCAGGTCTCTGCCGTAACACTTGCCACAGATACCATAGCGGTTCTCACAGGTAATCGCCGAACGCACCTTGACTTGATCGATACCAGCGGCCTCAAGCTTGTCGACCCATTTCTCATCCAGAAATGTTCCCGCAGGTACAAGCACCTCGCTTTCGGAGCCGGGCATATAAACATCGGTGGCCGCCACGCGCCCGAGAACGCGTTCCGGCAACGCCTCAACCACGTCGCCGCCTTCAATCAATGGCATCATCGTTAAACCATTCGTCGTGCCACAATCCACGTCCGTTACCACCAAATCCTGTGCCACATCCACCAGGCGCCTGGTCAGATAACCCGAGTTGGCGGTCTTTAACGCAGTGTCTGCCAAACCCTTACGGGCACCATGCGTTGATATGAAATATTGCAACACATCAAGTCCTTCTCTGAAGTTGGCCGTAATAGGCGTTTCGATAATCGAACCATCCGGTTTGGCCATCAGGCCACGCATGCCCGCCAATTGACGAATCTGTGCGGCACTGCCTCTGGCACCGGAATCCGCCATGACATAAATGGAATTAAACGATGGTTGCTTGACTTCCTTGCCTGCAGCATCGATGACGGTATCAGTACCCAATTTTTCCATCATCGCCTTGGCGACCTGGTCATTGGTATGTGACCAGATATCAACCACCTTGTTGTAGCGTTCGCCGTTCGTCACCAACCCCGACACATACTGGTTTTCGATGTCTTTCACTTCCTGTTCGGCCTTGGATATGATCGCCGGTTTCTGATCCGGGATAACCATGTCGTTGACACCGATCGAGATCCCGGCACGTGTTGCATAATCGAAACCGGTATACATCAGACGGTCGGCGAAAATCACCGTTTCTTTTAATCCCACCCGGCGGTAACATACGTTGATCAGACGTGATATCGCCTTCTTGTTGAGGTCCTGATTAACCAGATCAAAAGATAATCCATCCGGAACAATTTCAAAAAGGAGCGCACGTCCTGCGGTAGTATCTACGCGTCTGATGCATTCCTGCTTGTTACCCTGGCCATCCGATATAACTTCACGCACGCGCACCTTGATCTTGGCATGAATATCCAGCATTTTATTTTCATAGGCACGGTGCACCTCGGAGATGTTGGCAAATACCATGCCTTCACCACGCGCATTAACCCTCTCGCGCGTCATATAGTAAAGTCCCAACACCACATCCTGAGACGGCACGATAATCGGTTCGCCGTTTGCGGGCGATAAAATGTTATTGGTCGACATCATCAATGAACGCGCTTCGAGCTGCGCCTCCAGCGACAACGGAACGTGCACGGCCATCTGGTCACCATCGAAGTCGGCATTGAAAGCCGTACATACCAAGGGATGAAGTTGTATGGCCTTGCCTTCAATCAGGATCGGCTCGAATGCCTGTATGCCGAGACGGTGCAAGGTAGGGGCACGGTTCAACAGCACCGGATGCTCGCGGATCACCTCTTCCAGAATATCCCACACCTCGGGACCCTCGCGTTCCACCATCTTCTTGGCCGCCTTGATGGTAGTCGCCAAACCACGGCGTTCGATCTTGCTGAAGATAAAGGGCTTGAACAATTCCAGAGCCATCTTTTTCGGCAATCCACACTGATGCAACCTGAGGGCCGGTCCCACCACAATGACAGAACGGCCGGAATAATCGACACGCTTGCCCAACAGATTCTGACGGAAACGCCCTTGCTTGCCTTTGATCATATCGGCCAATGATTTCAACGGACGCCGGCTGGTACCGGTAATGGCCTTGCCGCGCCGGCCGTTATCCAACAAGGCATCGACGGATTCCTGCAACATGCGCTTTTCGTTACGCACGATGATGTCCGGCGCATTCAGATCGAGCAGGCGCTTCAGACGATTATTGCGGTTGATGACGCGGCGATAGAGATCATTCAGATCCGACGTCGCAAAGCGGCCGCCATCAAGAGGCACCAACGGGCGCAGTTCGGGGGGCAATACCGGTAATACGGTCATCACCATCCATTCAGGTTTGTTGCCCGAACCAAGAAATGCCTCCATCAGCTTCAAACGTTTACTGAATTTCTTGATCTTGGTCTCCGATCCGGTGGCAACAATCTCTTCTCTTAGTTTTACAACCTCGGTCTTGATATCCAGCGACCGCAGCAACTCATGTACGGCCTCAGCACCCATGCGGGCATCGAACTCATCGCCATATTCTTCAATAGCGTCGAGGTAGGCCTCGTCGGTCAATAATTGACCGCGCTCAAGCTGGGTCATGCCCGGATCGATGACGACAAAGGCCTCGAAATATAGTACGCGCTCGATATCGCGCAGCGTCATATCGAGCAGCAGGCCCATGCGGGACGGTAATGACTTAAGAAACCAGATATGGGCAACGGGGCTGGCCAGCTCGATATGCCCCATGCGCTCACGCCTGACTTTAGTTACCGTAACTTCCACACCGCATTTTTCACAGATAACGCCACGGTGCTTAAGACGTTTATACTTACCGCACAAACATTCAAAATCCTTCACCGGACCAAAAATCTTGGCGCAGAACAGGCCGTCACGCTCGGGTTTAAAGGTGCGGTAATTTATGGTCTCCGGTTTTTTTACTTCGCCAAACGACCATGACCGGATCTTTTCAGGTGATGACAGCCCGATACGGATTTTATCGAACTCTTCAACCTGACCTTGCTGCTTCAACAAGTTAAGTAAGTCTTTCAACGCTGTGTCTCCTGCTCTTGTGAGTCTTAAAATTCTGAAATCGAAATCTCAATACTTGGGAATATGTATTATTCAAGTTCGATATCGATACCGAGGGCCCTGATTTCCTTGGTTAGCACATTAAAGGATTCCGGCATGCTTGCATCCATGCGGTGATCACCATCAACGATGTTTTTGTACATCTTGGTACGCCCGTTGACGTCGTCCGATTTCACAGTAAGCATCTCTTGCAAGGTATAGGCTGCCCCATAGGCTTCAAGCGCCCACACTTCCATTTCACCAAAACGCTGGCCACCGAACTGCGCTTTACCTCCCAAGGGCTGCTGGGTCACCAGACTATAGGGCCCTGTAGAACGGGCATGCATCTTGTCATCGACCAGGTGATTCAGCTTCAACATGTACATATAACCTACTGTGACCGGACGATCGAACGAATCCCCGGTTCTGCCATCGTATAAGGTGGTCTGACCGGTTAGCGGCATCCCGGCCAGGTCCAGCATCTGCTTGATTTCCGTCTCGGTCGCGCCATCGAACACCGGCGTGGCCATGGGCACGCCGGCCTTGAGGTTACCCGCCAACTCGATGATCTCGTCATCATTCAGCGATGACAGATCTTCCTTCTTGCCGCTGGCGTTATAAATACTGCCAAGAAACTTGCGTATATCCGCCACCTTTTTCTGGCTCTCGAGCATTTCGCCGATCTTGTAACCCAGACCCTTGGCCGCCCACCCAAGATGGGCCTCGAGCACCTGTCCGACGTTCATACGCGAAGGCACGCCTAGCGGATTAAGCACGATATCGATAGGCGTGCCGTCTTCCATAAAAGGCATGTCCTCGGCAGGCACGATCATTGAAATCACGCCCTTGTTACCATGACGTCCCGCCATCTTGTCGCCCGGCTGGGTACGGCGTTTGACCGCGAGATATACCTTGACCATCTTCAATACACCGGGGGCCAGATCGTCGCCCGCCGTCAGCTTGTTGCGTTTTTCATTCAGCTTGACGTCGTAATCCTTGCGCTGTTGCTTGAGCTGGGTATTCAGCTGTTCGAGCTGTTTGTTGGCATCTTCATTTTTCAAACGGATCTCAAACCACTTGTCGCGCGGCACCTCATCGAGATAGGCCTTGGTAATTTTGGTTTCAGCCTTGAGTTTTTTCGGACCGCCGCTTGCCACTTTACCCGACAGCAGCCTTTCAACGCGCAAATAGATGTCATCTTCAAAGATACGCAGCTCGTCGTTCAGGTCTTTTTTGATACGCGCCAGTTCCGCCTTTTCGATTTCCAGGGCACGCTTGTCTTTTTCGACGCCATCGCGCGTAAACACCCTGACATCGATCACCGTACCGTTCATCCCCGAGGGCACCCGGGATGAAGTATCTTTCACGTCCGAGGCCTTTTCGCCGAAGATGGCGCGCAACAATTTTTCTTCCGGCGTTAATTGCGTTTCGCCCTTCGGCGTCACCTTTCCTACCAGGATATCCCCGGGGCCGACTTCCGCGCCGATGTAGACGATACCGGACTCGTCCAGCTTGGACAGAGCGCTTTCGCCAACGTTGGGAATATCGCAAGTGATTTCTTCGGAACCCAATTTGGTGTCACGCGCAACACAGGTCAGCTCTTCGATGTGAATAGAGGTATAACGATCCTCCTTGACGACCCGCTCGGAAATCAATATCGAGTCTTCAAAGTTATAACCATTCCAGGGCATGAACGCCACCAGCATGTTCTGCCCCAGCGCCAGCTCTCCCATTTCAGTAGAAGAGCCGTCCGCCAAAACAGATCCCCCCGATATCACGTCGCCGGTTTTTACCAGAGGCTTTTGATTGATACAGGTATTCTGATTCGAGCGGGTGTATTTTGTAAGATTATAGATATCGACGCCCGGTTCTCCCGCCAGCGTTTCATCATCATTGACACGCACGACGATACGGCCGGCATCGACTGAATCGACCGTGCCGCCTCGGGATGCAATAACTGTAACGCCGGAATCAATGGCCACGGTCTTTTCCATGCCCGTACCCACCAGCGGTTTCTCGGCACGCAACGCCGGCACTGCCTGACGTTGCATATTCGAACCCATCAATGCACGGTTGGCGTCATCATGCTCGAGGAATGGAATCAATGAGGCCGCAACGGAAACGATCTGTTTCGGCGACACGTCCATATAATCCACCCGGTCGGGGGTTGAGAGCGTGAATTCATTTTGATGACGGCATGATACCAGCTCATCCACCAGGTTGTTGTTTTTGTCGAGCGTGGCGTTGGCCTGGGCAATGACGTACTGTCCTTCTTCGATGGCCGAAAGATATTCAATCTTGGTGGTGGCCTTGCGGTTCTCCACCCTGCGGTAAGGTGTTTCCAGAAATCCGTATTCATTGGTGCGCGCATAAACCGATAATGAATTGATCAGGCCGATATTGGGTCCTTCCGGGGTCTCGATCGGACACACGCGGCCATAGTGGGTAGGATGCACGTCACGCACCTCGAATCCGGCGCGTTCGCGCGTCAACCCGCCGGGCCCTAAGGCCGACACGCGGCGCTTATGGGTGACTTCCGATAACGGATTGTTTTGATCCATGAATTGCGACAATTGACTCGAGCCGAAAAATTCCTTGATGACCGCAGTCACGGGCTTGGCGTTAATCATTTCCTGCGGCATCAGCGATTCTGATTCAGCCAGCGTCAAACGTTCCCGAACGGCACGCTCAACACGCACCAGGCCTATGCGGAACTGATTTTCGACCATTTCACCGACGCAGCGGATGCGGCGGTTGCCGAGATGATCGATATCATCAACCGTGCCATGTCCGTTTTTGATTTCAAGCAACACCTTGAGTGCTTCGATAATATCTTCCTGCGTCAGCACACCGCCTCCTGCCGTAATATCCTTGCGGCCGACACGGCGGTTGAATTTCATGCGGCCAACCGGCGACAGGTCATAACGATCGGAATTGAAGAACAGATTTTGAAACAGCATCTCCGCCGCTTCCTTGGTGGGCGGCTCTCCCGGACGCATCATGCGGTAGATTTCCACTAACGCTTCGAGGCGCGTGCGGGTTTGATCGACGCGCAAGGTATCGGAAATATAAGGACCACGATCAAGGTCGTTGGAATAAAGCGTCTTGATCTCCTTGACACCCGAAGATATCAATTGATCAAGCAAATCCGAGGTGATCTCGCTATTGGCGTCGGCAATAACCTCTCCCGTGCCTTGATCGATAATGTCATTGGCAATGGTCTTGCCGATAAGATACTCATGCGGCACAACGATCGACTTCAGACCCGATTTTTCCAGCTCACGGACATGACGCGCCGTGATGCGGCGCCCGGTCTCAACAATCACCTTTTTCTTCGGAGTCATGATGTCAAATGACAATGTCTCGCCCCGTAACCGATCGGGTATCAATGCAAGCCTTATTTCATTTTTGCTGACAACGAAATCATTGGTATCGAAAAATAACCCCAGCATCTGTTCGTTACTAAGATCCAGTGCACGCAACAACACCGTCACCGGCAGTTTGCGGCGCCGGTCGATACGCACGAACACGCAATCCATCGGATCGAATTCAAAATCCAGCCACGAACCCCGGTACGGAATCACTCTGGCCGAGAACAGCACCTTTCCGGACGAGTGCGTCTTGCCCTTATCATGATCAAAAAACACGCCGGGCGAACGATGCAGCTGTGATACGACAACACGCTCGGTGCCATTGATCACAAACGTGCCATTCCTGGTCATGAGTGGAATCTCACCCATATAGACATCCTGTTCTTTTATGTCCTTAACCACCTGGGAGCCGGCAGGGGCATCTTTATCATAAATCACCAGCCTGACCTTGACTCTAAGGGGTGCGGCATAGGTGACACCTCGTAATTGACATTCCTTTACCTCAAAAACCGGATTACCCAGTTCATAACTGACATATTCCAGGGTGGCGCTGCCAGAATAACTGCTAATGGGAAAAACCGATTTAAAAGCCGCCTGCAGTCCTTGATCCTTGCGATTCTCCGGCGCGGTATCAGCCTGCAGGAATTGCTCATAAGACTCCAATTGGGTTGCCAGTAAATACGGCACATTTAGGATATTGGTTTGTTTGCCAAAATCCTTGCGGATGCACTTTTTCTCAGTAAAGGAGTATGCCATCGGGTTACCTCAAATCTTAAATAAAACTCAGTTAATCTAACCGCAGATTAACCATTCGCTATTACAAAACTAATTTTTTGCGCAACAGTATTTGCAAAACGGCAAGGCACAGGCCGACACAGTCCGCCTGCTAACCGCTTGCCGCCTGTATTGCTGATTTTCAAGAAGCTGATAATCCGCTTATTTGAGTACAACGGTTGCGCCCGCTTCCTCTAGCTGTTTCTTAATAGCATCGGCGTCCGCCTTGGATACGCCCTCCTTGACCACAGACGGCGCACCTTCAACCATATCCTTGGCCTCTTTCAGACCAAGAGAGGTAATGGCGCGGATCGCCTTAATGACGCCGACTTTATTCTCACCGAAACTGGTCATCTCCACGGTAAATTCGGTTTGCTCTTCAGCGGCAGCGGCTTGACCTCCGCCGGCAACCGGGGCGGCGACGGCAACAGCAGCAGCGGCTGACACACCGAATTTTTCCTCCATTGCGGATATCAGATCCACAACTTCGATGACAGTCATGTTTGAAATAGTATCTAAAATTTCTTGTGTACTTACGGCCATGAAAAAATACTCCTATATAAAATTAATTACTGGATATCCTGATTAACGATTCAATGCAGGCATCGTTATGCTGCTTGTTTCTGATCGCGTATCGCTGCGATAGTGCGTGCCAGTTTGTTGGTTGGCTCGGCTAATGTACGCGCCAATTTTTCTACAGGCGCCTTCATCACAGCCATCAACAGACTAATCGCCTCATCCTTGGTGGGCATAGATGCCAACTTCTTGATGTCTCCGGGGCTGAGCAATTTGCCTCTGAGCGCAACGACCTTGATAACCAGCTTTTCGTTGTCTTTGGCAAAGTCATTAAGCACTCTGGCAGCGGCAGCCGGTTCTTCGTGTGAAAACGCATAGACCAACGGACCGGCCAACGAGTCACGAATACACGCGAACTCGGTATTTTCGACGGCACGCCTGGCCAGGGTGTTTCTGACAACACGCAGATACACGCCGGCCTGGCGTGCATTGGCCCTGAGCTTCGTCATCGCATCGACCGAAAGACCGCTGTATTCCGCAGCAATTGCCGACTGGGCATTGATCGCATTGCTCGCCACCTCAGCAATAATCGCTTTTTTGTCTTCTAGTGTTAACAAACGCTTACCTCCTGTTTGCGGAAACCGGATCATTCTTCGCCAAAACCCGGCAAAGAAAATCTCATTACCCTCTACAAACACTTCAGGATGCAGAAAATTCCACATCCCACCTTTTTTACGGCAACCGTCGTCAGGAAATCCTGCCTCGGGAACACCGTCTGCGTAGGCAGATATCGCAAGATATCTAATTAAGCACCGCACCTACGGTCTTTGACGTCTTCACCGCCTATACAACGATGAAGCCCAAAGTCTGTTTCAAAGAACCTCCACCTTATGAGAGGTTCATGCGATACAGGAATGTATCGCCATTTTTCAACCTCCCGGAGATTGAAAAATGTAGAAAAGCAAAAATCACGATTTTTGCTTTTCGCCCCTGAATAATGTCATGGAAGACTTATTCAGAATTCTAAATCAGGTCGCCAGTGATGACTGATCAACAATGACACCGGGCCCCATGGTGCTGGAGACCGTGATCTTTTTCATGTACACGCCCTTGGCGGTATTCGGTTTTGCCTTGGCCAAATCATTTAATAAGGCCTGGAGATTCTCACGCAAGGCGCCAACCTCAAAGCTGACTTTACCGATAGTGCAATGCACGATGCCGCCTTTATCCGCACGATACCGCACCTGTCCGGCCTTGGCGTTTTTCACGGCCGCCGCAACATCAGGCGTTACCGTCCCCACTTTAGGGTTCGGCATCAGTCCGCGTGGTCCGAGGATCTGGCCCAATTGCCCCACGATGCGCATCGCATCGGGAGATGCGATCACTACGTTGAAATCAAGATTGCCCGCCTTAATCGAATCAGCCAAATCCTGGAAACCAACGATATCGGCGCCCGCCGCCTTCGCTGCTTCGGCCTTTTCTCCTTCCGCAAACACCGCGACGCGTACGGATTTTCCCGTGCCGTGCGGCATGACGGTGGAACCCCGCACTACCTGATCGGATTTGCGTGAATCAATACCGAGGTTGATGCACACATCAACGGACTCGTCGAATTTTACCGTCGACAGTTCCTTCAGCAGGCCAAAGGCATCGTCAACTGAATACTGCTTGCCCGGTTCGATTTTTTCGCGAATGATCCGCATCCGCTTTGTTAGCGCGGCCATTATTCGACCCCTTCCGTTTCAATGCCCATACTGCGGGCGCTGCCTGCAATCGTACGCACTGCGGCGTTCATATCCGCCGCGGTCAGATCGGGCATCTTGGTCGTCGCGATCTCTTCCAACTGCTTGCGGTTCACCTTGCCCACTTTATTGCTATTGGGCGTGCCGCTGCCTGACTTTATACCGGCCGCCTTTTTCAGCAATACGGCCGCAGGAGGAGTTTTGGTGATAAACGTAAAACTACGGTCACTATAGACGGTAATCACCACGGGTGTCGGCAATCCCTGTTCCATGCCCTGAGTCTGGGCATTAAAGGTCTTGCAGAATTCCATGATATTGACACCGTGCTGACCCAGCGCCGGTCCGACAGGCGGACTGGGATTGGCCTGACCGGCAGGTATCTGAAGCTTGATATACGCTTCTACTTTCTTAGCCATATTTCTTCCTCATGGGTACAAACGCCTCGCGGCTCCCCGATTGCATACTCTACTTAATCCGGACGGGAATAAAAAGCGCTTAATTCCATGGTTGCCATGTGGCAACCATGATCAACTCTTTTCTACCTGCCCAAACTCCAATTCAACCGGTGTGGAACGGCCAAAAATCAGCACCGATACCCGCACACGGCTTTTTTCATAATTGACTTCTTCAACGACGCCGTTGAAATCCGCGAATGGCCCTTCATTGACGCGCACCACCTCGCCGGGTTCAAACAGCACCTTGGGCCGTGGTTTTTCAACGCCTTCCTTGACCCTTTCCATGATATTTTCAGCTTCCTTGTCCGAAATAGGCGCCGGATGGTCGCTGGTACCACCGATAAATCCCATCACCTTCGGGACTTCCTTGACCAGATGCCAGGCCTGGTCATCCATTTCCATCTGCACCAATACATAGCCGGGGAAAAACTTGCGGTCACTTTTACGTTTTTGCCCGGCGCGCATTTCGACGACCTCTTCGGTCGGCACGAGGATCTCACCGAATTTATCCTCCATGCCACCGAGGCGGATGCGTTCCTTGAGCGAACGCACTGCCTGCTGCTCATATCCGGAATAGACATGTACCACATACCAACGCTTAGCCATGTACGATCAACCCCCTTGGCCGGTCAGCAACTTGACCGCCCATGTCAAAAACATATCAAATATCCACAACAAAATTGCTACCACAAGCACCATCGCCATTACAATCAGAGTTGTTTGCATGGTTTCTTTACGGGTGGGCCATACAACCTTGCGTACCTCTGTCCTTGCATCGCCGATAAATTCCCACGCCCGGTGTCCCGCCGCGGTTTGCAATAAAATGGCGGTCGAAATTGCGATTGCCACCAGCAGGCCGAGCACGCGGAATAAGAGTGATTGATCGCCGTAGTAATAAAATCCGCCGATCGCCGCCGCAACAATCAGCGCTGCTACAAAAAACTTCAATTTATCCATAAATCAAATACCGCTCTACTTTGACCTACCCACAATGTGGCAGGCCAGGAGGGAATCGAACCCCCAACCTGCGGTTTTGGAGACCGCCGCTCTGCCAATTGAGCTACTGGCCTATCGATACCCTCGCCTACAACCCGTGCGTAGTGTCTGACGCTTAAGACAGAGCTACCTGTTCAAAACTCCTATTACTCAATAATTTTGGTGACGACGCCGGCACCCACCGTGCGCCCGCCTTCGCGAATCGCAAACCTCAACCCGTCTTCCATCGCAATCGGGTTGATCAGACTCACCACCACCTTGACGTTGTCTCCCGGCATCACCATCTCCGTCCCCGACGGCAGATCCACCGCCCCCGTCACGTCCGTCGTGCGAAAATAAAACTGCGGCCGGTAGCCATTGAAAAACGGCGTGTGTCGCCCGCCTTCTTCCTTCGTCAGCACATACACTTCCGCTTCAAATTTGGTGTGCGGCGTGATACTGCCCGGGGCGCATAAGACCTGCCCACGTTCCACTTCTTCACGCTTCGTGCCGCGCAATAATACGCCAACATTGTCGCCCGCCTGCCCTTGATCCAGCAGCTTGCGGAACATCTCCACCCCCGTGCAGGTGGTCTTGGTCGTCGGCTTGATGCCGACGATCTCGATTTCTTCGCCCACCTTCACCACCCCGCGCTCGATGCGTCCGGTCACCACTGTGCCGCGACCCGAGATCGAAAATACGTCTTCGATCGGCATTAAAAACGGTTTGTCGACCGGCCTCTCCGGCATCGGAATGTAGTCATCCATCGCAGCGACCAGCTTGAGCACCGATGGCACGCCGATGTCGCTGCCGTCCCCTTCAATCGCCTTGAGGGCCGAGCCGGTAATAATCGGGGTGTCGTCACCGGGAAACTGGTAGCTGTCCAATAGCTCTCTGACTTCCATTTCCACCAGTTCCAGCAGTTCGGCATCGTCGACCATGTCGGCCTTGTTCAGGTATACGACAATATACGGCACGCCTACCTGCCGTGCCAGCAGGATGTGTTCGCGGGTCTGCGGCATCGGGCCGTCCGCCGCTGACACCACCAGGATCGCACCGTCCATCTGCGCCGCCCCGGTGATCATGTTCTTCACATAGTCCGCATGCCCCGGGCAGTCCACGTGGGCATAGTGGCGCTTCTCCGATTCGTATTCCACATGCGAGGTCGCTATCGTGATCCCCCGCGCGCGCTCTTCCGGTGCCTTGTCGATCTGATCATACGCCGTCGCTTCCCCACCGTATTTCTCCGCCAATACCTTCGTCAACGCCGCTGTCAGGGTCGTCTTGCCATGGTCCACGTGACCGATCGTCCCAACATTTACATGTGGCTTCTTGCGCTCAAATTTTCCCTTGGACATGTCTCTGTATACTCCCCATCGTTTATAATGGTTTCACAATGTACTACAAAAAATAAAAGTCAGGCCTAACGTATTTTATTAGAATATAAATGTAATAATGGAGCCCATAACCGGATTTGAACCGGTGACCTCTTCCTTACCAAGGAAGTGCTCTACCGACTGAGCTATATGGGCATTGCCACCCCGCGTTAGCCACCAAGTGCAAGCTCTGCTAATTGCCGTGTTGCTGGAGCGGGTGATGGGAATCGAACCCACGCTATCAGCTTGGAAGGCTGAAGTTCTACCATTGAACTACACCCGCAATTTCCCATATAAGAAGTCTTTGGCTCCCGGTCTCGGTGGAGGGGGGAGGATTCGAACCTCCGAAGGCTGAGCCGTCAGATTTACAGTCTGATCCCTTTGACCGCTCGGGAACCCCTCCAAAATGCAAGCCGTTTATTTTGCTGGTGAAACTTGATAATGTCAACATCTGGTCAAAGCGTTGCAACAAATCGGGAGTAAGTGTTGATGACACAAAAAGGTATCCTCGTCACGGGCGGGGCAGGTTATATCGGCAGCCATGTGGTACGGCAATTGGGTGAACAAGGTCACCGGCTTGCGGTGCTCGATAATTTGTCCACTGGATTCAAGGAGTCAGTGTTATATGGCGAGTTGATAACAGGTAACACCGGAGACCGAGAACTCGTGATGCGCATCCTGCGAGAGCACGATATCAGTGCCGTCATCCACTTCGCCGCCCACATTGTCGTCCCGGAATCGGTCAGCGATCCGTTAAAATACTACGGCAATAATACCTGTAATACGCGTAATCTGTTGCAATGCTGTGCTGAAACCGGCGTTGAACACTTTATTTTTTCTTCCACCGCTGCCGTTTACGGCATACCCGAGACGTCACACGCCCGCGAAGACATGCCGCTCGCACCGATCAACCCCTATGGCACATCGAAACTGATGAGCGAGTGGATGTTAAGGGACCTCGCGGCCGTCAATAAATTGCGCTATGTCATCCTGCGCTATTTTAATGTTGCCGGCGCCGATCCTGAAGCACGCATCGGTCAATCCACCCGTGATGCCACGCATCTGATCAAGGTTGGGAGCGAGGCCGCGGTCGGTGTCCGGGATCATATCGCGATCTTTGGCACGGATTATCCGACCAAGGACGGCACCTGCATCCGCGATTATATACACGTCGAAGATTTGGCGGACGCACATATCAAGGCGCTGGGTTATCTGCAAAACAACGGTAAATCCACGATACTCAATTGCGGTTATGGTCATGGATACAGCGTGCGCGAGGTGCTCGAGGCCGTCGGGCGCGTCAGCGGCAAGACGCTCGATATCCGCGAAGAACCGCGTCGGGCGGGCGATCCGCCCGAATTGGTCGCCAATGCCGCGCAGATCCGTCATATATTAAACTGGGACCCGCGTTATAACGATCTTGATTTCATTGTAAAAACAGCGCTGGCATGGGAACAAAGGCTCAAAAATATAAGAAAAAAATAGCACTATGAATCTGATGCGTCTTTTTACCTACCTGGCGAATATCCCGGTGACACGCTATAGCCTGGTCATTCCGTTTGCCTACATCGCAGTGATCTACAGCCTATCCTCGATACCGGGTTCACCCCCGCATGATGATCGTGATTGGTTGCATAGCGCTTCGAATATACTGTTCAATGCCATCCATATCCCGTTATACGCGGGACTTACCTGGCTATGGCGCTGGTCACTGTCAGCATATTCGGATAACAAGTGGCTCATCATAAGCCTCGCCTTCAGCCTGACCATCGGCTGCGGTATATTCGACGAATGGCATCAAAGTTTCACGCCATACCGCGATGCCTCGCTGATGGATCTGATGCTCGATGCCACCGGCGCGATATTGGCGCTGTGGCTTTATTCAAAATACGCACTAGCCAAAGATGTCACAACACACATAAACTATAGATCACCATAATAAGAAACAAATGACACACGGACCGGACATGAAAAAGTTACTGTTGATATTCATAATCACCAACGCCTCCATCGCCGGGGCGCAAACCATGCGCTATGTCACCGATCAACTCGAGATCACCATGCGCAGCGGCAAGAGCACTCAGCATCAGGTCATCCGCGTGTTGCCGAGCGGCACCCCGCTCGAACTCCTCGAAGTGGATACCGAGTCCGGCTATTCGCGCGTGCGCAGCCCGCAGGGCATCGAAGGCTGGGTCATCAGCCGTTATCTCGATAACCTGCCAAGCGGACGGGAACGGCTTGTCGAGGCAGAAAAAAAACTCGCCAACCTGAATATCGAAAACAACCGCCTGCAAGAAAACATCAAACAACTCACCACAGATAAAAACGCTCTGGAGAAAGAAAAACAGACCCTCACCAAGGAAAACCACCGCCTCGATCAGGAACTCACCCGCATTCGCCAAACCGCCGCCAGCGCCCTTGCCATCGATAGCGAAAACAAATCTCTCAAGGAAAGATTCAACACGGTGGAACGCAATTATCAAACCGTACAACAGGAAAACGAAGTACTCAAAGACCGCAGTGATCGCGACTGGTTCGTGGTCGGCGCCGGCGTCATCTTGCTTGGCATCGGCATCGGACTTGTGATTCCAAAAATCCGCTGGCGCCGCAAATCAAGCTGGGATTCGTTATAAGGCGTGTAACTACGCAATAAACTTTTCTTATACCATAACTGACGAAATTAAATCTCCCCAACCCCTCTTTGAATAAAGAGGGACTTTTCTGATCGGTATAAAACGCCTTCTTTAACAAAGAGGGCTGCGCGTTGCGGGGGGGGGGGGGATTTTCTGAAGATCACATGAATTCATATCGTTATTGGAATCATCATAATAGAGTATTCTATGCGTCATAGCCCCACTCGCACCATCAACCTGCCACTGATACCGGGCGCGGGAAACCCCGCTGCCTGTTCATAATCCGCATCAAAGATATTGTCGATTGACAACAGCACATCGGTGTTATGCCTTGCCTTCCATGTCATCGCCACATCCGTCCTGATGTAGCTGTCCAGCGTGACATCACCCGTCGGAATCGAGGAATCCGGCACCTCCCCGATATAATGGAAGCCGGGATTGACGATGATATCCGCACGCGGCGCCCAGCGTAATCCAATACCCGCCTGCCACTCGGGACGGTTACGCAATACCTCATCGCTGTCCTTGATATCTGTCAGCGTATGACTGATATGCGAATCCATGACAACACCGCCAAGCGTATGCAGGACCGCATGCAGTTCAAATCCTTTGGCGCTGACCTCCGCGCGATTGACCAACCGGGGTGGCGGACCTGCATCAAAATCGATGATATCGGAATACTGGCTATAGAAAACATCAACGCCGAGCTGTAATTTACCGTCATCAAAATCGCGGCTGATACCTGCACCGGTGCTTGCGCTCGTTTCTGGCCGCAAGTCTGAATTACCGACGATCGGATTGCCGAGCGCAAAAAAACTCGGCAGCTTGAAACCTTCACCCCAGTTGGCTTTCAATGTCGTTTTCGACGCCGGCATATGATAGATAATACCGAGACGCGGACTTGAGACGGCTCCGTAACCATCCGGATCATCAAAACGCCATCCGCCATGAATTGCCAACTGCCGCGATGCCTTGTATTGCATCTCCACGAATAGTCCATGGATATCACGCTCAAGATCAAAACGATCCGACTGCGGAACGTTGAATATGATCAATGTACTGTCGCTTCGCCCTTGCTCATGCTGCAGGTCGGCACCGATGCCCAGGTTTATATTATCTGATAGAGAAATGCGGCCGTGCAATGCGAGCGTATAGCGTTCATACGTGCTGTCGCTGCTGTTGGCCGGGATGCCAAACGGATCTCGCACTCCCGGTGCAACGCCGGGCGAATCGAGTGTTTCGTCATGATTGAACCAATCACCTTTGAGCATATATTCAACTTGATGCCGGGGTTGATGATGTAATTGAATGCCGATCGATATATCACGGGCATCACGCTGATCGACCTCTCGTATTTGAGCATAGACAGGGCCGCCACTGTCATCCGGAAAGCTCTCGCTGTGCGTATCGGCATAACGCAATGACGTGCTTACATTCATATCGTGTGACAACCGGCCAAACAGGTTTGCAGTGAGGCTATAATCCTCGTATTGATTGCCTTCCACAGATGTCCCATCGTCCGCGGTATGTATCTGTACGGCATAACCACTTTTATCAGCGAACGGACCTCGAACAAGCACCCCTGTGTTATAGGCTTCATGACTACCCACACCGCCATGTACCTGGATTTCACGTTCAGAGGCACCCATGCGGGTTTCGATATTGATCACCCCCGCAATGGCATCACTGCCGTATACCGAAGACAGCGGTCCGCTGATGATTTCGATTCGCTCGATGGATTCAACATCGATCGCGGACAGATTCACACTGCCGCCGCGGCTGTTGGTCGGATCATTTAGCTTGACGCCATCAACCAGAATCAATGTGTAATTCGGATCGGCCCCGCGCAGATAGACAGAACCGATACCGCCCCGGCCGCCGGACTGATCGGCATAAATACCCGGAACGTTACGTAATACATCGGTGAAGCTGCGGGGATGCATGGCATCAATTTGATCACGCGTAATCACCGTGACAGCACCCGGCGATGCGTTCAGCGCCGTCGGCAGACCCGCACCGGTAATGATGATCGGAGGCAACGACGAAGGGTCAATCTCCCCTGCTGCGACAACTGCCTGACTAAAACCATGGATGCCTATAAAAAGACATCGTAATGCAGGAGTTAAAACGAATCTCAAGGTTTTATTACGTTTATACTGCAACGCCTATCAAATCAACCGTCCGGTTATTACGTTTCGTGCGTATCTTCCTGAACAATTTCTTTTGCACAAGAACATTTATATCATCAAATACCCGGCGGTATTGCCGCTGCGCGATTTTAGCCAGTTCATACATGGATAAGGGATAGGGATACTGCGTCACGATATTGTATGTCTCTTTTTGCTTTTTCGTCAGTGACAGAAGCTCGTCATTTGGAATTACCAAGGCATTGTCCATCACGTAATCGCTCCAAAGGCCGTCCAACAATATGCAATTGGTTTTTAACTTATCCGTACGACAATTCCCCCTCCATTGTATCCATTGGACGACAAAGTAATCGATATCGACGAGTCGGATAAAATCAATGGGTTTCATGTACTGAATGCTGCGGGTGAGTATGCGGAGATTATCGTCTCCAATGTCTTGTCTCCAGGCACTATAGCTATAATTTGGTTGATCCCAAAAGGCCATGCGGCATGCCCTGTTCCATGTGGCCTGTTTTTGTCTCGACGTTAATCTCACGACACACCTTCCTTTTGCAAGACGATCACTTCATCTACCAGCGTATTGCGGATCTCCTTAAAAAAACTGACATCGCTGAATTTATCGGCGATCACCAGTCTGTCGAATTCCTCCATCAATTCCATCCAGGGCATTGCCAGAATATTCGCACAAAACGGCGCAACCGGAAAATTTGCACCATGCCGGTTGATACCTTTGATAAATTTTGAAAGCGGTTCTACGGACTTATGCAGCGCATAGAGATCAAACAAATCACGCGCATTCTGGCGTCCTCCTCGGGTTTGCTCACCATGTCCGCTACCCGTGATCGTGCGTAATTTACGATGATACAAGCCTTGTATTTCTTCAGTAAAAATATTACCAATCTTTACCGGCTTCCACATCCCTTCAAAGACATCTTCTATAAACGAAAGTTTGATACGCTCCTTATCAATCTTTGTATAAGCGTGTACCTGTGTAACATAGGTGTCGCCTTCTTCGGAAGAAATGTCTTCAAGAGTCATGCCGCCCTTGCCTGATTTCTGCAAAAACCGTTCGACGGAGAAATGATGGGGAATAAAGAAATCAAGATCGTAAGATATGCGGTGATGTAAATAACAACGGGCAAGCGCGGTGCCGCCGCACAAGATAACACCCGGGATATCCCATTCCTTTTGATGTTCGAATACCTTGGCCAACATCTTGTCTTGCAAAGGATAGAGACGGTCTTTTTCGGCTTTAAATGACATATATGACATACTATAAACATTATATAATAATGTCAATTACTTATAAAATATATAAGCGACTGAAAACTTATTGGGAATGTATCTTTATGAAAGATATGAATTAATGCATGACTAGAGAAGTCCTGCCTTCTATTTGGACTAACCACGAAACCCGGGTATAACACTAAGAGTCATCCCGATTTTCATTTGTTTAGAATTATGGCGCAGGTACCAGTTTGATAGCATCAGCAATAACATAACCATCCGCTTCATCAGTTATCGTCACGCTGTATTGAGTTCCTAAAGTAAAACTTAAAGTCCCCAGCAGATTCCATTTTGCCCCATTTTGACGTTGATTAACCACAACAGGTGTACTTCCAGAATGATCATCAATCAAGTACTTGGCATTAGTGGCCCGATTTGGATGAGCAGTCCAACGGCCATAGACATTGTAATTACCCGTCTCAGGGACATCGATATTCCATATAAATCGATTTGGCTGGGCATCTACCGGCACTATCGCCACGGCATCGGCGATGACATACCCATCCGCCTGATCGGTCAATGTAACTGAATACTGGGAACCCTGTGTGTAGTTAAAAGTCCCCAATAAATACCACTGACCGCCATTTTGCTGCTGATTTACAGAAATATTATCAGAACCACTATCGCTTTCGATTGCATATGTCGCGTTCGTAGCACGATTACTGTGAGCTGTCCAGCGTGCATAGACATTATGTTGACCTGTTTCTGCAATGTTAAATATCCATATTGCGCTATTCGGCGCGGTATTAACAGGCACAATCTTCAATGCATCAGCAATCACATAGCCGTCTGCCTGATCAGTCAAGGTCACATTATGTGGAACCCCTGCTGTATAACTAAACGTCCCTAGTAAATTCCATTGCCCACCATCCTGTTGTTGATTTACCGTTACTGGCGTAGTACCAGAATCATCATTAACTGCATAGGTCGCATTTGTGGCACGGTTAGCATGCTGTGTCCAACGTGCATAGATATAGTAACCACCACTCTCCGTAACATCGATTGTCCAAATCGCACTATTAGGAGAAGCATTCACGGGCACCAGTTTCACTGCATCGGCAATAACATAGCCATTGGCGTTATCGCTAAGAGTAATGTTGTACTGCATTCCCTGAGTATAAGTAAACGTACCCAGTAGATTCCATTGGCCGCCATTTGTACGTTGATTAATCGTCGTTACGGTACTGCCTGTATCATCATCCACCGTATATTTGGCATTACTGGCCCTGTTGTTGTGTGACGTCCAGCGGGCGTATACATTATATGACCCGCTTTCAGTTACATTGGTAATCCATGAGAATGTATTGGCACCACTGCCTTTCACATGAACCTGATAGTTATCCGCGTAATATCCACCCGTACTGGTCGAGGTAGGCCATGCGCCAATAGTGCTAGTGTTCACGCTATCACTGTTATCAATAATGATCCCGCCAGGCGGATCGCCATTCGATTCGTGAGTCTGATAATCAGCATTGTAATATCCGCTCACAGACGTGGATGACGGCCAATCACCTAGCGTACTGAAAGCAGGATCTTGATTATCGATGATAAAGCCGCCAACAGGATCACCGTTTGCATCATGATATTGATAATCTTCGCCGTTATAACCAGCGATATCTGTAGAGTGCGGCCACTCACCAAGCGTTGAAAAATCTGCATCACTGTTATCTACTACCAAGGCATCAGGTGATGGGCCATTAGGCGCATGGTACTGATAGTCACTGGCATAAAATCCGGACACCACGGTTGATCCTGTCCATTCGCCATATTCGGTTACCGTTGAATCACGGTTATCAAAATAAAGTTCCGTCGTCTCAATCGTCACCGAAGCCAACGTATATACTGTGATAGTGGAGGTCGCGTCGGAAACTATCGCATAGATCCAGTATGTACCGTTAGGAACCTTGGTTACACGCCAGGTAAACATATCCCCTGCACCATCCGGATCCTCAGTCAAGCTGTCTATCAATACACCATCCGTGCCGCCATTATCCGTATCGTAATACAACTCAATTGTGGCATTACTATCTGGATCGACATCATTCCAGCGTACATCAACAGTACCAGTGC
>Ga0214472_10001569_pt1 | contig 25415 bp, 15 predicted proteins | sample RVTome_6_FD_207662 | JGI IMG/M metagenome (GOLD analysis project Ga0214472, IMG submission 207662) | Soil microbial communities from uranium-contaminated site in the Upper Colorado River Basin, Wyoming, United States - RVT140D175 | ecosystem: Environmental > Terrestrial > Soil > Contaminated >...
GCGTCGCGGTGCGTTGGTGGACCCGATCGCACCGAATTCGAACCAGCGCCGAGGTGCCGTTTCAGGCTGCTCTGCTCGAGACTGCCCAGGCGCCAGCCTACCAGAGGATCGCCTCGCAGGCCAAGCATTTGAGAGACTTAGGGCTTAGCTTGTCTCGGATTGCCCACCACCTTGGCGTCACTGACAAAACGGTGGCCAAGGGTCTCGCGTGGATGCTGGGGGCGCCTTAGCTGCACGGTGTGGAGTCGCGCGCTAACTGAGGACTGGGAGGGAAGTCCTCGCCGTCATGCCGATTCGAGAACCTCGATGACTTCCCCGACGACCTTGATCTCTCCCTCCGGAACGTCACGGAGGATGATCGGGGCAAACTCGCGGTTCTCAGGCTCCAAGCGGATCTCGGTATGGCGCCATGAGCGCGTACCCTCTGGTTCCTTTTCGCTCCGATATCGCTTGACCGTGTACCTCTCGCCTGTCTCCGGATCCTGAATGTCGCGGAGCTGTACCAAGACGATGCGGCCATTCCGGCTTCCCTCGACAGGTCCAGCGAAGAGACAGTAGGCGCCGTCAGGGATCGCCGGTTCCATCGATCGCCCGACGACCTGGGCTACGAACATTCCCGGGCGGAGCCTGCGGGTGGAGATGGGCTCGACCCAGGCCTCGGGCTCGACCAGTTGGGACTCGCCAAAGCTGCCCGCCGCGGCCCTGAGCGAGAGCAGTGGCACGCATGTCTTGAAGCGTGCGCTGGCTTCGCCCGCCACCGGCCGGAAGGGCAAGCGAGGTCGCGTTTCGGCAACGCGCGGCGCTGGGTCGACCGGTCTCGCCGCCGCCTCCGTGGCCGCCTCGGAAAACCAGTCCGGCTGATCCCTCACTGCGCGAGCCCGGTCCTTTCCGAGAAGCACTCGACCCAGCTTGAAGAAGTGGCGAGCCATTCCGTCGCGATCCCACAGTTCGGTGGCGGGGATCTCGAAAACGTCGTACCCCCTTGCCTTCAGCTCCTCGCGGATCGCGCGATCCCTGGCCGCGGTGGCCGGGTTCCCGTGAATGTGCCCACTCAGGCCGTCCAGATAGACGCAGACGCCGGGATCGCGAGGATCCTCGCCGGCAAAGAAACAGTCCGGGGTTGTCGAACCGAGCGGGTGCCCGAGCTCGATGTGGTGCTGCCATTCTCCTTCCGGGAAGCCGGCCTTGAGGAGCAGGCCACGAAGGCGGACCTCGCCATCGTTTACCGGAATCCTCTTGCCCGCAGGCGCCGTCGCCGGCAGCATCGCCGGGATCTCGTGGCTCACGGACAGCTCATTGCCCCACTCGGCGAGCTTCGCCGCGGCAAGTCGGCGGTTGAGGTGCTTGTGGAAGAAAGAGTTCCGGAACGTGAACAGGCAGTCCACGCACCCGCGCTCGCAGGCGGACGGACAGTTCTCGACGGTGTCCCTCGCTGCGCCCACCACCTCCCCGAAGCGACCGCAGAGTTGATCGAGAAGCCCCGAGCCCCCGAGCATGGGGTCGTAGAGCAGTCCGGTGGCTTCGTCGCTGCCCGGCTGCCCGATGACGAGGATCTCAAGATCCTCGCGGTCCATCTCGAGAACAAGTGCCGCGCCCGTACGGAGCGCCTCGAGGACCGAATAGGCCTCCTCACGGCTGGCGCATCCGGGCAGGGAGAGGGCGTCGGCCACGGCATCGGCAAAGAACCCCGTGGGTGAAACCGGCTGGCCGCATCGCTCGCGGTGGTCCTGCGCGAAGCGGTCCCGCTCCTTCTGCGAGGAGAATGGCGAGCGACTCTGCCCACAGACCAAACAGACTGGGTAGCCGAGCCGCCCGGAGCTCGCGATCAGCGGAGCCGCGCCGACGTTCACCAGGCGAAGGTGTACCCCACGCCGCAGCAGGATGTCGCGGGCGCCCCACCGATACACCCGACCTCCGCCGTGTCTCCCGCGCTCGTAGCCATAGACCGACACCGGGAGCTGGAAGCGGTTCTCTTCTTCATCCGAGATGTGCGATAGGTGCGCCAGGTCGACGTCGCAGATGGGGACAGCACGGATCGCCGCGACCCCCAGTGCCGCGGCAGCCTCCCCGGCCCCTGCCACGCCGACCTCGGAAACGGCTTCGTGAGACGGATCGGCCTGGAAGAGGATCGGTTCGGCCGCCTCGACGCTCAGGTGAAAGTGCCGCGGGCCGAAGCGATGGCCGTTGGCGTAGATCAGGTTTCCGGGGACGAACTCCCGAACGGCCAGCGCGGCAGGGCGTGCAAGGTCGAAGTCTCCGCCGCGCGTGAGCTGGCGTGGCACCTGGGCGGTGCCGATCACCGAGCCGGTCTCGAGGCCGTAGCCCGGCAGGAAGCCCTCCGCCGCCAGGACGTTGAAGGTGCTGATGTCGTCCACCCCCTCGGCCTCGGTCCTCTGCCGGCGCACCTGACCCTTGTAGCGCTTCACGAGCCGGTCGCAGCGGGCATGGAGAGCGTCCTCGTCCGGGTTCAACGTCCCTTGACGATTCCGGATGTCGTTCAATCGCCTGATCTGGTCCAGCGCCCAGTCGAGCCGCCTCTTGAGCGACTTGACGACACGCTCCAGCTCGTCAGGCATCTCGCGCACACAGGCCCGCAGCGCCTGCTCCGCCACGACCGCGCTGTCCCCCTCGGGCCACCCCTGCGAGAAGACGGCCCTCACGTGGTCCACGAGCGCCTCTTCATGCTTGGACGTCAGCGTGCGCAGGGGAGACACGTCGTAGACCGCCGGGCGGACCTGCCCTGCCTCATCGAAGAGATAGTCGCGGATCTGACGCGGGAACACGGCCTGGAGCGTCTCGGCCAGCTCCGTCCGGTCGTGCTCGGAGAGTCCAGCAGCCGGTCGCTTCAGTTGATGAAGTCTCGTCAGCACCGCCGCGTGAACGTGCTTGCGCACCATCAGCTCGTTGCGGAGGTTGAACCGCGGCGGCTCGACGGCCCCCCCGAGCATGCGGAGCGGTTCCGCGAAGTAGATCCGGTCGTGGCTCACGTTGCGGGCGTACGTGATGTTCACGGCCATCCGGTGGCGGCGCCCGGCCCGGCCGACACGCTGCCAGTAGTTCGAGGGGAGCGGCGGCACATTGCGCATCAGGATCGTGTCGAGCGCGCCGATGTCCACGCCCAGCTCCAGGGTCGGCGTGCAGACGAGGGCGTTGACCAGCTCGCCCTCGCCCTTGAAGGCGCGCTCCAGGACCTCTCGCTCGCTGGCCGGCACCTGCGCAGAGTGCTCCCGCGGCCGGATCATCTGGAAGCTGCTGTCCAGAAGGGCGAGGTCGTAGTTGTCCTTGTCCTCGGCGACGTACTCCAGCGTCCCCTCGCAGCGCCACCCGAGGCAGCGGTCGAACGGGGCAGGCCGCGGCTGAGTCCTCCGGCAGCGCCGGCATCGCCAGAAGCCGCGGTGCGCGACCAGCGAGAGCTTGTCGGCGTCGATCTGCCATGTGCCGCTGCAGCGAGGTAGTGCCCGCCCCCGAAATCCGGTCAGCGTGACTGGCGACAGCAACCCGACACCGCCCCCGAGGAACTCCCACAGCTCCCGGATGAAGTCCTCGGCTTGGTCCCGTTCGACGCCCCACTTCCGGACCATCTGTCGAACCGATGTGTCGCCGCGCTGGCTCAGCCACTGCGTGACACGAGAGTCGTCATCGTCGCCGCTCCGCTCCAGCTTAAGGCCTTTCGGTACGCCGGGCAGGAGCGGCAAGTACCCACGCAGGATCTCGTGGTCGCCCTCGCCCCAGAACCTCGAGAAGATCTTGCCCTGGCGGTCGAGCAGATGCAGGCTCCGCCGCGTACGGTCGAGAAGCCCCGCGATCCCATCGGAAAGCCCGTCCGACGGAAGACCCAGGGTGGGAGCGTGTCTCTTGACGAAGGGAGCCTCCGCGTTCAGGCCCACGTAGTCCACACGCAACCGGCCCCAGGGTTCGAGGCCCATTCGCTGCTTGACGCCCATGGTCAGCTCGCGAAGCACGTGGATCCGGAGGAAGTACTTGCGTTCCTGCGCATGCTTGACCGGCTCCGCTTCCTTCGGGTGCATGGACCAGACCTCAGGCGCCAGGGACCGCGACAGCTCGTCGTCATAGTCCAAAGCCTCGTCCAGGTACGCAGAAAGGTCTCCCACCGACACGGCGCCGCGACTGACGTGCTCGGCCATGAGCGAGCGGAGTCGGAAGCGGCGGGAGTGGTCCCGCATCCACCCCGCCTGGAAGGCCGCGTCCTGCCGGTTGTCGGCGAACACGAGAAGGCGCCGCCGCGCGGCGTGATGAACCATGTCCTGGGCCAGGACGTGGACGTCGGAGACGTTCACCGCCCTGACGGGGCGGGCCGGCTCACGATACCCGCTCCCCCACGACCGACCCGGCGCACCGCACGACACGCACCTCGTGAGGCGCCCCGGCTGGTCCGACTTCTGGGCAACGGCCAGGAGCCGGACGAGCGGCCCGGCCTGTCCGCAGGCGTCGCACCGCTCCACAGCTAGGGGATGGAGGGCCCCGCAGGACCGGCACAGGAACACCTCGGCGGTGCGTGGCGGCTCCTCGTCGTCGTCCTCGGCGGCCACAACTCCGTCGAGGAGCACAACGCGACGGCCCCCGAGGCTCGGGTCCAGCGGCCGCCACACGTGGCGGTCGCCGACGGCCTCTCCGCCTCCCGGGACCCTGTCCTCGAACGAGAAGTCCGCGACGTGATGGATGAAGTAGTGCTGCCCGCACGTCGTGCACGTGGTGACCTCGAGCCGGGCGACAGGGGACTCTCCCCGGGCGGCCTCCGCGTCTTCGGCCGACAACCAGAGGTGCGGGCGCTCTTCTCCCGTGGGGAAGGTCACCACGGCGCCGGCCACACCGCGCACGAAGCCATGAACGACGGGCCTCAGCAAGGGCCGCCCTTCCCGGCGTGCCGCGGCGCCCAGCGCCAGCCACGCGAGCGCCTCCTCGGACGAGACCGTGCGCCCCACCCGAGCCTTCAGCTCGCCCAACAGGTCCCAGATCGAGCGCGGGCGTTCCAGGATTTGCGCGATCTGATAGACGACCTCGTTGCCGGCAAGCCTGGCGTGCAGCGCCTCTTCCCACTGCTCTTCGGGGATCTCCGACCCCACCATGCCCTGAAGAGCACGGCTGACGAGGCCGCCCGCCGCATCTCCCCCGTCCACGGCCCGAAGGACCTCGGCGAGGTGCTTCGCCGGATCCTCGGGCACGGCGGGGCTCACCGTTCGACCTTCCGCCCAGACGTCGGGCTCGTACTCCTCGGCGACAAGGTCGACGTCCTTGGCCTCCACGCCGAAGAAGCGGGCCGCGAACTCCCTCGCCGCCTCGGGACCCCGCTCGGGGTCCGCGATCGTCGCCGACGTCGCCACGCAGGTCGTCTCGCCCGCGGCCCGGCCGCAGAAGGCACGGAGCCGGCGGATCAGGCACGCTGTCTCGGCGCCTGCCGCTCCACTGAACGTGTGAGCCTCGTCGAAGACCAGGAACTCCAGCCTGGCCCCGTCAAAGAGCTCCTCGTCCGCCTGCCGTGTGAGGAGCAGCTCGAGCTGCTTGACGTTCGTGAGCATAATCCGGGGTTGCTGGCCCGCGGTCCGCATCTCCTCCCGCGAGGCTCGCTCGTCGGGCGGGTGCACCGCCGTCGGACGTCGCTCTTCCTGGGCCTTCTTGAAGGCCCGGCGATAGTCCTCCCGGGAGGACCCGGCCCGGAGCCGCTCCCCCGCAACATCCCCGCGGGCCTCGGGGGTCTTCCCGACGTAAAGGCCAAAGGTGATGCCCGTGCCCGCCAGGAGGTCGCGGAGACGCGTCAACTGGTCCTCCGCCAGGGCGTTCATCGGATACACGAGAACGGCCACGATTCCGGCTGGCGCCTCCTCATCCCGCAGCTCCAGGCACCGGCTGATGATCGGATAGAGGAAGCACTCCGTCTTCCCCGACCCGGTGCCCGTGGACACGAGCGTGGTTCGTCCCGCCCGGATCGCGCGGATGGCGCGTTCCTGGTGCCCGTACAGATCCGAAAAGGGAATGAGGCTCTTCATGGCGGGATGCAGCACGTGCTGGTCCACGAGCTGCGACACCGACGCCCCCAGGCGGAAGGAGCGCGACAGGCTGATGTAGGGACCCTTGAGCAAGGGCGTCAGCCGCGTCTCGTCCAGGGAGAGGAGCATCCGCATCTGCTTGTAGAGTCCCTCGTCCGCGAAGCGGTAGGCGGTGAGCTGGTACCGCAGGAAGTTGCGGACGACGTTCTCCGTGAAGGCGATCGGGTTCAGGGCCATCGTCCTACCCCTTCGAGCGCGGCCCCCCACCGGCCTTTCGGGCAGCGTGCTGCCGAGCGTTCTGCGCCTTCCAGAGGAGCGCCGGGTGCCGGCTCAAGCGTTCGGCCATCTCACCCTCATCCGGAAAGAGCAGCTCCGGGGCCAGCTCTCCGATCTGGAGACGGTCGGTGTACTCCCGCTCTGCCTCGTCGAGGTCCAAGAGCGGAGCCACCACAGACCACGCTCCTGCGCGCAGCTCGGAGGCGCCAGGCTCGTTCCCCCGGATCAGCATCGGATGGAGCTGTTCGGAAACGACGGTATCGGTCACGCGATCGAGGCGGTCGCGCCCGTAGTCGTGGAGCGGGTGGCTCAGGATCCCCGCGATGGCAATGAAGAGCCGCCGAAACCGGCGCGTGCCCCACGTCGCCCGAGCCCGCTCGGGAAGCCCGATCGTGTCGAAGAGGTCCCGAGGCAATGCGCGGTCCAGGAGCGCGGACAGCTTCCCGGCAGCCAGCTCCTCGATCCCGACGACCGGGGTCTCGGGACGCTCTAGATCGCCGGGCTGCCACATGGCCAGATTCTGCACCGTGGTCAGGGTGAGCCGAAACAGGAAGTTGAGGTCGATCTCGATCCGGTCGGGAGTTCCCGCAGCGCCCGCGTAGCCCAGGAATGCCTTGCGCCCCGCGTGCTCCTCACGCGACCACTGGAGCCGATAGCCCCGGCCTCGGGCGACCTGCGCGATGGCCCGCTCGACGTCCGGCCGGTCGCGGAGCATGACGGTCCTCTCCGGGCTCGCGATGTAGTTGAGATCGAGGTCGACCGAAAGCCGGGCGGGCGGCCCGAAGAACAGGTTCAGCGCCGTGCCTCCCTTGAGGGCCAGCGCCCTGGAGAGCAAGGGATGACGGCCAATGTCGGCAAGGATCTCGCCGAGGCGGATCACTTTCTCGAGGGTCTCCGGGCGGAAGCCGCTCTCCGTGGCAAGGCCGAGGAGTCGTTCGCGGCTAACGCTCATCGGGCTCCCCCGCCTTCGCCACGGCCTCCGGGAGGATCAGGTTCCATCTCCGGACCAGCGTGCCCCCCCTCTGGCCCCTCAGGAGGTACTGCGGAGACTTAGGACGCCGCCTCTCGAGGGACTCCAGGAAGGCCAGGGGGGCGAAGAACGTCTTCTGGTAACGCTCGAGGAACCACCCGACGGCCGCCCACAGCGTCTTTTCTCCATAGGCTTCGAGCAGCCGCCGCAGGAGCCTCAGGTCGAGGACGGAGAAGCCCGCCGCCGATTCGACCAGCTCCTCGACGCCTCCCACACGCGCTGGCTGGCGGAACCCATCGACCAGCGTTCGCTCGGGCCCTGTCACCTTGAGCGTGAAGTTCAAGCGTTCCACTTTGCGGGTCCCGAGCTGGGCCTGGCGTGCCCGGAGGAGGCCTGGAGGAAAGGCGAGGAACTCGATCCGGACGCCATCGAGACTCAAAGGAGGCCGTCGCTTCTTGGTGAAGAGCGAGCAGTTGGTCCACTCGGAGTGGGCCGCGCCCAGCAGCTCCAGGGCGGCGTGATGCGAGAAGACGCCATCTGGTCGCACCGCGGCCGCAACGAGGTAGCGGTCCGGCTGAAACCGCGAGGGATCGGTTCCGGGCGGGACGGTGGCGTAGACCCCGCGCGTGACGGCCCTCAGCCGGTTCGTCTGGAGGTAGTACTTGAGGCGATCGAGTGTGGCTCTCCTTCCCCCAGGCGGGTTCAGCGCCCGAACCGCCTCGTCGAGCGTGAACACCCTCTGCGTTTGGAGGAAGGTCGCTGTTTCCACGTCAGGCCACCCGTTACTTGACGTCTTGGCGAGCTAAGGGGGATACTTTCCCCCACTTCAACACCGAACGTCAAGTCCCAGACCCCACTCGGGATTGCTATCTCCGCTTCTTCCGGCCGCTCGCCGGATCTTCTCCCGTCTCCCCGAGAGTGCCGCGGTGGCGGGGGGGATTGGAACCTGGCTAGAGCGGACGCTTGCGGCCATAGCCACACGCCGTCGCTCGTAGCGGACGAGTTCTCCCAGGTTTTAGCCACGCCGTTCGCCTGCACCTGCGGCCCCCCCCCGAACCGCAGTCCGGTGGTAGTACGACCGACCGTTCAGGAGAAACGACCCGGCCGAGGTGGTGCCCAGCCTCCGCCAGATCGAGGTGAGGAGCGGAGCTGGGTGCATCTGCCACAGTTCTTGCGAACAGGAGTCATGGCCGAAAGCACATCTTCAACCGCGGTCGTCGCGATTCTCACCCGCCACGTCGCTTAGACCACTCGACGACGGCGCGCGCCACCTGAGCCTCACAGCCAAGCAAGCCATGGTCTCCCTTCTTGACAAACATGCGCTGGATTGAGTCTGCCCGCGCTTCCAGGTGTCGAAACATCAGCTCGGCCTCCGAGGTCTGAAGAGCATCAGCACCGCCGATGTAGACGAAGCCATGTCCTGAGATGCGAAACCCCTCGGTCGTATCCAACCGCAGCAACCGAAGCGGCGGGCCCGTGAGTATCTCAAGGAGCGCCCCACGCGTGATCGGTATCGGATACGACCAGTCACCGCACCGAATCCCGTACTCGCGCAGCGGCAGCCACTCGAGCGCCTCAACCGACGTCCTCAGATACCGGCTCTCCAAGCCAGCAGCCGCCTCAGTTCCAGCCGCCGGTGCCCCGGTCCGTAGTCGCTCTATCTGCGTCTCTACCGTCTCTGGAGCCATCCACCTGCTTTGCAGCGCGTAGCTGTCGCAGGGCGACAGCAGCACGAAATCCAAGCGACCTGTCCGCTCAGTCAAGTAGTAGAGCACGCGGTCGCAGCCAAGGCTGTGGCCCTGCAGCACGACCGGCCGCTCTAACCGAGCCTTTGCAAGGGAGATCGCGGCATCTATTTCGGCAAGGCTACTTCTGAAACCGGTTACCGCCCCACCGACGTACTCGAAGTCGTCGACACCGACGTATCCCTCCGCCAAGCCATCGTGGCAACTCAGGTTGAAACTCAGAAACGCCAGTCCCGCATCCTGATACACCCCAGCCATCACCCGGAGAAACGAGTTGTGGTAGAAGTTTCCAAAGCTGCCATGGACGTGGATGACCGTGCCCGTGGCGCGTTCGACAGGAACATGGTAGTAGATGCCATCCAGCTGTCGGCCGGCCTCAGTTAGGATCGTTACCAGCTCTCCAAGCGGCCCCTCAGCCAACCTCATTCCTCCGCATCTGCCGCCAGGAGCTCCTCCAAGCTCACCGTTCCTGCGCTCGGCGTTGAAGGGTTCGCTGTAGTGATGCTCGCGGACGACCACATCCGATCAAACAACGCCGTGTACTGAGAGATCAGGCCGGGGTCCTTCGTGAAGAGTCCAATGATGCTGGGTACGTACTGCTCGGTTCGAAAGAGAAGCCGAGTACCGTAAATCCCGAAATCAAGATAGGCGCCCGGCATCCGGCTCTCCGAGCACAGAACCTTGAAGTCCTGCTCTCGAATCAGACGACAGTCGAGTCCCTTTTCGCCGCGAAAGAAGCTGAGCAGTGCCCCCAGACGTGGGGTCTTGACCAGTTCGTAGGAATCAACCACCAGAATGGCTCGTATCCACTTGATTGTTTTCTGTCGCGCCATCTTCGTCGTGGCTTCAAAGTAGCTCCGCCACGCGTGGTCATCGAAGAGCTTGTCGCCAGCGGCGATCGGCCACACGTACCGCATAACGGGCTCGTCGTCCTCGCGGAACGCTTCCAGGACGTTGTCGACACTCAGGAAGTGTTCGGCGATCACCCTAACCTCGTTCTTCTGTGCCGCGTCGTGAATGAGCCGCGCCAGCTCTTCAAACTCCCTGCGAAAGTGGGCGACGAATAGGTCGCGCGGCCCATACGAACCACTAACCAGCTTCGAAAAGCATGCTCTGATGTTCGAGAGGTCCCTTTCGCCTTCTTCCCAGATGCTCCAGAGTTCTCTCTCTCGCGCCTGCTGGGACGCGATCTTCGAAACGATGTGCACCACGTTGAGCATGTGTGACACCAGAAACAGAAGGAGCGCGAGCGCGAGTTTGTCGGGGACTGGCAGCGTCACCCCCACCCACGATGGAACCAGTGTCGATACAAGGACGCTGGCGATCAGCGACACCACGCTGAACCCGATCTGTCGCTTTACGTCCGAACCCCGGCTCTTCATTGCCCACGCACCAGCACGAAGTGCTTCACCCGGCGGTAGTAGGGGCTGCCGACCTCGTCGTCGTGTGTTGCCACACGGCCGAGTTGGGGACAATAGTCTGGTTCCAGTTCATGCCATGGCCGCCCGTAACACCAGCGACATGCTGGCGGTGTGATCCTCTTTGCCCGGTCGCAGAAGGTCCTAATCCGAGGGCTGCTCGTGGCTACGCTCAGGATCTCGTAGAAGCGTGTCGTGTCGACCTCCAGTGATAGGTTCAGGAGCTCGCTACAGAACAGAACCTCACATGAGAACTCGTTTACGTGAAGCCAGTTGGTCGGAAGAGTGTCGTACTTCCGCAGCAGCGGTTCTAGCGATAGGTGTGGAATGGGGTGCGTCAGAACCTTGTCATAGAAGACGCCGCCTCTTCGAAGCGCCGATGCCACTCCCGCATAGAAGGCGGAGCGGCGTGCGTACGGCACATTCCCCATGGTAAGGTCCGACAGAAGCGCGCCAAAGACCCCCCCAGACTGACCAATCGTGTCAAGCCAGTCCCCCTCGACAAGGGTCTCTCGGCTGCGATGGACCCGTTGCTCGGTCATTGCCTCGTGAAAGGTTGGGTTCTTGTCGAACACATAGACGTCGACGAAGCCCAACTCAAAGAGAAGGTCCCGCAGCTCCGGGGTGCTCCCGAGGACGCCGACAGGGCTCTGCCGGTCTATCGCAGTCAAGGCGTCCGTGACCAGGACTAGTTGCCGGGCCGATGGTCTCGAGGGGGGCAAGACGAGATCCCAGCCTTCAGCCAGCGCGCTCGAGTCCCATTGCCTCGTCACGGGCGCTCGATCGCGCATCCCACGAATGTCTCCTCCCCAAAGCGCGCTTCGTCAAGGAGCTTGAGTCGCTCAGGAACAAAGCGATAGAACCGGCTGCGGAAGCTCGCCTTGGCCTTGGCATCGAGAGAGTCGAACCATTCCTGGTACGCTGGAAAGCGTTGACGATACAGGGACTCAGCAGTCGCGGAAACGGCTTCGGCGGCGCCCGCTGCAGAACCAAAGAGCTGCAGGCCAACGAGAGAGTCTCCCCATATCTGTTGTGAGTGGAAGACGGTGACCGCCGCATGGGGATTCCCATGCAGGTTGACTGCGTGGAGGCTGGCGGGGTCGGAGAGAAAGTACAGACTGAGTGTGCTCTCCTCAACAACGAAGAACGCAGTGTTGATGTGCGGTTGGCCAGCAGCGGTTACGGTTGCGATCGAGCATAGCCTGTTGCTCCCCAAGATCTCCAGCACGCTTTCGGAGATGCGGCCGGACTCGATCGTTGCGTGAACAAGTCGCGCGCCTATCTGCATACGTCAGCCCCCCTGGGAGAAACGCTGTTGGGCAGCGGGGAGTCCCGCCTTGTCGTGTAACAGGGCGCGAAGGACAGCCAGGAACTTAGCTGGGTCACTGCGGCCAAACACGTTCCTTCCGAAGCTGACCCCAGCCGCGCCAGCATCCAGAGCCCCTGAGGCCATCTTGAGAGCAGCCGCAGCGGGTAGCCGAGGCCCACCCGCAATCAGCACTGGCCTTCCTTCCGCCGCCCGAATCACCTTTCTGAACGATCCTGAATCGCCGGTATAGTGCGTCTTGATGACGTCCGCTCCGAGATCAACGCCGACCCGGGTCGCGTGCGCAACTAGGCTGGCATATGCACTTGGCTGCGTCCGGCGGAGGTGTTCATAGTTGTCATCGCGACGGCGCGCTTCCCTTCGCGGATACATGATTGCTAGCAGCGGCATGCCTGCCGAGTCGCACTCTCGCGCCACCAGCCCGAGGGCGCGCAGCATCTCGGACTCGAAGGAACTAGAGATGTTCACGTGTACCGCAACCGCGTCGGCCCCGAGCCGCATTGCCTGATCCACGCCGGACACCAGGACCTTTCGGGTGTGACCTGATCTCGTTGTGCTTCCTGTTAGGTTCACAATCATTGAGGCATTCTCTAGGAATCGAGCGTGGCGCATGAAGAGGCCCGGAAATCCCATCACGGCATCGGGAGGAGCATCCTGGATGCTTAGTAGAAGGGCCCCCAGATCCTCAAGGCCCGCCTCCGGTCCTCCGATCAAGCTGTCATCGAGCGGCAAGAGTATGGTGCGGCGAGGAACACCATGGAACCACCGGGCCAGGCGCCGCCGTTTGCCCACGCTGGCCAAGCTACCCGAGTTGTCTGCGTCGATGGAGGACATGGGCATCTACGCGAGCAAACCACCATCCAGGCGAACGGACACGCCGTTCAGATACGAGGCCGCTGATGACGCAAGAAATAGCGCCAAGTCGGCAATCTCCCCGGGCGTAGCGAGCCTCCCAGCTGGGATTTCCGCTCGGATGCTCTCGAGATACTCGTCCAAGCCAATCCCCTCGGCAGCGGCTCGAAATGAGCCGAGCCGCTTGACCATCGCTGAATCGACTGGGCCGGGACAGATCTCGTTGCACGTTATCCCGTGGGCAGCGTACTCGCGAGCGATTGTCTTCGTGAGACCCGAAAGACCATGCTTTGAGACGTTGTAAGGCAAGCTCGTCTCGTTCGCGGAGAGACCGTAGATGGATGAGATGTTGATGATGCGGCCCCAGCGTCTCGCCACCATGCCGGGGAGGTAGGCACGGCAAAGCAAGAAAGGGGCGGTTAGATTGACTGCCAGGGTCCTGTTCCAGGCCCCTGTGTCTACGAGATGAGTCGTGACTTGGCTTTCATTTGTCCCAGCGTTGTTTATGAGCACGTCCGTTGCCAAATCAGGCGCAATGAAGTCGACGCCGAGGTCCAGTGGTATCCCCACAATACCCAGGCGAGCCTGAAGCGACGCAGCAACGTCGGCACTGGAGTGGTACTGGAACACGACCCGGGCACTCGCAGCGTGGAAGGCTTCGACGAGTGCCTGTCCGATCGAGCCAGTTCCGCCGGTGACGAGAACTAGCTTGTCGTCTAGAGACATGGGGAGAACCTCGACTCAAGACGCGCGGCCTGCCCGCCCCTGTGATCCCGGCCCGAGCCATGGCGCCATGTGGCAGATGAACCCACTTTTAGGCTAGGACGGGACAGGGCCGAGTCAGGTCCGAAGCCCAGCCGCGCCAAGCGCGTCGACGGATCTCCCAGCGACATCACGGTCAGCAGCCACCTACCCGGCCGCTCCTCGGCCCACCAGACAGCCTTGTCTCTTGTTTTCTAACTAACTGACTACCAAGCACTTGCATGGACTCGACCACCGAATGGACCCGCGTTTCTCATCCTTAACCCACCAGTCGGCGGCCCAAGACTGTACCGAGTCGTCAGGGTACATTCCGTCCGGCCCTGGTGGGCGACTTCCAGATGTCCTGCGAGAAGACAGCCTCGGCTTCAAGGGGCTCGACGAAGGGGGGGCGGAGGTCTCAGTCGAGCGGGGGACCTCGGGCTGGGGCTCCCCAGCCTCGGCTCCTTCAAACACGAGCAGTTCGCCTGGCGCAGAGCATGGGCCGGGTCAGGTAGACGTGGTTGAGTAGACCGTACGTGTCGTTCCCGTGCTCGTGGACGGCGCGCTTCACGGCGCTGGCGATCTCCCCCGGCAGTTGTCGCGCAAGCCGTCCGTACAGGGCCTCGTCCTGGACCAGATATCGAACGAACTCGCCTTTGTGCCGCGCACTCGTGAAGGTCCGGCGCTCCGCGCTCACGGCTGCTGCGGCCTGCTCGATGCGGTCGTTTACCTCGAGCGCCCAGGGGCCAAAGTGGAAGAAGCGCCAGGGGACACCCGTGAAGGTCTCCGCACCGTGTCTTTCGGCATGTGCGAGGTCGGCGAGGTAGGCATACTTGATGAGGTGGATCGGACCCAACTCGCGCTGCCCGGGGTCCTCTTGGCCTGCTGCTGCCAAGGCATACTGAAGTAGGAGATCCAGTCGCGCGGCGTCCATGTTGGCAGGCTTCAACGTTCCAGTTTACTCCAATCACCTTTCATGCAGGCGTGGTCACTGACTTGTCCGTCTCTTCCCTGGACGACGTTCCTCCGAGCCCTTCGATGCTCTCGCGTCGTCGAATAACGATGCTTGGGCCACGACGGAGCCCTCCGCGACCATCGGGAGAGTGACGCTTTCCACGCCCGGATACTCGCCTCGCAACTCTGCCAGCAAGCGCTCAAAGGCCTCCTCCCCCAGGATGTTCCGGGCGTGCCGCTCGCATTCCGCCCAGGATTCCTCGACCGACTGCTCGAGTTGCCACGGAAGGAAGCGCGGACCGAAGCGCTCGCGGACGGGCTGAGGCTCCTGCGCGCGGTCGTCGTGGCCGAGGCCCAGGTCGGTGAGACAGAGGGCCTCGGGGAGCATCCAGCCATCGCCGTCGTTCTGAGAGCAGAAGGCCTCGATGCCCCGCTCGCGGTCGCCGCCGTGGGCGGCGATGGCCTGCTTGAGGTCGCCGAAGGCGGCGAGGGTCAGGACGGTGTGGCGCAGCTCGGGGTCCTTTTGCTTGTCGACGCGCCAGAAGCCCTTGGGGTCGAGGAGGCGCGTGAAGTCGTTCATGCGAAGGATCTCCGCCGGGTAGTCGCAGTCGCGCAGGATCCAGGCGAGGTCCTGCTCGTCCAGGCCGTAGAGCGCGGCAGCGAGAGCGTCGAGTTGAGCGCGGAGTCGCAAGCGCTCATTGTCGGTGATGGCCCACATCTCTCTCCACGCTCGCGGAGGGGCATGCGCGAGCAGGCGCCGTTGACGGAGCCAGTGCGGCGCAAACGCTACGTGGATGAGGTTGAGCCTCGCCACCCTCGGGGGCAAGGGTGTGCGGAGCGCGCGCCGTGGAAGGCACTGCTCCTCAAGAACAAACCAGGCGAGAGCAGCGGCGCCCAGTCGTGTCCGTGTTAGCCAATCGAAGGTGAGGGAGTTCAGGAGCCCGGCAGCCGCAAGCACGACCTCATCGCGTTCGTCGGATGGCCTGAGGAGGGGCACCTTGTGGCCAGAGGGAAACGGCGGCAACACTGCACCGATGAACGACCGTGCATCCGTACTGCGAGCCACTTCTCGGTAGCCCACCTTCAGCGAGTTGGCGCAGCGCGCGCTCTGCGCCCAAGTGGACTCCGACATCAGGTATTGCGGTTGCCAACGCTTGCGATCAAAGGGAATGCGCTCCCAAACAGCGCGGAGCCCCGTGCCCGAAAGCCAACCCTTGGCCGAAGGATCAAAGGCAGCGACCATGATGCCCTGGTACAGCGGCAACGCCACGTCACCGTCCGGGCCGATCCAGCGGCCGTACTCGTCCGGCTTGTAGCCCTTGGCCTCCCAGACCGGCCGCGGCGGGAAGAGCTTGGAGTCGGAGGTCATGTTGAAGTCTCCCTGCGCGTACCTGATGCCCCAGCCGTCGGGGCCATCGTCGCCGAGCAGGACCGAGTTCGCGTAGATCTTCTCCAGGACCTCGAGGTCGCGCTGAGCGCGGATCTCGAGGATGGCCTTCGTCTTCGGGCTGAAGCGGTCAACCTGGGCGCGGGAATACGGGATCGCGTGGGCGTCGCCATCCTCCCAGTCGCCGAGGTCGCGCCGCATGAAGGCCGTCCGGATCGCCTCGGTGGCCCCGCCCTTCTGGACGATCACCGGGCCGAACTTGAAGCTGCGGTGGATGTCGAAGATTCGCTCCCGATTCTCGAACCCGAAGAGCCAGCGCCACTGGCAGCGCGTGAGGAACAGGGTCCGCAGGGCGGTGGAGCCCTTGTCGGTGTAAATGCCCGACGGGACCAGCATGCCGAGCTGGCCGCCCGGGCGGAGCAGAGCATGAGATTGCTCCAGGAACATCTTGTAGGTGTAGGCCTTGCCCTCTCCCTGGATCCGAAAGGAGTGCGCTGGATCGGAGTAGCCGCGCCGTGTTACCCGCCGCTCGCGCCAGAGCCGATGGACGTCGGCCTTCTTCTTGCCCAGGAGCAGATGCTCGGGATCGGCGTCGCCGAACGGCTCGTCGACGTTCTTGACCCAGTTCGAGAGTGCCTTGAAGCGGGCGTTGTACTCGAGCCAGCGAGGCTCCTCATCAGCCGAGGCCTCGAACAGCTCCCTCTGGCGGCCCAGGGCTTCCTGCTTGCCGTACGCGCGATAGAGTGGGTCGAGGTTCGAGAAGTACTCCCTCGAGTTCGGTTGCAGCGTTTCCCACGGCGGGTTGCCGACGATTGCGTCGAAGCCGCTGCCGGGATTCGCGAAGACGTCCGGGAACTCCAGCTCCCAGTGGAAGAAGCGGTGCTCCTGGGCCAGGGCGGCGACGAGGTCCCGAGTCCCGGGGGGCGGATTCTCGAACGTGCGCGGCGTCGGGGCGTCGGGCAGGCGGTCCGCGGGCCAGAACCAGATGGCGCACCAGGTATCGAAGGCTTCGCGAAGGCGGACGAGGGCGGGGTTGCCAACGATGCGCTCGCGGTAGAGCCGGGCCCGCTCCTCCGCGTCGTGAACCGGCGCCGCATGGATCGCCTCGAAGGCGGCGAGGGCGTCGTCGTGCAGGGCCTCGGGCGTGCGCCCCTCGATCACGTTGAGGAGAGACTTCTGCCCAAGGGTCCAGGCGGCCAGCTCGGACTTGATGCGGTCGTTCCGGAACTTCTTGATCGCCTTTGTCCACGCTTCCTTCTCGAAGTGGACGCCACTCGCGTGGCCTTTGTCGCCCCCCTCGCGCTCCCAGGCCAGGGCGGGATAGTCGCGGAAGCGGTCGAACCAGCAGCCGACGAGGGAGTTCCCGGCCTTGAGCTTGTGGTCGAGGAACTCGAAGGGGAGGTCCTTGTCCATGGTCTCGATCCAGAGGGCCAGGCGGGCCAGCTCGACGGCCAAGGGATCGATGTCGACGCCGTAGAGACACCGCTCCACGACGTACCGCTTGAGCCGCGCGCGGAGCCGGGGCTCGAAGTCGTCGTCCTGGGGACGGCAGGGGAGCAACTCCGGGTCAAGGCGGCCCTCGGAAGGCTTCCCCTCGGCCAGCGTGACGAGCGTCTTCTCTCCTTGCTCGCGGATCCGGCCGTGCTGGTGGAGGCTGGCGAAGAGGGCGTCGGTCAGGAAGCGAAGGCTGGCCACGAGGAACGACCCGGAGCCCATGGCCGGATCGCAGACCTTGAGCGCGAGGATCTCTTCGGGGCGCTTGGCCGCCCACGCGGCGGGCGGCGCATCCTCGTTCGGTTGGCCCTCCGGTCCGACAGGCGGGTCGAACGCCAGGGGGCGAAGCGTCCGCTGCACCGTGGGGACGGCGAGCTGGGGCCGCGTGTAGAAGGTCCCCGCGCCCTTGCGTGTCCCTCCCCAGCGCACCAGGAACCACTCTCCCGGAAGCACCACCCGCTCGATGAGGCCCGCGGCCGTCCTCTCGACGGCTCCTTCGTGCTCGCGGAGAGCCTCCGGCTTCTTCGAGCGCGGCCTGGGCACGAGCTTTCCGACACTGACGGCACGGCGGGCCCACTGGCGGGCGCGGTCTCGAGCGGCCTGGTGGGCGTCGGCTTCCTCGATCGCGGCCGCGACGGGTTCGTCAGCCCCGGCCGCATCCGGCGCTTCCGCTTCCCCTTCTTCTTCGTCCTCGGTCTCTTCCTCGGCCTCGTCCTCCGCCTCGCCGTCACCGTCGTCCTCTCCGCTGGCCACGGCTTTCCGCTTGACCTTCAGCTTCTCGACGAGGGCGGGGATGGCCGCGTCGTCCATGCCTTCGAGGCGCGCAAGCGGCAGCAGAGGCTCGTCGCCCAGGGCGAGGAAGGCCATAGGCTCCGCGGCACGGTGCAGCTCGTAGTCCAGGAGACCCTCGTAGAGGATGCCGATGTATTCCGACGAGAGGTCGGAGAAGTCCACGGGAGCTTCGACCCACGTGCTGCCGCGGCCTTGGCGCACCTTCACGCGGCTCCGGCAGAGAAGCTGCAGGAGGCCGTAGACGAGGGCGTCGCTCGGCGTGGGGCCGCGGCCCGTGTCCTCGAAGGCGGCCAGGGCGCGGCGGACGGCATCCGTCGAGGCGGGGTCGCCCGGGGCGAAGAGGTCGCCGCCGTAGCGGGGCACGGGGAGGGCCTGGTGGTGCGACCCCTCGTGGACGAGACGGAAGAGGGCGAGCACGCGCGGCCACGCGCCCAGGCGCTGGCGCAGGCGCTCGAGGCCCGTTGCGCCGCCGGAGCGCTCGAGAATCTCCCGCAGCCCCTGGAGACCGTAGGAGGCGTGGTAGGCCGGGTTGTCGCGGGGCAGAAGGTCCCGCGCCTCGGCGAACAGGACGACGACCATGCGCATGACCATGCGGGTGGCGGCGACGTAGATGTCCCGCGGCGCCACCTGGCCACCCAGAGCTTCGAGCCTCGGGCCGTGCTCCTGGATCAGCATCTCGACGGCCCGGCGGACGCGCTCCCCCAGCTCCGACGACAGCTCGGCCTGGCCCCGCCGGGAGGCCTGGATGGCGGCGAGGAGTGGGCTCGGCTCGTCCGGCTTGGGCGGGGTGAGGGCCGCTGCCGACAGCAGAGCCTGGAGGGCCGTGACCTGGGGGCCAGGCTTGCCCTCCTCGAACCAGAGACCCGTGTCCCATTCCGCCCAGGCGTCGAAGTCGAGGCCGGCGTAGATCAGGCGCCACTGGCGGGCGTTTGTGAGAAGGGCGATCTTCTGCTGGGCCGCGCGCAGCCAGTGGACGACGCGGGAGACGGACCGCCGGCCACGGCCGATGCCCAGGCGCGTGGTGTCGTCGACGAAGACCGGGAGGAGGCTGCCATTGGGCGCGTACCAGACGCGTCGGGGTTTCACGGTCTCGCCGGTCAGAGCCCGGATCGACCACCGGGTGTCCACGTCGGCCCCGCGCTCCCAGCGGGCGCCGTCGCTGGTTTCGAGGCCGCACACGCGGTAGAGGACGACGTCCAGGAGGGCCGCCTCGGCATCGTGTGCGCCGGCGTCCAGGCGCACGAGGTCGCGGCGGAGGCGGTCGACCAGATGGCCGGGCAGCGGCGGTGGCTCGTCCGGGAAGTGCTCGGCCAGGCGGGCGGGGGCGATGAGCAGCCCCCCGTGCTTCAGCGAGGCCCACCACGCGTGGCGCTCAGGCGCCAAGGGTCCAGCCCTCCTCTTCGGTGCAGTCGGCCACGTCGAACAGCGTCACCTCCGCTCCTCGGGCAAGCCGATCTCGACCGCCACGGGAAAGACCTGGGCGTCGCCGCGCATCGCGTAGCGCTTGGGGATGAGGTGGTCGGTGACGCGCTCGCGCTCCCGAGCGAGCTGCTGCCGCAGTTCCTCGTAGTGGCCCCGCCGGCGCTGCAGCTCCTCTTTCTTGGCGTGCTCGGATCGCAGCAGCTCGGCCACCCGGTCCTCGGGATCGAAGAGCTTCCCCTGTCGGCGGTCCGCCTCGAGCGCCTCGATCTCCCGTTCGAGCCGGGCGAGCGTCTGCTGTTCGATGAGCGCCGACAGCTCGCCCTGCCGGCTCTGGAACCGCTCGCGCTCGCGGCCGATCGCGGTTTCCCGCTCTCGCTCGAGGGCCTGACGGAGGTTCTTCGTCAGCCCCTTGGCGAGATCGTCCACGAGGCGCCGCACATCCGGGCCGACCTCGTCCCAGAGCTCGCGGGCGCGATAGACGGCAGCCATCTCGGTCGGCCCGGCCACTCGAAGCCGAACGGCGGGCTCGTGAGGGAATGGCTCGCCCAACTCCCTCTTGCGGATTGGAACCCGCAGCGTCCGGACCCAATGGTGGAAGGTCTCGCGCAGGTCGTTGACGGCCAGTTCCTCCACGGTGAGCAAGACCACGGCGTCGGCCCCCTCCGGGATGGGCCCGCGGCGCACCGTCCAGCGCGTGGCCGAGGTCTCCTTACCCGGAAATCGAAGCTGGGCGAAGGAAGCAAGAGCGCGTTGGAAGAGCGGGTGGGCCAGGTGCAGGAGCGCCGTCTCCCGCTCGGGGCGGAAGACCGGCCGGTCACCCTTGCGGTGGAGGAAGTAGAGCGGATCGAAGACGACGGCCGGCAGCGCTCCCTTCTGGCCACGCCGGGTTTCGAGCCGAAGCGTGTCGTCGATGAGGACGTCCCATCCGGGGGGGATGGGATGGCGGAGGCGAACGCGGCCCCGCTCGTCCGGCGGCTCGAACCGAGGCCGGCCGAAGCGGATGCCGAGGGCCACTTCCAATGTGTCCCGGAGGGCGTCGGGGTCAAGGTCCAGCTCCTCCGCCAGGGCCATGAGACGAGCCGCTTCGGCTCTTCCCTCGTCCGCCGCGGGCCTCTCGTCCGATGTCGCGACGGCGGCATCGCGCGGGAAGGAAGCCCGTCCCTTGACCTGGGCCACCGTCTGGTCGAGATCCCGGCGGACGGCCGCTCCGTCCGCCCCTTCGATGAAGCGTCTCTGGAAGGCGGCGTCGAACACCTCGCCCGTGGAACCCAGGTCCTCGCGGATGGTGTCGACCTTGGTCACGACGTAGGACAGGAATGCGAGGTCGGCGTCATCGTCGGTGGCAAAGTGATGGACGGTCACGTCCCGGGCCTGCCCATACCGGTCCAGGCGGCCGTTCCGCTGCTCCAGGCGGGCCGGGTTCCAAGGGACGTCGAAGTGGAGGAGGTATCGGGCGGTCTCCTGAAGGTTGAGGCCCTCCGACGCGGCGTCCGTGGCCACCAGGATCCGCACGGGGTCGGTGGGGTCGTTGAACGCGGCCTTGATCTCCTCCCGCTCCGTCTCGTCCATCCCCCCGTAAAGGACCTGCACTGCTTCGGCGTCCGCGTAGCGCTCCAGGAGCCGGCCCTGGAGGTAGTCGAGGGTCGTCTTGTACTCGGTGAAGACGACGAGGCGTTCGTCGCTTCTCCACGCCTTGCCGTTCTGGCGGAGGCGCTCGTCCACCCACCGGCCGAGAGCGTCGAAGCGGGCGTCGCGCTTCGGCCGAACCTGCTCGGGGGCGACGCCGCGCCCGTCCAGTCCAAGGGCGGCGAGCGCCGCTTCGATCCTCGCGGACTCCGCCCTCAGGTCAACAGCCAAGGGCTTGAGCCAGGCGCCGACGGTTCGCGCCGCGTGCGCCGTCCGGCCCTCGGCCTCCCGGTCGTCGCCGGTCTCTTCCTTGACGGCGCGTTCCGCCGCCCGCACCTCCTCCGGCTCGGCCGCCTGCGCGTCCTCCAGCCCTTCCTGGTAGCGGTGCCACGAGTCCGCGAAGGCCACGGCGCAGGAGAGCAGCCGCTTCCCGAGAACCTCGACCGCGAAAGCCCCCGCGAGCTGGTCGCTCCGGCTCGAACGCGCCACGAGCGAGCGGACCTTCTTCCGGAAATCCTGGAAGGCGCCCGACAGCGCTGTCTCCTCCGCGCTGAGCCGCAGCGAAATCGCTTCGAGATGGCGGTCTGCGAACAGGGGCGGGTTCGTGCGCGCGTTGATCTCGCGCTTGAGCCGCCGGACCAGGACCTGCTCGACACGCCCTCGCTCGGCTTCGCTCAGCTCGTCTCTTTGAGAGAAGCGGACGGGGTCGAGCCGCTCGAGGAGCCCGGTAAAGGACCGGGTATGGCCGTTGTGGGGAGTGGCGGTGAGGAACAGCTTGTGCTCGAAGTGCGGCGCAAGGAACCCGAGCATCTTCGAGAGGTCGCTGTCGTCGCCGAAGGCGGCGGGGGTGAGGTTGTGCGCCTCGTCCACGATCAGGAGGTCCCAGGGAAGATGCGGCGAACCCTCCGGCGGCCGGGATGCGGCGCGGAACTCCTCGAGGACGTCGGGCTGCTTGAGGTAGTCGTAGGAGGTGACGATCCGGGGGAAGGTTCTCCACGGGTTGGCGTCCATGCCCAGCCGCTTCCTGAGTCCGTGGGTCTTCTGGCGGTCGACCTCGTCGAAGGCCAGCGCGAACTTGTCGCGCATCTCCTGCTTCCACTGGATGCGGAGGGAGGCCGGGCAGATCACGAGCACCCGGCGCACCCGGCGGCGGATGAGCAGCTCGCTCAAGATGAGGCCGGCTTCGATCGTCTTTCCGAGGCCGACGTCGTCCGCGATGAGCAGGGAGACTCGAGGCATCCGCAAGGCTTTCAGCAGCGGCACGAGCTGGAAATCGTCCACTTGGATCGCCGCGTGGAAAGGCGCGGCGAGGGGAAGGCGCGTCAGCGGACCCGCCGGGCCGTCAGGGTCGACGAACGGCGAGATGGCGGTCCAGCGGGTAGCTCGCACGAGGGCATCGAAGTCCTCCGCCGGCATCGGGGCGTCGCGTGAGGGATCGGGAAGGGCCGTGGGCTCGAGAAGGCGCCCTCCGGGCTCGCGCTCCCAGATGACCTGATCGTCCGCGGGAACGCCGGCGTCTGTGTACTCCACCGTGACCAGGTGGAGGCGGCCTCCCACCCCGCCGTCGAAGGGCTCGACTGCGCTCACGATGCCGCGACGGTTCCTGACCGTCGCGAGCATGCCGACGCGAGGGTTCTGAGCGACGGGATGAGAGGCGGTTGTCGTCACGGCTTATCACAGCGGCGTGTACGGCATCCCTGGATCGAACCGACCTTTGTGCAGCGGCATTCTATCGCGACGGGCTACAGGGCAGGCGCAGCAGTTCTGCTCGAGCTCCGGAGTGCGGCTCACCGGAAAAAGGCCTTGACCGACACTCCATAATAGATAGTGTCTATCATGATGGTGGGGTCACAATGGTCCCTCTCACAAGCTGCCCGCCTTCTCCGCCAGCCCCAGCACCGACTCATATACCTCTGCGAGAAGGGGGTCATCGTTCCCGACCTCGAAGACGCCAAGGGCCGTGGAAGTAGCCGGCGATTCTCGGCCCGTAATCTCCTTGAGTTCGCGGTGGCGCTGCGATTGCGAGACCTGACTATTCCCGTGGGGCCCGTCGCAGCCATCATCCACACCCTGCGTGCGTTTGAGGCAAAGGTTTCCCGAGAGATTCCGCGCTTTAAGCTTGTCCAGAACCTGAGGGAAAAGGTTGCCCCCGACCTTCGCATCATCGTCCGGGACGGTGAGCGTCTCTACTTCTCGCTCGGCGTTGGGAGCAGTCCACCGAAGGTTTACGGCGGCCTGGATTTTCAGACCCTGTCCCCTTCAAAGCCGGTCAAGCTCAAACTCGTGGAGGCAGAACAGGTGAACGCTGAGGCGCCGCAGATCCGGATCGGCGGCTTCGGGCGGCCCGAGGGAAGTAGGCACGCCCGGATTGAGGTAAGCGTGACCGGGATCGCGAAGGACCTGCCGCTGGATGGGTGACGCCCCTTTTTTGCCCATGATGATAGGCACCGTCTATCATCGGAGATGATGATGCAATTGAGGCGTGGCAGTGCGAGGAGTGAAAGGCACGCGTCGGATGTCTGGACGCCAACCAGCGACCACGCCGTCCGAGAGCTTCTCGATCATCTGGCTCAGGAGCTAGCTGCCGAGTATGTTCGCTTGATGAAGAAGGCGGCGTCAGCAGAAACGGATCTCGACATGGCTCGGGGCCGGGAGAAGGGTCGATGAGGGCTGCCATCGACGCCAGGTATAGCTCGGAGAACCAGCGGGCGGAGAGCATCGAAGACCTAGTATCGTCTTGCCGGAAGCTGGCGGCCGACCGCGGTTATGTGGTGGCCGAGGACCACATTTACAGCGACGCGGCGGCCTCGGGGGCGCGAAAGGATCGGGTCGGGCTCTCGGCCCTTGTGGCGGCCAGCGAGGCCAAGCAGATCGACGCGGTCCTGGTGGACGACCTGTCGCGATTGGCCAGGGACAACTTCCTGATGTTGTCTGTGTTGGCCGAGCTGCGTTTCAACGGCGTCCGCGTGGTGTCCGTTGCGGATGGGCTGGACAGCGAGGACGAAGAGGCCACGGTCGGGATCCAGGTGCGCGGGATCTTCAACGAGCTGCAACTTCGGGATCTCAGGAAGAAGACCCTGCGCGGTCAGATCGGCCAGAAGGAGCGGGGCTTTTCGGTTGGCGAGAGGACTTTCGGATACAGGTCCCTCCCCGTGGGCAGCATGCGGATGGACAAGAAGGGACGACCCCGGCCGGACGGGTACCGGATGGAGATCGAGCCCCGCGAGGCCAGCGTGGTGCTTCGCATCTTCCAGGAGTTTGGCGACGGTCAGTCGGTGTGCGCGATTGTTCGACAGCTGAACGACGAGGGCGTCTCGGGTTGCTTCCGTTCAGGCAAAGGGTGGTTCCCCGCAACACTCAGCCGCATCATGCGGAACGAGAACTACGTCGGACGGTGGATTTGGAGCCGGCGGGAAACGCGACGGGACCCGAAGACCGGACGACGCAAGCAGTTCCCGAAGCCAGAGTCCGAGTGGATCATCCGCGAGGATGAGGCTCTCCGGATCGTTCCGCAGGCGCTGTGGGTCCGGGTCCAAGAGCGTCACCAGGAAACCACAAGGACTTGGCCGGGGGGAAAGGCAAAGGGTGGTGCGGGACTTCCAAGGGGTGGGTGGATCAAGCACTACCCGGACTACCTGCTCTCCGGGGCGATGGCCTGCGAGGTCTGCGGAGGCACGATCGCCCAAGTCAGCGGCAAAGGGGGCGGTTACTACGGCTGCCTTGCCGCGTCGAGGGGTGCGTGCGACAACCGGCTCCTCATGCGACGAATCCTGACCGAGAGGGTGGTCATGGCCGCGGTCCGGAATCACTTGGCCTCAGCCGAGAACTTGCGCTACGTCCTGCGCCGTGTCGAGGAGGAGGTCGCCAAGATCTACGCGGACGTCCCGGGAACAATCCTCCTCAAAGAGACCGAGCTCAAGTCGGAGGAGCGCAAGCTCGCCAACTTCATCGAGTTCATCGGGGAGGGGCGAGGTACCCGGGCCCTCGCTGCGGCGCTGGAAGCAACTGAGCGGAGGGTGGAGGTTCTCCGCTGCGAAGTCGAGGGGCTGAGCCGAAGCCGGGAGGCGGTGTTCAGGGCTCCGCCGCTGGAGTGGATCCGGGAGCGTGCGGCCAAGCTGCAAGACGTGTTGGAGCGGCAGACGGGACGGTCGGCCCTGATCCTGAGGAGACTCCTGGGACCAATCCGGCTGGAACCCACCCGGCCCGACATCGGGCACCCGTACTACCGCGCCCTGACCTCGCTTCAGGCCTTGGCCTTGATAGACGAAAGCCCCGAGGTGGACGGCTCGGATCCCGGTTCGACTTTAGTGCGTTGGTGGAGGCGGCGGGAGTTGAACCCGCGTCCGAAAACGCGCCTGCGAGAGGCCCTACAAGCTTAGTCCGACCTGGAGTTTCGCCCCCACCGT
>Ga0214472_10001570_pt1 | contig 25412 bp, 26 predicted proteins | sample RVTome_6_FD_207662 | JGI IMG/M metagenome (GOLD analysis project Ga0214472, IMG submission 207662) | Soil microbial communities from uranium-contaminated site in the Upper Colorado River Basin, Wyoming, United States - RVT140D175 | ecosystem: Environmental > Terrestrial > Soil > Contaminated >...
GTCCATGGTTGCTCCCTCCTTCGCTTTGTGGCGATCCCATATCGACCACGTACCAACCGAAGTGTCGGGGGCAACCACCGCCCCCGACAAGAGCGATTAAGCCATCTCACCATGAGGATGGAGGGGCGGCGCTTCAGCCTTTGCGCAAGACGATGCATAAGCACCGCCGCGTCCGCCTCGCCCTTCGACGGGCACAGGACTAGGCAAACCTTTGATCCGTCGCGCAAATCCTGAGTTTGCCGAAGGCGAACCAGAGGGATTTGCGAAAAAACTTATCCTCGCCTCTCGAACCTCTCTTATTATCGCCCCACTGCCGCCCAAGCAAACGCCGGACGATCGCCAGCGGACGGAGGGCGGCAGCAACGGAGCGGTCGTGACCATAGCCCTTAAGTGGGAATGTGTGGGCGACTTACGGAACGCTCCCTGGTTCGCCAGGCCGAAAGGCCAGCGGCCGAAGGGGCCGACCAAGAGGCCCGGCCGGGCAGTCTGCCTGAGAAGTCCGGACGGGACGTCAAATCTCCGTGCAGGGCGGCGAGGGCCGCAGACAGTAGCCAAGCCAATCGGCGTGCGTCGCCCTGCGGTTTGCGCATTGAATGACACAAGCCACGGGCGGAATTCCGCCGCGTGAATAATGAAGCATGGCCAAACCACGCTCGTCACCCTCGGCCTTGTGCCGAGGGTCCAGCTGGATTCTCGGGACGAGCCCGAGAATGACGACTTCGAGGGACGAGCCCGAGAATGACGAATGTGCGGTGCCGGTTCCGCTTCTCTCCATGGGCCGACTTGATCGGTGCTCCCGAGCTTGTCGAGCGGCAGCCCCGCCGGATTCACCGATCAAGTCGGCCGATGGAGAATGGGTGAGCGCCGCGTGAACGATGGCGCACGCCCCTGCTTCGATCACTGCGATTGGACGATTGAGAGTATCGCGGTCCGGTCGCGGGGAGTAGAACAAACCGCCCGCACGCTTTTTTGGCGCGGGAAAAACAGAAAAGGCGAAACATTCCATGAGCGATCAACACAGCGGCAAATGTTTCTGCGGCGCCGTCGAGATCGAGGTCAGCGGCGCCCCGGAGGCGATGGGCTATTGCCATTGCGAATCCTGCCGCTCGTGGTCGGCCGGCCCGGTCAACGCGTTCACCTTGTGGAAACCCGAAGCAGTCAAGGTAACGAAGGGCAAGGAAAGCCTCGGCCATTTCAAGAAGACCGAAAAGAGCGATCGCCAGTTTTGCCGCAAATGCGGCGGCCACATCATGACCGACCACCCGGGATTTAGGCTGATCGACGTTTATGCGGCCACCATCCCCAGCCTGGCGTTCAAGCCGGCGCTGCATGTCAATTATGCCGAGACCGTGCTGCCGATGAAAGACGGCCTGCCGAAACTGCGCGACTTTCCGAAAGAATTGGGCGGTACTGGGCAGTCTGTCGCCGAATAGGCCTGCGCAATGGCGGCGATGCGCGTGAGGCCAAGGCACCTCTTGCCGCGCCGGATCGAAATCCCCTATACCGCCCTCGCAAACCAACCACCCGCGCTCGTTTGCGGGACTGGATAGGAGAACGACGATGGCTTCCGCCGAAGCGCCCGCCCCGCAAACTGCGCCGCAATCCTCCCGCCAAATCAATCTGAAGTTTCCCGACGGCTCGGTCCGCGCCTTTGCCGCGTCGGCGACCGGCCGCGACGTCGCCGAAGCGATCGCCAAATCGCTCGCCAAAAAATCGGTCGCCTATGCGCTCGACGGCCAGTTGCGCGATCTTGCCGAACCGGTCGGCTCCGACGGCGCCATCGAACTGGTGGCCCGCGAGGACGCGCGCGCCCTCGAACTGATCCGCCACGATTGCGCCCACGTATTGGCCGAGGCCGTGCAGGAATTGTGGCCCGGCACGCAGGTCACCATCGGCCCGGTGATCGAGAACGGCTTCTATTACGATTTTGCCCGCAACGAGCCGTTCACGCCGGACGACCTGCCGGTGATCGAAAAGCGCATGCGCGAGATCATCGCCCGCAACAAGCCGTTCACGATGGAAGTGTGGAGCCGCGAGGCGGCCAGGAAATTTTTCGCCGCCAAGGGCGAGAACTATAAGGTTGAACTGGTCGATACGATTGCGGCCGACCAGCAGCTCCGCATCTACAAGCAGGGCGATTGGGCCGATCTCTGCCGCGGCCCGCACATGCGCTCGACCGGCGATATCGGCGACGCCTTCAAGCTGATGAGCGTCGCCGGCGCCTATTGGCGCGGCGATTCGAAGAACGCCATGCTGACGCGCATCTACGGCACGGCTTTTGCCAGCCGCGCCGATCTCGACGCCTACCTGAAGATGCGCGAGGAGGCCGAAAAGCGCGACCACCGCAAGCTCAGCCGCGAGATGGACCTGTTCCATTTCCAGGAAGAGGGGCCGGGTGTCGTCTTCTGGCATTCGAAAGGCTGGCGCGCCTTCCAGAACCTCGTCGGCTACATGCGCCGCCGGCTCGCCGGCGAATATGAGGAGGTCAACGCCCCGCAGGTGCTCGACAAGAGCCTGTGGGAAGCGTCCGGCCATTGGGGCTGGTATCGCGAATCGATGTTCTCGGTGCAGGTCGCCGGCGACGAGGCCGACGATCCGCGCATCTTCGCGCTGAAGCCGATGAATTGCCCCGGCCACGTCCAGATTTTCAAGCATGGGCTCAAAAGCTATCGCGACCTGCCGGTCCGCCTTGCCGAATTCGGCTGCGTCCACCGTTTCGAGCCGTCGGGCGCGCTGCACGGGCTGATGCGCGTGCGCGGCTTCACCCAGGACGACGCCCATGTCTTCTGCACCGAGGACCAGCTCGAAGCCGAGATCCTGAAAATCAACGAACTGATGATGTCGGTCTATGCCGATTTCGGCTTCAAGGAAGTGACGGTCAAGCTCGCCACTCGTCCGGAAAAGCGCGTCGGCACCGACGCCATGTGGGACCATGCCGAGGATATCCTGAAGCGCTCGCTCGAACGCATGGCGGCCGAGGACAATCGCATCAAGTCCGGCATCAACGAGGGCGAGGGCACGTTCTACGGCCCGAAATTCGAATATACGTTGCGCGACGCCATCGGCCGCGAGTGGCAGTGCGGCACCACGCAGGTCGATTTCAACCTGCCGGAACGCTTCGGCGCGTTCTTCATCGATTCGGATTCGGCCAAGAAGCAGCCGGTCATGGTCCACCGCGCCATTTGCGGCTCGATGGAGCGTTTCCTCGGCATACTGATCGAGAACTTTGCCGGCCACTTCCCGCTGTGGTTCGCGCCATTGCAGGTCGTCGTCGCCACGATCACCTCGGAAGCCGACGGCTATGCCGGCGAGGTCGTGAAAAAGCTGCGGCGCGCCGGCCTTCAGGTCGAGCTCGACGCCCGCAACGAGAAGATCAATTACAAGGTTCGCGAACATTCGCTCGCCAAGGTGCCGGTCATGCTTGTCGTCGGCCATCGCGAGGCGGCCGAGAACACCGTCTCGATCCGCCGGCTCGGCTCGCGCGACCAGACGTCGATGCCACTCGCCGAAGCGATTGCAGCGCTCGCCGAGGAAGCGACGCCGCCGGACGTCAGGCGGATGCGGGACGAGGCGGCGTGAGCGGATTATTCCGCCAGCACCTCGAGGTCCTGGTCGATGCCCGACAGCACCTCGAAATCGCGCGAGTAGATTTTCTCGTTGTTCTTGGCGATCGCGGTGTAGTTGCCTTCCGACAGCACGAACACCGGAAAAGCGCTGGAGCTCTCGGTGATCACCTCGCCGTTGTCGGTGATCACCGACCAGGCGGTGTCGGCGATCGCGTCGCCGCCGGCCGATTTGACGAGACGGAAGCTCATTCGCGCCGCCCGGTGCAGCATCGTCGCTTTCGTCACCTTGCCGGGCTCGACGCGAAGATCGGCCCGGACCTCGGCGTTGAGATGGCCGTAGTCGGAAACGACGTGATAGGTGCCGGCCGGAAACGGAACGACCTCGCCCGGACGCACATTGCGCGCGATCAATTGCCGCTCGCCGCGCTCGTCGGCTTCGTTGGCGTAGATGTCGAAGCGCAGCAGGGCCGGCGAGATCTTCGCTTCGTCGGCGGTTACCCCGTTGAGCTGCAGGGCGCCGGCATTGAGCACGAACACTTCGCTGCTCGGCGCATCGCTGACGACGACGCGCCGCACCGCTCCGGCATAGCCATAGGCGGCATGGACGAGATATTCGCCCGGCGTCATGTCAAAGGCCTTGCTGCCGCCGGCGGCCTGCGCCAGCAGCGGCAGTTTTCCGTCTTCGCCGGCGGTCGGGCCGAACACCCGCCACGAAAGACCTTCGCCGATCGAAGTGCTTTCGTCCGTCATGCGCGCTTCGAACGAAACGCGCACGGTCTTGACTTGCGCCTGCGCGGTATTGGGCATGAAAGCCGGCAGCAATGCCGCCGTGGCAAGAACGGCCAGGACGCTTGCAAAAATGGCGCGCATGAAGCGGGAAGGCGGCATCTGGAAATTTCGGTTGGCTTGCAGCGACTTCAAGCCTTTTCTTGCGGCAGTTTCAAGGCTACCGGACATGCGGGCGACAAGCAAAACACCGGATAGGGCATGAGCGAGGCGAACGAACCGGAACCCCGCAACGATGCGGTTATCGCATTCCTGTCGGAACGGCGGTCGTCGCCAGCCAAGGCGATGACCGGACCGGGGCCGACGCGCGATCAATTGCGCGCCATGGTCGCGCTCGCCAGCCGCGTGCCCGATCACGGCAAATTGGCGCCTTGGCGGTTCATCCTCTATGGCGAAGACGCGCGCCGCAGGCTCGGCGAGCGCTTCCTGGCACGCGCCATCGAACTCAATGGCCCGCTACCGGCCGCGGCAGCCGAACTTGAGCGCACCCGATTTTCGCGCGCGCCGGCGGTTATCGCCGTTGTCAGCCGCGCCGCCCCGCATGTGAAAATCCCCGAATGGGAGCAGATGATGTCGGCCGGAGCGGCGGCCTATAACCTGCTTCTTTGCGCCAACGCGCATGGCTGGGACGCGCAGTGGCTGACCGAGTGGATCGCCTACGATTCCGAACTCGCGCGCGAACTGGGTTTGCAGCCGGGCGAGCGGATCACCGGTTTCCTCTATGTCGGCCGCAAGACATTGCCAAAGACCGAGCGCGACCGGCCGGCGCTCGATTCGATTCTCACGGAGATTTAGTCCACGTGTTCTACGAAACCGCCAAGCGCGATCACGGCCTGCCGCACGACCCGTTCAAGGCGATCGTCGCGCCGCGTCCGATCGGCTGGATTTCGACGCTGTCGCCGGACGGCGTCGCCAATCTGGCGCCCTACAGCTATTTCAACGGGCTCTGCACAAAGCCCGATCTGGTGATGTTTTCTTCCGAAGGCGAAAAGGATTCGCTGACGAACATCCGTGCTTCCGGCGAATTCGTCTGCAACCATGTGACGATGGCGCTTGCCGAGAAGATGAACCTGACATCGGTGAACGCGCCGCGCGGCGTCAGCGAGTTCGATCATGCCGGTCTCAAGAAAGCCGCCTGCGTCCTGGTCAAGCCGCCGCGTGTCGCCGAAGCGCTCGCCGCGCTCGAATGCAAATTGGTCAAGTTCGTCGAATTGTCGGGCCATGACGGCAAGCCGTCTGCGGCAACGATGGTCATCGGCGAAGTCGTCGGCGTTCACATCGACGAAAAGGCGCTACGCGACGGCATGTTCGTGCCGGAGCTGGCGCGCCCGGTCGCCCGCATGGGCTATTACGACTATCAGGGTCCCGACGGCTGGTTCAAGATGCGCCGGCCGGAATGGAAATGAGCGGCCGTTGGTTGCGCCCATGGTTACCGAACGGTTTCCAGACATGGTAAACCCTTCGTTAACCCCTTTTCGGTACGGTTGCGCCTGTTGGGGGGCCCACCGGGTTTGGGGGGATCTGCTTGGATCCGGTGTGGCCTTTCTCTCCGACATCTGGGGCTCCCGTGTCGAACTTCTTGGCAGTGGTGGAAATTTCGGAGGTGCAGGCGCGTCTGGCGGCTGCGCGGGTGGCGGTTCGTGCGCTCCTTCCCGGTTCCGATTATGCCGAACAGCGCCGCGCCGCCGAAGCGGTATTGACCGTGCTTGCCGAGGACGCCGACGAGGAGGTCCGCCTCGAGGTTGCCCGCTTGCTCGCGCCGCATCCATTGGCGCCCCGCCACGTGATCATGACGCTGGCGGCCGATCATGTCGCGATCGCGGTCATTGTGCTCGCGCAGTCGCCGCAACTGATCGACGGCGAATTGGCGCGACTGGCAAGGGATGGCGAGCCGGAGGCCCAGATCGCGATTGCCTGCCGCGAACCGATCTCGGTGGCGCTGGGCAATGCGATCAGCGAACACTCCGGCAGGGATGCATGCCTCGCTTTGGTCCAAAACCCTTCTGCCGCCCTCGGCGCGGCCGCTCTCCACCGCATTGCCGAGCGCTTCGGCGCCGATGACGAAATCCGCCGCGGCCTGCTCACCCAACCGTGCCTGTCGCCGAGAAGCCGCGTCCGGTTGATCGCCAGGCTTGGCGACAAATTGCTGGAAGACGCGATCGGTGACGGTACCGCGCGGGCCAAGGCGGAAAGTCTTGCCCACGACTGTTGCGACAAGGCGCTGATTGCCTATGCGGCCGAGGCGGCGGACTGCGAAATCGACGAAATCTGCAATGCGATCATCGAGCTGGAGCGAATGACTTCCGCGTTCCTGCTGCGCTGCGTTCTGGTCGGCAATCTGGAACTGTTTTCGCGCGCCATAGCGCGCCTTTCGGCAACGCCGGCCTCGCGCGTCGAAACGCTGCTGGCCGCCGGCCGCCGGAGCGCTTTCCAGGCGATATGCGTGCGCGCCGGCCTGCCGCGCCCGGCTTGTGAGCTGCTCTGGCACGCGATCACGGCATGGCGCCTGGCGTTGGGCGACGGCGTGCAGGGCGACGCCACGGACATGGTCTGGCGGATTTCGCATGCCGCGCTCGAAGCCTACCATCCCGTCGACGAGAACGATCCGATCTGGGTGCTGTTACGCAAGGTTGGCGCCGAAGCGGCGCGCGAAAAGGCGCGGGCGGACTTCCGTTCGGCACTGGAGCCGTCGTCGCACGCGGAGGAAGCGGAAATCGAACAGCCCGAACCGCGCCCCTATGCGGACGATACGCTGGAAATGGAGCCCGGAGTGGTCGCTGCTTTCGCCATTCATTTTGCCGAGGAGATCCTCGACCTCGAGGAATCGCTGGCGGCTTTGGCCAATGAAACCGCCGACGAACCGGCGCCCGAAATTCAGGTGCTGGCAGAACGCGCGTCGGCGATGGTTGCCGGGCAGGGCGAATATTCGACCGATCCCGAGATCGCGGTATTTGCCGCCATGCTCGAGGCCGAAATGGCGGCTTCCGATTCCGGCGAACTGCCGGAAATTCCGCTGCACCGGCACGCCAATGACGACCAGTTCAAGGCGCCGCGGGTCCGGCCCGTCGAGAATTCGGCCGCTGCCTGATCTCACGCCTGAAACTGCTCGTTCAGGATGCGCTCTTCCCACGAGTGATGCGGATCGAACAGGATCAACCCCGACGAAGCATGATCGAGCCGCACGCCGACGCGGCGAACCGACTTGATCTCGATATGGTCGGCGACCGCATTCACCGGCCGCTTCATCGGTTCGTTGATTGCGATTTCGATCACCGCGGTGTTGGGGATCAGCGCGCCGCGCCAGCGACGCGGCCGGAAGGCGCTCACCGGCGTCAGCGCCAGCAGCGGCGCGTCCAGCGGCAGGATTGGCCCGTGCGCCGACAGATTGTAGGCGGTCGAGCCGGCCGGCGTGGAGACCAGGATGCCGTCGCAGATCAGCGGATCGAGCCGCATCCGCCCGTCGATCGAGATCACGAGGCTCGCGGCCTGGTAGGATTGGCGCAGCAAGGATACTTCGTTGATGGCCTTGGCGCGGTGGATTTCGCCGCTCATGTCCTCGGCTTCCATGTCGAGCGGCCGGATGACGCTGCGGGTCGCGCCGGCGAGCCGTTCGGACAGGTTGTCCTCGGAATATTCGTTCATCAGGAACCCGACGGTTCCCTGGTTCATGCCGTAGACCGGTTTGCCGGTGTTCATGAGCCGGTGCTGGGTTGCCAGCATGAAGCCGTCGCCGCCGAGTGCGACGATCACATCGGCGCTGTCGGTTGCGACATTGCCGTAGCGCTTCTCGAGAACCGAAAGCGCCGCCTTGGCGGCAGGCGTTTCACTCGCCACGAATGCGATCTTCAAAGCCAATTCGGTCGGTCCCTCCCGCTCGCCTGCATGCAGGCGCAAATCCAGTAGCCCAGCAACGCCCGCCAGGCCAGCGCCCGGCTCTTCACAATCCGATAACGCTAAGCCTTTGTTAACAGGAGCAATGGAAGATCGCATCAGCCGGGCCGCGTGACCAACTTGGGCTAGACGCGGCCAGGTCCAGTCAGTCGTAGATGTGAGGCTTCCATGATCCGACCCGCCACCGAAATCGAATATCCGGCTTCCATCGCCCAGCGCAATCGCGCCAGCATGCTCGCGCGCATGGATTCGCTGAGCCGGGCAAGCCAGTCGTTGCTGGGCGTGATCGCCGAGCGGCTCGGAGCTGAAAAGCGCGAGGATTTCGAGCGCATCGTCGAACTGACGACAGAGCAGGAGCGCCTGATCGCCAACATGCGCGCGCTCGCTCGCGCCGCCTGAACGCCGGCGGCTACCTTCCCGAAGCGACGCCTTCGCGGCGCGGATCGACCGCGCCTTCGAGGCTGTTTGGCGTGATCCGGACGGCATGCATCCCGGAATCGAGTTCGAGTTCGCGCACCGGGTAACCGATCGCCTCCAGCGCCGGCGCCAGTCGTGTCGCGGCGGTGCCGGCTTCCACCTCGTAAGTTCCGTAGCGGTTGACCAGATGCGCCGCCGCCAGGGCCCGGTCGAGTGGCATTCCCCAGTCGAGAATCGCGACGAGCTTGGCGGCCACGAACGGAATGATCCGGCTGCCGCCGGTCGCGCCGAGCGCAATTATCGGCTTGCCGTCCTCGAACACGATGGTCGGCGCCATCGACGAGCGCGGCCGTTTGCCACCCTCGACACGGTTGGCGACCCGCGCGCCCTCCCTGTCCGGGACAAATGAAAAATCGGTCAGTTCGCTATTCAGCAGGAAGCCGCGCACCATGAGCCCGGAGCCGAACGATTTTTCGATGCTGGTCGTCATCGAGACGACATTGCCGGCGCGATCGACAATCGAAAAGTGACTGGTGGAAGGGATTTCGGCCGACGCATCGTCGCCGAATATCCTGGTGCGGTCGTCGGGCGGATTGCCGGGCTGGACGGCGTCCGCGCCAAGCGCCATTTCGCCTTCCAGCAAGGTTGCGCGTCGGGCGAGATAGGCCGGGTCGGCGAGGCCGTGCGGCGCCGGCTCGAAATCCGGGTCCGCGAGATGGCGGTCGCGATCGGCGAAAGCCAGCCGCGTCGCATCGCCGATCCGCCGCCATGCATCCGGATCGTTGAAATTGCTCGCGCCGAGTTCGAACGGTTCGATCATCGCAAAAATTTGCGCCAGCGTATGTCCGGCCGAGGACGGCGGGCCCATGCTGCAGATCCGCCATTTCCGGTAGTCGAAACAGAGCGGCGCGCGTTCGATAGCGCGATAGAAAGCAAGATCGTCCAGGCCGAGGAGGCCCGGTTCGATCGGCGAACCGGCCACCGCCGCGACGATGTCGCTCGCGACTTCGCCTTCGTAGAACGCCGTGGCGCCATCGCGTGCGATCCGCTCCAGCGTGTCCGCATAGGCGTGATTTTTCACGACGGTGCCGGCAAACAGCGGCACCGCCTCTTCCGTCATGAAATAGCCGCGCGCTTCCGAAAACGGGAACAGGTTTTCGGCCATCGCCGAGATCGACTCCGCGAGCCGCGGCGAGATCGCGAACCCGTCGCGGGCAAGGCGGATTGCCGGTTGCAAAACCTGCTGCCATGCCAGTTTGCCGAAGCGGCGATGCGCCGCGGCCATGAGCGCAACGGTGCCGGGCGTGCCAACGGCGCGGCCGCCTTGCGAGGCTTCGAGGAATGGCTTCGGGTTCCCGTCATCGTCCAGGAAATATTCCGGCGTTGCCGCCCTCGGGGCGGTTTCGCGTCCGTCGAGGCTGACCAGCTCTTTCGATGCCGCGTCAAAATGGAGGAGGAACGCGCCGCCACCGAGGCCGGAAGACTGCGGCTCGACAAGCCCCAGCACCGCCTGGACCGCCACCATCGCATCGATCGCATTGCCGCCGGCCTCGATGATTTCGCTTCCGGCCTTCGTTGCCTCGGCATGTGCGGTGACGACCATGTACTCGCGCGCCCGCACCACCGCCCGGAAACGGGCATCGGTCGCGATTTCGGGGGGAGTATCGGCCTGTCCGGCAGCCTGTTCGGCGAACGCATGCCCGCACGGTACGAGGCAAACTCCGATCCAAAACGCAAATATCGAAATCCGAAAGCGCATTCGGCTTGCCAAGGCGGGCGGCCGATCAGTTGTTGCTGGCGCGGTCGCGACAGATATAGCCGACGGCGCAGCGGGGCTCGTCCAAGGACTTGAGATACTGCTGTATGGTGTCCTGGCCAGGAGAGCAGAAGCCGCGATTGTGGACGATGCGGTCATAGGTGGAGGGACCGGTCGTGGCGACCAATGCCCCGGACGACGCGACCAGCGAGCGGCCCTGGCCGCAGGTCAGCTGCGAGAGATCCTGGCGCGCCGCCTGCGCGGCGCCGATCGAAATCACGCTGAAGACCGCCGTTAAGGCACTGATCGCTTTGAACATATGAATTTCCGGGTTGAATGCGGTTGGCCGGAGTGTGGCAGGATTCGTGGCGTTGACAAGGCTGGCCACCGGCGCCCCATCGACACTCGCAGGCGGGCCGATGCGGCAGTGGACGATCACGATTGTGCGATGCGACACTCGAAGATGCGCGTTTCGACGTATCTAACATCATGTGCGGAAGTGTCTTCCGCTCCTGAACCGAATGGAGAATGCCATGAAGAAACTTACAGCCATGATGCTCATGGGCCTTGGCCTTGCAGCCGGCGCCGCCGGCGCCGCCGACGCCAAGAGCTGGAGCTTCTATACGCCGTTCACGCCGGACGCGACCTACTACTACAATCAGGGTGTGATCGCTGGCGTGACGCCGGACTTCTATTCGACGTTCATCCGCGGCCAGCGCTGCAGCTACGAATATCGCGTCCAGTATGGCCAGCGCATCCGCATCACTGTCTGCAATTGACGGACTCGTCGGTCGCAACAAAAAACCCCGGCCATTGGCCGGGGTTTTTGTTTGTTCGTCCACCGATGAAGTCGGGTCAGCAGCCGTTCAGGATGCAGGATGAAACGCCAACCCCGATGCCGACGCCGATCCCCTGCATGATTCGCTGGCCGACGGTTGGCTGCTGCACCTGCTGTTGCTGCTGAATGATTACCGGCTGTTGCTGTTGCTGGATGATCACCTGCTGGCGCCGCTGGAACACTGGCTGCTGCTCCTGGATGATGACCTGCTCTTCTGGCTGAAATTCCTGCTGCTGCTGCTGGCGAATGATCACGGTCTTCTTGGTCGAGCGCGTAACCGTCTTCGGCTCGGGCGCGACCGCTTTCGCCGTCTTGCGCGGTGTGAAGCACTGACCCTTCGAGCTGACCTGCTGGCCGGCCGGGCAGGTGATATCGCAACCGTCACCCTTGTAGCCCTTCAACTGTTCGAGCAGGTCCGCGCTCGGCTGCGACGCTACCAGCCGCACCTTGGCGAATTGGCTGAAACGCTCCAGCGCCTTTTGGCTGTTGTTGCCCCAGATGCCGTCGGGACGGCCCGGACGGCAGCCGAGCTCGTCCAGTTCCGTCTGGATTTTCAACGCCAGCTGGGCCGGATCGACTTCTTCGGCCAGATTGCGCGTGTCTTCGGCCTTCGGCTGTTCGAGCGCGGCGACCTTGGTTTCTTCGGCCGCTTTCTCTTCGGTTTTGGCCGTCGCGGTATTCTCCTGCAGGCGCTTCAGCCGCAGCCTCGCCAGTTCGCCGTAGAAACCGCTGCCGAACTTGTTGATGAAGGCCTGCAATTCGTCCGGGTTCTGCGAGTCTTTTACCGCCTCCCAGGCGAGCGATTCGATCTGCGCCTTGTTCAGCGACTGCGACTGATTGTTCACCAGGGATTGTCCCTGGGTTTGCGCACTTGCCCCGGCGTCAGTCTTGACGTCGCCGGATTTGCTGTCGAGCTCGGCTGTCTGCGCGGCTTCGCCCTCGTTGAAATAGAAGCGACCGAGCAGGGACGAGTTGATCCACGGCGTCTGTTGGCCATTGGTATCGCGCACCACTTCGAGGCGCACATCCGTCATCAGCGTCGAGATTTCGATGCCGGGACGCTTGATGTTGTTCAGCATCGCCTTGGTGAAGGGGCTGTTGCGATCCTTGCCGTCGAGCGCGACATTGCCGGGATTGGTCGCAAACGCGATGAACGTACCGGAAACCGCGGTCTTTTCCTCGGCAAGGCCCGAACCGGCGCCGCTGGAACGCGACGCCGAACGGAAGCTGCGTGTCAGCGGGTTGTCGCGGCAAGAGTCAAGAAACAGCAGGATCGTGTCGACCTCGCGCTCCATCTGCTTTTGAATGAACTCAAGCGAGATCGTCTCGAAATCGAGATCGCTTTCGAACTCGAGCCGCGTGTCAACCGGCGCCAGCTGATTCTTGCCGTTCACCTGCATGGCGTGGCCGGCATAGAACAGCATGCCGATATCGGCGCCGCGCAATTCGTTGGCGAATTCCCGAATCTTGTCGCGCATGTCGCGGTTCTTGAGGTCGATGCCCTCGACCACGACGAAATCGAGGTCGCGCAAGGCGGCCGCCATGTCTGCCGCGTCATTGGCCGGATTGGCGAGCGCCGGCGCATTTTCATAGGCGCTGTTGCCGATGACCAAGGCGACCCGTTTGGCCCAGGCCATATCGCTGCTTGTCGCGACAACAATCCAGCCCATGGCGACGACCGCGAGTGCGCGGAAGCAATTTCGCAAACCTCGTGTGAATATCCCAACGCCGGATGTTGCGGTCATAAGACTGCTCCTTTGTTCCGAACGTCCCGATGTTCCGAGAATGCGTCATCTTATCGGAACGGGACCGGAACGGCAAGTTGTGCCGCGCTCGCGGCTGGCTCCCATATCACGTGTCGTCACGATGCTTTGGGTCCAATTTGGTTGCGGGCGCAGTGGGCGGCTGTGCGCCGCGTCACATCGCGCAAATCGCGTGCTGCCCGGTCGGAATTCGCCGATTCGCTGCCGCTTACGCAACTTGAGCGCATTTCGCGCGGCGATAGCATCGCGCCGGATTCGACTGGGAGTTAACCGTGAAGCAGCATGTCCGGGTCGTCGTCATCGGCGGTGGCGTCGTTGGTTGTTCGGTGCTTTTTCACCTCGCAAAGGCAGGCTGGACCGACTGCCTGCTGATCGAGCGCCTGGAACTGACCTCCGGATCGTCTTGGCATGCCGCCGGCGGCTTCCACACGCTGAACGGCGATCCCAACGTCGCCAAGCTGCAGGCCTATACCGTCCAGCTCTACAAGGAGCTCGAGGAACTCTCGGGCCAGTCCTGCGGCCTGCATCTGACCGGTGGCGTGATGATGGCCGACACGCCCGAGCGCATGGATTTCCTGCGTCTCGCCCACGCCAAGGGCCGCTATCTCGGCATGGAGACCGAGCTGATCACGCCGTCGGAAGCCAAGGCGATGTTCCCGCTGATGGACGAAAAGAACTTCATCGGCGCGATGTGGGACCCGGTCGAAGGCCACCTCGATCCGTCCGGCGCCACGCACGCCTATGCGATCGCCGCGCGCAAGCTCGGCGCGACCATCGAATTGCGCAATCGCGTCGTCGAGATCGTCCAGAAGCCGGACGGCGCATGGAAGGTCGTGACCGAAAAGGGCACGGTCGAAGCGGAGCACGTGGTTAATTGCGGCGGTTTGTGGGCGCGCGAGGTCGGCCGCATGGTCGGGCTCGAACTGCCGGTCCTCGCCATGGAACACATGTACCTGCTGACCGACGACATGCCGGAGGTCATCGAATTCAACAAGGCGACCGGCCGCGAACTGATCGGCGTCATCGACTTCAAGGGTGAAATCTACACGCGCCAGGAACGCAACGGCATCCTGCTCGGTACCTATGAGAGGGCGTGCGTGCCGTGGTCGCCGCAATCGACATCCTGGGATTTCGGTCCGGAACTATTGGCGCCGGACCTCGATCGCATCGCGCCTTCGCTCGAAATCGGCTTCCGGCATTTCCCGGCGGTCGAAAACGCCGGCATCAAGAAGATCGTCAACGGGCCGTTCACCTTCGCCCCGGACGGCAATCCGCTGGTCGGGCCGGTGCAGGGGCTGACCAACTATTGGACCGCCTGCGCGGTGATGGCCGGCTTCAGTCAGGGTGGTGGCGTCGGCCTGGCGCTGTCGAACTGGATGGTCCACGGAGACCCCGGCGCCGACATCTGGGGCATGGACGTCGCCCGCTTCGGCGAATGGGCGACCCTGCGCTACACCAACGCCAAGGTGCGCGAGAACTATTCGCGCCGCTTCTCGATCCGCTTCCCGAACGAGGAATTGCAGGCGGCGCGGCCGCAGCAGACAACTCCTCTCTATGACGTCATGGCTCGCGACAATCACGCGGTGATGGGCGATTCCTGGGGTCTGGAGACCCCGATGTGGTTCGCTCCCAAGGCCGAGGAAGCGTTTGACCAGCCGTCGTTCCACCGCTCGAACGACTACCCGCACATTGGCGAGGAGGTCAGGCGCACGCGCGAATCGGTCGGCGTCACCGAGATCGCCAACTTCGCCAAATACGAAGTGACCGGGCAGGGGGCGGAAGCATTTCTCGACCGCCTGATGACCAACACCATGCCGAAGACCGGCCGCATCGTGCTGACACCGATGCTGAATGAAGCGGGCAGGATCATCGGCGACTTCACCATCGCCAAGGCGTCCGACAGCCGATTTATTGTCTGGGGCTCGATCGCCGCGCAGAAATACCACATGCGCTGGTTCGAGCGGCATTTGCCGAAGGACGGTTCGGTGAAGGTGCGTCGCCACGGCATCAATCTGGTCGGCCTTTCGATCTGCGGGCCGAATGCCCGCAAGGCTCTGGAGAAGCTGACGGACGCCGATGTCTCGAACGCGGCGTTCCGCTTCATGGATTTCCGCGAATTCGATGTCGCCGGCTGTCCGTGCATGGTCAACCGCATCACCTATTCCGGCGATCTCGGTTACGAACTCTGGATGGAGCCGGCCTATGAGCGCCGTGTCTATTCCGCGATCAAGGAGGCGGGCGCCGAATTCGGCATCGTCGATTTCGGCATGCGCGCGCTGCTGTCGATGCGGCTCGAAAAGAATTTCCCGACCTGGTTCCGCGAGTTGCGGCCGATCTACGGGCCGTTCGAGGCCGGCCTCGATCGCTTCGTCAAGCTCGACAAGGGCGAGTTCATCGGCCGGGCCGCCGCGCGCAAGGAACGCGATGACGGCCCGAAGCTGACGCGCGTCTCGTTCGCGGTCGAGGCCAAGGACGCCGACGTAATGGGCGACGAGCCGATCTGGGCGCGCGCCGAAGCGGTCAACCATTTCGTCGAAAAGCCGCATGGCTATGGCGCGCCGCGCTTCGGCCTCGACGGCAAGGCGACCGGCCGCAATCCCGACACCGGCATCGAGCGCGACGGCTGGCGCGTCGTCGGCTGGGTGACCTCCGGCGGCTATGCGCATTTCGTCAAATTTTCGATGGCGCAGGGCTACATCCCATCCGAATTGGCGACGAATACCAAGGCCGGCGCCTTCGAGATCGAAATCCTCGGCAAGCGCCGGTCCGCGCGAATCCTGCTCGATCCGCCGTTCGATCCCAAGGGAGAGCGGATGCGGGCTTGACGCGTTTCCCGACCGCAACGTAGGTACGCCGCTTCCAAGGCAGAGAACCGGTATGGCTATTCAAGCGCTGAAAATTCCCGATCTCGCCGGCAAGGCGGTCCTGATCACCGGCGCCTCGACCGGCATCGGCGCGGCGCTGGCGCTGGCCTTCGCCGCCCAGGGATCGAAAGTGGCGCTGCACTATAACAGCAGCGCCGACGCCGCCGGTGCGCTGGCTGACGAGATCGCCAGCGTCGGCGGCACCGCGCGTCTCGTCCAGGGGGATTTTTCCAACTCGGATGAAGTCCGGCGTGCCGTCGATGCGGCCGCGAGCGCGCTCGGCGGCCTCGACGGGCTGATCAACAATACCGGCGGCATGGTCAAGCGCATCGCGTATGAACTTGCCACCGACGCCGACTACGATGCGATCATGGATCTCAACGCGCGCTCGGTGGTCGCCGCGGCGAAGGCCGCTGTCCCGCACATGAAGGCCAATGGCGGCTTCATCATCAACACCACCTCGATTGCGGCGCGCACCGGCGGCAGCGCGGGAGCGGGATTGTACGGTTCTTCCAAGGCGTTCGTATCCAGCGTCACGCGCGGCATGGCCAGGGAGTTCATCGCCCATGGCATCCGCGTCAACGCGGTGGCGCCCGGCGTGATCACGACGCCGTTTCACGAACGTTATTCGACGCAGGAGCAGCTCGACGCCATGCTGAAGACCGTGCCGCAAGGCCGGCTCGGCGTCGCCGAGGATTGCGTCGGCGCCTACCTGTTCCTCGCCTCGGCCTCGCTGTCGGGCTATATCATCGGCCAGGTGATCGAGGTCAATGGCGGGCAGTTGATGCCGTAGGCGGCAAACTGGCCGATTCGGGAGGCAGCGATGAATGCGGATTCCACGAGAAGCACGGAGCCCGCCGTCGATTTGCCGGTAGCCGAAGCGCAACTCGACATGCAGCCGATCGGCTCGCGCGAGCGTTACGACGCGCTCATGCGGGTCATGCGGAACCGCGTCACGGTGCGCGCGTTCGATCCCGGATACGAAGTCCCGCGCGAACATTACGAACTGATCCTCGAAGCCGCGCGCCACGCGCCGTCCGGCGCCAACTCCCAGCCCTGGCATTTCATCGTCGTCACCGACAACGAACTGAAACAGAAGATTGCAGGCTATTTCGTCGAGGAACAGCGCCGACGCGCGAAGATGAAAATGAAATTCCCGACGCCCGACTATCGTGGCCTCGCCACCGCGCCGGGCTTCATCGTGGTCGCGACCGATTTCCGTTGGGTCAAGGCGTTTCCGGTTCTGCGCAATGACGATTCGGATTTGAACCGGATGTACAAGGAGAACGCCGAGCGCATCTTGTTGCAGTCGGTCGCCGCCGCGACGATGTCGGCGCATCTTGCCGCCGCCGCGCTCGGCTACAATGTATGGTGGATCACGGCGATCGGCCAGGCGGCGGCCCAGCAGGCGATGAAGCCGCTGCTTGGCATTCCCGAGGAATTGTCGGTACTCGACATCATGGCTTTCGGGCCGGCGGCGAAGGCGCCCTACAAGCGCTGGCGCAAGTCTCTCGGCGATATCGTCAACTGGAACCGGTTCGATCCGGCCCACCATTTGAGCGACGCCGAGCTCGACGACTGGATCGATAACCAGCGCCAACGCGTGATGTACAAGGACGCCAGCAGGATCGATTGATGGCTGCGCGCGCCGGCGCCAATCGCGCTGTGTGCGGTTCGTCACACTGTGGCGCCGCGAATCGGCATAGTTGCAAGAAATTCTTTCACTGCCTGGTTTCAGGTGGTAATTTCGCAACATTGGCAAGTGCCCGCCGACCCCGATGCGGGCGCGGAGGTCGATGATATGGCTGGGTGGATCCGATTTCGCGGTGCCATGGCGCTGCTGGCATTTGTGTTTTTGGCGATTGCCACCGCGGGCGCGCATGCCGAAAAGCGCGTGGCCTTGGTAATCGGCAATTCCAAATACAAGCATGCCGCCGAGCTCAGAAATCCCGCAAACGACGCAAACCTGGTTGCCGACAAGCTTTCGGCGCTGTCGTTCCAGGTCATCAAGGGCATCGATCTCGACGAAGGCGGCATGCGCCAGGCGATCAACGAATTCGCCCACGACCTCGCGACCGCCGAAGTTGCGCTGCTGTTTTACGCGGGACACGGTTTGCAGGTATCCGGCCAAAACTATCTGCTGCCGGTCACCGCCGATCTGAAGAACGAGATCGACCTTCAGTTCCAGGGCGTCGCGGTCAATTTCCTGCTTCGCATCATGGAAAGTTCGAACCGCACCAGCATCTTGCTGCTCGACGCCTGCCGCAACAATCCGCTTGCCGACAGGCTGGCGCGTTCGATGACTTCGGGGCGCGGCGCGACCGTATCTTCCGGCCTCGCCCGTATCGAAACCGGTGTCGGCACCTATATCGGCTTCGCCACGAGCCCCGACAGCGTCGCCCTCGACGGCGATGGCGACAACAGCCCGTTCACGACGGCGCTCGCACGATATATCTCAAGTCCGGGCGTCGACATCGAATCGATCATGCGCAATGTCCGCTCCGACGTGATTTCGGCCACCAATGGGCATCAGGTACCGTGGGGCAATTCTTCTCTGATCGGACGCGGCTTCATCTTCAACAAGGCCGAATCCGAAGGCAGCGCAAAGGTGGCCGCCGCCGCGCCCGGCAAGGAAAGCGGCGCGCAGACTTCGCGCGAATTGGAATCGGCCGTTCTCAATACAATGCGCGACCAGACCGAGGCGATCTACTGGCAGTCGATCCAGGGCGCCGACGATCCGCAGTATTACGAGATCTATCTGAAGCGCTTCCCGAACGGAGTGTTTGCAGAAATTGCGCGCCTGAAGATCGATGCCCTGAAGCGGTCCGCGGCGGCGAAGGATGAAAGCAAGGCCGAAGAACCAGCCGCCAAGCAGTTCGACGAGGCCGCCCCGGCCGACGTCGCCCGGCTCGATACCAAGACGCAGGTCGAGCCCGAGCCGCAGGAGGGTGCACAATCCGCGGCGGCGGAACCGCTGACGCGCGAATCCATCGCCGAAATTCAGTCGGAACTCGTCCGCCTCGGTTGTCTTGGCGGGCGCGCCGACGGCATCTGGGGCAATCAGAGCCGCCGCGCCGTGGAAGCCTACGCGCAGGAAAAGGGCGCCAAGCTCGCTTCGCTTGAGCCTACGCTCGATCTGTTCAACGAATTGAAGGCGGTCGGCGAGCGCGTATGCCCGCTTACCTGCGGTCGCGGTGAGGCATTGGTCGACGGCGCTTGCGTAGCAGAAAAGCCGACCAAGCCTGCGAGCAAGACGGCGACGATCGAAAGGAAGCAGAAGAGCGCGTCGAAACAGAACAACAGCGCAATCCAGTCGATTCTTCCGAACCAGCAAAGCTCGCAGGGCAAGAAGACAATCCACGAGCGGCTGAAGAACCTGAACGAATCCAACCGCCACATGATGTTCGGCCAGGATTCCGACGGTGCGCAAATGTAGGCCGGCCCTTGTTGCGCCGGATTGAGCGTTTGCCTCCACGCCGATAAGTTGCGCGGATGCTGCGGTCGCTTCCCCCTGTTGTCGACGAACGTTCCGGCTCTGCGCGCCTCCAGCGCGCCGCCGGGCGCGCGCGCGTGGCGGTCGAATTTCGCGGCGGTAGGTCGCGGCTCGGCGATTTGCTCCAGGAAGGTGCCGCGAAAATCCGCCTGCCGCGCAAGGCCGGCGGCGCCATCGAGGCGGTCGCGATCAACACCGCCGGCGGCATGACCGGCGGCGACCGGCTCGATTGGGAATTCCGGGCCGGCGCCGGTGCGGCGCTGACGATCACGACCCAGGCCAGCGAGAAAATCTACCGGGCCGGTTCAGGCGAGGCCACGGTCAACGTGAAGCTGGCGGCAGGCCCGTGCGCCCGCCTGTGCTGGCTGCCGCAGGAGACAATCCTGTTCGACCGTGCCGGGCTATCGCGCATCATCGACGCCGAACTCGCCGCCGACGCGGAATTTCTCCTCGTCGAATCCGTGGTGTTCGGCCGCCTGGCGATGGGCGAATCCGTAACCCAGTGCCGGTTCCATGATCGCTGGCGCGTTCGCGTTGCCGGCAGGCTCGTCCATGCCGAGGATTTCCGCGTCGACGGCCCGGCCCGCGAAATCCTGGCGCGGAGCGCTACCGCAGCCGGCGGGACGGCAATGGCGTCGATCCTCATGATCGGTCCGAATTGCGAGGCGCGGTTGCGCGAAGTTCGCGAATTGATTGCTGACGGCGAAGGCTTGGCCGGCGCGGCGAGTCATGTAACCGTCGGCGCAACTGGCAAGCTACTTGCAAGGATGGCTGCCGAAAACGGCTATGTTCTGCGAAAGGTGCTGGCGCCCTTGGTTGCGGCGCTGCATGGCGGGGAAGGCCTGCCGAAAATTTGGGCAACGTGAACGGGATTGATGCATGCTGCTGACGCCGCGCGAAAAGGACAAGCTGTTGATTTCAATGGCCGCGATGGTGGCGCGGCGCCGGCTCGAGCGTGGCGTCAAGCTCAACCATCCCGAGGCGATTGCGCTGATCACCGACTTCGTCGTCGAAGGCGCGCGCGACGGCAGAAGCGTCGCCGAACTGATGGACGCCGGCGCCAGGGTCATTACGCGCGCGCAGGTCATGGAAGGCATCGCCGAGATGATCCACGATGTCCAGGTCGAAGCTACCTTTCCCGACGGCACCAAGCTGGTGACCGTGCATGAGCCGATACGGTAGGAGGAGACCAATGCTCGAACTGCGCCCGAACTGCGAATGCTGCGACCGCGACCTGCCGCCCGACAGCCGAGACGCGATGATCTGCACGTTCGAATGCACGTTCTGCGCCGAATGCGTGAATGGCGTGCTCGGCGGCAAATGCCCGAATTGCGGCGGCGAATTCGTCCGCCGGCCGATCCGGCCCGCCAACAAGCTTGCGAACAATCCGCCGTCGACCAAGCGCGTGCTGTCCGGTCGAGCCGACTGCGTGGCGAAACGAGCGGCATGAGGCAGAACGCATGATCCCCGGCGAAATCATCACCGCCAATGGCGACATCACGTTGAACGAGGGCGCGAAACCGATCGCGCTAAAGGTTTCCAACACCGGCGACCGGCCGGTGCAGGTCGGTTCGCATTACCATTTCTTCGAGACCAATCCGGCCCTGGAATTCGACCGCGACAGGGCGCGGGGATATCGCCTCGATATCGCCGCCGGCACGGCGGTCCGCTTCGAACCGGGCCAGTCCCGCGATGTGACGCTGGTGCCGCTTTCCGGCGCGCGCAAGGTCTACGGCTTTCGCCAGCAGGTGATGGGGAAGCTGTGACATGAGGCTGGCAAGCGCACCGCCGCGGCGCGGCCATTCGCGCTGCTCAGCCGTTCGGATCCTCGCCGGCGACGAAGATCGTGGCGTCGCCATCGTCGCCGAATTCGAGCGCGAAGATGTCGCGCAGCAATATGCCGCGCGAATCGATGGCGTGATAGAACAACGCGCTGCCCGCGATGGATTGCCGAAGCGCCTCGATCGCTTCCTGGTTTTCTTCGATAGCGGCATCGAGTTTACTGGCCGCTTCATCGATATAGGGCAGGAATACAATCTTGAGTTCGCTCATGTTGAACGCCTTTCGCACGCGTTCGGCGCTGTCCATTGCGTTTTCGATGGCGGAAACGATGCGGGCCGAGTCGTCCCCTGCTGCTTGCTGTTCGGTTTCCACGTTGGAGCCGACGATGGAATCGATCGTGTCTTCGTTGCTGAGGCCCTGTGCCATCAGCGGCATGGCGGGATTTACCGCAACGAGAAATGCCGCGAGCGCGGTGGTGTGAAGGAAGAAAAACTGCTCCCGATTGGAGCTTGTCGGGTCCGATAGGCCATGATGCCGAACCGAGCATAGAGGGACAGGGACGCGATCTCAACCGCGGACGGCGCGAGCCGCAGCGCGCGCCGTTGCATACTGCGGAAAAGCCGTTTTTAGCCGACGTAGACGATAATCGAGCCGTCGGCCGCGACATCGTTGCAACCGCGCGGAATTGCGCGATGCTTCCTGCGATTTCGAAGGGTTCCAGGCGCGCGGCGGTTCGATGGAGCCGATGCTGATCAATCAATGCCTGGCGCGACTGACCCGCGTCCGCACCGAACAACTGCGAAAACTGATCCAATTCATCGGCACGCAATAGATGCCTGAAAACTCGAGAGGAACGCAAAACAGCGGGGGGAACTGGATTAGAGGGGAATTTTGCCTTACATTTCTCGAGAAAGGTAAGGAGCACGGCGATGAACGCGACGGCAAAGATTACATCCAAAGGGCAGATTACGCTGCCTGCCGAACTGCGCAAAGCATTGAACTTGAAGCCTGGAGATAGGGTGGATTTCCGCAAGAACGAGGACGGCGACTACGTTGTCGTGGCCAAGACGCTGCGGTTCGAGGATCTGAGGGGCATAATTCCGTACGATGGCCCAGCTCTTACGGATGAGGATATCGTGGCGATTGTCGATCAGGCGCGTGGGGCGCGTGCTGCCGAGATTGTCGGGAGAATGAAGGACAAATAGCTGCGTGACGGGGCTGGATACCAACGTTCTTCTGGCATGGCTTTTTCGGGGCCAGGCGCCGCCGATTCTTCCGGATGGTCCCTACCGGGTAAGCTTGGTTGTGCTTGCCGAATTGATTTGGGTGTTGGACAGACAGTTTAACCGTTCTCGCCATGAGCTTGCCGGTACGGTCGAGTTTCTCCTCCAAACCTCCCATCTGCATTTCGACGATGAAACGGTGGTGACCCGTGCATTGAAGGACTATCGCGAAGGCAATGTCGATTTTGCGGATTTCCTGCTTATGCGGGAGAACGAGAAGGCCGGCTGTGTGACCACGCTCACGCTCGACAAGAAAGCGGCGAAGCATTCAGGCTTCACCTTGGTTTCCAGAACGACCTGACCCATGCCCACACGCATTTCTCGCGCCGACGACATGATGGGAACGGATTGATGCGCGTTTTACCGATACTGGCCGGCATCGTGTTGCTGACGAGCGCCCCCACCCTCGCCCAGGATGAGGACTGGGACTGTTCCAAGGGCGACAACCTGCCGCAACAGCCCAGGAACCTCTGCGCCAAAAGGGATTTCGAGCGCGCCGACGAAGCGCTCAACGTTCTGTGGCCGATGGTCCGCGATTACATGCGCCAGGTCGATTCCCGCGAGGAAGAGAAAATGAAGGGCGCGGAGGCCGCGCTCCTGAAGGCGCAGCGCGGCTGGATCGACTATCGCGACGGCCATTGCGAGACGACCGGCTTCTATGCCCGCGGCGGCACGCTCGAGCCGCTGCTCGTTTTCTCCTGCAAGACCGAACTCACCCGTGACCGCACCGAGGAACTCCTGCGGTTGATGCAGGAAAACTGACCGAAGGACGCCGAAAATGCCCGCAAAAATTTCCCGCGCCGATTATGCCGCGATGTACGGCCCGACGACCGGCGACAAGGTCCGCCTTGCCGACACCGAACTGTTCGTCGAGGTCGAAAGGGACTTCACCGTCTACGGCGAGGAGGTGAAGTTCGGCGGCGGCAAGGTCATCCGCGACGGCATGGGCCAGGGCCAGGCGAGCCGGGCGCAGGGCGCGGTCGACACCGTAATCACCAACGCGCTCGTCGTCGACCATACCGGCATCTACAAGGCCGATGTCGGCCTGAAGGACGGCCGCATCGCGGCCATCGGCAAGGCCGGCAATCCGGATACGCAGCCGGGCGTAACCATCGTGATCGGCCCCGGGACTGAAGCGATTGCCGGCGAGGGCAAGATTCTGACCGCCGGCGGCTTCGACGCGCATATCCATTTCATCTGCCCGCAGCAGGTCGAGGAAGCGCTGATGAGCGGGCTCACCACCATGCTCGGCGGCGGCACCGGCCCGGCGCACGGCACGCTGGCGACGACCTGCACGCCGGGTCCGTGGCATCTGGCGCGGATGATCGAGGCGGCCGACGCCTTTCCGATGAACTTAGCCTTCGCCGGCAAGGGCAATGCCTCGCAGCCGGCCGCACTGGAAGAAATGGTGCTTGGCGGCGCCTCGTCCCTGAAACTGCACGAGGACTGGGGCACGACGCCGGCCGCCATCGACTGCTGCCTTTCGGTCGCCGATCGGTTCGACGTGCAGGTGATGATCCACACCGACACGCTGAACGAATCCGGCTTCGTCGAGGAAACGATCAAGGCGATCGCCGGCCGCACCATCCACGCCTTTCATACCGAAGGCGCCGGCGGCGGCCATGCGCCGGACATCATCAAGGTCTGCGGCCAGCCGAATGTAATTCCCTCTTCGACCAACCCGACGCGGCCCTACACGGTCAACACCATTGCCGAGCACCTCGACATGCTGATGGTCTGCCACCATCTCGACGCGCGCATTCCCGAGGACATCGCTTTTGCCGAAAGCCGCATTCGCAAGGAGACGATCGCTGCCGAGGATATTCTCCACGATCTCGGCGCGTTCTCGATCATCGCTTCGGACAGCCAGGCGATGGGCCGCGTCGGCGAGGTGCTGATCCGGACATGGCAGACCGCCGACAAGATGAAGCGCCAGCGCGGCCGCCTTCCGGAAGAAAAGGGCGACAACGACAATTTCCGCGTCCGCCGTTACATCGCCAAATACACGATCAATCCGGCGATTGCTCATGGCATGTCGAAGGAGATCGGTTCGGTCGAAGTCGGCAAACGTGCCGACCTGGTACTGTGGAACCCAGCCTTCTTCGGCGTGAAGCCGGAAATGGTGCTGCTCGGCGGCTCGATCGCGGCAGCGCCGATGGGCGATCCCAACGCCTCGATCCCGACGCCGCAGCCGGTGCACTACCGGCCGATGTTCGGCGCCTTCGGCAAGGCGCGGACGAATTCCTCGGTTACCTTCGTTTCCAAAGCCGCAATCGAGGCCGGGCTGCCGGCGCGACTTGCGACCGCCAAGCGTATGGTCGCGGTCGAAAACACCCGCGGCGGCATCTCGAAGAAATCGATGGTGCTGAACGACGCGACGCCGACCATGGAAGTCGATCCGGAAACCTACGAGGTCCGCGCCGACGGCGAACTGCTGACCTGCGAACCGGCGACCGAACTGGCGATGGCGCAGCGGTATTTCCTGTTCTGATGAGAAACGCCGATCGTTGGCTACTTGACGAGTTAAGAGAGCTTCGATGGGAGCCGTACAGAGATCGGCTTCCAAAAATGGAAGCGTTGTTTTCAACATTTGCCGAGATCGAAAGGGATTTTTGGATCGAATGTACCTCAAAGCTGACTGTGCGTTCAGCAGTCGTTGCAGGACTTCTCGCGCGCACCTATCAACTAAGTATTGGATGCCTTTCGGCGCAACTTTTGCAAAATCGAGGTGCGTGGATCGCTAACTATCGGGCGTTGCTCGAGACGTTCTTCATAGTAACGTGGCTAAGCAAAAAGCCATCCAGATTGGATAGTTACTTCAATCATAACTCTGATCCGAGCATCGGTAAAATCAAAGGCCAAATCACTAGCATATTTCCTACTATAGTAGATCGCTATGATTCGTTATCATAAAATTTGCACCTTGGGTCGGAAGCTTTTTATCTGGGGGCCTTCCAACCAGCAAGGCTGAAA
>Ga0214472_10001571_pt1 | contig 25406 bp, 18 predicted proteins | sample RVTome_6_FD_207662 | JGI IMG/M metagenome (GOLD analysis project Ga0214472, IMG submission 207662) | Soil microbial communities from uranium-contaminated site in the Upper Colorado River Basin, Wyoming, United States - RVT140D175 | ecosystem: Environmental > Terrestrial > Soil > Contaminated >...
TGTCGCGCATCACCGGGTTTCCGAACCTGCTGGCCGACGCGCGGCTCGAAGGCGGCGGTCTGCATTCGACCGAGACCGGCGGCTTCCTGAATCTGCACGCGGACTTCACCAACCATCACTACCACCGTAACTGGCAGAGGCGCTGCAACCTCATTCTCTTCCTCAACACGGACTGGCAGGAGGCCTGGGGTGGTGCGCTCGAGCTCTGGGAGCGGGACCTGTCGGCGTGCCGCGTCAAGGTGCCGGTGAGGAACAACACGGCGGTCGTCTTCGAGACGGCGCGCGACACGTTCCACGGATATCCGGACCGGCTGTCGAATCCGGCGGGCACGGCCCGCAGGAGCCTGGCGCTCTACTACTACACGCAGGAGCGAAAGGTGCTTGCGCTTTCGACGAACTACCGGGCCCGGCCCGGAGAGTCCGCCGGCCGGCGCGCGCTGATAGCCGTTGACCGGATGGCGCTTCGGCTGTACACAACAGTCAAGGAGCGGCTGGGCCTGTCCGACGATCTCGCCAGCCGGCTGCTGAGGCTGTTTCGACGTTAGGCGCGTTCCGGGCGCCGGAGGCTCCGCATGGGCGACGTGGCGATGCTGGTGATCCGGGTGGTGCACATCTTCGCCGGCGCGTTCTGGTTCGGCGCCGCGCTGATGGTGGCCGGCTTTGTCGGGCCGTCGGTCAAGGCCATGGGACCCGACGGCGGCCGCTTCATGCAGCAGTTGATGCGCCGCCGCCGCCTCGCGGTCTACATGGCCGCCGCCGGTGGCCTCACCGTGCTGACTGGTCTTGCCTACCTCGGCCACGGCCTGTCGAGCGAGATGTGGCGGGCGTCGACCTACGGCCGCGTCATGATGTTCGGCGGCCTGTCCGGCATGCTGGCGTTCGTGGTCGGTCATGCCGTCAACGCGCCGGCTGCGAAAAAGCTCACCGCGCTCGGCGCGACGATCCAGTCCGCCGGCGGGCCCCCGACAAACGACGAGACGGCCGAGGTCCGACGCCTGCAGCAGCGGCTGCAGACCGGCGGCGTGATGGCGGCTGTCCTGCTGTCGCTGTCGGTCGTGGCGATGGCGGCGGCCAGCCAGCTCTGAGATTAGAGGCCGGGTGGCGCTCGCGTTCCTGATCCTCGTCGCTCTCGCGACGCCCGCCGGGGCGCAGACCGCAGCCATCCGCGGCACGGTCGTGACCGCCGCCGACGCCGCGCCCGTTCCCGGTGTCGCCATCCGCGTCGCGCCCGACGGCCGCCGGGGCCGGGCCCGTCGCGCGGTGAGCGACGCCGACGGGCGGTTCCTTCTGCCCGACCTGCCGGCGGGCGCGTACCTCGTCCGCGCCACCCATCGAAGATTCGAGACGGTCACCGAACGCGTCGTCCTGACGGCCGGCCAGACGACCGGCGTGGAGCTGAGGCTCGTCCTGCTGCCGATCCGCGAAGAACTGAGCGTTCAGGCGGCGGGGCCCGGGCGGGCCGACGACGTGCCCGCGCTGACGGTCGTGCCGGCGCGCCTGGCGGACGTGGCGCCGATCCAGGGCGACGACTTTGCCGCGCTGCTGCCGGTGCTGCCCGGCGTGATTCGGCAGCCCGACGGCCGGCTCAGCCTGGCCGGTGGGCGTCCGGAGCAGAGCGGCCTGCTGGTGAACGACTCGAACGTCACCGATCCGGTGACGGGCAATTTCGGGATCGAGCTGCCGCTCGACGCCGTCGAGTCGGTTTCGCGGTTCGACAGTCCGTTCGCCGCCGAGTACGGCCGGTTCTCTTCCGGCGTCGTCCGGATCGAGACGCGCCGTTCCGACAACACCTGGCGGTTTTCCGCGACGAGCTTCGTGCCGGCGCCCCGGTTCCGGGACGGGCGCATCCAGGGCGTGTCGAGCTTCAGCCCGCGGCTGCTGGTCGGCGGCGCGATCGTGCGCGACCGACTGTTCCTGACGCAGAGCCTCCAGTACGAGATGCGGACGACGCGCGTGCACTCGCTGCCGGCCGGCGGGGATCTGCAGGAGCTCGAGCGCGTGAGCTCGTTCACGCGGTTGGACGCGGGCCTCAGCGACCGCCACGATCTGATCGCCACGGTTGCGTTCTTCCCGCGCGACCGGGAGCACGTGAACCTGGGCACGTTCCAGCCGGAGCCGGTCACGCCCGACGTCCGCGAGCGCGGGTTTCAGATCGACCTCAGCGAGCGGGCGGTCGTGCAGGCCGACTTCCTCGTGACGTCCACGTTCAGCGCGCGGCAGTACGACGTGGACGTGCTGCCGCAGGGCGAGGGCGCGATGACGATCGCGCCGGCCGGCCGGAGCGGCACGTTCTTCCATCGCGAGCGGCGGAAGAGCCGGAGCTACCAGTGGATCGAAACCGTGACGCGGTCCTTCGAAGGGCGCAGCGGCACGCACCTCCTCAAAGCCGGTTTCGACCTGCTGCGGACCAGCTATTCCGGCGTCCTCGACAACGGGCCCGTCGAGGTCCGCCGCGCGGACGGCACGCTGGCCGAACGGATCGTTTTTCCGGGTGCGTCTTCCGTCGGGGCGTCGGGAACCGACGTCGCGATCTTCGTCCAGGACCGGTGGCGGGCGAGCGACCGCGCGCTCGTCGATATCGGCATGAGAATGGATCGCGACGGCGTGCTCGGCCACATCAGCCTGTCGCCGCGGGCCGGCGCGTCGTTTGCCCTGCTCGACGGCGGGCGGGGCGTCGTCCGGGGCGGTGTCGGGTGGTTCGCCCGCCGCACTCCGCTCGGCGTGGCGGCGTTCGAGCAGCTCGAGCCGCGGATCGTCACCCGGTTCGCGGCCGACGGTACCACGCAGGCCGGCCCCGCCCGGACCTACGAGCACCGGCTGGAGGCTAGCGAAGTGCCCGGCGCGCTCGTCTGGTCGGCCGGCTACGACCATCGCCTGACGGACCGCCTGGTCGCGCGCGTCGCCTACCTGCAGCGCCGCAGCCGCGACGAGTTCGTCGTGGAGCCCGTCGAGTCGGCGCTTGTGCTCGGCTCGGACGGACGGTCGGACTACAAGGAAACGGAGGTGACGCTCGCTTATGCGGACCCGCAGGGGGCGGAGGTGGTCGTCAGCTACGTCAGCGCGAGAGCCGACGGGGACTTCAACCACTTCGATCGCTTCTTCGGGGACTATCCCGCGCCGGTCATCCAGCCCAATGCACGAGGTCCCTTCGACTTCGACGTGCCGCGACGGCTGCTGATGCGCGGCGCGTGGCCGCTCGGCCCGTGGCGCCTCGGTTCGGTGATCGAGATCCGATCCGGGTTCCCGTACTCGGCGCTCGACGAGACCCAGCGGTTCATCGGCACGCCGAACGGCGCGGGCCGCTTTCCCACGGTGGCCACCGTGGACGTGTCGGTCGGCCGCCTGCTGACGCTCAAGGGCCGGCGTATTCTCGTCGGCCTCAAGGCCTACAACCTGTTCAATCGCTTCACGCCGCGCGACGTCCAGCAGAACCTGTCGTCGGCTGTTTTCGGCGGGTTCTACAACGGCATCGAGCGGCGGATCGGCCTGACACTCCAGCTCAACCCGCCCGACGACGGCCGCCGGTAGCACGCGGCCCGGTCCGCCGCCGTCCAATCGCGTGAGCTTCGCTCCGGTATACCATCTGGATCTCGGACCATGACGCTCGGCGACGCGCTCTCTCGGCGTGCGACCACCAACGGTCACTTCCTGCCGACACCCGTGTCGCTGGCGCACCAGCATCGTCTAATGAAGGCGGCGTCCCGGGCGCCGAGTCATTTCAACTCGCAGCCGTGGCGCTTCATCCTGATCACGGACGAGTCAACCCGGTTCGACATTGCCGACATCGCCGGCCGTACGATGCAGGAGCTGCTCGCGGGCGGCCGCTTCTTCTCGCGCTACAGCCGCTACTTCCGGTTCTCGCAGGCCGAGATGGCCGAGCGCCGCGACGGCATCCTGATCGATCAGCTGCCGGGCGCCCTCAAGCCGTTCGCCAAGTCGGTGTTCTCGGACGCCGGGCAGCGCGTCCTGAACACCCTGGGCGTTCCGAAGACGCTGGGCGAGGACAGCCGGAAGCTGGTCGCCGGCAGCCCGCTGCTGCTGGCGGCGCTCCTGACGAAAGAAGAGTACCGGCCCGGCCAGTTGAGCGGGTTCTACAGCCTGCTCGGCATCGGCATGGCCATCGAGAACATCTGGTTGACGACGGTCGAGCTCGGCATGGGCATCCAGTTCGTGTCCACGCCGATGGAGTTCCCGGAGGCCTGGGCCGAGGTTAAGTCGCTGCTGCGTGTGCCGGACGACCTCGAGTTAATCGCGGTGTACCGCCTAGGTTACCTGCCGGCGGAGCGCCAGCGGCCCCGGATCGACTGGACCAGCTCGCACCGCAAGCGGCTGTCGCAGTACGTCTTTCGGAACGACTGCGCGACGCTCGAGCCGGACCCGGAGCCTGCGGAATGACCCCCCGGATCGCGGCCGTCGGCACCGCCGTGCCGGAACACGTGCTCACCCAGGCCGAGGTGCGCGAGTTCGCGCGCGGGTTTTTCGCGCGCGATTTCACGGATCTGGATCGGCTCCTGGAGGCGTTCGACAACACCGGCATCCAGAAACGCCACCTGGCGCGGCCGGTGGACTGGTATTGGCAGCCGCACACCTTTCCGGAGAAGAACGCGGTCTACCGCGAGGCGGCGCTGGACCTTGCCGAAGCCGCGGCGCGGCGCGCGCTCGACGCGAGCGGGCTCGAGCGGAGGGACGTCGGCGCGATCCTCTTCGTGTCCACGACGGGTGTCGCGACGCCGAGCCTCGACAGCCACCTGATTCACCGGCTCGGCCTCCGCCACACCACGGCCCGGCTGCCGATCTGGGGGCTGGGCTGCGCCGGCGGCGCGGCTGGCCTCGCCCGCGCCGCGAATCTGGCCGTCGCCCTCCGCGCGCCGGTTCTTCTGGTCGCCGTCGAGATCTGCAGCACCACGTTCATCCATGGCGACCGGAGCAAGTCCAACCTCATCGCGACGGCGCTCTTCGCCGACGGCGCCGCCGCCGCCGTGCTCACCCCCGGCGGCGCCGGTGCCGAGGTCGTCGGCACGCACAGCCACCTGGTCGAAGACAGCGAGGACGTCATGGGCTGGGCCGTCGGGACCGAGGGCCTGCGGGTGATCTTCTCGCGGAGCATCCCCGCCATCGTCCGCGATCTGGCCGGGCAGATCGCGCGGGATGCGTCGGCCAGCGCGGGCATCTCGCCGGACGAGTTGTCGCACTTCGTCTTCCACCCCGGCGGCGCCAAGGTGCTTCGCGCGTATGCGGAGACGTTCGGTCTCGACAACGGTCAGCTCGCGCACGCGGAATCCGTGCTGCGCGACTACGGGAACATGTCGAGCCCGAGCGTGCTGTTTGTGCTGGAGCGCTTTCTCGCGTCGCACGCCCCGGAGGGCCGTCCGACGCTGCTGATGGCGCTCGGTCCCGGTTTCTCGGCCGAGTCCGTCGTGCTTCGCTGGTGACGGCGCCGCACGATGCCGGCGACCCTGCCCGACGTCGTGCTCTGGATCGTCGCCGCGGCCATCGTCACCCAGCGTCTCGCCGAACTCCGGCTGGCGCGCCGGAACGAGGCCTGGGCCCGCGCGCGCGGCGCCGTCGAGCACGGCGCCCGGCACTATCCGGCGTTCGTCGTCCTGCATGCCGCCTGGCTTGCCGGCTGGATCGGTGAAGCCTGGGTGCGCGGCCCGTACCTGGTTCGCGGCTGGCCCATGTGGCTGACGCTGCTCGGCCTCGCCGAGATGATTCGGTACTGGGCGATCGCGTCGCTGGGCCGGCGCTGGAACACCCGCGTGCTCGTGCTGCCGGGCGAGCCTCCGGTGACGCGGGGGCCGTACCGGTTCCTCCGCCATCCGAACTACGTTGCGGTCGTCCTCGAGCTGGCGGCCGTGCCGCTGATGTTCGGAGCCTGGATCACGGCGGTGGCCGCAAGCGTGGCGAACGCCATTCTGCTCGCCGGCGTCAGGATCCCCGTCGAGCAGCGCGCACTCGACGCGGCCGCGTCTCGCCCCGGGATCCCGCCCGGGGGGTTAACCCCGCAGCGCCCGATCGGCGCGGAAGATCACGAGCAGCGCCGGAAGCAGTAACAGGTCGCAGGCGAGCGCCGTCAGCATCACGGTGGCGCCCAGGATTCCGAGGAGCTGCAGCGGCGGAAACGACGACAGCGCGTTGATCGCCAGGCCGCCGCTGATGATGACGGACGTGATCGCGACCGCCCGGCCGCTGTGCTCGATGGCCGACTGGATCGCCGCCGGCAGATCGTCCCCGGCGCGGACGCGCTCCCGGACGCGCACCAGTATGTGAATCGTGTCGTCCACTGCGATACCGAGCGCGAAGGTGAGGACGACGCCGGAGAGCGGATCGAGATCCCGGCCCAGCATTCCGATCGCGCCGTACCCGACGAGGAGCGGCAGCGCGTTCGGCAGCAGCGCCACCAGGGCGATGCGGGGACTCCCGAAGAGCAGCAGGAACACGAGCGCGACGACGCCGAAGACCGCCAGCAGGCTCGCGCGGAGCGCTCCGCCGATCTGGTTGACGCCGCGATACGCGACGAGCGCGGTGCCGGTCACGGTCGGCCGGACCTCGAACGGCTCGAACGCGGCCGCCGCCTCCGCTTCGACTTCGCCGGCAAAACGCTCGAAGGCGCGGCCGCCCGGTTCCGCGACGCGCACGCTCACCCGCGCGCGCCGGTAGTCGTCACGCACGATCTCGGCCGGGTCGATCAGCGTGCCGAGGCGCTCGAACACGGTGCGAATCGCAGCCGGCGACACGAGCGGCGTGTTCATCGCAACCGCCAGCGATTCGACGCTGCGGCCGGGCCCGACCACCGCGCGCACGCCGTCCTGCTCGCGCAGCCAGTCCTCGAACGCCGCGGTCGCGCCCACCACCTCCGGCTGCAGGAACGCTTCGGCCGGCCCCTCCAGCTCGACTTCCAGCGACAGGATGGCTCCGAGCGACCGCTCGACCAGACGGCCGGTCTGCCGGACGGGGTGGCCGGGATCGAGAAGCGAGCCCAGCCGGTTGTCGACCGTCACGCGCGAGCCGGCGGCCGCCGCGGCGGCCGTGGCGGCGAGCGCAGCGATCACGATGGCCGTCGGGCGCCGGACGCTGAAACCGCTGACGATCTGCGGCCAGCGCGGCGATCCGAGCCGCGCGGGCGGAGGCGCCGGCGACAGCCGGCCGAACAGCGGCAGAATCAGGAAGACGGTCGCGTACGCGAGCACCATGCCGAGCGCCGCGTACAACCCGAACCGCTGCAGCAGCGGCACGCCCCCGATCGCGAGCGACGCAAATGCGATCGTCGTCGTCGTTGTCGTCAGCGTGCAGGCCAGGCCGGTGTGCTGCACGGACCGGAGCAGCGCCTCGCGCGCGCCGTGAGAGCCCCGCTCTTCGTAGTAGCGCGCGAGCAGGTGCACGGCGTCGGAGACCGCCAGCACGGGGATGAGGGTGAAGTATGCCTGGTTGAGCAGATCGATCGGCTCGCCCGCCCAGCCGAGCACACCGAGAAGGAGGGCCAGCGGGAGCAGGGCGGCCGCCGTGGGGATCAGAACGCCGCTCGCGCGGCGAAATACCCAGAAGAGCGCGAGGCCGATCAGCACCAAAGACGCCGGCACGAGGACGATCTGGTCTCGAACGGTGAGCTCGATGAAGGCGGCGCGGAAAACCGGCACGCCAGCCATGCCGATGGCGAAACCGTTCCTCCCCTCGAACGCCGCGACGACGGCGGAGATCCGGTCCACCGCGGCCACGACGCGGTCGGTATCGTCCGCCGGGAACCCGAGTCTCACGACGACCGCCGCGTAGCGGCCATCGGCCGACAGCAGGAGCGGCACGTACGGCAGGCGCGCCAAAACGGCTTCGCGCGACATCGGACCGGCCTCGCCAAACGGCGGCAGATCCCAGAGCGGCACCGCCTCGTCGAAGGTCGATCCCGGCAGGACGACACGTTGCCCGGCCACGGACGTCACGCCGCGGACGTCGGGAAGCGCGCGAAGCGCGTCCGCGATCCGACCGATCGCCTCGAGGCGGGATTGCGTGAGCAGGTCGCCGTCGGCGGCTTCGACGACGACCAGGACGAGATCGTCGTCCGGTCCCCAGCGGTCCTGAAACGCCTGCAGCTCGGCTCCCTGGTTGCCCACGTAGAACCGGGTGGACGAGAAATCGATGCGGAGGCCGGCGGCGCCCCACGCGGCCAGGGCCAGCAGCAGCGAGAGCAGGCTGCCGGCGGCGATCGGGTGGTCCCATCCGAAGGCGGCGATCCGCCGGAGGACGATCCCGACGCCGCGTTCGATCATGGTCCGGGCGTCACCATTGAAAGGCCGTGCGCGCCGCGGCGGCCGAGAGGCTGCCGTGCAGATCGGCGGCGACGTCCTGCCGCAGGTATGGGATGTCGACACGGTGCGATCCTGTTCCGGCCCCCGCCGTGTCAACGCTGACGCGCGCCATCGACCACCGCCGGTCGAACGGCGAGGCGCGCATCGCGACGCTCTGGATTCGGGTGAAGCGCGCGATGCTGAGGTCGCGCGAGAGCCAGCCGCTGCGGAACAGGACCGCGCCGTCGACGACGGCCCAGCCGAGGTGGGCGACGTATCGGTTGGCCGTGAGGACGGCCAATCCGCCGAACCCGGCGAACGCCGCGAGCGCCCAGGCCGTCGAGAACGCGACGATCGGCGCCGAGACGAGCGCGGCAAGAATCAGCCGGGCCCGCGTTTCGCGCGCGAGGGCGCCGGGGGCCGGAGGCTGCCAGTCGACGCGCGACAGGTCCAGTTCCGGGATGACCTGACGGACGAACGCCGGCCACTGCCCGGCGCCGATGATCGGCGCCAGCGACTCGTGCCGCCGCGCGCCGGCCCGGCCCTCGCGGCCGCCGGCCGTGTCCACGCGGACCGACGCCCGGCGGAACAGCCGGTGCAGCAGGCGTTCGGTCACCGTCACGGTCTGAATGCGGCGCAGCGGGATGGTCGCGGAGACCCGCGTGAGGAGGCCGTACTCGGTTCGAAGGTCTTCGTCCAGCCGCACCACCTTGAACGCATGCAGCCGGACGAGCGCCAAAGCGACCGACAGCACGCGAATCACGGCGAGCAGCGCGACGCCCGCCAGGGCGACGAGCGCGATGCGCTCCCAGAGCGGTTCACCGCCGGACCCAAGCCCGGCCACGAACCGGCGCAGGCTGCCGCCCGCCTGCTCATCGTCGGCGAACCGATCCACCACGCGATCCACGACGCCGGCTTCCACCAGAAGGCCCATGAACCCGGCGATGATGATGCCGCCGCGGTTCTCGATCAGGCCATGCAGGACGAGCTCGCGCGCGGGCAAGTCGAGGAGCACGTCGGCCCTCGGGCCGGCCAGGGCCTCCGGCCCGGCCCCGGCCGCCTCCGGCTGCCGGCCCGCGAACACATGCTGGCGCATCGTGCGGTAGGCCTCCCACGTCACGACGCTCAGCCGCGCGTCGGCCTCGGCGCCGCTGCCCGTATCGACGCGAACGTCAACGACGTCGAAGGCCCGGTGCAGCACGTTCTGCACCGCATCGAGGTTCTGGATGCGGCCGTAGGGGATGTGCCGTTCGTTGCGGACGATGAATCCCGAGCGCACGACGAGCTCGTGCGGCTCGAACCGGTAGCGGAACCAGTAGAAGCGGCCCATCGCGACCACGGTGTAGGGCACCAGCACGACGAGCGCAACCGTGTCGATGTTGCCGCCCCGCGAGCCGGCGACGACCGCCAGGATCAGCGGGACGGCGAACTCCCGCAACTGGCTGACCAGGCCGAACAGAATCGACGCCGGATGCAGGCGGTTCTCAGACGGCATCGGAGCCGCTGTCGGGCAGAAGATGATCGCGAATGCGAAGCGCGACGTCGTGCGCCAGCCCGGCCAGCTGCACCCGCGCGAAGTCGGTGCCCGCGGTGTAAATCACGAGCGTGCCGAGCTCGTAGCTACGCTCGACGGGCCCCTGCGACACGTCGGTGTGCTGCACGCGCGAGCGCGGCACCCGCATGATCCGCCGCCAGATGACGCCGCGCCGCATCTCGATGCCGGCTTCGTCAACGGCGTACGACGCATAGCGCCAGGCCAGCGGCGGCCAGACCCAGGCCCAGACGACGAGCAGCCCGACGATGGCCACCCAGCCGCCGAGGGCGAAGAGCAGCCCAGGCCCCCACCCCAGGCGGAGCAGGGCGGCCGCCGTGAGGATCGGCAGGACCGCGACAACGATGATCAACGCGGCGATGCCGCGGGCGACCCGCTGGGCCTGGACGAAGCGCGGATCGAGCGGCCGGCGCTCGCCGTCGGCGACCGGGGGTGGCGTCTCCAGCGTGGCCGCGGCGTCGGACACCATCATGACACGACGATATCCCAATCGCGTCGCGGAAGCGGCGACGGCCCGGCGGCTCCTGCGGGAAGGCGCGGCGTAGGACGGGCTTCAGCCCGCCCCCGAGCTCGCCAGCTTCTGCCGGGCGATGGCGACGCGCTCGCGGTCGATGTCGCCGTCGCGCCAGTAGTCGAGGAAACGGGCGTACAACGGATTCGCGCGCGTCGTGTCGCCGCGTTTCTCGTACAGCTCGGCGAGCAGGAAATGCGCGCGGACGTACGGCAGCATGCCGAACACACGCTCGTGTCCGGCGCCGGTGATCCGCTCGAGCCACTCGACGGCCTCGGCGTCGCGACCCGCGGCTCGCTGGGCCGTGGCGACCTCGAACCAGATGGGCACCTGATCGGCCGGGAAGGTCACCGTGCCCCGCGGCCGGAGCCCGCGCGCGACGCGCGTGAAGGCGTCAACCGCCAGCGCGTGATCGCCCGCGGCGAGGGCGATCCGACCCCGGGCCATGTCGGCGGCCTGTCTGCGCGAAGGCAGAGGCACGGCCTCCGCCAGACCGTCCACGCGCGCAAGTGTCTGCCGGGCTTCGGCCAGCCGCCCGGCGCCCGCCTGCGCTCCGGCCAGCGCCACGAGCGCGTCGAATTCAGACGGCGTTCCGGCGGCGTCCGCCCGAGCAGCCTCCACGACCGGCAGCGCCAGGTTCGGCCGGCCGAGCGTTTCGAGCACGCGCGCCTGAGCCAGTCGGGCGAACACGCGCTGGCCGGGCGCGATGCCGGACAGGCGGCCAGCCTGGTCGAGGTGACTGACGAGGTCGTCGGCACGGCCCCGCTGGGCATCGACCAGCGACTGCGCGTAGAAGCCCAGCATCCGCTCGAACGGGCTCGTCGACTCACCCAATTGCCGTATGACGGCCCCCGCGTCCCCGGGCTTGTCCTGCATCAGGGCCACGACCACCAGCCCGAGCTTGGGCTGGAAGCCTCGGGGATCGAGCGCCAGAGCCTTGTCGAACGCCGCCTGCGCCTCGGGCAGCCGGCCCTCGACGACGAGCACCTCGCCGAGACCATTGTGCGCCGCGGCGTTCTCGGGGTGTTCCTGGAGGAACGGCTCGAGGACGCCACGCGCGCGGGCTGTGTCTCCCGTCAGCGCGTAGAGTTCCGCCAGGCCGGCGTACGTGTTCGGGTTGGACGTTCCGCGGCGGATCAGTTCCTGATACTCGGCAGCGGCCTCTTCCCAGCGCTCGAGCTCCCCGTACCGAATGGCCAGGTTGTGCCGCGACGCCTGATGCTCCGGGTGCAGCTCGAGGCCCTTCCGGTAGGCCTCGATGCTCCGCTCGATCGTCTCGGGGCGCTGTGAGTAGTAGTAGCCCTCGATGTAGTAGCGCTCTCTCGTCGAGAGTTTTTCTCGATTGTCGAACGCCCGCTTCGCGTACTCGGTGCGCGCGCTTTCGAGCCCGAGGTTGCCGCTGATCACGGCCAGCTTGATGAGCGCCATCGCGAACGTCGGGTCGAGCTCGACGGCCTTCTCGAGGAGCGGCACGGCCTGGTTTTCGAGGAACCGCTCGTGCAGGTTGATGCCCTCGGCGTAATACCGGTAGGCCTCGATCGACGACGTCGTGATGTCGGTGACGCCGCGGTCGAGCCCGACTTCGGGCGCCGCGCCCGGACGCTCGAGGAGCCCCGTCGGCCGTGCCGCGGAGGCGAGCAGCGACATCTGTGACTTGATCCGCCGCGTCAGCTCGTCCACGAGCGAGAACAGGCTCGATTCGCCGACGCCTTCCACGCGCTCGGCCGTGACGATCTTCCCGGTGTCCGCCTCCTGCAGCCGCGCGCTGATGCGAATCGTGTCGCCGGCCTTGACGAAGCTGCCGACGAGCACGCGATCGACGCCCGCGCGCTTGGCGATCTGCTGCACGACGTCGGCCGAGATGACTTTGTCGTCGGCGCGGTTCAGTTCCTCGAGGATCTGGAAGACGCGATCGGTGCCGAGCACCTCGATGTCCGGCGACTGCGACAGGTCGGTGACCATCATGTCGGTCAGCCCGGTGCGCATCCAGTCGAGCGAGGGGTCGCCCGTCTGGTTCTCGAAGTAGAGCACCGCCACCGCGGGTTTCCCGGCGGGCGCGGCGACCGAGGTGCCGCCGGCGTTCCACGGCCGCCAGACCCAGACGGCGATGAAGAGCGCGATCGTCGCCGCAATGGCCACGATGGCCGTCACGCCCATCGAACGAGTGGCCGGCGCGGAGCCGGACCGGGCCGCGGCCGCGGGCACCGCCACCGTCGCGGACACCGGCGACGATTCGAGCCGCCGCCGCGCCGCTCGAAGATCCACGACGACGTCGCGCACGCCCTGGTAGCGGTCGTCGGGGTCCTTGGCGGCGCACTTCGAGATGAGGCGCTGAATCTCCGCGGCCGTCTCGACCGGCAGGCCGGACATCGCGGGCAGCGGCGGGATCGGCTGATTCAGGATCGCATGCAGCGTGTCGAGCTGGCTCCGGCCCTCGAACGGCACGCGTCCGGTGAGCATCTCGTACAGCATCGCGCCGAACGAGAACACGTCGCTCCGGTGGTCCACCTTGCCGCCGCGGGCCTGTTCGGGCGACATGTAGTTGACCGTGCCCATGACCATGCCCGGCTCGGTCCGGCCCGCCTGCAACGTCGCCGTGGCGCTGTCGGCCGGAACGGGATCGACGAGCTTCGCCAGCCCGAAGTCGATGATCTTCGCGTGACCGTCGTCGGTGACCATCACGTTGGCCGGCTTCAGGTCGCGATGGACGATGCCCTTGTCGTGGGCGCGCGCGAGGCCCTCGGCGACCTCGGCGGCCAGATCCAGCGCGCGCTTCTGCGGGAGCGGACCCCGCGCGAGCGCGTTCGATAACTTCTCGCCGCGGATGAGCTCCATCGCGATGAAGGTGACGCCGTCGGCCTCGCCCACCGCGTGAATCACCGCGATGTGCGGGTGCTCGAGCACCGAGGCCGCGCGGGCCTCCTGCAGCAGGCGCTCCTTCCGGGCCTGGTCGTGGACGAGGTCCGCCGGCAGCACCTTCAGCGCGACCTCCCGGCCCAGGTTCACGTCCCTCGCCCGGTAGACGACCCCCATGCCGCCGCGGCTGATTTCCTCGATGATCTGGTAGTGCGAGAGCGTGCGCCCAATCATGGGGAGTCCGGGAATCTTACCTCAGGGCTTCGATGAACTTCGGATCGACGCGCAGAACGCGGCCCGGCGTGGCGAGCCAGAGCGACCGATGGCCGACCGCGAGCGGGCCGCCGTCCCCGCCGGTCAGCCGGTGCACGACGCGGTTGACGCGGGGATCGATCCGGACGAGCGGCGCCCCCGGCGCGCTGACCCACACGGAGCCTTCGCCCGCCGCGATCCACCCGCCGCCCGCCCCTGCGCCGATCTCGATCGCGGCGATCGCGCGGACGTCGCGCGGGTCGATGCGGCTCACACCGCCGTCGGCGTTGAGCGACCAGACCGCCCCCTCGCCGGCCGCCAGGCGCTCGGGTCCGCCCGCGATGTCAACCGTTGTTTCCGCGACGTTGGTGTGCGCGTTGATCTTCGTGACCTTCCGGCTGCCGCTGCTCGCGACCCAGACCGCGTCGTCGTGAAACAGGAGGTCCGTCGCGCCGCCGGCCACGTAGAGCTCGGCCACGACGCCGTTCGTGTCCGGGTCGATCCGCACGACCGTGCCCGCGCTCGTGAGGAGCCAGACGCTGCCCGTGCCGGCCGCGACGGCGCCGGCTCCGCTCCCCATCGCGACGCCTCGGGTCGCGGCGACGGCCGCCGACGCCGGATCGACCCGCACAAGGCCCGACGGATCGCAGCGGGGCACCCACAGGGCGCCGAATGCGGATGCGAGCCCGGCGCACGGCGTGCCGCCGATCGCCACCGGCGGGCCGGCGATGTTCTTTCCGGCGTCGATGCGAATGGCCTGACCGGCCGACCGCACGATCCACAGCGCGTCTTCGGTGGCGGCGAGCCCGGTCAGGTCGGCGACGTCGAAAGTCGCCTCCGGCTTGACACGGTCGAACGGCACTTCAATTGGCGGCGGACCGGCGGGCGGCTTGGAGGCGGGTGACGCCTGGCCGAGTACGCCGGCGATGGACAAGCTCAAGAAAACCAGTGACTTGCCGATGATCTGCACGCTGGTCATAATACTGGCGAACCCCTGAGGTTGCGCGATGCCCGCCCCCGTCCGGTTTTCCCCCGTCCTTGTCGCGTCGTTGGTCCTGGCCCTGTCGCTGGCCGCTGCCGTCAGCGCCCGGCAGGCGTCCGAGGCCGGCGCTCCGACGGTCGCGACGAGTCAAGACGCGCAGGACTCCCGCTTCTTCGAGGAACGAGTCCGGCCGATCCTCGTGGCCAGCTGCTACGACTGTCACACGGACGACGAGAGCGGCGGGTTGCGCGTTGATTCGATGGCGTCGCTCCTGCGCGGCGGCGCATCCGGCCCGGCTGTCGTCCCCGGCAAACCGGAGGAGAGCCTGATCCTCAAGGTCGTCAGGCACACGACTGGCTTTCCGAAGATGCCCATGGTGGGGCCGAAGCTGAAGGACGCCGACATCGATGCGCTCGCGGCGTGGATTCAGGCCGGCGCGGTGTGGCCGGCGAGCGCGGCCGAGCCGGCGGTGCCGGTGACCTCGCACGAACGGCCGCTCACGGCCGACGAGCGCGCGTTCTGGTCGTTTCAGCCGCTCGCGCGCGTGGCGCCGTCGGCCGTGATGGACGCGGACTGGCCGCGCACCGACATCGATCGGTTCGTCCTGGCGCGCCTCGAGCGCGAAGGGCTGCACCCGGTCGGCGCCGCGGACAAGCTCACGTTGCTGCGCCGGGCCACGCTCGATCTGACCGGGCTGCCGCCGACGCTGGAGGAAGTGGACGCGTTTCTCGCAGACGAGTCACCCGACGCGTTCGCCAAAGTCGTCGATCGGCTCCTGGCATCGCCGCACTACGGTGAGGCGTGGGGGCGCGTGTGGCTCGACGTCGCCCGTTACGGTGAGGACGACTATCGCAGCCTGGACCCGATGGGCCGCGGCTACAACCCGTACCCGAACGCGTTCCTCTATCGCGACTGGGTCGTGAAGGCGTTCAACGACGACATGCCGTACGACCGGTTCGTCACGGCCCAACTGGCGGCCGATCTCGACGCGGACGACGTCGGACGGGTCCGGAACCTGCCCGCCCTCGGCTTTCTGGGCCTCGGGCCCTGGTATTACGACAACGGGGCCGTCGAGATCACCCGGGCCGACGAGCGCAACGACCGCGTGGACGTCGTCGGCCGCGGCCTGCTCGGCCTGACCGTTGCCTGCGCGCGATGCCACGACCACAAGTACGATCCGATTCTGACGAAGGACTATTACGCGCTCGCCGGCGTGTTCCTCAGTGCCGAGTACCACGAGTATCCCCGGGCGCCGAAGGCCGTCGTGGAGGCCTGGAAGGCCGAGGACAAGAAGATCGAGAAGAAGGAGGAGCTGCTCGGCGAGTACCTGTCGAAGGAGTCGCGGCAGCTGGCCGAGACACTCGTCTTTCAGGCCTCGAAGTACATGCAGGGGGCCTGGCGTGTGACGGGTGAGCCCAAAGCCGACAAGACGCGCGTCATCGACGGCGAGAAGCTCGACTACGAGCTCTTCGATCGCTGGCTGCACTTCCTCGGCAAGAAGCCGACGTTCTATCCGTTCCTGAAACCCTGGCAGGCGATGGTTGAGAAGGGCGGCACCGCCGGGGAGGCGAAGAAGCTCGCCGACGGGTTCCAGGAGCTGCTCGTCGATCTGGTCATCGAGCAGCGCGCCGTCGAGGAGGAGAACGACATCATCCGCGCGAAGGCGCTGCCGGGGACGAAGCCGAAGGAGCGCGCGAACCTCCCGAACGAGTTCAAGACGAACGACGATTTCTGTCCCGGCTGCGGGCTCGAGCTCAAGAGCATGACGGCCGAGCGGATGAGCCTCTACACCGACGTCTTCCAGCGCGATCTGGAAGACGAGCAGGTGCCGGGCCGTCCGGGCCGGCCCGGGCTGCTGGCGTTCAGGGGCTGGGGCCTCGAACGGCAGCTCGGCGGCGACCGCCGCGCGCTCGTCGACGCGCTGCGCGCGGACATCAAGGCGATGCGCGACGCGCAGCCGCCGAAGTTCAGCTACGTGCACGGTGTCCGCGACGTGGACGCGCCCGCCAACCTGAAAGTGCATCTGCGCGGCAGCCCGCACCGGCTCGGCGACGAGGTGGCGCGCGGCTACCTGACGGTGCTCAGTCCCGGGGAGGGCCGGGAGACGTTCACCGAAGGCAGCGGCCGGCTCGAGCTCGCGCGGACCATCGTCGCCGAGCCGATCGCGGCGCGGGTCATCGTCAATCGCGTATGGAAGGGACACTTCGGCACCGGCCTGGTCGATACGCCGAGCAACTTCGGCAAGACCGGCGATCATCCGAGCCACCCGGAGCTGCTCGACTACCTCGCCGGGTTCTTCATCAATCACGGCATGTCGATGAAGGCCCTGCACCGGGAGATCATGCGAAGCGCCGTCTACCAGCTCGCCGGCGAGGGCAGCGACGTCACGGCTCACGTTGAAAAGGACCCGGGCAATCGCCTGTACTGGCGGATGACGCGCCGCCGGATGACGGCCGAGCAGATCCGCGACTCGGTGGTGTTCGTCTCGGGCCGGCTCGACCCGGCGATCGGCGGGCCGTCGAAGGACCTCACGCCGCTCAACGATCGCCGCACGATCTACGGCCGGGTGAGCCGGTACCGCCTCGACGAGTTCCTGCAGCTGTTCGACTTCCCGAGCGCGATCCAGTCCGCCGAGAAGCGCTTCATGACCAACGTGCCGCTCCAGCGGCTCTTCTTCATGAACAGCGACTTCATGCAGCAGCACGCCGAGCGGCTCGCCGCGCGCGTGGCGGCCGAGCCGGCCGACGACGAGCGCATCCGCAAGGTGTACCGCCTCGTGTTCGGCCGCGCGCCAACCGGCGCCGAGATTCAGGCGGGGCGCGACTACCTCGTCGCGGAGCCCATGCGGCAGTACGAGGAAAAGAAGGCGGCCGAAGCCGAGAAGAAGCCCGGCGAGATGAGCGCCGACGCCAAACCGGCGGGTCAGGGCGCCGACGCGTCGCCGCCCGGCCCGACGCCCGACGGCATGATGGCGGGTGTACGTCCGGGCGCCGGCGCGAACGCGGAGCAGAAGGACTATCTGCCGGTCACGACTTTCGGCCGGTACGTGAAGATTCTGCTGAGCTCCAACGAGTTCCTGTTCGTCAACTGAGGGTCCGTCACATGCAGGTCAGAGTCGAGCACAAACCGTCGTACGCCCTCGGCATCGTCGATCTGGCTCCGAACGAGGCGGTGAAGGCCGAGACGGGCGCGATGGTGTCGATGAGCGCCAACGTCAAGGTCGAGAGCGGGCTGCAGGGCGGACTGCTGCAGTCGGCCATGCGCAAGGTGCTCGGCGGCGAGTCGTTCTTCGTGAACACCTTCACCGCGGTCGGCAAGCCGGGCCAGGTGACGTTTGCGCCGAGCCTGCCGGGCGACATCTCGGCCATCGAGGTGCGCGGCGAGCTCTTCGTGCAGTCGGGGTCGTTCCTCGCCGGCGAAACCCAGATCGAGATCGACACGAAGTGGGGCGGAGCGCGGTCGTTCTTCTCGTCAGAGGGTCTGTTTCTGCTGCATCTGAAGGGCTCGGGCACGTCGCTCGTCAGCTCGTTCGGCGCCATCCACAAGATCACCCTCGACGGCACGAACGACGTGATCATCGACACCGGTCACGTGGTGGCGTTCGAGGCCGGCGTCGAGTGGAAGGTGAAGAAGGTCGCGGGGCTGTTCACGTCGCTCATCAGCGGCGAGGGGCTGGTGTGCGAGTTCTCCGGGCGCGGCGACGTCTGGCTGCAGACGCGCTCGAACCAGGCGTTTCTCGACTGGCTGATTCCGCGGCTGCCGACGTCGCGGACGAGCACCGGCGGCCGCGGCGACGCCGGCGGCATCATCGGCAACATCCTGGGCGGACGGTAGGACCTGATGGCACATCGCGACCGATCTCCGGTGACCCGCCGCGACGCCCTGTGCCGCATCGGCAACGGGTTCGGCATGCTGGCGTTCGCCAGTCTGGTCGGCGAGTCGCTCGCCGCGGCCGGCGCCGTCCGGACCCAGGACGGCGTCGAGGTCCGGACGCTCGACCATCCGGCGCGCGCCAAGCGCGTGATCTTCCTGTTCATGAACGGCGGCGCGTCGCAGGTGGACTGCTTCGACCCGAAGCCGATGCTCGACAAGTACCACGGCCACCCGCTGCCCGGCGGCGAAGTCGCGACCGAGCGCAAGACGGGCACGCTGCTGCGGTCGCCTTTCACGTTCAGGAAGCACGGCCAGAGCGGCATCGAGGTCAGCGAGCTGTGGCCGCATCTCGGGGAGTGCGTGGACGACATCTGCTTCGTCCGGTCGGTCCACACCGACATCCCGAACCACGAGCCGTCGATGCTGATGATGAACACCGGCCACAGCCAGGCCGGCCGGCCGTCGATCGGCGCGTGGCTCACCTACGGGCTCGGCACCGACAATCGCAACCTGCCCGGCTACGTCGTGCTCTGCCCGCAGGTGCCCACCACCGTCGGGCCGCCGCTCTGGAACAACGCGTTCCTGCCGGCCGTGCACCAGGGCACGTTCATCTCGAGCAAGGTCGAGCGGCCGGACCAGATCATCGGCAAGGACTTCGACCCGAAGAAGCTCGTCTCGTTCATCCACAACAAGGAGTTCACGCTGCCCGAGCAGCGCCGCGAGCTCGATCTGCTCGAGAAGCTCGACGGCATGCGGCGCGCCGGCCAGGCGTCGGACCCGCAGCTCGAGGCGGCCATCAGCTCGATGGAGGTCGCCTACCGGATGCAGACCGAGGCGCCCGAGGTCTTCGACATCCGCAAGGAGACGAAAGCGACGCTCGAGCTCTACGGCCCCGGCAGCACCGCGCGCGGGTGCCTCATGGCCGTGCGGCTGGTCGAGCGCGGCGTCCGCATGGTGCAGGTCTACTACGCGGCCGGCGATCCGTGGGACCACCATGCCGACATCCAGATGCACCGCAAGAACGCGAAGGACTCCGACCAGCCGTTCGCCGCCGTCATCAAAGACCTCAAGTCGCGCGGCCTCTTCGACGACACGCTCGTCGTCTGCGGATCGGAGTTCGGCCGGACCCCCGTGGTCGAGGTCGGCGGCGGCGCTGGAATGACGCAGAACGGCCGCGATCACAACCCGTTCGGCTTCACGATGTGGCTGGCCGGCGGCGGCATCAAGGGCGGGATGACGTACGGCGCGACCGACGACTTCGGGTTCAAGGTCGTCGACAAGCCGGTGCACGTGCACGATCTCCACGCGACGGTCCTCCACCTGATGGGAATCGACCACACGAAGCTGACCTACCGCTACAGCGGACGTGATTTCCGGCTGACGGACGTGGCGGGGAATGTGATTCAGGACATCATCAGGTAGAGGGCGGGTACGACGGGTACGACGGGCACGACAGGCACGACGGGTACGAGGAACCTGAAGCTTGTCAGCATTGCTTACTAATCCTTCCTCATAGGTAGGATCTTAACCCTCAAGGAAGCAGCCGTCGCCCTCGGTCTCGTGACCGCTGAGCAGTTCGACCAGTGGGTCGATGCGAAGAAGATGACGGAGCCGGGCGACTGAATTGCGGCGGCAGCCAGGCCGCGCAGCTGGAGACAAAGGTCTCCCATAGGGCTGTCTTCAAAGAGCTGTTCGGACAGGCTTACCTAGATTCACGCGGGTGCACGCGTGGTACAGACATGGCGAACGCGTCGCCTGTTTCGGATCCAGCTTCCAGAGAGAGAGTGCCATGCTTGGACGTCTCGTCTCGGCGTTCGCAATGATTCTGGTCGCGGCCTCACCGGCCTATGCCGCGTCCATCTCGTTCAGCGATGACTTCAACACGGGCACGGCGAGCGCGCAGTGGAGCAACACCGCGGGGACCTGGAGTGCGACGAGCTTCAACTACCTGGCGACCGCGCCGACGAACAGCCCGACGACCTTTACGCTGCTTCCGTACGATTTGCTCGATTTCACCGTGGACGTGGACGTCAACAACGCGTCGGACGGTGGCATTTGGCTTCGATCCGACGCGACCCGCTCGAACGCGCTTCTCCTCGTAATCGGTGGCAACAGCCATACCGGAACCGGGTTCTACTTCCATCAGATAGTGGGAGGCGTCTTCTCCGGAAACCTCAATTCCGTAGGCGGCCTCTTCACCCAGGGTGATGAGATCCACGTGCAGGTGGTCGTTGCCGGAAACACCTACTCCGTGTACCTGAACGGCGGCAGCACGGCGGTCACATCTCTCACCTGGATTGGTGGGCCGACCAGCGGATTCACGGGACTCTATGACTTCGGCGGGACGGCGAACACAGGTATCCAGTCCTTTGACAATTTCAATCTGAGAGGCAACACCGTCGGCGCAGCCGCCGTCCCAGAGCCGGCCACCCTTGGCTTGTTCGGCGCCGGTCTCGGCGTGCTCGCGGCGATTCGTCGTCGCCGCCGATAAGAAGCGGCCTTCCTCGTCCTCCAACGGCCCCGCGGCCATGCCGCCGGGGCCGTTTTTCTTTGGTCCAGGGGACCGATCGTCGGTCGTTACTCGAGCTGGCTCGTCCGGAAGGACTCGTCCGGATCGGGTGTCGAAGGTCTGAGAACGGGGTCTTACGTCGACTCGGACAGGGCTCTAATCTAGGTCCCTGTCGTACCTGCCGTGCCCGCCGCGCACCCTTCGTTTCCCGCCGCGTCCACCGCGCAGACGCGGTAGCCGGCGTCCGCGGGAACTCCCTCCGGCACCGCGGCGCGCCACAGGTACTCGCCGTACCACTGCATGGGTGTGACGACCGGGCCCGACGGCGTCGTCCATTGGACATCCACGCGCCGCCACTCGTGGGAGAGCGTCGGGCTCTTGCGGTCGTGGACCCGCGCGCGGACCGACCGTGCGCCCGTGACCGGGTGCGTCACGAGCGCCACGATCGAAATCGACGGCGGCGCGGTGTCGGGGCTCAGGCCGCGCCCGTAGTGCACGCGCTCGCTCACGGCGGTTTCGTGCTCGCCCTGCGCCTGGACGACGTCCATCCGGAAATCGCCGTCGAGGTCGGCCAGGGCCAGGCCCAGCGTGCCCGGCGTCTCCGGGCCGTCGAACACGCCGGTCACGAGGCTGAGCTTGCCGGTCCCGTCGTTGACGAGCAGCCGCTCGGGCCCGGTCAGCGAGCCGATGAGGAAGTCCGCGTCGCCGTCCGAATCGAAATCGAGAAACGCGACCATGTTGTCGTCTTCGCCGATGTTGGCATCCGCCGGCCACCAGATCGTCGTCGCATCGCGGAAGCGGCCGCGCTGGTCGTTGTGGAACACGTGTTCCCGCCGGTTGTAATTCCGTTCGCCGACGATGTCGCCGTCGTTGATCGTCACCAGATCGAGGAAGCCGTCGCCGTCGAGATCCATGGGCTCGAACTCGTAGTTGTTCGTGTACTGCGGAAACGCGCGCGAATCGTTCGTGAACGTGCCCGTGCCGTCGTTCTTGAACAGCAGGCTGCCCGGGCAGCGTTTGCAGGAAACCGCGATGTCGAGGTCGTAGTCGTTGTCCGCGTCCATCAGCTCGAGGTCCCACGAGAACCCCACGAGCACGTCGGGCATCCGGGCCGGCGTCGCGTCGGTGAACCGGCCCTGGCCGTCGTTGAGCCAGAGCCGGGTGCGGCCCCCGCTGTTCGTCATGTTGTTGCCCGGCCCCCAGTCCGCCAGTGCCAGGTCCAGGTCGCCGTCGTCGTCCACGTCGCCGGCCTCGATGTCGCCCACGCTGAGGGGCATCTGCGGCAGATGGGTCGCGGTGACCTCCTCGAACGCGCCGCCTCCGGTACCGAGGAACAGCCGGCTCTGTGTCTGGAACGTGGTCCCGACGATGATGTCCGTGAGGCCGTCGCCGCTGAGATCGCGGGCCTTGATCGCGCGTGCGAGGTCGGGCGAGGAGCCGAACACCTCGACGGTCCGGTTCTCGAACGAGCCGGCTTCGCGATTGAAGAACACCAGGTTGAGCTCGGGCGTGCCCGGCGTCGAGTAATCGCCGCCGTTGGCGAACAGCAGATCCGGCCGGCCGTCGCCGTCGACGTCGGCCAGCTCCACCTTGTTCGTCCAGCTGCGCGTCTCGCCGATCGTCTCCGCCGTGACGTCGTTCCAGAGCACGACGGGCGACGGCGAGCTCGCTTCGGGCTCCGAAGGACCGGCTGGCGCCTGCGCGCAGGACACGTAACCGAGCCAGGCAGTCACGAGGCTGGCCGCAATGGGAAATCGTCCGGTCGTCAGGTTCACGTTCACGCTGGGTAGTATACGAGGCGGCCCGAACCGCCATGGACGCCGGCCGGATATTGGTCCGGCACGCCCTCCACGGGGATAATGCCAACGGCAATGACGAGAGCCCCGATCGTCCTGACGACCCTGGCCGCGCTGGCGGCCTGCACCGGCTCCCCGGCGCCTGGCACGGGCGATGGCTCCGTCACGCTGTCGATCGTTGGGACCAACGACATGCATGGCGGGATCCTGCCGTCTGGCGACCGCGGGGGCCTCGCCTTGTTCTCCGGCTACGTGAAGAACCTGCGCGACGCGCGCGCCGGCGACGGCGCCGTGCTCCTCATCGACGCCGGTGACATGTGGCAGGGCACGATGGAGTCGAACGTCTTCGAAGGCGCCGTCGTCGTCGAGGCCTACAACGCGCTCGGGTACACGGCCGCCGCGATCGGCAACCACGAGTTCGACTTCGGGCCCGTCGGCGAGGCCGCTACGCCGCGCTCGTCCACCGACGACCCGCGCGGTGCGCTCAAGCTTCGGGCCGCGCAGGCGGAGTTCCCGCTGCTCGCGGCCAACCTGATTGACGACGAGACGGGGAAGCCCGTCGCCTGGCCGAATGTGATGCCGTCGGCGACGGTGGACGCGGCGGGCGTGACGGTCGGGATCATCGGCGTCACGACCAGCACGACCTTCGGCGAGACGATTCGCGCGAACACCGTGGGCCTGTCGCTCGCGCCCCTCGCGGCCGCGATCTCCACCGAGGCCGCCCGCCTCCGATCGGCCGGTGCCGACGTCGTGATCGTGACGGCTCACTCCGGCGGATCGTGCCGCGAGTTCGCCGATCCGGCCGACGTGTCGTCGTGCGACGCCGGGGGCGAGATCATCCGCGTTGCCCGGGCGCTCGAGCCGGGCCTGGTGGACGTCATCGTGGCCGGCCACACCCATGCCGGCATCGCGCACACGTTCAACGGCATTGCGGTGATCGAGTCGTTGTCGCGCGGCCGCGCGTTCGGGCGCGTGGACCTCACTGTGGATCGATTTGCCGGCCGGATCGCCGAGACGACGATCTTTCCGCCCCAGCACCTCTGCCGGTTCGGCGGAACCGGGGGAGCGCCGTGCGCGGAGTCGGAGGGCAATGCCAGCCCGCCGCCGGCCGAGTACGAAGGCGCCGTCGTCGAGCCCGACTCGGCGATCGAGGCGGTCATCGAACCGGCCGTCACGCGGGTCGCCGCGCTCAAGGCCGAGGAGCTGGGCGTGATGATCGAGTCCCGCCTGCCGCTTCGCGGCGGCGTGGAGTCGCCGCTCGGCAACCTCTTCGCCGACGCGATGCTCGCGGCGTCGGGCGGCGCCGATCTGGTCATCAACAACACCGCGGGCGGCCTGCGAGCAGACTTGCCGGCAGGCCCGCTCACCTACGGACGGCTCTTCGAAGTCTTTCCGTTCGACAACCTGCTCGTGCGCCTGACGTTGACCGGCCGGGAACTGGAAGACCTGCTCGCCGGCTACATCGCCCGAACCGATCGTCTGCTCGGGATTGCCGGCGCCCGCGTCGAGGCCGCCTGCCGCGGCAGCCGCGTCGACGTGCGTGTCGTGCGGGCCGGCGGCGCGGAGATTCGCGACGACGAGACCGTGGTCGTCGCGACCACGGACTACCTGGCGACGACGGACCTGTTCGCGGGTGTCAGGCCGCCCGAAGGCGCTGGACCGCTCGTCCGCGACGCCGTCGCCGACTGGTTCCGCCGGCGGGGCGGCACGGTGCGGCCGGAGGATCTGGTCAACGAGCGCATGCCGAGGTTTCCACCGGACCGCACGTTGCCGCTCACCTGTCGCCTGCCCTGATATCTGGAGGCCGATGATGCGAATCACCCTCTTTGCCGCCTGTCTCGTTGCCGGCACGATCGCGGTGCCGTCGGCCCAGCAGGCCGTGACGAAGTACGTCCGGTACACCGCCCACGGGCAGGCGGCCCTGGGTGTGCTCGACGGCGATGTGATCCATGAGCTGTCCGGCGATCTGTTTGCCGGGCCCACGCGGACCGGCCGTCGCATTCGGCTTGCCGATGTCACCCTGATCGCGCCGGTCGAGCCGAAGAAGGTGATAGCTGTCGGCCTCAACTACAGGAGCCACCTCGGCGCGCGTGAGCCCGCGCCGTACCCGGGTTTGTTCGCGAAGTACCCGACGTCGATCGTGGGTCCCGGCGCGGATATCGTCCTGCCGCCTGACGCGAAGAACGTCCACTACGAGGGCGAGCTGGTCGTGGTGATCGGCCGCCGGGCGAGCCGGGTGTCGGCAGCCGACGCGCCGCGCTACGTCTTCGGCGTGACGGCCGGCAACGACGTCAGCGAGCGCGATTGGCAGGGCTCCGACCTCCAGTGGTTCCGGGCGTGATCGAGGTGCGGATCGAGGGCGTCGGGACGCTCCGCAACCGCGCCTTGAGGGCAGCGGGCGACCGCTGATGTTCGTCGGCCACTACGCGGTTGCGCTGGCGGCGAAGCGGGCTGCGCCCTCCGTGTCGCTCGGCACCCTGTTTCTCGCGGCGCAGTTCGCCGATCTGCTCTGGCCGACTCTCGTCCTGGCGGGCATCGAGATCGTGGAGATCGACCCGGGCCGCACGGCCGTGACGCCGCTCGATTTCGTGTCGTACCCGTATTCGCACAGCCTCGTGGCGCTGTCGATCTGGGCCGCGCTGGCGGCTGTCGCCTATCGGGTGGCGCGCGGTCTGCGTCCCGCGGCGCTGATTACCGTGAGCGCGCTGGTGCTGAGCCACTGGCCGCTCGACGCGGTGAGCCACGGGCCCGATGTGCCCCTCACGATCGGCGGCTCAACGAAGGTCGGCCTCGGCC
>Ga0214472_10001572_pt1 | contig 25394 bp, 21 predicted proteins | sample RVTome_6_FD_207662 | JGI IMG/M metagenome (GOLD analysis project Ga0214472, IMG submission 207662) | Soil microbial communities from uranium-contaminated site in the Upper Colorado River Basin, Wyoming, United States - RVT140D175 | ecosystem: Environmental > Terrestrial > Soil > Contaminated >...
AGGCCCATGTATTGGTGTTCCTTTTCTGTCGGCAATAAAAAAGCCGGGAATGCTCCCGGCCAAAAGTACAACGGTCTTGCATCACTTAAGTTCTTTGATGACCTGCTGAGCGTCCGCCACCAGCGGGTGTTTCGGATGCTGTTTTACAAAAGATTCGAGCGTGGCAATACTCGCCGTGCTGTCACCCGCACCGCCGTAACTCAGGCCTAATGCAAACTGCGCGTTCGGCTGTAGATCGCTGCTGCCATGGGCATCGATAAAATCCTTGAGCGCTTTGATCGCATCCTGCAAATTGCCGTTTTCCGCAAGTTGCTGGGCACGGGTATATTCGCTGAGTTCCCTGGTGTATTCGGGATCATTGGTGCGGTCGTCTTTCCAGTAGGGCTGCAGCAGACTGGTGGTCGTCTCTGAACCGCGAATTCCCGCGGTCACAGCGGTACGCTGCACAGCAGGCCTGGCAGCACTGGGGCTGAGCGCACGTAGCCGGCCCCAGACTTTGTAAAATATGCCTTTAAATACACTTTCAGATTCTGTTTTGATAACAGACTCCTGTGCCCTGGCATCCTGTGTTGCAGCATCCTGCAGCGCCGCTTCATCTGCTGCATACACTGAGGGAAAAATTAGCATGGCAGTGATCAATACTGCCAGCATTCCAGTTAATTTTTTCATATAACCTCCAAAAAGACCGCTATCCATCTAGCTGCCAGATATGGCCTGATACTAATCCAGACAGCTATCAGTATTATTGATATCTATCACAGTTCAGGGTCCGCGTTACTGACTGAGCAGTTTCGCATACGCCTGGTATTTCTTGCTGAGCGCCGCATCGATCATACTGGCCTCGTCATATTTTGCGCTCGCCTGTTGCAGATTACCCTGTTTGTAATAGGCCATGGATAAATTGATCTTGATGCCTGCATCGTTGGAATCCAGTTTTTCTGCATAGCTGTAATTTTCCAGCGCGCGTTCAAAATCACCCTTGCTGAAATAAATATTGCCGCGATTATTCTGCACTGCGCTATTGTCCGGCTGTACTGCCTGGATATCATCGAACTCGCGTTCCGCCGCATCATATAAACCATACCTGGCGTAGATAATCGCCACCTGCATGCGTGCTTTGATATTCGATGGATCGACACTCGCCATGGCACGGTAAGGGCTGACCAGCCGGTCGAGGTTTTTTTCCAGTAACAAATTTTTCTCGCGCATCACCATAGGCGCGACCAGAGAAGCCTGCGGCAATGTGAGTGTGTATGTTGCCGGTTTCAGGGTCACCGGTTTGAACTGCTGCCAGGCCTGCGCCAGCGGGATCACTTTGAGTTTCTGGCTGGCTTCGTATTCGTGGTATTTACGCGCACCTTCGGCCCAGGCTTCGGCGAACGACTGGCCGATCATGGTGGCTTCTACCGGAACCCAGACCTTGCCTTCACGCAGCACCAGCAAATCATCATCCAGACTGATCTGGCTGCGCTGCGACTCGGGCAGGCCGGTATTGAACATCATCAGCAAATGCCCCGGCACATCAAGGATCGCGGTTTCGATACCAAGATTTTCCAGGCTGGCACTCAACAATACAGACAGATCGTCGCAGTCACCGCTTTTGAGTTTCAGGGTCTCACGACTGAACTGGACATAGTCGACACTGCTTTCCGACACATTTGAATAGGGGCTATTGGGGTCCACCACATATTTGATGCCATCCGCGCCGAACACATTGAACAGGGTCATCGCTGTCAGCAGGCTATTGTCGATAGCATCGGCTTTGGGTTTGTTCTGGTTGATCGCGCCACGGACAAAATCACGCAACATATCGTCTTTCGGCGTGACGAATGAACCCACCATGTTCGGCTCGCCCCAGACAATGGCGTTTTTGCCATAGATCGTCATCGGCTGACTGACCGTGATCGCATCGTTCTGGCCATCGCGAATAAAACTCACCGAGATCTCGGCCTGGACACCGGTGTCTTCGTCGATTTCGAGAATTTTATTATTGAACGATGCGTTCAGCACTATGCTCTGCTCACTGCTGGCCTTGAGTTCGGGGATATCGACGGTCACCGGATAATCCATATAGCCCTTGATGGCGAAGCTCAGTTTAAGATTGCCATAGTCCTGCGCGCTGTTGTTCGCCACCACCACCGTGCCTACAGGTTTATCAGCATATTGCTTGTACGCGGCAGAAAACACGCGCTCGAGTTTGACATCTTTGAGCACGATGCGCGGCGCGTTGGATTTGAACTCCAGCGATTTTTTCTTCTCGGCGTAAGCGGTATCCAGCGCCAGCTTATTGGCAACCGAGGCGTCGATCGCCACCGCCTTGTCGAGTGCTGTGATCGCATCATCGTAAGAACGGCGTTGCATATACAGGGAACCGAGCAGGAGGAACGGCTGCGCTGATGTGGGATCCAGCAAGGTAGCTTTTTCCAGGGTCGATTTTGCCAGATCAAACATGCTGTTCTCGACATAGATCGCGCCCAGGCGTGTAGTCAGCACAGCAGAATTCTTCTGCTTTGCCATGGCCTGCTTGATGAGATCAATCGCCCTGCCGTTTTTGCCCTGCTTGTTGGCTATGTTGGCCTGCAATAATAATGGCTGCCAGGCATCGGGCTGCAAACGTATCGCACTGGCGACCGCTGCATCCGCCTGTTTGTAGGCGCCGCTGCGATACTCTGCGTCTGCCAGCTTATACTGGGTATCGTAATCATCCGGCTTCAGGGCCGCAGCACGCTCCAGGCTTTGCGCGGCCAGCGCATACTCGCCTGCTTCGTAATCATAGAAACCCAGCCGCTGTGCTGCGGCAAATGATTTTGCATCACCTTTGCTGGCACTCTCAAGCACAGGGCGCACCTTGTCTGTCTGCTTCATCCTGATATAGGTATCAGCCAGCGCCAGCCACGCCACGGTATAATTTTCATCAGCGCGCGTCGCCTTGTTCAAAGCCAGCAAAGCTTCGCCGTCCTTGCCGGTAGCCAGCGCAGTGATGCCGAGTAAATAATCACCTTCGGCCTGGGTATCCTTGTTACCCGCCAGTTTGATCGCAATATTGCGGACCTGATCGTATTGTTTTAACTGTAGATGGCTGCGCGCCAGCGCCAGCTCTGCATCGCTGTAATCGGGTTTGAGCGCGACCGCTTTGTTCAGGCTTTCGATGGCTTCAGCGTGCCTGTCCATGTCCTGGAACACACTGCCGTTCTGATACCAGACTTCTGCGTTATTTGGGTCGAGCGAGACTGCGGTTTTGAATTCCGCCAGGCCTTTGTCGACAATACCGAGTTTGACGTATGCCTGACCGATCAAAAAATGTGCCTTGATATTATTCGGGTCTTTTTTCAGCGCGGTTTCCAGGCAACTGACCGCGCCGATGGCATCACCCAGCTTCATGCTCAATTCACCGCAATACACAATGGTGTCGACGCTGGCGGTATTGTCTGCGATCGCGCGGTCGATCACTGCTTTGGCAGCGACATAATCTTTCACCTCGACCAGTGCTCTTACCTGCAGATTGCGGCCTTCGGCTTCATAGCCCGGCAGTTGCGTGAGTTCACGAAAATAGGCGACCGCGTCGTCTACTTTGCCCAGCTCCATTGCAGTCAGGCCGAGATATTTCAGCAGCTCGCCGTTGTCATGATCGTCTGCGTAGGCCTTGCTGAACACCGCCATCGCCTGGTCAAATTTCAGATCACGAAACAGGGCATAACCCGCCTGAAACGCGTCTTCACGAATATTGGATGGCTCGCCTTCAACACCAAAACCGCTGACCGCGCTCACCCGGTAATGGGTTTCGGCAAATACTGTTTCGTGTTTTACCTGGGCTTCTGTCCTGTCAACATCGGTGATGTATTTGAACGGCCCGGATTTATCACGCGCTCCGTACACCTTGTATCGGCTGATATAACTGCCTGGCACTTTTTGCCACACTAAACGGGTTTGCTGACCCGAACCTTTTACCTCGAGACCACCCAGGCGTGCAGGCAACTGCATGTACTTGTAATTAATCAGCGCCTGTTTTTCTTTATCGAACACGCTGACCACGGTTTTGCGCTCCGGCGCCACCGAGAGACTGACCGGACGCTCCATGCCAGTGACCAGATCGTTACTCGCGCCAAACGAAATCGACCTGCTCGGGCCGCTGTACACCTGCACCGTGGTTTTGTTGCCTGGCACTGCGGCGAGAATGTAAAGATTATTATCGCTGTCGATCGCGATATCATAAACATCTTCGAACAGAGGTTTGCTGTTTTCGCCGCCGATTTTGTAAAGCAGTCTGTGGTCGGACGCGAACACCAGCACCTGTCTGTGCTCTTTTTCCAGAACATACATATCATTGTTGGCATCCACCACCACGCGCGTGGGTTCGCTGAATATCGGCGGCTGGTCGCCTCCGGGATTACTCACGCTGTTGAGAAATATCCCGTCTTTGGAAAAAATCTGGATGCGGCGGTTGCCGGTGTCTGCAACATAAATTTTGTCGCGGCCCATGAACACGCCCTGGGGTGAATCGAGCTGGCCATCGGCGCTACCGGACGCACCCGCGCTGTAACGCAGGCCACCATCGAGGCGATAAATTTTGAGCTTCTCACCATCGATAATAACCAGGTTCTGATCATTGACCGAGGCCGCGACCAGATCTGAAAACGTGCCTTTGAATTCGGTTTCGACGCGGCCCGAAGCATTATAGGCAGTGACCTTGTGGTTATCATCGTCGAGACAAAGAATGCTGCCGCCGGTCAGCCGATAGGCGCTGTCACACTTCAGCCGGGTACTGCGTTCGAAACCCACGGTGGGTAGTCGCATCTGTTCGAGTGCTATGCGATTGTCCGATGAAAGATGGTAGATATCGATTTTTTTGTTACCGCTGTCAGCGACTGCCAGCCTGTCGCCGGGCAGTACTGCAAGCGCGGTGACTTTTTTAAACTGGCCGCGTTGTTCACCCTTGCTGCCGAAGGATGACAGCATCTGGCCTGACTGCCAGTCGATCTGGTAGATGCGGCCGTTAGCATTGTCGGCTATATATAAGAGTCCGGATAGATCAATCGCGATAGCGCCGACTTCGGGCTTGCTGCCGGTGATTTTTGCCAGCGCCTCGGCGCTCAGCCGTTTCAACAATTGGCCTTTGTGGTCGAACACGCTGACCACGCCAGCATTGCGTTTCTCCAGCACATAAAGTCGTTCCTGTGGATCGACGAAGACCTGCGAAGGCTGCTCCAGCGCCTGCCCCTCGGGCATCCCGCGGTCGCCAATGCTGCGGATGAAAACCCCATCATCGCCAAACACCGAAATTCGGTCGTTGCCGCTATCGGCCACATACAGGCGCCGGTTCGCGCTCCAGGCAATCCCCACAGGATCGCTCAGCCCGCCCTGCGCGCTGCCTTCACTGGCGACCACACCGAGTGACTTGCCGCTGCTGTCGATGGTGCTGATAACATCATCACCCGAATTCGACACCAGAAATCTGCCATCACCCAGACTGGCAAAGCCCTGCACGCTCTCGGATTTGAACGCCTTGCCCGAGCCACCGCTGAGTGTATGGCTACTGGCGACACCCGCCCTGAACGCGATCAGGCTGCCGGTTTCACGATCGAGCACCAGTAGAACATCGTCTTCACCGGGGAGCATGGCCGCGATTGACAGTATTTTGAGCTCCTTGCCGTCGGCCGTTATGCTGCGCTCCAGAGAAACCACAGCGTGTGCAGACTGGCTGACAGCAAGCATCAGACAGGCGGTGTAAACCGCGCGCGCTGACACTGACAAAAAACACAACAGAGATTTCGGCAACTTCACAACAGACTCCTGAGCATCATCGCGGGTGGTCATTATTTATATAGCGCAGCAGGCCGCCACGCACAAGCCTTAGATGAAACTACCGCCAGGAACCGATGACTGGAATCAGGGTCCGATCACCTGTACCGGCTCGAAGCGCTGGGCTTCGTCGAGAACGAACTGCCTGAAAGCGATGGCCGCGGGCGACAGCCGCTTGCCTTTGCGCTGGATCACGTACCAGTGGCGCCGGATCGGGAAATCGACCACATCGAGAATCTTTAAGCGCCGGGTCTCCAGCTCGAGTTCCAGGGTGTGGCTGGAAACAATGCCGAGGCCGAGCCCGGCCTGCACTGCCTGCTTGATCGCCTCGTTACTGGTCATTTCGATTGCAGTGTGAAATGCCACGCCTTTTTGCTCGAAAAAACGCTCAGTTGCACCACGCGTGCCTGAACCGGGCTCGCGCACAACAAAACTTTCCTGCTCGAATTCACTCAGCGGTATCGCGCTGCGTTGTGCCAGAGGATGCGAGGGAGAAGCAATCACCACCAGTGGGTTTTCCATAAAGGCGGTCGCCTCGACTTCGACGCCCTCGGGCGGCTGGCCCATGATTACCAGGTCGGGTTCGTTATTTTCCAGCTGAGTGCGCAATACCTCGCGATTGGTGATATCCAGACTGATGGTGATACCGGCGTGCTGCTTGGAAAACTCGGCCAGCAAGCGAGTCGCGAAATGGCTCGCGGTGGTCGCCACCGATATCGACAGGGTGCCGCGTTCCACGCCTTTGAAAGCTTCGAAGACCTCCTCGGCCTCGCCCAGAACATCGGCGATCTGGCGACCGACACTATACATATGGCGACCCGCTTCGGTGAGGTGGATCTTTTTACCGATCTGTTCGAACAGCGGCAGGCCGATACTTTGTTCGAGCTGACGGATCTGCATCGACACCGCGGGCTGGCTGAGATGCAGATCCTGGGCGGCACGGGTATAATTTTCGTGGCGCGCCACCGCAGTAAAAACCTCGATCTGTCTGAATGTCAGGTGCATGTTCATAATACTATCATAAGTATTACCTTATCGTTATAATCAATATTATTGAATTGTAATTATAGTTTCACCTGCCTACACTGCGCTTTCACGTTGAGACTGGATTGATAACTGCAGGCCAAACAGCGTTATACTGTTCGGCTCGCCCCGAGACTGGTACACAACTGAATTCAAATATTGTTTGCTCGATGGAGGCAACGAACCATGGCTAAGACTTACAACGCGGGCGTAAAAGAGTACCGCGAAACTTACTGGATGCCAGATTACACGCCCAAAGACACTGATCTTCTGGCCTGTTTCAAGATCACCCCACAGGACGGTGTGCCACGCGAAGAAGTAGCCGCCGCAGTTGCAGCTGAATCTTCCACCGGTACCTGGACCACGGTGTGGACCGATTTGTTGACCGATCTGGATTATTACAAAGGCCGCGCTTATGCGATCGAAGACGTTCCGGGCGACGACACCTGCTTCTATGCATTTGTTGCTTACCCGATCGACCTGTTCGAAGAAGGCTCGGTGGTCAACGTACTGACTTCACTGGTCGGTAACGTATTTGGTTTCAAGGCGCTGCGCGCACTGCGCCTGGAAGACATTCGCTTCCCGGTCGCTTATGTCATAACCTGTAATGGCCCACCGCAGGGTATCCAGGTTGAACGCGACATTCTGAACAAATACGGCCGTCCTCTGCTGGGTTGTACTATCAAACCCAAGCTGGGTCTGTCTGCGAAGAACTACGGCCGCGCCTGTTACGAAGGTCTGCGCGGTGGTCTTGACTTCACCAAAGACGATGAAAACGTTAACTCACAACCGTTCATGCGCTGGCGTCACCGTTTTGATTTCGTCATGGAAGCCATCCACAAAGCCGAAGCCGAAACCGGCGAACGTAAAGGTCATTACTTAAACGTAACTGCACCGACTGCTGATGAAATGATGCGTCGTGCTGAATACGCCAAAGAAATCGGCGCACCGATCATCATGCACGACTATCTGACTGGCGGTCTGTCAGCCAATACCCAGCTCGCGCAATGGTGTCAGCGCAACGGTATGCTGCTGCACATTCACCGTGCCATGCACGCCGTGCTCGACCGCAACCCCCATCACGGTATTCATTTCCGCGTACTCACCAAGATCCTGCGTCTTTCAGGTGGTGACCATCTGCATTCGGGTACTGTGGTCGGTAAGCTGGAAGGCGACCGTGAAGCCACTCTGGGCTGGATCGACCTGATGCGCGATTCATTCATTAAAGAAGATCGTTCACGCGGTATTTTCTTCGATCAGGACTGGGGCTCAATGCCTGGCGTTATCCCGGTGGCATCGGGTGGTATCCATGTATGGCACATGCCTGCGCTGGTTTCTATCTTCGGTGACGATTCCTGCCTGCAGTTCGGTGGCGGCACCCTGGGCCACCCATGGGGCAACGCTGCGGGTGCAGCGGCTAACCGGGTTGCAGTTGAAGCCTGCGTTGAAGCACGTAACTCGGGTCGCGAGCTTGAAAAAGAAGGCAAAGACATTCTGACCAGGGCCGCCAAGAGCAGCCCGGAACTGGCCGCAGCAATGGAAACCTGGAAAGAAATCAAGTTCGAATTCGACACCGTTGACAAGCTGGACGTCGCTCACAAGTAGGACGCATTCCGGATCGCGTCAATGGCGCGATCCGGAACCATCTGCTTTGAACAACGACACGCACAAATAAATTTGGAGTATTCACAATGAGTGATGTACAAGATTACAATTCAAGCCTGAGCGATGCCGCCCAGAGCCGTAGATACGAAACATTTTCATACCTGCCACCTTTGAGCAAAGAGTCTACTCGCGCTCAGATCCAGTATATTGTTGATAAAGGCTGGAACCCGGGTATTGAACACACTGAACCAGAAAATGCCTGTCAGAATTACTGGTACATGTGGAAACTGCCTATGTTTGGTGAAACCAATGTAGACAACATTCTTGCTGAACTGGAAGCCTGTCATAAAGCGCATCCAAAGAACCACGTTCGTCTGCTGGGTTTTGACAACTTCGCGCAGTCTGCAGGTACAGCCATGGTTGTCTATCGCGGCATCGCTGTATAGAACAACCGGCTTGATACAGGCAACACAATCAAGCCCCTGCCCGGACGCTTTCGGTCAGGGGCTTTTTTAACCCTGAAGCAAAAACAGTATGGCAAAACCACATACCTACGTAGGTGTTGATAAAGACATTAATGGCGGCATGACCACCATTGGCAAGATCGTGCGTGATGCCTGGGTGTTTGGTCTGATCCCCGAAAGCGAGACCTGCGAAGGCTGGAACCTGGCAGGGGTTGATGCCTTGCTACAGAAAGTGAATAACGAGTGGGACAAATACGGCTGCCTGGTCAGCCATTTGCCCCCGGATCTGTTCGAGCGCCATCAAAGAATTCATAAAGCCGCGGTTGAAAAAGCGCGCGCTGCTGGCTGGTGTGGCGAGCAGGAAACCGAAGACGAGAAATAATCGAGTCTATAAAAACTCAAAAGATTACTTGCCGCCAAATACGCAAAGGGCGCAAATAAAATCAATTAATTTTTTGCGTACTTTGCGTTTTTCGCGGAAATTTTTTAATTTAATAGAACAGACCCGCAAAACTTAGAATTCAAACTCAGATAATGAAAGGTGTGTCATGTCAAACAACACAGTAGATCCGAAGCAGTACATCGTTAAAACAGAGCCTTACTACGAACCTGTGGGCAATGAAGTTGCGCTCTACGAAGCCGCCTATAACGCGCGCATGCCGATGATGCTGAAAGGACCCACCGGTTGTGGTAAATCCCGTTTTGTTGAATACATGGCGTGGAAACTGAAGCGCCCTCTGATCACTGTTGCCTGTAACGAAGACATGACCGCATCTGATCTGGTCGGTCGCTTTCTGTTAGACAAAGATGGTACAAAATGGCAGGACGGCCCACTGGCCACCGCCGCGCGCATCGGCGCCATCTGTTATCTGGATGAGGTGGTGGAAGCGCGCCAGGACACCACGGTGGTCATTCATCCCCTGACCGACCACCGCCGCACCTTACCATTAGATAAAAAAGGCGAGCTGATCGAAGCGCATAAAGATTTTCAGCTGGTGATTTCCTACAACCCGGGCTATCAGAGCTTGATGAAAGACCTGAAACAATCGACCAAGCAGCGTTTTGGCGCGCTCGACTTTGATTATCCCAGCGAAGACATCGAAGTCGAGATCGTTTCGAAAGAATCCGGCGTGGACAAAGAAATAGCCGCAAAGCTGGTACAGATTTCGCACCGCGCGCGCAACCTCAAGGGCCACGGTCTGGACGAAGGTATCTCGACGCGTTTGCTGGTCTACGCAGGACAGCTCATCAATAAAGGCGTTGAGCCCAAAGCCGCCTGCAGCATGACCATGGTCACACCGCTGACCGATGACCCGGATATGCGCGACACTCTGGACGCCGCAGTACAGACGTTTTTTGGATAATAAACCATTAGCCACAGAGCACACAGAGTTCACAGAGAGTTGTTAAAGCATGTTGCTAGATTTAGATCATATATCTCGACCAGTGGCCGGTCAGGTGTGAAGCATATTCTTAATATGAATATATTTTCCTCTGTGTTCTCTGTGAACTCTGTGGCAAAAAAATAATATGAGCATCAAACTCGAAGATTACGAAGAATTTCTTGCACAGGCACCCGCTGTGCGTAGCGTGCTGGAAAACATATTCCAGGATGCTGCACGCATCATGTCGCCCGCTGGCCTGCAGACCTATATGGATGGCGCCAGGGCGCTGTGCAAACTCGGCAGAGGCAGTGACCTGGTCGTCACTTATTTAGAAGAAATGCCGCAGGTGGTGAAAGAATGTGGCGAAGACATCATTCCTGACTGCCTGACTGCAGCGATGAAGCTATCGTCGATGACTTCGGGTGAAGTGATCTCCTTGCTGTTCAGCAGCCTGCCTTCGGCAGCGCGGAATCTCGGTGATGCCGAACTGCTGCGCGGTTATCTCACCTTTATCCATCAACTGGCCTCCACCGCTGCACGCGGCCTGCGCCCCATGCTCAACCACATGGATGAGCTACTATCCAAGCTGACCCTGAGCGGCCTGCGCCGCTGGGCCCAGTTCGGTGCCCAGGCATACCGCCGGGATTTTAACAACTTAACGTCCTACTTTAATCTGGAATCAGCCGATTCCAAAGCGATGTTGCAAAAAGAGCGGCGTGGCGTTTTATTTGTCAAAGTGCAGCGCAAACTGAATTTCTACCTGCGCGCATTATGGGCACGAAATTTTTTCCTCCGCCCCACCGGTGCTGACTACACTGACTTCAGGCCCTATATTGAAAACCGCATACTGCATATGCCTGATGCCGTCGATGATATCGATGGCATTCCCGGCCTGGAACTGTACCGCGCCACCGCCGCACACATGGCTTCGCACATGTGTTATTCCAGTGCGCCCATCTGTGCCGAACAGCTCAGCCCGGCACAGATGTTTTTTATCGGGCTGATCGAGGATGCGCGGGTTGAGTACAAGGCAATCAAAGATTTTCCCGGCCTGAAAAAATTATGGCGCTCTCTACTGGTACTGGAAAGCGAAGACGAAGCCGAGCACGCCACCCTGCCGATACTCGAACATGTTGCGCTCATGCTACTGGATAGCAGTGTCACCTCAGATGACGCTGAATTGAATACTTTCGTCGCCAGCTTCCATGACAGGATCGCCGAGAACCAGGATAACAACCAGTTCTCATGGAACCTGGGAATAGATCTATTCAACCTGTTCGCCGAACGCAAGGCCGTGCCCAGTCTACGTATTCTTGAACGCATACGCATCATCTACCGCGATGATAATCGTTATGTCTGGGAATTCGAAGAATTTACCTGGGATACAGGAACAGAGTACGTGCCCGTGAGCATGCGCCAGGTGCGCAAAACCGTCAGCGTCATGGAAATGATCAACGAGCTCGACTGCGAACTCGCCGGCGCTGATGCCCAGGAAATATGGACCTGCCCTACAGAGCTCTATCCTTACGAAGACGATCTGGAAAACACCAAAAGCTTCAACGAAATGTGGGGCAAGGAACCGGTATCCGATCCCTACCATTATCAGGAATGGGATTACCAGATTCAGCTGCACCGTCCCGACTGGGCCACGGTGTACGAACGGCGCCAGAAAAAAGGCGACCCGGACGATATCGAAGCAATACTGACGCAGTACAAACCGATTGCGCACCGCATCAAACAGATTATCGATTTATTAACACCTGAAGGCGTACAGCGTGTGCGCAATATGGAAGATGGTGATGAAATCGACCTCAATGCTGCAGTCGATGCCATGATTTCGATCCGCATGGGCAAACAGCCCAACCCGCGCATTACTATGCGCAACGTGATTAAAAGTCGTGATCTCGCGGTTGTGGTATTGATGGATCTCTCAGAATCAACCAATGAAACCATGGCGGGCTCAGATAAAACCGTACTGGAACTCACCCGCGAAGCAGCCACTCTTGTCGCCACAGCAATAAACGGAATCGGTGATCCTTTTGCCCTGCACGGCTTTGCATCGGACGGTCGTCACGATGTACAGTATTATCGTTTCAAGGATTTCGGCCAGCACTTTGATGATGAAAGCAAGGCACGTCTCGCCGGCATGAAAGGCGGCCTGTCGACACGTATGGGCGCGGCCTTGCGTCATGCCGGTCACCAGTTATTAAAGCAGCCGGAGCGGCGCAAACTTGTTTTGCTGGTCACCGATGGCGAACCGGCCGATATTGATGAACGCGATCCACAGCATCTGCGTCACGACACCAAAAAAGCAGTAGAAGAACTTTACAGCACCGGGGTATTGACCTATTGCCTGACCCTGGACCCCAACGCTGACGATTATGTAAAACGCATCTTTGGCGAAAACAATTACACTATTATCGACAATGTAGATCGATTGCCTGAGAAGTTACCAACCTTGTTCGCATCACTCACATCTTGAACTACAGTGAATAGTGAATTCTGTTTTCCCATTTTTCACTTTTCGTTTTTCACTTTTCACTCATTAACGCAAGTTAATGATCTTCGCCCCTTTCGCAGGCAGCAGTTCATTCCGGTAGCGCTGATCGAGTGACTCCAGCGCCTGCCTGAATTCCGTAATCAGGCGTAACTGAATGTCACTATTCTTTCGTTCATAGAACACGACTTCACAGGGCATCGAATCGGTGAGCGCGGCTCGATCATGCGAACACGGAAACTGCCAGGCGATCAGGATCAGTCGCCCACCCTCATCTTTTGAAACCGCGTAAGACTGACTGTCGACAAAAATGATTTCATTTTTGTCCATCACGGCCAAAAACTGCATGCTACGGATGGGGACAAAAGCATGGCCTGTCTCGCTCCTGCTCAACAGTGATCTATACAGATTGTATATCGCAGCAGGCATCGACCAGGGTTTTCGCTCTGCCTCTGTCGGCAGGAAAAACGTTTCTGTCACCGTAGTCATTGATATATCATGTAACGAGCCACAGGATCCGGATTGTAATCATTAATTTTCACATTGTAATCCCTCACACGAAAAACATGCTCAACAGGGACTTCCCTGTTCCCTATCATAGCACCAGCCAGACTATTCGCTACCTGACACTGGAAAATCATCGGCACCCTATAGGGTATCTACGATTTCTATCGTACAATTAAATTCCTCATTATTGACAGGGAGGGTGTCATGGCCACGCAACTAGAAGACCGCAACGAAGCGCTGGAATCACAGATTCGCCAGGAAGAAGTGCGCATGCTCTACGACAGCATACCCTTTTCTTCATTGGCCGCGGCTATTGCCAGCATCACCATTTTCAGCGTGCTCTACAATCATGCCGAATCTACCAGCCTGCTAATCACCTGGATTGCAATCATGCTGTTATCGGTTGCCATCAGGGGGTGGGACGCTCTGCAATATAAACATGCTGATGTCGTGTCACAAAAAAATGACATCTGGGGAAAACGCTTTCTTGTCGGCTCCACATTTTCTGGTACCTGGTGGGGACTGCTCTCATGGCTGGGCTACTCGACCGATGGCGCTTATCAAGCGCTCATCGTCATCTGTATCGTCGGCGTCGCAGCCGGTTCAATGTCGACCCTGTCTTACCGCTGGCAGACGATCGCTTACTTTCTCATTCCCGCACTGGGCCTGCTCGAAATCAGGTTAATCTTCGAAAATGACCCGTTTTCAGGCGCTATTTCACTTTTGTTGTTAGTGTTTATTCTGTTTACGCTATCTATCTCACGCAAGATTTACAACAACACCAACCAGAATGTCCGTCTGCGTATTGAAGCCGATTTTCGTGAACGCGCGCTGATTGAAGCTAAAGAGGATGCAGAACGCGCCAACTTTGCAAAATCGAATTTTCTTTCCAGGATGTCGCACGATTTGCGCACGCCGCTGAATGCTATCCTTGGTTTTTCACAGCTACTCGAATACGACACTTCTATTAGTAAAATTCAGCGCGCCAATACCCAGGAAATCATATCTGCTGGAAAACATCTGCTCGAGCTGGTCAATCAGATTCTCGACCTGGCCAGAATCGAAGAAGGCAATCTGCGCGTTCATGTCAAACAGGTCTGGCTGGAAGATGTTCTCAGCGCCTGCCATTCTCTGGTAAAACCACTGGCGACTGAAAAACAGATACAGCTGGATTTTGAAAACTGCCCTGGCAGTTTTGTCATTGCTGATAAAACCCGACTCAAACAGGTATTGCTCAATCTTCTCAGTAATGCGATTAAATATAATCACCACTTCGGCAGCGTCACTCTAAGTTGCGAGTTAGTAGCAAAAAACCGCATTCGCATTTCAGTCGAGGATGACGGACAGGGCATTCCTGCCAGTATGCAACAACGTTTATTTCAACCTTTCAATCGGCTCGAAACCGAGTCACGGAGCGGCGAAGGCACGGGCATCGGCCTGTCAATAGCCAAACATCTGACAGAAATAATGAGCGGTCAGATCGGTTTTAAAAGTGTTATGAACAGTGGAAGCACTTTCTGGGTGGAATTTGACGGCGGTGTTAACGATGCAATTGCATCGAGAAAATCTCCACACGAGGACTATCAATACGACCCGCCATCGGTCGGTGCTGTTGAATCCAGTCCTTCGCTGAAGATCCTTGTCGCCGAGGACAACATTACTAACCGTAAACTCATAGCCAGCCAGCTCAATGTGCTGGGCTACCAGTTCGACCTGGCCAGCAATGGCAAGGAAGCGCTGGCCTTGCATGAAAAACATAATTACACAATGATACTCACCGATTGCAATATGCCAGTAATGGACGGCTATCAATTTGCCAGTGCAATACGACGCTCTGGTGACAACAGAACACCGATCATTGCTCTTACTGCCGACGCCTTCCCGGAAAGTGAAATTAAATGCAGAAACTCTGGCATGAGTGATCGCATGGTAAAACCGGTAACCCTGAAACGATTGAAAGCTACGCTCATGAAATGGCAGCAGGCAGCCACGAGCTGATAAAACTATTGCAATGACCTATGCATTACCATTATGGTGCTACGATACCCTGGTCAACAGGCAGTGGCTTTAACTGAGAATCTGTAGGAGTAAAAATGACCCGACCTACCGAAGATGAACTCAACTCCGCTCTTGCAATGGCAGCACAAATGCGCGACAAGGATCTTGACCCGTTTTTAATTGCGAAGTCTTTGTTGAGCGAAAATTATCGTGCCCGATGTTTACAGGAAGTTCTGGTCGCGGCCGACCGTTATATAAACATGGGCATGGCGGACAGCGAGCGTACTCAACTAATACGCGCCATTAAAAAAGCCAAAGAAATGGAGGCTTACAGTACGCACCAGCGTCAGGACGATTTTGGCCTGGAATAAATCCCGGCAGATCTATGGTGTCACTGACAGCACACTGGACTCACCTGCACCACGCGCATCTGATGCTGCATCCAGCGCGCCGGTGGTTTTATCCTTGATTACCACCTGCATATTTCCAAAACCCGGATCCAGCTGTTTGAGCTCATAATGCATCGCATTCAGCTCTGTGAGCTGGTCCGCGCTCAGAGCATCTGGTTCATAATAGACCTTATCGGGCAGATACTGGTGATGCAAGCGAGGCAGGTCCACCATGTGCTGCGCACTCGCACCCTGATAAAAATCCAGTATGGCCCGCAATACCATAGTGATGATGCGACTGCCACCTGGCGTACCGAGCGCCGCGACGCGATGCTCTGTCTCGACAAAAGCCGGGCTCATACTCGATAACATACGTTTGCCCGGTGCGATGGCATTTGCTTCTGCACCGACCAGGCCGTAGGCATTAGGCGTGCCCGAACGTACCGAGAAATCGTCCATTTCATCATTCAGCAGAACGCCGGTACCAGTAGCGACAAAACACGAACCGAATGGGTAGTTAATAGATAATGTTGCTGCAACACGATTGCCATATTGATCGATGATAGAAAAATGTGTGGTGTCTGCCGCTCTGGTTGCATCGATAAACACCGACCTGAGTTCTGAACTCGGCGTTGCCATCTGCGGGTCAAAATCCTGCAACAAATTTCTGGCGTGTTTTTTTGAAATTAATTGTTTTACAGGTACATCAACATAGTCGCTGTCACCGAGAAATTCTGCGCGGTCGCGATAAGCGCGGCGCATCACTTCGATCAGAGCATGCAGCCGCGGCGTGCCCTTAAGATTCTGATAATCGAGATCTTCCAGCATATGCAGCATTTGTGCGATCGCAACTCCGCCTGAAGACGGCGGCAGCACACTGGTGATTCTCATATCACGATACTGCGTAACCAGCGGCTCGCGCTCGATGATCCGATAGTCTGTCAGGTCCTGCGCACTCCAGATACCGCCATGTTCGCGCACCGCTTTCACCAGCTTATCTGCCACTTCACCACGGTAAAAACCATCGGCGCCGTGCTGCGCAATGAGCTCTAGCGTGCGCGCAAGATCGGCCTGGACAATGCGCTCGTGTAGCGCGGGGACCTCGTAGTCTTTTAGAAAAATACTGGCCGCACCCTCATCTGCGCTGAGCGCATCGAGGCGAAACTGCGCCAGGCGACGATAATGCTCATCGATTTCAAAGCCCGCACGCGCATAACGAATCGCTGGCCGCAATGACTGTGACAGAGGTAGTCGACCATAGTGTCTGGCAAGATGGGCGAGCGCAGCAGGTTCACCGGGAATGCCGGCCGACAGGGGGCCATCGATAGATGCACGGGGTATCACTTCACCCTGAGCATCGAGATACATATCGCGGGTCGCTGCGAGCGGCGCGCGCTCGCGGCCATCGATCACAACATCGCGTCCTTGCTTTTCCAGATGCAACAACCAGAAGCCGCCGCCCCCGAGGCCGGAACTGGAAGGCTCGACCACCGCCAGTACAGCCGAGACCGCCACCGCGGCATCGAAGGCATTACCGCCCTGCTGCAGGATTTCGATCCCGGCCTGGGTCGCCAGGGGATGGGCACTGGCAATCGCGGCCTGTGACTCTGGCCGGGTTGATGCACAGGACAACAGCGACAGGAGCAAGGCACAGGCGAAAACAGATTGCAGATAATGGCGCATTCTGGAAAACAGGCAAACGATATTATCTGGTCTGCGCTGCATGAGGAAACTTCACGCCCTGGCGTGATTTATTTCGCCGCCATCAGGCTGTGGTATTTGGCCAGCAATTGCTCCTCGGTTTCGACATGGTTCGGATCATGCGGAATGCAGTCCACCGGGCAGACTTCGACACACTGCGAGGTTTCATAATGGCCCACGCATTCAGTGCACAGATTGGGGTCGATCACATAGATGTCGTCGCCCGGAGTGATCGCATCGTTCGGGCACTCCGGCTCACAGACGTCACAGTTGATACATTCATCGGTTATATATAAAGCCATAGCAAATCACAAACAAACAGATTAAAAGAAGCCCTGATTGATCAGAGCCTGCTAAATTTTAGAGACTACCCGCGCCAGCTCATCCACAACAATCCTATGGACAAACTGCGAAACATCGCCACCGTGGAGCGCAATTTCCTTGACCAGTGAGGCCGAGATAAAACTGGTTTCTTCAGCGGGCGTCATGAACACCGTTTCCACTGTATTGTCGAGACGGCGATTCATGCTGGCGAGCTGCATTTCGAATTCAAAATCCGAGACCGCGCGCAAACCGCGCAAAATCACATGCGCCCTGCGGGCACGCACAAAATGCACCAGCAAGTCGGAAAATCCACAAACTTCAACATTGTCGATACCGGAGAATACTGTCTTTGCCATGGCGACACGCTGATCGAGATCAAACAATGGTGCCTTACTCGGATTGGCCGCGATCGCGACAATGACATGCTCGAACAACCTGGAAGCGCGCTGTACCAGGTCGCTGTGACCGTTGGTGACCGGATCAAAAGTACCTGGGTAGACTGCAACCACCGACATTGGACTTACTCCTGCGTTCTGGTGAACAGATGATAAGCCACCTGCCCCGCACGTTTCTGTTTCAGCTGCCGCCAGCCGACCGGCACCACCGGTTCGCTGGCGGCATCACATTCAAGATAGATTTTAGCATTCGCTGTCAACCAGCCGCCCTGCTCCAGCCGTTGACAACAGGGTTCGAGCAGGCCCGACTGGTAAGGTGGGTCGATGAATACCAGATCAAATACTGCCATCTCAGGCGCGCGTGGCGCCTGCAAAAAAGCCATGGTATCACGCTGCAATACTTTTGCCTGCACCGCGCCCAGTGCCTCGATATTGCGCAGCAGCGCCTGTACCGCGGCCCTGTCCTGTTCCAGCATAAGCACTTCGCGCGCGCCCCGGGAGGCCGCTTCCAGTGCCAGCGCGCCGCTACCGGCGAACAGGTCGAGACAGACACTGCCGGGAACATCGGCCTGCAGCCAGTTGAACAGTGTCTCGCGGACGCGATCAGGCGTGGGACGTAAACCAGGACGATCAGGAAAGCTGAGTTTGCGCTGGCGCCAGCGCCCGCCAATGATGCGCAGGCTACAGTTGCCGCTGTGTTTGTCTGCGGATTTCACTTTTCAGTATATTAACAAGGCGCATGGAAAGGATAGCCTTCAATCAAGACCGTCAGCAGCAGGGATGCTGCTGTCGAGCGTACACGGATGTATTCTCAGCGTGTCTTGATTGAAGGGTATCCTTTTCATGTGGCTCAATAGTAAGCCCGGACTCAGGGTTTTTGGGCCCCGCCATTACCCACCACCACGGTGACCAGCCGGTCGGGGTGGATACGCTGCTGCATCGCAGCATGCGCTTCATCTGCGCTCACCGCTTCGACACGCGCGACAAAGCTCTGCAGATAATCCAGCGGCAAATCATAAAACCCGATCATCGCGATATAGCCCAGCAGCTTGCTGTTGCTGTCGAGATTGAGTGGAAAACTGCCGCTGATATTGTTGATGCTGGCCTGCAGTTCGGCATCACTCGGGCCTTGCTCGAGATAGTTCGCGAGTTCTTCGCGCAATAAAGCCAGCGCCTCTTCGGTCTGGTCGCTGCGCGTCTGCAGCGCCATCAAAAACGGCCCGGCTTCACGCATGGGCATAAAGTAGCTGTACACGCTATAGGCGAGGCCGCGTTTCTCGCGCACGGTTTCTACCAGGCGCGAAGCAAAACCGCTGCCACCGAAAGGATGGTTGGCGACATACAGCGCCATATAATCTTTATCAGCGCGCTTCATCCCCGGCTGGCCAACATAGATATGGCTCTGCTGCGAAGGGTAGTCGATGCGAATTTCCTGCGCCTTATCAGGCTCAGGCACTGGTGGCAGGTCGTCAGCTCGCTCACCGGCGGGCAAAGCTGCGCTGATCCGGGTGACCAGGGCTTCAGCCTGGGCTCGATCGAGCGCACCGACGATCGCGATCACCGCGTTCTTCGCGACATAATATTTCTGGTAGAACGCGCGCACATCTTTAATGCTGAGGCCTTGCAAACTTTGCGGCGTGCCTGCGACCGGCGAGGCGTAAGGATGATCATGATAAATCGCTTTATAAAAGGCTTCTTCGGCAATATCACCCGGTGACTGCTGGCGTGACTCGGCAGCGACTTTCATGTGCGCGAGCTCGCGCGCAAACGCCTCGGCAGGGAAATCAGGCGAGGTCAGAACACTGCCCAGAGCCTGGATCGCAGTATCGAGATATTTTTTTTCACTCAGGCTACGCATGCCGAGATAGGCCATATCGCGTTGTGCATTATTACTGAACAGCGCACCCACCGCTTCGAAACGCTCAGCAATCTGCTGCGCGCTCAGGCCACCGGCGCCTTCGGCGAGCAGACCATTGGTAAGCGCAGCGAGACCACTCTTGCCAGCATCGCGTGCACTGCCCGCATCAAAGACAATGCGGATATCGACCATCGGCAGGCCACTCACTGGCACGAAGACCACCCGGCTGCCATTATCCGTCTGCCAGTGCTGGATCTCGGGAATGGCCTGCGCCAGAGAGGGCAATAGTAAGGCCAGCGCCAGAGCGATCATTTTCGAACAGATTTTAACGCTCATTTTTTTCTCCCACCCGGGCATCGCTGCTGACCGTATCTTTATCTGTGGGCAGAGGATCGAGCACAGCCACGGTCAGGCCCTGATCAACAAAATATTTCTGCGCCACCTGTTGCACCTGCTCCGGCGTCACCGCGCTCACGCCTGCGACATAGTTCTGTTTTTTCTGCCAGCCGAGACCGACGGTTTCGAGCGTGCCGATCTGCATCGCGAAATAAAAATTGGAATCCTGTTCGTAGACTTCGCTGGCGATCACCTGGGCAATCACACGCTCGAGTTCTTCACGATTGGGGGGCGTAGCCTGAATATCCTGGATCTGCTGTTTCAGTGCTGCCTCGATCACATCGGTGGCGATTTGCTTCGCTGGAATGGCAGAAAGCACAAAAATGCTTTCCTGGCGCGCGTATAAATCGTAACTGGCGCCGACGCTGGTCGCGAGTTCGCGACCGCGCACCAGGTTTTTTTCCAGGCGCGCGCTGTTACCACCATCGAGCAGGCCGGAGAGCACTTCCAGGGCATAGGCTTCCCAGGACTCGGCTACGGTCGCCAGCACCGGCACCTTATACCCCATGATGAGATACGGTACTTTGGCCGGCACTTTCACCGTGGCGCGCTGGACACCGTACTGCTTGACTTCGTGGCGCGGTTTCAGCCTGGGAATCAGCGAGGTTTTCAGGCCGCCAAAATATTTTCGTGCCAGTTCGAACACCTGATCAGGATCAACATCACCGGCGACCACCAGGGTGGCATTGTTCGGTGCGTACCAGGTCTGGTACCAGGTGCGGGCATCCTCAAGCGTGAGCGTATTCAGGTCTTGCATCCAGCCGATGATGGGCTGACGGTACGGGTTGTTGGCATAGGCCAGGGCATTGAAACGTTCGTAGGTCAGTGCCGTGGGCACATCTTCGGTGCGCAGCCGGCGTTCTTCCTTGACCACTTCGAGTTCTTTGCGGAACTCGTCCTCATCGAAATTGAGATTGCGCATGCGGTCGGATTCCATCTCCAGACACAGCTCCAGGCGATCCCTGGCGATCATCTGAAAATAAGCGGTGTAATCCTTTGCCGTAAAAGCATTCTCCCGACCGCCGTTGGCGGCGATGATCTCGGAAAACTGCCCGGCCGGGTGCTTCGGCGTGCCCTTGAACATCATGTGCTCGAGTACGTGCGAAACCCCGGTAAGGCCTTCAGGTTCATAACTGCTGCCCACCTTGTACCAGACCTGCGAAACCACCACCGGCGCGCGCTGGTTTTCGATCACCAGCACCTTCATGCCATTATTCAACTCGTAGGCATGAACATTATCGCTGACCAGCGGTGCTGGCTCGTGCGTGGATGACTGAAACAGGATCACGCCCAGCGCGATCACCACAATCACCAGTAACAACAGAAATTTACGCATATTTAAATTTAGCCTTAATCTTGTCCGTGGGCGATGATAGGATATCCGGCACTTCGACTCCACTCACAGACATTATGTTCGGTTTCAAAAAACGCCGTCAGGAAGCTGCTGACAACGCGACTCAGACTACAGATGACCATGATCTCGCCAGTCGGCTGGGCAAGACTCGCCGCGGTTTTGGCGACAACATGGCCGATTTTTTTCTCGGCAAAAAAGAAATCGACCGTGAGGCTCTCGACGAACTCGAAACCAGCCTGCTCAGCGCTGATGTCGGTATTGCCGCGAGCTCAGAAATCATCGCCAGCTTACAGGACAAACTCAGTCGCAAGGCGCTTTCCAGCCCCGAGGCCCTGCGCGTCGCGCTCGGCGATGTGATGACAGACATCCTGCGACCCTGCGAGGTTCCGCTGGATATGCAGTCAGCGACAAAACCTTTCGTGATTCTGGTCGTCGGCATCAACGGTGCGGGTAAAACCACCACCATAGGCAAACTCGCACATCATTACAAACAGCAGGGCCTGAGTGTGATGCTGGCCGCGGGTGATACCTTCCGTGCTGCTGCCGTCGAGCAGCTTCAGACCTGGGGTGAACGCAATGGTGTCAGCGTCGTCGCGCAGGGCAGCGGCGCCGATCCTGCCTCGGTGATTTTCGATGCGCTACAGTCGGCGGCAGCACGCAACATCGACCTGGTGATCGCCGATACTGCCGGGCGCCTGCACACCCAGAGCAATCTGATGGATGAGCTGGAAAAAATCAAGCGGGTATTGAAAAAACTCGATGTCGCTGCACCGCACGAAGTTCTGCTGGTGCTCGATGCCGGCTTCGGCCAGAACGCCCTGCAACAGGCCGAACAATTTCACAAAACCCTGGGCCTCACCGGCCTCGCGGTCACCAAGCTCGACGGCACCGCGAAAGGTGGTATTGTATTCGCCATTGCCAGCAAACTCGGCCTGCCGATCCGATTCATTGGTGTCGGCGAAGCTATTGGCGATCTGCGGCCATTTCACGCCGAGGAATTCGTTGAAGCACTACTGAAAAACGGTGAGGTGTAAAGAGTGAGGAGTGAAGAGCGGATAACCCATATGGCAACCCTGACTCGTGTGCCTGCTCCTGATTCTAGTTTCGCGCTGTTATCACCTCACTCTTTACTCCTCACCCTTCACGCTTCATCAGGTTTATTAGCGTGATTAATTTCGACAACGTCAGCAAGCGTTACCCCGGCGGCCACGAAGCGCTGAGCGATCTCAGTTTTCGCGTGCCCAAAGGCAAAATGACTTTCCTCACCGGCCACTCCGGCGCGGGCAAAAGTACCCTGCTGAAACTGCTGGCGATGATCGAACGCCCGAGCCGCGGCCAGATCATTCTCGACGGGGTCAATCTCAACCATATCAGCAATCGCCGCATCCCTTATATCCGGCGCAATATCGGCATCGTCTTTCAGAACCACCATCTGCTCTATGACCGTCCGGTGTTCGACAATGTCGCCATGCCGCTGGTGATCCTCGGCTTTCGCCACAAAGAAATCAGCAAACGGGTGCGCGCCGCGCTCGACCAGGTGGGCCTGCTGAAAAAAGAAAAATCGAACCCGATTACGCTTTCGGGGGGTGAACAGCAGCGCGTCGGCATCGCCCGTGCGATTGTTCACAAACCCGGCCTGTTGCTCGCCGACGAACCCACCGGCAATCTCGATTCCGAACTGTCGCTGGAAATCATGCGCCTGTTCGAGCGTTTCAACCAGGTCGGCACCACGGTGATGATCGCCAGCCACGACCTCGAACTGATCGAAGAACTGGGTGCACCCAGGATCAGCCTTAAAGACGGTGCCCTGGTGCACGACGACCTGGCACAACGAGGCGCACGCTGATGGCACCAACCAGCCCGCAGAACAGTCTGTTCACCGCTTACCTGGTGCACCATTTGCGGGTGTTCATCGCCAGCCTCGGCCACCTCAGCCGTGCGCCGGTAGCGACCCTGATGACCAGCGCGGTGATCGCCATCGCCCTCGCTCTGCCCAGCGGTATGTTCGTCGTCATCGAAAACCTTGGCGGTCTCAGTCACAGCTGGGACGGCTCGACCCAGATCTCGCTGTATCTGAAAAAATCGGTGAGCACCGAACAGGCACAAAGTCTGGCCGACCGCCTGCGCCTGCACCACGATATCGATGCCATAAAACTGATCGACAAGGCGGAGGGTTTAAAACAGTTCACCGCCAGCTCGGGCTTTGGCGATGCGCTGAAATATCTCGACGAAAACCCGCTACCCAGCGTACTCATTGTCCAGCCACATATCGATACCGCACAGCCAGAAAAAATCGGCAAACTGCTCAGGGAACTGCAGGCCGAAAAGCAGGTGGACGTGGCCCAGCTCGACATGGAATGGGTAAAGCGGCTCTATACCCTGCTCGAACTGGCGCAGCGCGCGGTCTGGATCATCGCTAGCCTGCTGGCGCTGGCGGTGCTGCTGATCATCGGCAATACCATCCGTCTCGACATCGAAAACCGGCGCGCCGAAATCGAGGTGTCGAAACTGATCGGCGCCTCCAATGCCTTTATTCGCCGGCCCTTTCTCTACACCGGGCTGTGGTACGGCCTGCTCGGCGGTATTCTCGCCTGGCTGCTCACCTCGGCCTCGCTGGGTCTGCTCGATGGCCCGGTAGAGCGGCTCTCAGGCCTGTATGGCAGCAGCTTCAGCCTCAGCGGCCTCAGCTTCAGCCACGTGCTCAACCTGATCGCGCTGAGCTGCATGCTCGGCCTGCTGGGCTCCTGGCTGGCGGTGGGCCGCCATCTCAGCGAAATCGAGCCCAGCTGAACACGATTTTTTGCCTGAACTTTTCCAGGGCTTAGCACTCTCACCGCATGAGTGCTAAAATCAGCTCAGATCGAAATCAGCGGAGGCTCCATGACAACTGCTCTTATACCCGTTAAACAACAGATTGCTGTTAGTGTTAACACCCTGGACAGCTATATACGCTATGCCAACAGCCTTGCCATGCTCGACGCCGATGAAGAAAAAGCGCTGGCCGTCAGGCTGCAGCAGGACAACGATATCGAAGCTGCACAGCAGCTGATCCTGTCCAACCTGCGTTTTGTGGTGAAAATCGCCCGCGGTTACATGGGTTATGGCCTGCAGCTCGCCGACCTTATTCAGGAAGGCAATATCGGCCTGATGAAAGCAGTGAAACGGTTTTCACCCGACCATGATGTACGTCTGAGTTCTTATGCGGTGCACTGGATCAAGGCCGAAATTCACGAATACGTGCTGCGCAACTGGCGCATTGTCAAGGTCGCCACCACCAAGGCACAGCGCAAACTGTTTTTTAAATTGCGCAGCAACAAAAAACGTCTGGGCTGGTTCAGCGCTGACGAAGTCAATCAGGTCGCAGCCGATCTCGGTGTCAAACCCGAAACCGTGCTGGAAATGGAATCGCGCCTCAGCGGCGGCGATATTACTTTCGACATGTCGCACGATGACGAGGATGAGACTTATGCGCCCGCGGCCTATCTCAGCAGCCAGAATGCCGGGCCTGCGGCTGAACTCGAAGCCGATGACACCCAGTCACAGCACCTCGATACCATGGCACAGTCGCTGACTACGCTCGATGAGCGCAGTCGCGATATTATTCAGCAGCGCTGGTTGAATGAAGACAAGAGCACGCTGCACGAACTGGCAGACAAATATCAGATTTCAGCAGAACGCATACGCCAGCTCGAAACCAGT